>ERZ1292625.2849-Hain-H41-01um-R1-2849-length-15038-cov-6_pt1 | contig 15038 bp, 19 predicted proteins | sample MGYA00564400_ERZ1292625 | MGnify/ENA primary metagenome ERZ1292625 (study PRJEB36523, sample SAMEA6512639) | groundwater metagenome | collected 2019-01-08 | study: AquaDiva: Metagenomics assemblies of 32 groundwater samples | reverse complement strand
CCGGTGCGTACGTCGAATTCCGCCGACGTGTACGGCGGCCCGCCCGGGACCGGCAGCGCCAGGCGGCCAGCCAGCAGGCCCATGTCATCCGTGCCCGAGATAGTGATCAGGTCTTTATCGCCGATCCCTTCCCGGTGGATGCCGGCCACGGGTCCGGAGAAGACGATATCGCCGTCCAGTTCGAGCGCAATCCCGGCGTAACGGTCCAGGAGCGCAGCCTGGTCCTGGGTGTAGTCCATCTTCAGCAGCCACTTGCCTATCGCGTTGAAGCGGGGGATGGCGGTGAACTCTGCGAATCCATCTAGCTCGCCGGTTTTGTTGCCGCTCGCATCGGTGGCCAGCAAGGTCAGTTTGTTCATAGCGACACGTACCTGGGATAGAATTGCAGCGTGCCCGTGGACGTGCCGGCCACGAACAGGTTCATCTGCACCGACAGGTCATTGACGCCGTGCGCCAGGCTGAACAGCGTGGATGCGGCGGTCAGATACTGGTAGGCGTTCGCCCCGTTCAGGATGACCGTTTTCGCCAGCGGCGACGTGTCGATCACCAGCACGTCCCCGGCTATCAGGGTCTTGACCAGGGTGATGCTCTCCCCGGTAGTGTGGTTGGTGATGGTGGGGTTCTCGCCCGGCCCGACGATGGTCCAGACCGGCCAGACCGGCGCGCCGGGATTGGTCACGTTCTTGCGCTCGATGATCGAAGACGCAGTCAGCACCAGCGGGAAGAAGGGGAAGAAGGTGGTCAGCGACGTGAGCGAGACGGTAAATACTTCGCTGGTGGGGGTGGGATCGTACCAATACGGGTCGAGCGAATCGAAGGAGAGCACGGTCTCGATGGCCTGCAGCCAGCCCTTTTCGCGCAGGCCGTCTTTGTAGTAGCAACGCTGCAACTGGCGCACCACCGCATCGTTGCGCGTGACCTTCAGGACGCCTTCGCCGGCAGTCAGCACGTCGAGCATGGTGCGGATGTTGGCGAGCAGTGTTGTCTCGGCGGCAGCTTTGAATAGGAAGGGCAGGTCGAGCGGGCGTTTCTCCTGGCGGTAGGCCGACATGACCGACAGGCCGGCGAGTAATTCGGTTTCCAGCACGGTGGCGGGAGCCAGGTCGCCGCGCCGGCCGTCCACCAGGCGGCCGTAATTGGTGAGCACCACGGATTGAGCGCCGACGATGAACTCAATTTGCATTGAGCAGCTCCTTGATGCGCTGGATGCGTTCCAGTTCAGCGGCGTCAATGCCGGCGTTCTGGATGTAGAACTGGCTGGTGCGGGTGGAGTTGTTGCTGTTGACCATACCCGCCCCGGCCCCCGCCAACGCCAGTTGACCGTTCAGGCCGAAGTTGTAACTCCCGGCCAGCCCGCGCATGGCGGCCGCCAGTTGATTTTGCAGCTTCGGCATTCCGCCTTCGAAGCCTTGCCAGATACCGGCAGGCAGCATTTCTCCTATCGTGTCGGCGAAGAGCTTTGAAGGCGAGTCGATACCCAGGACATCTTTGATGGTTTCCCAGATGTTCAAGGCGAACTCTTTCAATTTCGCCCAAAACCAGGGCAACTGGGCAGCCATCCCGCTCCAGATGCCCCACATGATCTGAGCACCGGCCTCGATAATTTTAGGCAGCAGTACGATCAATTCACGCACGACTGTTTCGATGATCTGGGGAATGACCTCCCCCAGGGACGGCAGCGCCCCGATGATACCTGTCACCAATGCCAGGATGATCTGGGGAGCCATGTCAATCAGCAAAGGAAGCATGGCGAGAATGGCATCTATAACGGCATTCATTACCACCGGCCAGGCCGCAATCAAGATCGGCAGCGCCGCCATGATGCCCTGCACCAATCCGAGAATGAGTTGCAGAGCTGCATCGAGCAGCAAAGGCAGGTTCTCTACGATCGTGGTGATGATCAGCACCAACATCGAGACGATGGCCGGGATCAATTCGGGCAGTGCAGCGGCGATCCCGGTGACCAGGGTGATGATCATCTGGAAGGCGGCGCCGATCAACGACGGCAGCGCCCCGATGATGGCTGTGACCAGCGTGAGCAATAACTGCACGCCCGACTGCATGATTTTCGGCAGGTTCTGCACCAGGAAACTAATCAGCGACGTAACGATGCCCACCGCGGCAGTGATCAGCGATGGGAGCGCCCCGATGATGGCCGACAGGATGGATTGCAGGATGCCCACGCCCGCGGTGGCCAGCGCCGGAAGCTGCGCCGCCAGGTCGGTGGCGATCTGTCCCAGCAGCCCGCCCAGGCCGGACGCAATCGCGCCGATATCGCCGTCCGCTCCCTGCACCACGCCCACCAGCTGCTGGAGATAGCCCTGGGCTGTGCCGGCCAGCCCGGAGATCATCGGCATGAAGGCCACCCCCACCTGGTTGAGCACGCCCTTGAAGCCCATCTGCAGGCCGTCCAGAGTATCTTGTAACGCCGCGCCGGCTGCCACGTCCTCCTCGGACATGACCGCTCCCATGCGGTGCGCCTGGTCTGCCAGTTCCGCCAGGCCGGCGGCCCCTGCGGCGATGAGCGGATTGAGTTCCTGGGCCGATTTGCCGAACAACTCCATCGCCAGGGCATCCCGCTCGACCGGGTTCTGTATCTTCGACAGCGCATCGAACACGTCGCCCATCACGGCCTGGCTGTCACGCAGTTCGCCGTTCGCCCCGGTCACTTTGATACCCAGGGCAGCGAACGCATCCGCCTGCGCACCGCTGCCGCCTTCTGCGGCGGCCATCGAGCGGATCAGGCGGGCATTGGCCCCGGTGATCGTCTCCAGATCTGTGCCCAGGATCTTCCCGGCGTACGCCAACTCCTGCAGGCGGGTGGTGCTGATGCCGGTCTTAACAGACAGATCCGCCAACGCATCTGACGCCGCGGCGCTGTTGAAAGCCAGCCCGGCCATTGCCGCCACAGCGGCGAGTGCACCCACTCCGACCGCCGCGATGGCGGCCACGACACCCGCGGCCACCTTGCCCACGCCGCTCAGAATGGATTTGAAATTCTCGAACTTCTCCCCCGCTTTATCTGCGGATTTTCCGGCATCGTCATTCCCCGATTGCAGATCTTCCAGTTTCGTCTTCGTGTCACCCAACTCGACCTGCATTTTGTTGAGCGTCTCGGTCTCTTTATTGAGCTTGATCTCGGCATCCTGGGCGGCCCGGCTGCCTGCGCCGTTGGCTTCGGCCAGGCGGGCATGTTCCGCCCTCAGTGCGTCCACTTTTAGCTTCTGGATATCGATCTGGCCGGTGAGACTCTTGACGCGCGTCTCTAGTCCATTGGCATCCTTGGTCCAATCCTGCAAGGATGCTGCGCTGGAGCGGAAGCCGCTCTCCAATACCCGCATCTCCCGGTTCGCCGACTGGATTGCCGTCTTGAAATCGGTGGTATCAATGCCGAGTTTGCCTGCGAGTTTCTGGACTTCTTCGCCCATTGGGGGTTCCTGTTTCTATGGAAACGCTATAACCAGTCCACCTGGTCGGGGAATACTTGTTTTTCCGGCGTACGCCCCGACTGGCCGGCTTTCCAGTGCGGGTAATACACCACCATCGGGAAGATTAGATCAATGTCGGTCTGCGCCAGGTCGCCGGGCGACCAGTGGAACAACTCGGCCAGCATACACTGCAAGTCGAGCAGCCAGTTCCCGCCGTCGTCTAATGGCGCTTGCGACTCGGCGGCCTGGTAGGGTTTGCCGTGACAATCGTCCCGGCCCGGGATACGATGGCCGACAACACCGCCATCACCTCGCTGACATCCGCCCCGGTGCGCAATGCCTGGACCGTGAACTGGTTGCCGAAAAACTCCACCACCAGGGCGAGCAGGGCGTCGATCTGCTGCTGCTCCTTGGTGATCGGCTTCTGCCACCACCAGCGGCGTTTCTTTTCCGGCAAATCATCCAGCGCTTCCTGGAGCTGCACTGCGGCGGTCAACATCTGGAACGTGATCACCCGCTGCTGGTACTCTTTGAGCGGTTCCTGCGTGTCCGGGTCGTACAACGTGATCTTGATCGCTTCGAGCAACATACGTTTTTTCCTTCCAAAGTTCTTTCCCCTCCCCAAATCTGGTTTTGATTTGGGGAGGGGTTAGGGGTGGGGTGGTTGGGACCTACGCCGTGGTGAAGTCGTACACGGTCAGGGCGAACGCCTGGCCGTAGACATCCCGAGCGCCGGCCACTGAAATCAAATACTTGCTGGCTCCCGTCAAAGCGCCTCCTGGGGTGATGGTGATCACCTTGTTGGCTGCGTTGATGGTGATGGTGGCCGCAACGATGGCGCCATCGTTCTTGGTGAGCAGGATGCCAGCCGTGCTGGTAACCAGGGCGTTGTTGAACGTCAGGGTGGGAACCACCGAGGTCGAAACGCCGATAGCACCGTCGGCGGGCGACGGCGTGCACGTCAGCGCAGCAGGTGCGCCGGCAGACGGGACCTGCACCGCAGCGAACCAGGTGGCGGCGCTGAAGTTCGTGTCGCTGGTTTCGCCAAAGACACGCTTCACGCCATCGGCCAGACCGCCGACGACCAGCGTGAAAGCGTAGATTGTCTTCAGGGCGGTGAATTCCAGCGTGATGGACTTCAAATCCGCAGAGTCGGCCCGGGTGATGATCTCTTCCTTGGGCTTGGAGAAGCGCCCTTTCAGGAACCAGAAATAGCGGTAGGTGCCGTCTGACTTCAAGGAACGGAACCCCAGGGCGATGAAGGGCGGCGTGGCGCCGTTGTCGAACACGCGCGCATTCGTCACGTCGTAGGTCATGCCCAGGACCGTGGCAAGCATCTGCGCCTGCAGGCCGGTGATCTCACAGGAGACCGCGGTCTCGCCTTCGTTGACCAGGCTGTCGAAGGGCTGGTTGTCGGCATATTGCACCTTGCTGTTCGATTTCACGTCCAGCGAGATCTTCATCGCCGGGGCCAGGTAAGCCGGCGTGCCAGCCGCATAGGCGCCGGAATCGTCCTGGGTGACCAGGGCGTAGTAGATCTGGTCCACGCCCACGTAAGACTTGTAGTTTGGCATTTCAATTCTCCTTTACGAATTTCCGGGGCTTTGCGTCCCGGCTTTTTTCGGCCAGATTCGCCGATGGGTTTTATCCAACACTGGCTCCGCATGGCCCTGCCAGATCAATTCTTCGGCCTCGTCAGCGGGCAGATCAATCTCCTGCCCGATCTGGAGCGTCCCGGTTTTGCGGACCAGCAGCACAATCATTCTGATTCTCACGTTCAGCCTCCTGTCATTCAAGATAGTGATATTCTTTCGCCAGCCCGAAGTGACCGGTTACGGCGTCCTTCGGCAGTTGGTGAATATCACCTATTTGGAAACCAGCGGCGGTCATAGCCCCGTCCACGTTAGGCAGGGACTCCAGGCCATTGACGCTGTAAATGGATACCTGGATCAGATATGAGCGCACAGTCTCCACGTTATCGGCATGCTGCTCCGGAGGGCTACTGATCAGTTGGTAGGCCAGGAACGTGTCAGGCAGGGCGCCATCGGCGCTCAGGTAAGGAGCCTGTGCGTATGGCACGGCCGGGGAGATCGTTGCCAGGGCGGATGAAACACGGGCGAAGATGGTGGTCATAGCGCAGCGTATCCTTTAGGGTGTCGGTAGCCCAAACGTTTCAAGAATGTACTTCATGTAATCTTTGAGACCTCGCCTGCGATAGTATTGGAGCGTTGGGCGCAGGAAGGGTTCAGCAGCCTGCCGGGGAGTGCCAAACTCTTTGTAGAAACCGGCAGGATCCTTCTGCGTATCTGCGCCGATGTCAAGAAAAATATAATTGCCGTCCTGCTTTGGTCCGTCTGAAAAAAGCGTTCGCCCGGTCGCCCCGGTCCAGGTTTCGGAAGATGCCCGTAAATACTTCCACATCATCATCTCGATGGCGTATTTATTCTTCTCCAGGACATCCGTTACAACCGCATCCACATCTTGCCCGGCTTGCACCAGAGTTTCCAGGTACGCATCGCAGCCCCAGGTAAGACGGCCATAGGTTGTTATGCTAGACCGGGCCTTTCACGCGCTCGGCCACCAGTTCCACGTAGCGGTTGCGGCCCTGGATGGGGTCCACTGAGATGATCTGCCAGGCCGAGCTGTCGGCCATCACAATGCGCCAGGTGGTCTGGATATCGGTTCGATGGCGGATGGTGACCACCATGCGCTGGCTGGATTTCAAGGCGTCGCTGGTGACGACCTCTTGCCCATGAGCCATGACGCAGCGCGCCAGGACGGTGGGGTTGGTCGAAACGTTTGCCCAACCAGGTTTCTGTGCGCCGCCCGCGTCGCTTGTAATGGTCGGCTGCTGGAAGGTGATACTGGTACGCAGGTCGCCTGCGTTGACGGTGTATTCCATGTCAGGCGCTCACATCGTCGGCGGGGCTTTTCAGCACCGCCACAAATATCTGATCCGTCAGATCGCCGGAATAGGTTTGTGCCAGGTAGTCGCCCTCGGCAGAAATAGAGCTTTCGAACTTCGCTTTCTGGTCACCGGTGGCGCCTACAATGCCCACCAGCTTGACTACCGTGTCGCCTTCCCGTGCGCCCGGCAAATAGACCGAGCCTGCGCCATTCAGCCCTTCGAACTCGTACTTGCGGTATTTCAGCGCTTCGGCCTCGAGCTGCACCAACTGGTTGGAGATCGTCTCGGGAGCCGTGCCCAGCGCGCCGGGATTGTCGTACCAGTAGACCAGCAGCATCCCGGCGGCGATCTTGGCGGTTGGGTGGATGGTGCTGTCCGCCTCCCAGTCGTGACCGGTGGCATTGAGCAGGTACTGGTACACCAGGGGCAGCAACTGCAGCATCACCGCGTCAGTGGACGTGGTGCGTACAAAATTAGCAGCTTCAGTGGCGGTCAGGACGTTGGTCATGGCAGAGTGTTTCTATGGCAACAGGAAAGACCACAGGGGCAGGACGGGGAAGGGCCATCCCGCCCCTGAACTGGCAAAGGTTACTTGCCCTTGCCCTTCTTAGGCTCAGGCGTTTCTTCACTGGCTGCTTTAGCGGTCTCTTCGACCACCATCCAACCAAGTTGCTTGTGATTCTCCAGCGTGCCGGGATGGACCCGGATCTGCGCGCCGTCTTTTTCGACCAGGATCAATTCTTCTGACATGGCAATCTCCTTACGCTAAATAGATCAGGTCAAGTACTTTCAACCCGTCCGGGGTGCCGGCAAGGGCATACAGGTTTTTCTCGATCTCGTCGGCGTCCACGGCAAGGCTGCCTGCATCGTCCGACCCGCCGAAAATCTTCTCCTGCAACAGGCTGGCATTGTCCACGATGTGCGGCACGCAGAACTTCTTGGCGATGCCCGCACTGACCGTATCCACTGGCACGCCCGCCGTCGTGTTGGCGGATGTCCCTGCGGTCGTGAGACCCGCACAGGTGTCGTTATCAATGGACACATTCAGCGTGGCATCGTTGGCGGCATAGGATTTGTTCGTCAGGGTCACGGTCGCGCTCGTCCCGCCGATGGTGAAAAGCGCCGCGATGACGGCGTTCAAACCAAGCGCGGTGATGATCTTCGCCGCCACCTGGCTCACCGTATCGCCTGCCAGCACCGCCACGGAAAGCGTGATCGGACTGCCAGTCATGCCTGCCGCGGTGACCACCACCGCCGCGTTGCCGCTGGTTCCAACGGTGTTGACTGCTACGCCCGCGGTGGTATTCGCCGAAGTGGGCGCGGCGGTCAAGCCCGTGCAGGTTCCGTTGTCGATGGAAATGTTCAGCGTGGCGTCGTTCGCAGCAAAGGTCTTGCGGGTCAGGATGACATCCGCCCCAGCGCCGCTCACGTCATAGAGCGCGGTGACATCCGCGTCCAGCCCGAGGGCCGTGCGGATCTTGCCACCCACGGCAGACGCATTGTCCAGGATCAGCACGGCCACGTTGATGGTCTTGGGCGAACCCGTCATACCCGCGGCGGTCACGATCACCGCCGCGTTGCCGCTACCTGTTACGGTCCCGACCACGGTCGCGGTTTCGACTTGCTTGGTGCCAGCCGCAGCCACCGTCGCCGTCTCCACCTGGTACACAGGGGCGTGCGAGCGGGCGGGCAGGGCGATGTTGGTGACGGTCTTGAAGGCCTTCACGCCCTCGACCTCAGCCGTGCCATTCAGGGCGATGGTGTCGGTGATGACTACATTGTTGATGTTCGTGCCAGTGATCACCACGTTGCCCGTGATGCCCGAGACGTTACCTTTGACGGTGACGGTGCGCGGCACATCGGGATTCGTGATGGCGCTGGTCACGTTCTGTGCGCCCGCGGCCAGATTGCTCGCGGCATGAACGCCCACCGCGCTGACCGCAATAGGCGTGATCTCGTAGCGCACCGGGATCATCAGGGCTTCGTTCAAGTCCAGGTTGTTCAATTCGCTGGCTGAAGCCACGACCTGCACGGCGTCGATCTTCAACGCGCCCAGGTCAAAATTGAGCGCGGTCCCATAGGGGACGATCAACGTCTGCCCGTCCGCGCTGATCTCGACCCTGGCGCGGTGCCAGCCCAGTATCTCGTGGGCGCTTACGTTGGTAGAGTCAACCAGGATATCGGCCTGGCCGTCTTTTTGCATCAATACAGTCGTCATAATTACCTCCTAAAATCCCCTCCCCCGCGGGGGAGGGGTTAGGGGTGGGGTCAAAACTACCCGAGCAGGGCGGCGATGAAGTCGCTCTTGACGACTTTGGTGCCCCAGGCGATCCCGACTTCATAGGATACCTGGCGGCGCTGCCGGTAGAGCGCGATCTGGAAGGTCAAATCGCTGAACGGATCGGTGATCTCGACCACATCTTCCGCGGAGTCGCCGCCATCGGGCATCAGCGGCACGCGGGTCACCAGGTGGATCGCATAGCGGTCGAACGCCCAGTTGCCGGTGTAGTTGTTGCCCACGGTGATGGTCTTGCCGTCGGTCTGCGCCACGCGCAACCCAGGCCCGCCAATGACCATCGTGCCAGCTGCGGCAATGCCGGTGTTGACCACGTACTTGTTGGCCGTGTCATCCTCAAAGGCGACCACGTCGCCGTACAAGATCGGGTTCGAGCCGGTCTTGGCAACGATGCTGGTCGCGCCGATGGCGTGCGAGCCGTTGAAAACGTAGGACGCACCGGTGCCTTTGACGTGGGCAACGATCTGTCCCGACTCGCGCATGTTCAGCTGCTGGACCTTGCCGAGGACTGCATCCCGCAGAAATTCGGCAGCTCCCGCCTCGTTGACCTTGAACAGGCTGGACTGCTTGCCCAGCAGGTTCGCGGACGCGATGGTGTTCAGCACCAATTGCAGGTCGGATGTCGGTGCGCCGTTGTCGATCAGGATCCTGCGGATGTTGGAAAACTCCGTGAAATCTCCCGCAGTCGCAAAAGGCGTGACGCCCGCCGAACCATAGGCACGCGATGCGCCGCGCTTGGCGGCCAGGAACAGATCGGTTTCCATTTCGTTGCACAGCGTCCGCATGGCTTGCTCGAACTGCTGTTGCAGGGCGTCCGCATAGATGGGACGGACGCTGGCTTGTTCGTTGCCGGTCCACGGGAAGGTCACCGAACGTTCTTTGGAGATGGTGATGTCTCCATAGCTGATGGTTTCACCGCTCGGGTCTGGACCTGTAGCGGCTGGAGTGATGTCCGCCGCGGCTCGAGCCGCCACAATGGGATACCGAATGGTCTGGTCTTTTGCGACCTTCTCGACATCCGAGTCTTTGTAGACTCCGCCGATGAAGCCGATTTGTTCCCGCGCCACCTTGTTGGCGGCTTTGTACAGGATGGGAATTAATCCTGTGAGTGTGTTTGCGCTCATGTGAGATACCTCGCTTTCTGCTAGTCTTCGAGAGTGCCGCCGCCCTGGAAGAAGGCCGCGCGGTCAACGGGGGAAAGCGCATTCCAATCAGCGCGCTTCATCACACCCTTGGGCGCTTCCGCGTCGGGCGTGGTGGGGGTGGGGGAAACGGGGACGAAGTTCTTGGCCACGTCGCTGGGGGCGTTCGCTTTCACGAGCGCTTCGTACAGCTTCAGCTTCTCTTCGTAATCGGCCTGCAATTTATCCAGCGGTTCTTGCAGAGCCAGCGCCTGTTGCGTCGCTTCATCCGTTCCCTGTTCGAGCAGCGCGGCGATCTCGGCGGCCTTCTGTTTCCAGGCCGTCTCTGCCGCATTGACAACGTCATAGGGACCTTTCAGATTGAGCATGTTGTTACTCCTTTTTCAAGATTTGGTTGACACGGGTACGCAGGCTCTGCGCCTGGCGTTCGTCCTCCGCTGCGGCAGGATCGCTGCGAAGTGCTGGTACTTGCACAGCGGAATCAGCCGCGGGCGGCGTAACGTTGGTCTCGGCTGCCTGCCCCGCAGGTGCAGGAGCGGGCGAATTTTGACTAAACAACCTGGCAATGGTTTCGTCCAGGGTTCCGATCCGGTCGGCCATGCCCAAGTCCACAGCCTGGCGGGCACCTACCGAGCGGCCTTCCCCGAAGCTGTCCTTGACCAGGGCCGGTTTTACGCCACGGTTGCGGGCCACCGCATTCACGAAGAGATCATAGGCATCCGAGACTCTCCCCTGGTAAAACGCACGGGCTTCATCGGAAAGCGGCTCATAGGGATTGCCTTCCACTTTGTGTTTGCCCGCGCTGATCAGGGAGACCTTGATGCCTTCTTTTTCGAGTGCCTGGCTGATATCTTCATGCACGGCGAATACGCCAATCGCGCCGACTTCGCCGGACGGGGTTACGACGACTTCATCCGCGGCGGTGGCGATCCAGTAGGCGGCGGACGCCATCAAGTGGTTGGCTACCGCCACGATCGGCTTTTGCCCGCGTGCGTCGAATATCTTCTGCGAGAGTTCCTCGATGCCGCCGATCTGCCCGCCGGGGCTGTTCACATCCAGCACGATGGCGCCAACGCTCGGATCATTGACCATCTCCGAAAACCGAGCGCCGAAACGTTCCGCACTGGTTGCGCCCGACATATCGGTCATCATATTGGCACGCGGGAAGATGGAGCCGAACAGTGGTAGGACCGCCACGCGGTTGACTTTCTGCTCTGGCGGGCGGACTGCGCCGTGGATGCGGGCCTGCACTTCCTCTGCGCTCAATTTCTCGCCGGAGACATGCCTGACGACGATCTCTTCCAGGACAGCCAGCGTATTGGGCAGGATCGCCCAGGGAGTTTCCATAAAAGCCCGCAGAACATAAGATTGTTTCATCGTTTGCTCCTACACTTTCCCGGCTGCGCCGGGGACCGTTTCCACTGAAACAATTGGCTGAATATTGCTGGCCATGAAATATTGATCGCCGCCAGCGAACGGATCGAGTTCGTCCTGCTCGCGGGATTCATTAGGAGACATCTGTCCACTCTGGATCTTGGTCGAGTTCATATCGGCGCGCTCTTTGGCGTTCATGCGATAGAGCGCCTCGCGCTTGAATTTGAAGTAGGTGGTGGTCTGCTCGTTCTCCGGAATCCAGCGGATGCGGGCGGCTTCCTCCCACGGCACAAGGAAGGGGTCGAGCGTGAGCATGACGAATTCTTTGAACTTTTGCTCATCCGAGTTGTAGGCTTCCTTGCCGCGGTTGAGCATGTGGCCCGCCATGCCGAAGAAATTCGCAATATCGTCATCGGTGGCAGAGATGCTTTCCAGCCAGTTCGAGTCTTTGAGTTGCATCTCCACCGGCTGGTACTCGGTGACCTTCCGGTCGAAGATCGCCAGGCGATAGGCATTGTCGCTTCCGCTCATGGCTTCCTCGTAGGAGGCGCGCACTTTCTTGCGCCCCTCGGCGTCGAGATCGCCAGCCATTTTGATATAAGCGGCAGGCATGAAGCCCTGGGCGAATAGCATGGACTGCGTCTTATTGGCGGCCAGCCTGCGCCCGAAGGTCTCCCGTGCGAAGGTGACCACGCCGCGTCCCATGCAGCCGGTCTCATCTGGATTGATCATCAGATGCAATATCTCGACCGAAGGGATGTAGGATAGTTTCGGCGAACCGGAGAACTGGTGCTCGTACCATAAATTCCCTTCCACGTCGAAGACCGGCCTGGTGCGATTGGCGGGCAGGATGAATATTTGCGCCGGAGAGACGGGCGGCTTCCACTGGTAGGCGTTGCCGTAAAACAACAGCCATTCGACGAAAGCCTTTTTCATGTAGAACGGCGCCCAGCCCCACAGGTTGGGCGAGATCTGCATCAGATACGGCGCGTTGCGGATGACAGCATCCGCTTCGACATTTTGAATATTGCGATCCGAACGGCGGTATTGTTTGAACGGCATGATCCCCACTGCGTCCGAGATGATGTTCTTGCAGCGATAGGCTGTGGCGATGGACTGCGAAGCCATTACCGAGACCGGCTCGCCCGCCTTCGTGCGATAGCCATACGAAGACGGGTAATCCGGGCGCGGCGAGTTTTGGTCGTCAATCTTCAGGAGATTGGGTGTTACCAGGCTTTTCAGCAGCATTCTTCGCCATGTCCTTTGCAACCATCACACCGAAAACGATCAGCATGATCCCGGCCACGATCCACGTGACGATGGCATTCCACTGCGAGAGACCGTACAAAATGCAGGCGCAGCCTGCAACGAGCAGGAGATCATCGAAGTAGCGGGAGAAGAAGTTTTTCATACCAGGTATACAAACAAAAAAAACACCCGACGCCTATACAAGGCGTCGGGTGCTCAGTTCCGACTGTGACCGCACAAGAGCGGTCGCTCAATTACATACATATTAGCACAAATAATCTGTATTTACAAGAGTTAAGTGCACAGCTACATCCCCCAATCTTTGCCGAGGACGCCGCTCATATCCGCATCCTTCAGGGATTGCAGCCGCACCATCGCGGTCAGGATGCAGGCCACCGGGTCTATCCGGCGGGTGTCGCCGGATTTCCGCTTGCTCAGCATGATGTTTTCCTTCGTATCAACTATCTCACGGGCGTTGCCCACCGCCCAGGTCAGCAGCGGCGATCCATCGTGGACCAGCTTCCCGGAGGCCACGTACTCCCGGAATGTTTTGGTCGGTTCGCTCAAGATTTTCATCCACTGCGCAATTTCGACCATCGTATACCCCAGGTCAGTCATCTCAATGGCGGCGTGTGTGGCGTTGTAGGGGTCATACCCGATCTCGTGGACCTTCCAGCCGTATTCCTTTTGGGTGAATGCAACGTATTCCTGCACGCTGCGATAGTCGGTCACGTCGCCCTCGGTGATGGTCAGCCAGCCGTCCTGTTCCCATTGCCGGTACGGGATCTTGTCCATTTGTTCGTGCCCCTCGACCGCGCCATCCGGGATAAATCCATACGAGCAAACAGCCAGCCTGTCATTGGGCAGTAGGAAAATATTCCCGCTGGCGGTCAAGTCAATCTTCTTCGACAGGTCCCAACCGGCCACGGTCAGCCGGTCCCTGGTCAGCTCGAGGAACATCTCACGGCTGACCGCACATTTATCCCAGGCCGACAAACGCTCTCCCGGGGCCGGGACCAGGTACTGGCCCATATAGCTGTTCTCATTGCCATGCACCCAGATGTTCAACTTCTTCACGCGGAACTGGCGGACCTTCGTCGGGTTCCTGGACCCGAACGCCGCATCGTGCGCCTCTTTGAACTCCCTGGCCGTCAGCGGGTCCGACATAAGCAGCGGGTTCGATTTCTTCCAGTTTTTTTTATTGTGCTCGTCATCCCCTTTGTCGAGTTCGCGGATCATGATAAAGTACCGGTCGTTCGCCACGGTCCCTTCCAGGATCATCTTGCAATATTCGTACTCCTTGTAACACGGGCTTTCCGTGTCCATCCCAGCCGTAGTGATCACCAATAGCAGCGGCTGTGCGCGCTGCCCCTGGGACGATTCCATCACGTCGTACAGCTCCGACGTGGGGTGCGCATGGTACTCATCCACGAAGGCGCAGCTGGGGTTGAACGAATCCTTGTTCTTGATCTCCCCCGAAAACGCCTCCATGATGCCGCCGCGTGACCTGTGGTTGATCTCGAATTTTCCGATCTTCAACCGGCCACGGATATCCTGGCTCTTCTCGCCGATCTCCTTCGATGAGTTGAACAGCGTGCGGGCCTGCTTTTTGTCCACGGCGGTGCAGTAGACTTCCGGGCTGGCCTCCATGTCGCCGACCATCATGTACAGACCCTCGACCGAGCCGCGCGTGGTCTTGGAATTTTTCCGCCCTTCGGTGATGAATGCCTTGCGGAACCGACGTACTCCCACCACCCGGCCATTGGTCCGTTGGATCTGCTCGGTCCGTGAGACCCAGCCGAAGATCATCGAGACCTCGAACCGGTGGCTATCGATCAGTACGATCGGTTGTCCGGCCAGGCGTCCCTTCACATGCCGTGTGCTGGCGAACCAATCCACGGCCACGAAGTCCGCCTGCGCCGCGTCAAACAGGAAATCAAACCTGGGATCGACCTTCGGCACTGGCTGCCCGGTCGCCGCTTCCACACGGCTGGCTATCTTCGCTGGGATCTGCCCCGCGCGCGCTAGGTCATGGATGTGACGCAAACAGGCCAGCATCTCCATGCGGCCGACTGTCCGCTTTTTCTCGATGCACGCCAGCGCATACCGGGTTGTAAAGTGCAGCCTGGCCGCCATCAGTCGAATTCCTTGCCAAATTGGTCTTCTTTGGCCCTGGTTAGTTTCTTTACCAACCGCGCCCGGGCATTAGGCGTAAATCCCAGCTTCTCAGCATACGCCGAAAGTATCCTCGACCAGGCCTGCAACTCTTTAATCATATCGGTGGTCTTAGGGCTTACACTGGCCGTGAGTTGGTACTGCACATACGCATCGCAATATACAGCCAGCATTTCTGTGTCGAGCACGTCGAGCAAATCGTTGGCGGCATTCAGTCCAGCCACCTCGCTGATTTTCCTATTCCACACGCCGCGCGCTGCATCGCTCAACCAGTCCGGCGGGGTCAGGTCCACCCGCTCTTTTCGCTTCAGTCCATCCGCTGCCTTCTGGCGCGCAGATACCTCGGCATCGGTCCAGTGTTTTCCCCTGCCCTTGCGCCCGACTTCCATCGTTTCTGCGGAAACGGTTGCAGTTGGCATATCAATAAACTATGCGAATCTCATCGGGGACTCTTTTTCGCGTTCCAG
>ERZ1292625.2848-Hain-H41-01um-R1-2848-length-15043-cov-5_pt1 | contig 15043 bp, 23 predicted proteins | sample MGYA00564400_ERZ1292625 | MGnify/ENA primary metagenome ERZ1292625 (study PRJEB36523, sample SAMEA6512639) | groundwater metagenome | collected 2019-01-08 | study: AquaDiva: Metagenomics assemblies of 32 groundwater samples | reverse complement strand
ACTGAGGCTGTACCTAATCTCCTTACTTATTCGCAGCCTGAACTTTGGGAAGAGAATGATAACTTAGATGCTGAATTAACAGAGATGCATAATTTTATTCGCCCTGGATTTCATAATGATCGCGGGATTATAGGCTCGTATAAAGAGCAGGATGAAAAGATAAGGGCGCTCAAGACAATAACCAATAGGGAATATACTCACGGTATCTATATTATGCCTCAGCTTACTAACGTTGATATGTATACTATGGCCTTTACGACTCTGTCAGGGCTTATCGCTTTAACAATGCCTGAGGAGTTTGTAGCTCCAGATTGGAACAGGGCCGTATATGACTCCCTCTCAGGCTTGTATTTCCCCCAAGTAAGGGAAGCCTTAGACCCCATCTATAAGAAGTATTCTGAAGATCCGGCTTCTATGTCCTATGGTAACTCGATGGAGCCGACTGCTTCTGAGTTAGCTATGCTACAGACTCTTGGGGGCTCTACCCCCGTCTGGACTGGCGAGAATGGGCGCCCAAGAGCTTCAGGGGCTACCATATCTGCTATGCGCCTTATGCCCTTCTTAGGGACAGAGATACTGCCCTTTATGAATGATACTTACTTTAAGAATCCAGATACTATATTGTTCCATCAGAAGCTTAAGAAGATTAAGGAACTAAAGACTGAACTTGATGGAACAGAGGATTCTTCTAAACGCGCTGATTTACTTACTGATATAGCCAAGATTGAAGCAGGTTTAGACTCTGGACTCAATAAGTCTATTGCTCAGACAGTAATGAATATGACTAACCTTAAGCAATATTATAATCCCCAGGATGAGATATCGCGTAGAGGCTTCACTGTTGAATCTTATATGAAGGACTTAAACTCTCGTGTGCGGCCAGAATACTCTCCTCCTACTTATGTTGGCGGCGAGGGCTCTGACGTAGTCAGGGATATCGGTGATTTGGGGAATACAGGAAACAAGTAGGCCCTGCCCCAACTTGCTGTCGAAATCGGAAAGTGACCGGCCCAAGAGCGATGCCTTGAGACTATAATAAGCCTGTAGACCCAGGTAGTTAGGCAATAGGGCCTCTTCTCCTATCTGGTGCGCCATCCAGGCGGTAATAACCTCTCGGAGTCTAAAATGAGTGGCAAGATTCCTCAGCGTGAGCTTCAGCCCGGTAATATGAATGTTGGGGCATTCAACCATGCTGGGCAGTTCCTTGCTGTTGCTGATGGGACTATTGCTAAGTGGGATATCCTTATCCCCTCGGATACACAGAATAGTGCAAAGCTTAAGCTTATTCGAGCCGTAAATAGCACCGTAACTTTATATCGTGGTCCTCTCTTTATTGCTATGCACGCGGCTACAGACGGGGGAGCCATCCGGGTTTCTGAGGCCCCTGTTGTAGCTCCTGATCTGAATACCTCGGGCCTTACTGCCCTTGAGCCCATTTACCTTACTACCTCCGGGGGTTGGACTGGAACCAAGCCCACGAACGGTATTGCAATTGGTCTGGTCCTTGAGGTTAGTGCAACTGTTGGGGTTGTTCTCTTCTGCCCCAATAGTGCGAATCTCGGGCCTCTCGCTGAGTCTACTCTGTTCCTTACTCGGGCGATGCGCCCTCAGGGGGTTAACTCCCTCCCTCGGCGTTTTGAGCTTAAGTGGGTTGCTGGGCAGCGCGGGAAGCCGAGTATTAACGCAGATATCAATTCTGCTACTGAAGCAACTCGTGAGATTGCCGATCCTGACTTCGAAGTATTGGGGACGAATGGCACTTCTGATGACGTTACCTTTTATGCTGAGGGGGGAATCAAGTTAGAGACTGACGGCGCTGATGGAGACGAGGTTATTGTCCTCCCCCATCTTGATGCTAACCAGTCGGCATGGGCTCAGGTAACTTGGGGAACTGATAAGGAAACCATTTGGGAATGTGATATTGCGGTGGGTTCTAATATTACGAATACTATTATTTGGGCAGGGCTCAAGCTCACCAATACTGAAGTAACTGCTACTGACGCTGATCAGGCATTCTTCCGCTATGAGGATGATGTCAATGGTGGTAAGTGGCAGTATATTTACTCTATTGGTGGGACTGATACTCCAACTGACTCAGGTATTACAGTTGCTGTTTCTACCCGTTATCATTTGAAGGTTATTATAGATTCTGCCCGTCTTGCTCGCTTCTATCTCAATGAGGTTCTTTTGGGGACTTCAACTGCCCTTACGGATGCTACTGACTTTATTCCCTATATTGGAGTGGCTGCTGACGGTGCTGGTGCTGCTAAGCATATGTATATCTATGGGCAGGCAATCAGCCGGACCATTGGATAAGAATAATGCCTATGCGCATAGGTAGAATAGCCGGAACTCTAACACTGGCTGCTGTTACAGATAAGGCCGACCTTAATATCGGTGTGCTTCCATCTAATAAGCCATATCATGTATTACGAATATTACGGGTGAAGATGAAGATGACAGATACGTCCGGTAATGCTACTACCTTTACTGGACAGATAAGTAATCTGTCTACTGCCTCTACTGCTGACTCCATGAATCAGGTATTCAAGGCAGCAGCCACAGCAGTTGCAAATCTATATGATGCAACAGATATTAATGGCTGGTGCATTACTGACGGGAATGGTAAGCTTTATCTGTTCCCAACTCCTGATGCAGCGAATGGATTAGATGTCCTTTCTTATGAAATCATCTTCGAGATGATCCAATAGTGGAAACCATATGTCCGGCGTAACCTTCCCATCGAGATATCCTAGTAGTGATGTAGCTATCACTGGTGGGACTATTACGGGGATAACAGATTTAGCGGTAGCCGATGGGGGTACAGGATCATCTACTGCTGCTGCTGCTGCTACCGCACTTGGTTTAGGGACGGCTGATGCTGTAAGGCACGCGCGCCTTGGGCTAGGTGCGAGCGCCGACGCAACGGAACCCCTCAAGCTTATTGACGGCGGCAACATTATTCTTGGGACAACGACTGGCACAATGCTTGGGACTACAAGTAGCCAAAAGATTGGCTTTTGGGGGATTACACCTATTGTTCAACCAAGCGCATATACACAGACATATAGTACTGCTGATAAGACACATGCTACTCTTACATCAGCTTCTATTGGTGCATTTACTGGCGGTGTGGTTGGCTTCCTCGACGCTGCGGAGCGGGACAACGTTCGCACGCAGGTAAATAATATCCGAGGGGATATACTTGATGTTAAACAATTGGTGAATTCAATTATTGATGATCTTCAAGCCATGGGGCTGCTGTCATAATGAACCCTGATCTAACTGATGAGGAACTTAAGGCTATTCTTGTTCTTATTGATACTGGTAATATTCATACGTTAGCAGCACTAAGGCTTGCAGTAGGGCTTGCAGATAAGATTGAGGCAGTTATCAAAGCACGGGAGATAATACGTGGAAGGGGGTAATAGTAATGCCTGAGCTTGATACAGGATATAGGAAGATAATTATTTCAGCTATAGGTGCTATACTTATTGCCATTCTAACTGCTTTTGCTCCCTGGTTAGAACTTTCTGATATGCATCTTGCTGCTGGGATAACTGGTATTACTACTATTACAGGAACACTCCTAGCAGCTAATACTGCCTCTAAATTTGCAGCAGCAATGGGAGGGAAAGCGCATAATGCCCCCGTTGATAATAGGCGAAATGATGGATAGTATTCTTGGTATTATCTCAGTTGTTATAACAATTGCTATAGCAGCCAGTTCAGTTATTTGGGCGCTTCAAGGCAGGTTTACCAAGTTAGAATCTAATGTAACGAATCTAACTAATACAGTAGCAACTTTATCTACGCAACTTGCTAATCTAGTAACTACTCTTAGTGAGATAAAGGTTCAGGAGCATAGGTTGAGGGCATTAGAAGCTCAGGTTTCTGAATTACGTACTAAGTATCATAATTTGAATAATACTCTACAAAGAGTTTCCGCAATATTAGAAGTAACTGAACGTCGAGAAGATAAAGACATAGGAGGATAGAATGTTCCGCAAGCATAAGTTTGGAATCTTTGCCGCGATTGCTGCTCTTTTTGCTGGTGGGGGAGGGCTATATCTTGGCAAGAATAAGGAGAAGCCCCAAGTAGAGAAGCCTGCTATAACCATACCTGCACCTATTATTACTATCCCCCCCACAACTACTACTACCACGACCACTACAACTACTACACCTGCTGTTGATTGTGATGAAGAGAATGAGAAGCTTTGTCCCGACTTCTATAAGGATGGAAAGCTTATAGGAGGTTCAAATTGGGAAACTATCCACCCTGAATATAACTGTGCGGAGAATGCCTCCCAACAGGGGGTAGCTGATCCCTCGTGCGCGAGCCTTAAGCTTAAGGGGCTCTCTTGTCTATGGCATCATCAGAGCGAACGGTCTGCTGAATGTATTGCAGTTACAGCTAATCTCGATGAGATCAATGCGGAGTTTAAGACTGCCTGTGCCAATAAGTATTGTGGTGGAATAAGCTTTGTGGCTGGTGGTGAGCCTTGTGTTGATCATATTACTTCTATCCTCACAACTGTCGATGCTGAGTGCCTTGCAGCTTATAACGCGCATGAGGCGGCAAAGAGGTAAAAGATACCATGCCGATAGAAGAAACGGGCGCCCTATATGCCAAGCTTCAGGCTATGTGCTATGGGATGTCCTATGCTTTCTTCGATAGCAGCTTATATAATGTAAACATTATTGCATTCAGGTCTTTACCTGGGGAGCCCAATAAGTTTGATGATATTCTAACGCTGAGCTACCGGCGTGATAAGTATAATCCTGTAACAGAATGGTATAGGTGTACGACAGACCCAGGGTTATATTACCTCAATAATCCTATGCTCAAGGCTGGAACGGCTGTAGTAGCGCCTCAGCAGCTTAGAGCAGGATTTAAGATAGGGAAGCATAAAGGCGTCTATGAGTGCCTTGTGCAGTCAAAGCCTATAAAGGTCTATAGGGATAGGAACAAGGATAATATAATTGACCTTGCGCCTGGAACCCTTGTATCTACTAACTCTGGTATACAGATTCATAGAGCATCGAGGGACTTCTCTGTTGCCTATGTGAATAAGTATTCAGCAGGTTGTATAGTAGTTCAAGATCCCCAAGACTTTGAAAGCTTCATGGCTGTTATAGGCATCGCTGCTGAGCGATGGGGCAGTAGCTTCACCTTCACATTAATAGAATTGCCAACTTCATCATTGCTCTCGCTATTAGATATAGACAAATTATAATAAGAGCAGCATCCAGTAGGCGTTGGCCCATCATCTTCCTTTCTCTATCTTCTGGATCTCTCGGTCAAGATACCAGCGAGCTTTTCTAAGATCCTCTAATATATCTCCCTTCTTACCAGCACGACTTATATACTTTATAGTATTCCCCAAAGAGAAGCCCAAATTCCAGGCTTCTATAACTTTGATTGCCTCATAGGGGTTATCCTTTCCGCCGTAATAGTTAGGATGATCAGCTGTTTCTTGAGGCATCGAAGAGACTCCAGGTATGAGGGAAGTGTAAGGATATGATTTCCCCAACGGCGTTGGCATACTGCCTTATCTCCCATTGAGCACCTGGGTCCATACGCAAGGTTAGGAATGCAAGCCAGTTACGCAGGCATGTAGCTGCTCGCATTTGAGAATAGCGCCAGTCTCAGCCCCCTTTATGGTCCCTGCCTGTTTATTGATTGTAGCATCCTTCCCCATCATAATACGGTCTATTGTGGGGATATAATTCTCATTGGGTAGAGGAGCATATCGGGCGCTCATTTCATTATAAGACTGTGTCCGGTGCCTATGCCATTCTCGGAACACAAATATGGGTGCCTTTACTTCTATTACCATTCCTGCAAACTCAAAGGGAGTTGCATGGGGAGGTTTGTTATTGAACAGGAATCCTAATAGTTTCTCATCCTGTTCCCACCCCCGAAAGCTTCCCTGAGTAGACTGACGAGCAGCTTCTATAATACCAGCTTCAGTTTCATTAGCATCACCATAGCCCCATGTTTCTATTAGCCTGACAAACCCATGGTCAAGGACATCAATCTTGTTAGTCATTACTTTACCTCCAGTACAGTCCAGGTTTTAGGAACTTTCTTTGGCTTATAGGTATTACAAATAAGTATCTGAGCGTTGAAGCCCCCTAACATTTCCATTGTCCTAACTAAGTGACCCTCATCCCATGCACGATCAGGGAGGGCCACAACACTCAGGGTATCCTCGGTAGCTGATGCAGCAGCAAGAGCGGCTATGACCCTCGCCTGCACCGATCCTGACATCGACCAATGGGGGACTTGCTGACCCTGCCCATCGTTGCGGTAGACCCCGATAAGGCCCCTTTCTGAATCGATGGCTATCTTGTCATGGGGCTCAAATTGAGTATTGATATAGTCTACTGCTAGGGCTGTAGCCTCTTGGAGCGCAAGCTTATAGGGAATCTCAAGCAGCCCCAACCTGCGCTCTGCATTAATAAGATCCTGCTCACCCTTGATCATCAGGCTGTTGGTATCTCTGATAGCCGCTCTTTTATCTTGAACCTGTAGAAGCAAATGCATATCTGATAAGGTTTTCTCTATTTCTGTTCCCATAACAGTCTTACTGTCTGTCCCCATAAGATGCTCTATAACCCAGCGGATATGTTCTTTAGCTTCTCCCCTCTCCTCAGGCTTTACTTGTTGAATGAGTCGTTTCATTATAGCCCGTTCAAGATGCACCATCAAGAACTCTTCGGGGATATTACCAAGATGATTATTCGTGAATGCTATCTCTTTCTCTGCCTGTTCAACTTCTCCCTTATTTATCTTTATCCACTTCTTAGTGGCATCAATAGTTTCCTTCTGCTCCTCCTTAGCAGAGATAAGGCCAGTGGAAAAAATATTTGTAGTTCGCTCTTGCTGATGAAATAAGCTTGAATCTAAATGCTCAGACCAGTCTTTGCCAGTATCAAAATATTGGAGCAGATACTTCTGAGCACTATCAGCTATCCCTGAGAAAGCTGTATATGCTTCAAGATAAGGATGCTCAGGACGAGTAAGAACTTTAAGATCCCCGGTATCCCCGACCTTCATACTAATCTTCGGCAATCCACCTGTTGCAGTTATATCAGCAATAAGATGCTTAGCCTTGACCGGACCACGCCTATTCATAATATCAGGCATAGCACCGTAAAGATAATATAATATAGCCTCTACGATGGCACTCTTATGTCCCTCATTGGGGCCAACAATAAGAGTCTTAGGCCCGAGAGCAGCTGTTCGTGGGCCTGTTATACTCTTATTATCAAAGGTGACTTCAGAGATAAAGGGAGCGGGCATCTGTTTTACTTTCTCCTGTTGAGTAGTTCTTCGATTATTATGGCAAGAATAGGTAGGATCAAGATGCAAACAACCGCGCTGTAGGTTATTAGGGCGTCCATATTATTCTATTACATTCCCAATCTTATCCTGCCACACTTGCTCTAAGCCCTTTACCCAGGGGCCTGAGGGCATAGCTGTTCCTAAGTACCAGCGGCGGATACTCTCTACTACAGGGCCGTTAGGGAGCCCCAAAGAGTCTGCTATGAGCACACTTATTCGCTCGTAGCCGAGCTTAATAGCTAATAAGTCTCTTACCATGACTGAGTGGGGAACTGAAGGCATCTTAACTCCTAAATGACACAGATTCCTGTTACAGAATAATCAGATTCATCCAGAACTTGAATCTCTCTAATATTGGTGATTGTCTCACCATCCCAATAGCAGCATGGGAATTTATGACGTATCGCTCGATCCAATATCATCCAATTAGCCCGACCGAGATTTAGAGTTTCAGTCACATAAGTATCATACACTCGCTCTCTGGTTATAGCATTCTTCCTGTTTATAACCCCATTGGCCCACTCATCCCAATCACCCTCAAAGTGAGTGTTCCAATCAGAAAGGCTCAGGGTTATATGGGGAGGAGCGCCCTTATATTTCTCGGTTGTATACTTATAGAGCTTTCGAGCGCGTTCTACTATCTGGCGTGGCTCAGAGTTGCCTTGTCCGATGTAGAAGATATGCATAGTGTTTTCTAAAACCTCGGGATCTGGACGAGGATAAGATCAGGGGGCTGGTTCCGTGCTGCCTCTAACCACATAAGAGCGAGCTTTGCCTTATTCTTCTTATCTTCGGGGAGGCCCGGATCTTCCAGCATTGCCTTTGCACGCTCTATTTCTTTCTCAATGTTTGTTTCCATTATCTTGCTCATTTGAAGTTCCATGTTCCTATTTGTGGGATGTTATTACGCTGCTTACTATGGGCTTGTATGACTGCCTGAGCAATCGCTATCCATTGTTCCTTCTCTATTGGATCTAAATGATGCCAGCATCGAGGGGAGGTATCTATAGTAGGCATAGCTTTATTTGCTACATTCTCTCGTAATAGCCTTACCCTATTGATGCTTAGACCTATCTTCAAAGATTCTTCAAAGGCAGCTTTAGCCAGCAGGATTAACTCTTGCATGTGTGGGAGATACCAGCTAAGAATAGCTTTACCTGTTTGGCTAAGTTCTCACATTCAGCTTTTACATATTCGATATCTTTATAGGTACTACCCTCAGATATAGTTTCTATGCCAGGAGATAAGTCTCCAGCATGAGCGCAGTCAAATCCCACTATCCAATCAGAAAGGTCAAAGCCTTGAGCTTTAGCCTGGAGATATATTTCATTACTATAATCTCGCTCATAAAAAGTAACACCACCATGAACCTCAAAGTTTTCTGCTTCCTCTTTAGTTATATCTATTCCTATACAAACATAACCGCATAGATGCTTAAGATCAGGATGTCTCAAGATAAAGCATATCAATCCTGTATCACTCTCCCAGACTAAGAAATCTGGTTCAGCAAGCCAGGGATAGCTGAATATGTCTAGACATCCTTCCAATTTAGGATAGACTTTCGCCATCTTATACTTCCTCCCAATTGTATCCTGATTTGCATTCACAAGTATAAGTCAGAACCGCTCCGACTTTCCTACGCCGTGTCATTACTCGGGTCAGACAATCAATAGCCGCATCCTTATAGGCTTCACCAATCTCAAACATAAGCGAGTCGTGAGTCTGAGTTACTAAGCCAGTAAATGCACCTGTCTTACTATATTGTAGGACTGTATAGTCAATAGGAGAGCGATCTACTCGCTCTGTTGCAAACCAATCCTGTTCTCCATATAGTATTTCGATCATTGCTTCTGCTATAATATGGAATCCACCTGCCTGAATAGGATGATTGACTATACCGGGAAGGGTCTGCTTGCGCCTGAACTTCCTCTTGCGGCCCCAAATAGTATCAGCGATATAACCCTGCTGCTTAAAGAGAGTATGGGTCTTTTTCCACCACTCGGGGATTTCTGGTTCAATCTGTCTAAGACCCTTTACATTCTCTGAGCCCAAAACAATTTCTTCGATGTCCCCAATAGACAAGCCCCTATAAAGCAAATTTCCGTTTTCGTCCTCAGCAGCGGTAGCTTGATCCCATATCCGCTTAATGCCAGCCCCATAGTTATTGGCATATCGGACGTTCTTGATAGTGTTACGGCTACTCTTAAACTCCCCCTTCCCTTTGGTCCGCCGGTCATTGGGCGCACCAGGGAGAGTCCAAATACCATTGCCATACACGCGCTCCATGGTTTCATTGTGAAGGTCTAAGCCCTGCTTCAAGCAATCAATAGTAAGCTGCGCCCCTGACTCTTCTGCAATCAATACAGCTTCAAGAGCATTGGCATCGCAGGCTATAAAGCAGTTGCCCTTACGAGGTACATACATCCTCCGCATAATAGCATTGATATTCTGGAGATTGGGATCGGAGGAGGAGTAACGGCCCGTAGTGGGGAGGCGGTTATAACTCGGGTGCACGGTCCAAGAGGAATCAAGAATTCCTGTACCATATTCTCCATTTTCTTTTAGGAACTTCCCAATAGTATAGGGTTGCATTGGCAATAGACTAAGCTGTATAAGCTGATTGGCTGACTTGAAGAGTCTCAAGTTATGAAGGATATTATATCGTTTATCATCAAGCCCGTAGCTTACCATCATTTCCCTAACGGCATCATCATTGGTAGAGGGCTCTTTAGTTTTCTTACTGAAGGCACACGGTAGGAGCCCTAAAGAGCGTTGGCCTGAACCATAGAGGGCTTCTTTTAAATCCGGGCTGGACCGAGGATTAAACTCTACTCCAAATGCCTGAGTTAGAACTGCTTTTGAATTAGCAATCTTCTCCCGGTATTCCCCAAGTAGTTTCGCTCGTGCATCAATATCAATCCTCATTCCTATATTAGACATATCAACGCCAGCCGCTTGGAGCATCTTCTCGCGAGAATATAGATGATACTGATTATTATCCTTCATACCACGGAATACGACAGGTGCGACACGAGCAGTTACTATACAGTCTTTCCCACAATAAGTGTGAAGCTCTTGGTCACTCCTCGCCTCATTAGCAGTATTGTCTGCTTTCCAGGCTTCCGTATAATCCGTTAAGCTGCTGCCTAAGAATCCTAACCTATGAGGTAATTCATTATCCATCAATAGATGGCACAACATAGTATCAAGTTCAAGCTCAGGCTTATAGCCATATGACCACTCAACGATGCGTCTATCAAAGTTCCCTGCATTATGCCCTATTACTTTACCATACTTTCCCTTAAGAAAGTCTTTAATCTCATTAGCCAGAATAGAATATACAGGTATAATACCATTCTCTGTCTGCCACCTATAGAGCTTACCATCTATGCTCCTAATGGGGATGACGACTGCAACATCCTTATTGCTTAGGCCAATACATCGAATGTTGGCCCACGAGTTGATATCATCTGTCTCAAGGTCATAAGAGATAAGCTTGGAGCCCTTAAGAAGTTCGAGCGCCAATATAGCCTCTGCATATGAACCTGGCAGATATATCTTAGGCTCAGGCCAATCAAGGGTATCAGTAAAGTAGCGAACAGCTTTCTTTATATCATTTCTGAATATATCTTTATAGATGGGCTCACCATAGATACGCCTGGGATGAATAGTATAGAATACTTTGCAGGACATTTCAGCATTATATTCTCCACAACCCCGTATCTTATCTGCTGAATGCTTCCCGCCCTTTATAGTAGAGACTGCAAGATCGCCCATACAAATAATGTTACGAGCGCCCCCTGCAATACTCATATTGATATCAGTATAGAACCGAGGAAGGCAATTACTAACAGGGTCATAAGGGTTAGTAGTATAGCCTGCTGACCTCAATAGCTGTCCCTCTGCTGTCTTACGATAGGCGGTACTGGCATCCCTCCTAACAGCGTCTAAATCCCAGGTAGAGCAGGCAGAGACATAGATTATATTACACTCAGACCGTTTAATACCTGCAAGCTTCAGAGCCATATTCAAATCAATAGCATATCGTCCAGCCCCGCAACGCTTTACTTCTATATCTGTCTGGTCAGGCAAATCAAGTATAATAGTATAGAGTGCAGGGCGCACTTCGCTTTGTAATGGCCTATGCTCCGGGCGCGCAAGTTTACAGAGCGAACACTTAGCATTCTGGAATGGGGTTATAACAGCAGACATTATTCTATTACATTCTTCTTCTTTCGTTCTTTATTATGCCAACCCTTAGACTTAGCTGCAATACCTAATCGCATTCGCCAGAAGTATACACTGGTGTACCCAACCTTGAGGAGCTTCCCTATGTTATAATCTGTATCTTGCCCCATCATATGCTTATTCTTTAGTATGATATAGACATCATCTCTGATTTTAAGTAACTCCATAGCTTCCCGTTGGGGCTTAGATTCTATAACCATAAGAGCATAGTCAAGGTCCATATCTCGCATTGACTTACGTGCCCCAATCTTGGAGCGCATACGGGTAATAGTTTGCTTAGATAATCCAAAGTTCCTGGCTATCTGCTCATCCGAGTGATCTATATCAAACATCAAGTCTAATATGCCATCATATCTGCATTCATATTTAGCCATGACTGAAGCTTGATCTATTACTCCTGGAGATATCTTCTCAAGATTGCTTAGGCTCTTAGCCACTCGGATAGCTGTCTGTAGATCATCATCAAGGAGTTTACCTATGCTCATGCTTTTCTCTTTGAGCGGGCAAATTCAATAGCAACTATTTCTGATTCTGATTCAAACTCTCTGGCCTCTTGAGACTCTGTCTCTATAAGCTGAGCAGCTTTCCAGATAGGGTGAGATAGCTTCTCAGGTGTAAGGATAGCAATCATCCTCCCTGAATCATCATGGCCGCTATATGTGTTGCTTGTTTTATTATGTAGAATGAACATCATCGCTCCAGTTTAGGTGGCCCCACTCGGACTTGAACCGAGATTAATGGTCCCCCGAGCGAGATTTGAACTCGCAATGGCATTACGCCCAACTGTTTTTAAAACAGTCCTGTATTCCTGTTCCAGCATCGGGGGTTATCTGTAGTATTCTCTTTCTATATTATGTGTATATCGCAAACTCGGTGTTGTACTTGCAATACCAGCACACCGTTTGGAGCAATATGGGCCACTCTTAGAGGGCTTCCCTATTCTCTTATTTCTAAAATGAGAACTCAATTTCTTCCCATCAAGTATAAATGTGGTTCCGCATATATTGCATATTATAGTAACGGGAACTAATTTATATGCATCCTTTCTTGTATGATTAGCCCTATCTAATGGCTGTAAGTTATCAAAGGAATCATTAGTAAAATCCCGATCAATATGATCAACTGTAATCTCACCTGATAGTCGCTGGCCTGATTCTACTTCTATTAAATACTTAGGGTAAGATATGGTCTGCTGCTTATAGGATGTACTATTTCTAACTATTACGATTTTTCGTCCATCTTTTCTGATATAGGGGCCATACAATTGATCATACTCTGGATAATATGGAACTGGTGCTTCAGTATGTTTCTTATTCATTGCCATTTCGCCACGGGGCCAAAGGGACCGCCCTCTTTATCAGAGTCTTTGAGGGCAATCAGGTTTTGCATTGGGGCTATACCGCTGCTTACCAGGAGAACGGAAGCGGTCAGTATAGAAGTTACGAGGGTGCATGTACTTACTACTGCCCAATGCGGGGACATATTCTAAGAGAGCCAATCGTCGGTGCCAGCGGGATCAGGAGCAGCATTAGGAGCCGCTTCCTTAACAACGTCCTTCGCTACCGTCTTGGTCTGCTCCTTAATCGGCTCAACCTTCTCCTTATTCTCCTGCTCCTCCTCCTCTACCTTACCTGCTTCCTTCGCCGCCTTCCATTCCTCCGCGGTATAATACTTGGTCTTGGGATAGGAGCCCTCAATCCTCTGCCCATTGGGCTGCAACAGCGGAGGGGTATAGAAGATATGAAGCTTCTTACCCACGAACTTGTGGAAGGGAACAGCACCCTTCGCTCCCAACACCTTCCGGGGATCAACACCGACCGCAATAAGGTGACCAGCGAGCCGCTGCATATCAATCTCCTGACCGATACGGAAGTTATCAGAGATAATTCCCTTCTCGGTCTGGATATAGGCATACAACCGCTTGCCCTTTCCCTCATCCTCGAAAGTCTTATACTCCTTCACGGTTCCGATATAGTAATCACGAGGAGGATAGCTAATCCCCCCACCCATCGAGGGCTTAGTAACACCACTGAAGTCAAGGTCCAGAATCAGGTCGTCCATTGTCTCTTTACTCCTCAGGTTCGGGCATTATTACCCGTTGGGCGCTCTTGGGCAGCGCATTGACAGCTTCTTCAAGGTCTTTATTCATTTTAAATGCTGCTTCTATAAGTGGCTTTTCAGTATCATTTCCCTTTGGATATCGTACAATTAACTGAGCCTGAAAATCTTTATATTCTAACCAAAGAGCGATAATCTTAGTTGCATACTCTAACTGAAGATCAGCTATATGATGTTTTATATAATCATCAAACTCTATTTGATATCTCCTTAGATCATCAGGAGAAACAGGCTCATAATTATTTAGCTTAACAGCACCATCTTTCATAAATTGTATAAGAGCCTGACCTGCTAATTTGCGGGCCTCATGTGTTAAGCCTTCAATCTCAACAAGCTGATATCTAGTATTCCAATGCGGCATAGTTTTAACCTATCACTACATCGTTAGGAACTTCAAGCCACTTATCTACAGAGCGGGCGCGCTCATAGAATGTCATATGGAGTGCATTCCTAGCAGCCCATTTAATAAGGGGGAGCGTATACTTATTAATATCTTTATCCTGAGCAATCTGGATAATAGGCTTAACTGTATCCCGCCATTGGGTTATATCTGATAATCCTCGCAACTCTCCATGAAGCTTTGCGCTTAAACCATCCATCCAGCTATGCGGGCTTTTCCACTCCAGACCATAGAGCTTTAGTCCTGCTACTATATTCATGGGGCAGATATCAGGGAAGATGCTTAGCCTATCTCCTGCTATCCACTTGGGGCGTGAGATAGACCAATAGACGAACGGCCATAACTCCATTGTTTCTTCGTTCGAGGCACGCAAGACCGTATCAAGATAGCCGCTGAACTCTTCGGGGGCTTGCCCTGGCAATTGAGGGCCGCCACGGATTCTCTTATTAGAACTTATACGTTCTTCCTGCTCGTGCAACGTAATACAGAAACAAGTACCGTGCTTATCCCTTATGGGGATCATATCTTCATAGATAAGGCCAATGATATCAGCATTGAGAGATTTCCAATCTCGACCGGAGCGGTTCACTATTTGGGTAAGATAATCTATTCCGAAATACTTATGCTTAGGAGCCTCTACCTTTACGAGCTTTCGGAGAGCCTTGAGGTTATCGACTATAAAGGATGTAACTCCCGGCAAGCCAAGGAAGGTTTGCCCTGGCAAGAGGGCACTACTACTCCCTGTTGCGATGGCTCCAGAATGGCATAGCTCAATAAGCTGCGAACTCTTGCCTATCTTGGCCTTGCCATAGATGCCGATAATGGGAGCGAGTTTTGACATTATTCTTTTACCTTCCTTATACTACCTGATTCGATACATGCTTTGAATGCTGAAATAGACATAGACAATCGGCGCTTTTCTT
>ERZ1292625.2847-Hain-H41-01um-R1-2847-length-15043-cov-6_pt1 | contig 15043 bp, 13 predicted proteins | sample MGYA00564400_ERZ1292625 | MGnify/ENA primary metagenome ERZ1292625 (study PRJEB36523, sample SAMEA6512639) | groundwater metagenome | collected 2019-01-08 | study: AquaDiva: Metagenomics assemblies of 32 groundwater samples | reverse complement strand
AGCTGCGGTGAAGGGTGCATGCATGAGGCCGTGTCCACTAAATCCTGCTGCGTGCAGCAGGTTGGGTGTCCAAGGATCCCACCCGATTAGCGGATTGCGATCAGGTGTATCCTCATAAAACCCCGTGGTGGCGGTAATGATCTTCCCCATCTTCTCTGCATCGGGTAGGTATGTGGTGATCTCCTTACGGAGAGCAACCCCATAATCCCCATCGCCGATATTGGAGAACCCTGGCTCAATCACATCCTGGTTGTCGAATGTTGGACGGACAGGTCTGGTCGGCTGTAGCCACCCCATCATCATCAGCTTACTACCCCTGGCACTCTCCGGGCGGAAATAGCAACCGCGAGGAGTGATTATCATCGGCAAGCGGTTGAAGTCGTTTTGCTCCATGTAATCGCCACCACCATCCTTAAAACCTTCAAGGAAGTACAGGTAGCGTCGCCGGGCCTTGACATCGATGGGGTAACCCCCGAAAAGGTGAGAGATGTGTGGAGCCCAGACACCGCAAGCGTTCACAAAGACTTCGCCTCCAAACTCCCTGCCATCCTTCGCCTTAACTGCAATTGGTCGGTCATCGTCAAAAACCACACTCACAACCTCGGCGTTCTGGATGGTTTCCGCGCCGAGCTTTTTCGCAGCTTCGACTGCACCACTGTAGACGACCGATGGTTCAAGAAAGCCGTCCTTCGGACACCACGTTGCTCCCTGTATACCTGTGGACTCGATATAAGGAAAGCGATCCTCGAGTTCTTTCCGACCAAGAAGCTCAACTTCTGAGAGCCCCGCTTCGCGCTGGATCTCTACGATCCTGCGGATTTCTTCCATGTTCGCACTCCAGTCTCGTAGAAACAGATAACCGTTCTGCGTAATGGGCGAATGGTCACCACCCACGATACTGGTCCATTGCGTATAATACTGCTCACAATAAACCATTCCACGGATTGTACTGGGGTTTTCAAACTGCGCGCGAATGCACGCAGCTGAGCGCGAGCTAGAACCGTTGCCCCAGTTACGTGCCTCAAGTAAAGTGACCCGATGACCAGCCCGTCGCAACTCGAAAGCTGAGAGAGCCCCCGTAACACCACCGCCTATCACGACAAGGCTTTTGGGTTCCCCGCAAGACAACTGAGAAATAATGAGTCTGTCCATGACTGACTCCTTTATAGTGAGAGGTACTCGCTACCGGGCAAGGTAAGAGCATCGAACTTCTAGCTCATTTTGATGTACATTCTACATTGTGTATTACCACAAACTTTCGGCACTTACAAGGTTGAGCTTTTTGGGAAGAAAATTTAGCTGAAGATTTGGTACGAAGTTGGAACATTGCTAAGGTAACTTATTGAGCCAATCTGCAAGATCGCTGTCGGGACGAAAAATAATAATCTCCTCACTCTCCCGTGGAATCTCAAGCTCTTCAAGTCCCCAATTTATAATATGTTCAGGAACGTGGTGGTGCTCTTTAGTTTCCATATTTTTGGCTTGTCTTTCCTTTTGGACATTGCGAGGGGTGTCTAAATATACAATCACTGGTTCAGCTCCGGATTCTTTTGCTAAGCCTCTTAAAGATTCTCTATCTGAATATTTCAAACTAATATCATCAAAGACAACTGAATCACCTTTTGTTAAGGCGTCCCTGACAACTCCTTTGGATAATTGTAGTACCATGTCCCAATCCTCATCGCTGTCATGATCTAAACCTAATTCTTTTTCCCTCTCAAACCAAAGCATATCTTGGCTTACGAGTGTAGCGTGTTTATGTTCAGCAATCTTCTTTGAAAGAGTAGTTTTGCCAGAGAAAGCTACTCCACACATGATGTACAGTCTCTTCATTGTTCAATAATATCATTAGCTGATGATTTGGTATCAAAGATCTCGTTCGAGCCTGAGGCTCTCAGAGCTGATGGCCTAAACACAGTGAAGGACGGAGTTGGAACCTCCATTAGATGTCTAAGCGACCCATAGTTTATCACTATAAGGATCAACAATCATTTTGTTCCTTAATACTTCAAAATGTAAATGGGCTGCTGTTCCTCCAATCTTACCATTTTCGAAATTACCGCTTTCTGCAATAAGTTGTCCACTTTCTACATGACAGGATTTATTAAAATCATTACCAATTGATGCTTCTAGGTTGTCTACTAACTTAGAGCAATGTCTAAACCAAGTGATAAAACCATTTTTGTGTTTAATATAGAAAGAATGATCTTTATCCCAATGAGCATTGTAGATTGAGTCAGTTCCTTGAGTTGCTTTAAATAATTCACCATCAGATGGGGCCAACACACCAGTTCCTGATTGGTATGGGAAGTCGTATCCAGCATGACCATCGTATTGTAGGTTTTGTTTGCCACCATCTGATAAAACTCCTACGTAGTTAATCTCCTTATTCGGAAAAAAATCCCCTGAATCTATCTTTGGATAACCACATGGTTCTTGGGGACACTGATTACCCATACCGGTCTCTCCATTAAAGGCTTTTACTTTCTGATCTTTTGCCCCTTTACCCCATCCATTTGTGCTATTTGGGTCGATTGCAGTTCCTGAATGATCAATAACCGCACTAATCTTCACTGTGCGAGAAGTTAGAGGTTGCCCATATATATCATATTCTTTGATTGGGCATACCAAGAAACCGCTACTGGGGATGACTTCTTTAGAGATGGTCACCACTGGTTCAGCCTTTTGATTAACAAGACTCACTGGCGTATTTTGAAAATCACCACGCCCATTTTTTAATGAAGAGAGAATGCTGAGTATCGCCTGTATTATTTTTTGCATGAATTTTTGCGATTAGAAGAATACAATTTTTACGATCTAAATGAAAGTTGATTTCGCATTTCTCTTTCTAGTGTTTGACCAAAGTCCTTAATAATTGCCTGCTGGTTTACGGGTAGAAATGTTCCTAGCTCGCCCTGGAAATCAATCTGCTTTGATCCATCAATAACCTCTTCTTGAATCTCAGCGAGACGCATTTTTTGATCTACTGACAACATTCCCTTACGCATCATAAAATACAGATCATAGTAATCGCGAGGTTTTTTTCGCTCACGTAATGCTCCGAATATCTTTTCCTCAACAAGTCTGTCCTGTGGCAAGTGGTATAACGTATATGTCGGAACGAAGTTATTCGTGATACTGTCAACTTCAGCTTGGACTTTTTCTCTATTTCGAGATGATATATTAATTTCGATGTTTATTGGAGGATAGCCATCAGTAGTAAGCTCTGCAAGACCAACGTATCCTCCTGATGTTGAATGTGATTTGTCACTAATCTTTATATGAATACCATTGCCCTCCATTTTTGCGAGAACGCTAATGAATAAATTTTCTACGAACAACTTCATTTCATTGTGAGCCACACCAAACAATGAGAAATCCAAATCTTCTGAAAAACGTGGGGAATTATAAACAATGCGAAGAGCGGTACCGCCTTTGAAAAGTAATCTGTTTGACTCTGGAAGTTGATATAATTCTGTAAGAAATAAATGTTGTGCGTATTCACGTACTATATTTGGAAACACACTTGTTTGCTCTTGGAGCGCAGTACGGTTGAGTATTTCTGGTTCAATCATTTTAAGGTTGTTTTAAGTATACCAATAAGGTTCCTATTTCCAAAAAGTTTTGCGTACTTAAGAGCTTTGGTTAGATTTATTTTTTCTTTACTGAAGCGACTTATGGGTTTTTTACCAAAAAGCACTCGATAATACAGAGTATCAACAAATGCCTTTTCTGCATCTGCAATTTGAAATGTAAAACCTCGTTGTTTTTCAACAACGTAACCAGTGAAAGCACTCTTTTTAATACGACGATATGAGTAGATTTTGCCCAGACTTTTAAATTTACGCGTTGATTTCGTTGTTACCGAAGTAATTTCATATACTGTTTCGGGAATAATTCCATGATAAGAAAGTGCAAACTCCCGTGATATGTATGATTGTCCACAAAGTTTATTAGCAAGATACACCTCTGGTGGCATGGAATCTGGAAATGCATATAAACCACGTTTAACTCGAACAATGAAACCTTGTTTACTGTAACGATAAAGTAGGAAAGTGGCCGAAATCTTGGATACTCCAAATAGAGCCTGGATATTGAGAGCTGAGAATAAACTGATTTTTTTAGCCTTAACCTTAGAGCTGAAATCCGTGCGATTCACCAATTTAGCCATATTGCTAATTTACCAGAACCACGAAAAATAGCAAGTTTACTGTGGATAACCACTTTTATCCAAATAGTCAAGTGATGCGGGTATTGTGACTTGAAATTGGAACCACTATATCACCCTCGCAAGAGTGATAATTATGAATATTCCTACAGTATTAAGCACTAAAGAGAGAAGCAGAAACTGCCAGTTCTTAAGCTTAGAGATTCCTAACAAAGTTATCCCTACTTCGTCTGGAAATGGTGAGGCAATTATTATAGCCCCGAATACTGGAGCCAGCCATGCAAAATATGGCGTGGCCAAAAGATGGGATAATCTGAGACCTCCTAATCTTTTAATAACTGGTGTTATTTCCTCAAAGACGCGATCCTTCAGAAAACGGAAAATAAGATAATCTCCAAGTACACTCCCCATTCCTGCGAACACGGCAACCTCAAGAGGCGTGAGTTCCTTTGCTAAATAGAAAAGAACAACTGTCGCAGGAGCAACTGTAAATGTAGAAACGAAAAATATACCAACAAGAAAAGCACCAAAATAACCAAGACTGCCAATGTCAGTAATAGTATTTTTTATTAGGGGAGTATCAGCAAGGTAAAAGAAAATTATCAAACTAATGACTAGCAGGAAAGTATTCTTAAATTTCCAGTGTTTGTACATCCCTATCAACTGATCCATGAGAATGATTATCTCATGAAATACCGAGCTGCCGATCAGGGACTCGAACCCCAATTAACCGCTTCAGAGGCGGTCGTCCTACCATTAGACGAATCGGCAATTACCGCGTAACAATAGCGAAAAAATCACTTATTTTCAATGTCGATTTGACACAACTATTTTAATGTATTATTGTCTAATTAGAATCGAACTTTAGCCAAGGAGTCAGCATGATTACGAAGATGCCATTCCTCACCGGTGCAGAGAACAGAGCGAGCTTCTTCAAGCGAGTCTCGATCTATTACCCAACCCTCGACCCTCGCTACAAGTTGATTGAGAAGGCGTACAATGACGCCAAGGATGCATTTCGTGGAATCCTTCGGGATGATGGGGAAACACGCTACTTCGAACACATTCGTGCAGTCGCCCTCATTCTTCTCGACTACTTGAGGACACGTGACTTCGAGATCATCATCGCGGCACTACTTCACGATATCGTCGAGGACAAGGACGAGTGGACTATCGAGAGAGTGAAGAATGAGTACGGAGAGCGAGTTGCTCTGCTCGTCGAGTACTTGTCAAAACCCTCTAAGGAGGAATACCCGAATCCCCGAGAGAGGGAAAGTATTTACCACTCCCGTTTCGAATCTGCCCCACGCGAGTTCTTCCTCATCAAGCTCGCCGACCGCTTTCACAACATGTCTACCTTGTGGACATGCACAGAGGAAAAACGTAAGCGTAAAGTTGAGGAAACTAGGCGCTACTACATGCCACAAGCCGAAAAACATCTAATCCTCTTGCACGAACTCGAGGAAGTTCTCCAAACACAGGAGAAGTGAATCGTGAACCGCTCGCTTACACAGGAGCGGTTTTTTAATTAAAAAGACTGCACTAGTTTCAGCGCAGTCTGGGGTTATTCATCAACTCACAGAGCAAGAGCGAGTCTGACCATGTCGGCAAGCGAGCTCTGCCGATCCTTGGGGCTAATCTGTGTCTTGTGAGGAAGGCAGTCACTCACCGTGAGGATGCTGAGAGCCTTGACTCCGTACTGAGCGGCGATGGTGTAGAGCTCGGCGCTCTCCATCTCGACAGCCAGCACTCCGTACTTTGCCCAGACCTTCCACTCGTCCGGATCTTCTTCGTTATAGAACTTGTCCGCGGCGAGGATGTTGCCGACCCTAACGGGCAGATCAAGCTCCAGAGCCATTTCGAAAGCTTTGTAGAGAAGATCCCAGCTTGCCAGAGGTGCGAAGTCCATCCCCTTGAACCGTCTCCGGTTCAGATTCGATTCGGAGCACGAGCCCTGGGCGAGGATGACCTCACGGAGCTTGATATCCGGTTGCAGAGCTCCGCAGGTGCCAACACGAACGATCTCCTTCACCCCGAAGTCACGAATGAGCTCGGTAGCATAGATGGCGAGCGAGGGCATGCCCATGCCACTACCTTGGACCGACACTCGCTGTCCCCCCGAAGTAAGTCCAGTAAAACCGAGCATGTTACGGCTGTCATTGTAGCGCCTCACGTCAGTGAGGAATGTCTGGGCAATGTACTCTGCCCGAAGCGGATCACCGGGAAAGAGGACTCTCTCCGCGATGTCTCCGGATTTTGCTGCAATGTGAATGCTCACTCTACCTCCCTTGGTTGGTGGATGTTCCTCGGCTAAAGTAGCACTAATACCCAATCCGAGTCAACTTGCCTGACCTCAAGTAGCTTTTATTTTAATTTACAGTCAGTGTACCAACCATGCCTTGTGCACGATGTGTACCGACAGAACAGTAGTACTCAAAAGTACCGACTCTGTCAGCCACAAAGGTGATAACTTCGCTCTCTCCAGCTTTTATTTGTTTCGTCCTCGCATTAAACTCATCTATCACAAAATCGTGGAAGCCTACTTTATTTGTGAAAGTGATCTTAACCGTATCACCCTTGTTTACTACCATGGTCTTAGGAGCGAAAGCAAAACTTGAACCTTCAACTGTAAACTCTTTTACACTCGGAACAACTGCATTTGTTTCAGTCGTTATTGGAGAAACACCTGATCCTACTGTTTTGAGAAGTTCTTCCCCACTTTTGTTATCCTTCAAAAGCAACCATCCTCCTCCAATAACAACTACTATTGCTATAACTGAAATTAATTTACTCATTTTTATAAAATTATTATCTGATTATTATATACCCTTAGACCCGCAGATACCTACGGATAGCCCAGAGAGAGGATATCGCTCCAATTATCACTCCAGAAAGAAGGAGGATAGCAAATATTTGCAGAAAGTTATGAGTATAGTAGCTAAAGAGGTTCAACCCGATAAAGAAATTCTGGGTAGCCTTCCCTATCCAATATGTGATAGGCAGAAAAAGTACAAGGGCGGTGACGGTAGCCATTAACCCGTAGATGATGCCGACGGTAACAAACGGTCCTTGGATGTAGGCATTTGAGGCCCCAACGAGCCTCATAACACTTATTTCTTCTCGGGCTATATATATGGTTAGGCGCACGGTATTGAAAGCTATAAGTATCGAGAGGAGGATGAAGGCTACCGCGATAGCAAACCCTAGTTTGTTGGAGCTGTCTATGATTCCAGAGAGTTTATCTATAGCAACTTTGTTTTGGTAAAAATTTACATGATCAATGATGGTTACTCCAGAACTTGAGAGAGTGTTATTTCCTTCAAGGAAAGTGGCGATGCTTTGATACTCTGATGGATCCTTGGCTTTGATGTCGAGGGCTGCCCCGAGCGGATTTTCATTAAGTTCATTTAGAGCCGTCAGGATTGATTGATCATTAGCGTGTCTTTGTTTGAAGATTTCTAGGGCAGCTTCTCGAGTGGTGTAAGTGACAAGAGAGACCTCGTTTAAGCTCTCAAGCGAGTGTCTGACTACCAGTATGTCGGATTCAGAAGCCGTGGGAACAAATGTCACCGTAATGTCAACTTTGTCCCGAAGAGTATCAAGAGCTGTGGTCAGTACAGCACTCGAGAAGAAAATAAATCCAATCACTAAAAGAGTAACGGTCATCATCAAAACAGAAGCCAGAGAAACGGTACCGTTTCTCCAGAAGTTCATGAATCCAGTTTTTGTTATTCTTTTGAAATTTATCCAGAACATCTTGTTTCTATTACATCATTCTACTCTATTTATTTAGGTGAAGTATTTGCCCTCCTTGTCATCTCTTATAATTCTCCCCTTCTCCATAGCAACCACCCGCTTGCCAAGTGAGTCGATGATGCCTTTATTGTGGGTAGTCAAAATAACGGTAGTGCCATAGTCATTAATCTTCTTCAAAATTTGCACAATATCGTAAGTGTTCATTGGATCAAGATTCCCTGTTGGCTCATCGGCTATGAGTACATCAGGTTGGTTGACTAGGGCTCTGGCAATTGCCACTCTTTGCTTCTCCCCTCCAGAGAGCTCGTGAGGAAAATTCCAAATTTTACTTGTGAGATCTACTAACTCCAAGACATGAGGAACATCTTGCTCTATCTCTTCGTCAAGCTTGCCAGAGGCCTCCATGGTGAAGGCAATATTCTCATACACGGTCTTGTTTGATATAAGACGAAAATCCTGGAAAACCATACCGATCTTCCTCCGAAGCTCGTTCATCTGTTTTTTATTTAGCTCATTAACGTCAGAAGATTCGTAAAAAACCTTTCCTTCCGAAGGTTTCTCCTCAGCCATAAGCATTTTAAGAAGAGTGGTCTTGCCAGCACCAGACTGGCCAACAATAGAGACGAACTCCTTAGGTTCGATGGAAAGCGTCACATTTTGAAGAGCCACCGAACTGTCCGGGTAGACTTTCGTCACTCGGTCAAAAAAAATCATATACACCTATTTTAGCATAGCCATAATTCTCTTTCATTGAAAAACCCAGGAGACTTGCGTGTCCTGGGTATGTCTACGTAGCACATCTTTCACCGAAGTTGGGATGCACGAAGATGTGGAAGGTTGGCTGTCTCATCTCTTCTGTCGCCTCAATCCATCCACATCTCTCGAGGAGAACAAGATGCTGACGGAACCAACTGATCTCTCTCGCTGTCATTCCCCGCTTGGTGATGTCAAGCGTCGAACCAGTAAGATGAGGTGACCTGTTGGTAGAGGTATTTCCACGAACTGCGTTGACATTCCCCCTTCGCAGTTGATTCTGCCGAACATGGTCTCGAACGAGTGACGTGACCACGAGCGATCGTCCAGGAGAGAACTCTCGAAAATGCTCCCCCTCGCGTACGAGAAATCTCTTAACCCATGGCCTTGCAACCTTCATGAGTTCGCGATTGGGATAACCACTACCAAGACGCGAATCGAGTCTGAAGCCGTGCCCATAGTCCGGTATGCGAATGAGAAAGCCATGAGCTATCATCCGCTTGATCATGGCCGAGTCCTTCATACGAGACAGATTGAAGCTGTCTGCCACAACGTTCTGCTCTCTTAGAGCACGCGCGCTGCCACGCAGTTCTCTCGGCCGTTGAGCCTCAAGATTACCTCCCAGCAAAAGGAGGCCAAGGAAAATTACTCTCATCTCCGCCTCCATAAGTGAATGTTCAGAGCTCTATATATTATATCACGAGCTGTAAGATAAATCAAGCGTTATAGCCCCTTCTCTGCTTCTATAAACTCGTGAAGATCACCATTCAAAACTTTTTCTACTTGAGATGTTTCTACTTCTGTCCTGTGATCCTTGACCATCTTATAGGGATGAAGTACATAGGAGCGAATCTGACTCCCCCACTCAATACTCGTGGTTTTGGAAACATACAGACCTTTTTCCTTGGCCTTCCTTTCATCATCTTTTAGTTTGTATAGCTTGGCTTCAAGCATTGTCAGAGCCCTCTCCTTGTTTTGTGCCTGACTCCTCTCCGTTTCAACATGCACTGCAAGGTTAGTAGGAATATGCACGAACCGCACAGCTGTCTCTCTCTTATTTACATTTTGTCCTCCCGGGCCACTCGAACGTGAGAGTTCGACTCGAATATCCTCTGGCGGAATCTTCACTTCTCCAATTTTTTCAAACTTTGGAATCACTTCAACCATTGAGAAAGAGGTATGACGAAGCTTTTTTGCGTTAAATGGCGAGATCCGAACAAGTCTGTGTACTCCTGACTCGTTTTTTAAAGTCCCATAAACATTTTTTCCACTAATCTCAAGAGTAATGTTTCTGTATCCTCCATGATCATTTTCATTTTTATGCATTACGAAATAGCTCCAACCCTTCTTCTCTATAAACTTTGTATACATATCTAGAAGTATTTTGGAAAAATCTTCAGCATCATCCCCGCCGGCTCCAGAAAAAATTGTCATGAGTGCATCTCCTTTATCATATTTCCCCACTCCCGCTAGCTCATCTTTGAGATTTTGTAATTCCTTGATAGCTCCTTGGGCAGAGTCCTTGTCTAGCCAAAAATCCGAGCGTTGCATCCGTTCTTCTAAAGCACTTATTTTATTGCTTATATCTTCCTTGTTAATCAATTTAGGTCGAACTCAATTTATCCTAATGTCCACTATTCAGCAACATTTGTCTTTGTTTTATCAAAAGAACCAGAGCATCAATTTGAGCCTGAAGTTGTTGAATGGTTGGAGTTGTGGTGGTGACGAAACCTAGAATCTCATTCAACTTAGCCCTGGTTCTTGGTCCTAGAGCTCCAAAACCGGTGGTTATGGGCGCACCAGCTGTAACTATATTATATTTAACTTGGAAATCCTTGACTGCCTGTTCGGTCAGTAACCCGAAATATGGGACCGTTTGAACTGTTTTTGAAAGATGCCCTAAAGTTTGAAGCTTCTGTTGAAGAACTTGGACATCAGATCCTCTTGTCCCCATATACATTAGCCTAGTAAAGAGTGGTGCTGTCGTTGATGTACTAACTAATGATCCCGTGGTAGATGTTCTTACGGTGCCTGTTGTTGCCCCAGTTGTCGCTCCCCCGCCTCCTGCACTACCAGCACCGCCTCCAGTTGATAGATTTGGTGCTGAAACAGTTGGAGTAGTAGGGGTTGGGGTAGGTGTTTGAGGAATACGTCCTAGCGAACTTATTGAGAAATGATCGAAGTAGAAATTTGCTGGGATTGTGTTACCCCCATTCCATGTTCCATTCAGTTCTATCATGCCAAGTTTCCTTCCTGCCCACAAAGGATTACGTTGTCCAGCATTAACACGGCCATTGATGACACTAAAGGGTGGTCTGAGGCCTCCTGGCGTGATTGGAGTGCCATCGAGCCAAAAAGCATATGATGGGTAATCGTTTCCACCATTACTCGTATCACCATTCCTCCATTCATCAATCTCAATTGAGTGCCACCCGCCTACCAACTGACTCGTTGGTACAAAATTGAAATGATAAGTTCCATCTGTAGCAGACTCTGGTTGGAAAGCAAACCCTAATGATTGTCCAATACCAAAACCGCCACCATAATTATTAAAACTATTGTCCAGGTGCCGCGTAAACTTATTACCCGGCCCATCAAATGTATTAGTAAGATAAAAATAAAATTTATACCAAACACGATCTAGCTCTGGTAAACCCTTACGCGACCAAGCGTAGAAACCATTCAAGCCTCCCGTATCCTTTTTGGCTGTGCCAGTTGTACCCTGTCCAGTTACATTGATAGGTAAGCTGAAACGGTTTGCATCTATAACTGTTATAGGCTTGCTTCCACGATTTACGTCAGCGAAAACTTGATCAATAGATGGTATTGAGTTTGTCCCACCAATTCCTGGCACATCTCCAGTTGAGAAGCCGTGGCCGGGAGCTGTAACTATGGTTGGATTGCCTACGGAAATATCTGTAATAGTCCAAATGTTCCTCCCCATGACACCCTTAAGAGCCCATTGAGTAGGATCATCGAGTCCTGTTGAGGCATTATATGCATGTTCACCAGTAACACGGCTACTCGATGGTAATTGACCAAGACCACCGGTAGTCCATCCATCAAAACCAGCTTCAAAACTAGCATCATTTAATATATCTGGTGTTGGGAATCCAGATGATGGTGGAAGTGGAACAACAGTCGTGGTTGAGACTGTCACCGTTACTGACTTAGAATCTGTCCCCCCAGCTCCAGCACAAGCTAGAGTGTAGGTGGTATTAGAGGTTGGGGAGAAACTTGATGTTCCTGAAGTTGCTCTAGCACCAGCCCAACCACCACTTGCTGTACAGCTTGTAGCATTAGTGCTTGACCAAGTGAGGGTAGCAGAGTTACCTGAAGTGATTGTGGAGGGAGAGGCGGAGAGAGTGGTGACAGGAGCTGGATTTGGGTTTACAACTGGAGCGGTGTATTTAGTTAAGAAGTTCTCTGCCGACCAGCCACCTACTCCTGTATCGAAGTTAACATTCCACCAATTGAAGCTACCTGCAAAAACAGTGCTTTGACTTGTGATAGTTCCTAGATTGCCTCCTGCTTGAGTTCCAAGAACAGAACCTGTTGCTGATGGTGTTGCTCTAACGTTTAGAACTTCTGCACCTGTTACTTGCACCCTATCGTTGGTTTGAAACTTAGTTGAGGAAGGAGGTGGTGTGACCACAGCATTATTGACTGTCACACTTACAGAACCGCTCGTCGTGGTATTCCCTGCAGCATCACGAGCTCGGGCAATAATGGTATGAGAGGCATTGGTCGCAGAAGTGGTATTCCAAGATATTGAATATGGAGAAGAGGTATCTTCAGCTCCCAGATTGACTCCGTCCAGAAGAAACTGTACTCCAGCTACGCCAACGTTATCAGAAGCAGTGGCAGAAACTGTGATAGCACCAGAAACCGAACCTGCAGATGGAGCCGTGAGAGATACGGATGGTGCGGTGGTATCAGGAGTAGGAGTTGCTGGGGAACCAGATATTGGAGGAATTCGGCCCAAAGAACTTACAGAAACATTGTCTATCCAAAGATTACCTCCAAGTTGTTGACCATGATTAAATATGCCAGCTAATTGGTAGTATCCTAGTTTTTCAGAACCAACAACAGATGTAATTCCATTGATTGTTTGAGTATGCACGACCCTTCTACCAGCATTAAATCTTCCATTTATCCAAGAACCTGTAGCTGGATAACCAATATAATTACCACGCCCACCCGAAGTCAATGGAACATCATCAAGCCAGAAGGCAGCGCTAGGATAATCATTACCCCCGTTACTGATATCTCCATTTCGCCAGTAGTCTACTTCTAAAGAGTGCCAACCGTTCGTAAGTGTAGATAATGGAATTTGGGAAAAATCAACCGTATCTCCTTCCGGACCGAAAGACCACATTAGGTGGGGTTGTACACCAGAGGAAATGACATACCATCCGCCCATTTGAGTATTGCCACTCAGGCTATCATTCCAAAGTTGAAATTTAAACGGACCAGTAATTGCCGTATCAAAATAAAAATAAAATTTAGCCCAAACACGATCTTTTGCTCCGGCATAATTATTTTGATAGTTTGCCCATGTTACTTGAAAATTACTACCCTGATCTCCGACATCCATAGTTCCACCAGAGGCATTTGAAGTTAGATTAAAAGGAATAGTGTGAGCTGCATCTGTATAAATAGCATAATGATCTGGACTAGTTTGAACAACAAAACGAACTCCAGTATTGTTTGTATAATAATCCGCATCTATAGAACTATTCGTCCCCAAAATACCTACACGACCTGTGGGGTTACTATTATTAGCTTGTAAATTAAAGCCAGGGGAATAAACAATCGCCGGTGATCCAGCCGCTATTGATGATATGGGCCACGTGTTTCTCGCTAAAATGCGTTTAATTGCACTGGTGCCAGTGTATGTATGTGTACTATCAAAAGAAATGTGACCAGTTATTCCACCAAAACCACCAGTTGCACCATTTTCAAAGGATGCATTGTTAACGATGTCTGGTGTTGGGAATCCAGATGATGGTGGAAGTGGAACAACAGTCGTGGTTGAGACTGTCACCGTTACTGACTTAGAATCTGTCCCCCCAGCTCCAGCACAAGCTAGAGTGTAGGTGGTATTAGAGGTTGGGGAGAAACTTGATGTTCCTGAAGTTGCTCTAGCACCAGCCCAACCACCACTTGCTGTACAGCTTGTAGCATTAGTGCTTGACCAAGTGAGGGTAGCAGAGTTACCTGAAGTGATTGTGGAGGGAGAGGCGGAGAGAGTGGTGACAGGAGCTGGGTTAGCTGGAGGGTTTACTGGTGGATTAGTACCTGACATTTGAATAGGTGTATTCATGTCTGTCTGAATTTCTGCCAAAGAAAGGGCACGGTTGTATACCCGAACTTCATCTATTTTTCCAGAAAGATAGGACGCCCCCTTATTACCAATTTTTATATTTGCAGTATGAGACCAAGTATTAGCAATTGTTCCGCTCGAGTCTAAATTTCCATTAATGTATATCTTGCTATTATTTGTTGCGGAACTACTCCAAACACCGGCAATGTGATACCACTGTCCTGGAACTAGAGTTATGATTGAAGAAAAGTTACCACTACCATGTAGGCCAAAATTTACCTTACAGGCTGGGGTGAGTTGCAATCCCCAACCTCCCTCACCAGCGGTGCTACTTTTTTCTATGATTCCTGGATAATTTTCCGCTGTATTTGTAGGACAATTATTGAGATAAATCCAAGCTTCCAGAGTGTAGGGTTGTGCACCTACGATATTGTCAAAAATAGTAGACGGGGCAATAGAGATAAAATTACTAGTACCATTCAATAAAGTGGCATTACCGAACTTTCCCGTCGTCCAGCCTGCACCATTCGTTGTCCCACTACCATACGTTCCAACTAAGTTTGTTGCTGTGGACCCCTCACCCGCGTCAAAAGACCATGCCCCAACGATACCCGTTTGGCCTATTGAAGCTATTTGGGCTAATTGAGTACTTTGTGGAGAAGGGGATGGTTTACTAGTTTGACTTAAAAAATTCTTGGCGGTGTACGAGAAAAAAAGAACGATAATGAGACAAACTGCTATAAAAGCAAGAGGTTTAAATATAGATTTCATCAAGCATCAAAATAGTATGAACAAATACACATCTATATTATAGAACACTTTTAAAAAACTGGCAGAGCCACCCCGCAGGATCGAACTGCGGACCCCCGCTTTACGAAAGCGGTGCTCTACCAACTGAGCTAGGGTGGCAAGACTAGATAATAACAGACTGGAGTCTCTATTGTACTCCGCTAGAACCTACTTTGCCAAAAACTCTGACTGACTTCGCACGCGCCGAGCGCGTGGTGGCTTCTGATTGAATCGTACGCTCCGATTGCCTG
>ERZ1292625.2846-Hain-H41-01um-R1-2846-length-15048-cov-5_pt1 | contig 15048 bp, 20 predicted proteins | sample MGYA00564400_ERZ1292625 | MGnify/ENA primary metagenome ERZ1292625 (study PRJEB36523, sample SAMEA6512639) | groundwater metagenome | collected 2019-01-08 | study: AquaDiva: Metagenomics assemblies of 32 groundwater samples | reverse complement strand
CTCATCCATTGAGCAGAAAGAAATATTATGCAGGTGGATTTCAAGGAGGGGAAAAGAAAGCCTACTTACAAGCATGTAAGTTACTATCAGAGAACATTGCGGAGGATGAGAGTAAGGGGATTATTGCTATCCATAATGACGAAACACATTGGAATTGTTATTTGAGTGTAAGGAGACCGAAAGAATTAACACCAGAATATTGCCAAGTAGAAGAATTGGACAAGCGGAGGAGGTGGGGTACGAACGGATTTGTCCCTCGCATAATTGCACTTGCAAAAGACCATAACGCACTACGATCATGATACTATCCCACGCCTACATAATAAATCTCGACCATCGCAAAGACCGGTTGGCAAGTATCACAGAGCAATGCGAGAAGAACAATTTAAAGATGCACCGCATCCCTGCCGTCAACGGAAATGAGAAATATTTTGATGTGGAAAAACGCAAACGCGGTTTTTTTGCCTGCTACGACAGTCATAAAAAAGTTTTAGAAATGCTGTTAGACGTGGAAGGAAATTATTTTCTTGTCGCAGAGGACGACTGCATCTTTGCAGACAATTTCAGAGTAAAACTTTCAAAATACTATGAGCAACTACCTACTACGTGGGAGTTGCTTTATCTTGGTGGCAGTGCTGTGGTAGATGGGGCAACAGAGCCATTCAGCTACAATCTAATGAGGGCAAAGCATATCTTCTGTACCCATTGCTACGTGATAAAAAAGACTGCTATTCCAGAATTGATTAAAACTTTAGAAACCCGACAATGGAAGGTGGATGTTTTGTTTTGTGAGTTTCAGAAAGAACACAATTGTTTCATCACCACACCGGAGTTGGCATGGCAGATGGCGGGACTTAGTGATGTGGAGAATAAAATAACCGACAACGTACACTTGCGGATTAATTCGTAACTTTGCCATTAATAAAATATGATTTTTTTAAACTGCTTGACAATGTAATTGCAGGAAGTGTTGAAAAAATAATTATTTCCTATAAGGACAGGTTAAGTCGTGTGGGATTTGAATTATTTGATGTTCTTTTTAAAAAATTCGGGACACATATAATTATTATTTCAGAAGTTGGAAGTCCTAAACTTGATAGTGAGGAAATTGTCTCATTGCTTCATTGTTATTCAATGAAATTATACAGCAAGAGGAAAAATAAAACAATAAAAGAATTATGCAGTTAGTAGAGCGTCATATTATCATTAATAACACAGCAATAGAAAATATTTGCTTTAAGTCGGCACGGTTGTATAATTTCGTCAATTACCACAAAAGGCAAGCGTTTTTCGGTAAGCAGGAAAAATTTACGGAGTATGAATTATCTGGATTGTTGGCGGAATTTAAACAAGACGATTACAAGGCATTACCAGCACAAACAGCCCAACAAGTAATAAAGTTATTGTTTAAAAATTGGAAATCTTATTTCGCTGCATTAAAAGCATATAAAAAGAACCCTAAAGGTTTCACAGGAAAGCCCAAAACACCGAAGTATAAAGACAAAAAGGGTTATGGTATTTGTATTTTCACAGGACAACAGATAAAAATAAAAGACGGCTATGTTCATTTCCCTAAATCAGTAAATCTTGCTCCATTAAAGACGAAAATAACTAATATAAGACAAGTGCGGTTAATACCGCAAGCAACTTGTTTCGTAATAGAAGTAGTGTATAATCAAAATCCAAAACAATATGATGTAAAAAAAGAATTATTCTTATCCATTGATTTAGGCGTAAATAATTTCGCTACGTGCATAAGCAATGTCGATAAAAAACCTTTCATTGTAAACGGCAGAATATTGAAATCTAAAAATCAATGGTATAATAAACGTAAGGCAAAACTTATGTCTTATATTGGAAACAAAGGTACGTCCAATAGAATAGAACAACTGACCTTTAATCGCAATAATTACATTGAAGATAAGCTGCATAAGATAAGCCGTTTTATCGTGAACTATTGCATAAACCATGAAATAGGTACTATCGTAATCGGTAAAAATCCATTGTGGAAACAAGAGGTAAATAAAGGGAAAAGAAATAACCAAAACTTTATCAACTTGCCACATGCCAAGTTAATAGATAAAATAACCTATAAAGCAGAAATGGCGGGGATAGACGTTGAAGTACCGGAAGAAGCATACACGAGTAAATGCGACCATTTAGCTTATGAGGTTATGCGACATCACGATAGTTATTTAGGAAAAAGGATAAAACGTGGTTTATTTCAAAGCAGTACAGGCGTTCTTCTTAATGCAGATATTAATGGTGGCATAGGTATCGGCAGAAAAGTATTCGGCAATTCCGTTGTAAAACAGATAGCTGATAGCGGGTTAGCGTTTAACCCTGTTAAGATTAATATTTCTTAACTAAAATTGTAAATAATAATTAACATTTATTAACATAATTAAAACGTAATTCATGGAACGCCCTTCACTATCAAAACTCCCTGCGGAGATAAAACAGTACATTGAACAACTCGAAACAAGGTTAGCTATTATTGATAATAATGCTGATGTGGAAATGTACGTAGCTATTAATTCAAAACTTTCTGAATTAGCAACAGAAATCGGAGGGCTAACGATTAGTATGTTAAAATCAAATAAAGACGATGTTTTATTTGAAAGATTCCTTGATTTATTAGTAAAAAGCAAAGCGGTAAGTGAGAACATGAATTACTTCCGCAGCAAACTCACCCCTGACCAAATAAAGAAACGCACTGACGCAGCAGCAGAGGAACATATCTTCAATGCAGGATTTGATGTACTATAAAATGAACTACAATCTTGACCTAATACGCAGTCAGTTCCAGCGGGAGCGATTAATATACGGACTTACGATAACACTTCCCGAACCACCTCCTGTAAAAGAAATCGCCAACTACGACAAGCCACAGAAAGACCAGCGTTTTGTTCCGGTAGAGATTCCACACGACCTACGTATGTGGCAGCCGGACAAACGCAAAGAGTTTGAAAGCAGAGAATGGAAACGCAGACGTGAAGGGTATTGGTTTTTTAACAATGGCAATCTTGAATACCTCACAGGCGACCACTACTTCTACGTAAACTATTGGAAGTTCCCTGTTGTAAAGAATGGAAAGAAAGTTTTGGGGTTGCCTAACTGGGTAGATTCTGACAGGGATGAATATTATTTTTGGGAACATTGCGTTAATGACCCGAAGAGTTTTGGGATGTTGGTTGCCTCTTTCCGAAGATCCGGTAAAACTTACCGTGCTACTTCCCGCCTATACAACAAGTTAAGTCAAACACCGGAATCACATGGTGGTATTCAGAGCAAGACAGACACGGACGGAAGAAAAGTTTTTCAGAAACTTATCAAGTCGTGGCAGAAACTACCTTACTACTTCAAACCTATTGACACCGGGGACAGCCACCCCGTAACCTCTTTACGGTTTTATGAATCTGGAGTAAAGAATACCAAGACACAATACAAAGATTATTCACAGGTACTCCGGTCAGAGATTGACTATGGAACAGCCCTTGATGAACATTATGACGGAGATGGACTTCTGTTTCACCTAAGCGATGAAGTGGGCAAGCTTAGTCCGAAGAATGGGAATGTTCTTGAACGGTGGTTTGTGATAAAAGAATGTTTGTCCGATGGAAACACGATTACGGGAAAAGCCATGTGGACTACAACGGTAGAAGAGATGGAGAAGAAGGGTGGACGACAATTTCACAATGTTTGGAAAATTTGCGACCAGAACAAACGAAATATTTTAGGGCAGACGGATGGAGGTATGTACCGGTACTTCAACCCTGCCTACTACGGATTTCGTGGAGAGGATGAAGGAGTGTGTTTCGTGGACGAATACGGATATTCAAACAAAGAAGCCGCCCTTGCATATCATAAGAAAAAACGCAATTCTCTTAGTGGAGAGGCGTTATTATCATACAGGCGTAAATACCCTATCACAGAGTCGGATTTGTTCGTTATAGACAACAAAGAATCCATCTTTGACCTTGACAGAATCTACAAGCAGATGGAGTACAACGAAACGCTGCCGGAATCAACGGTGATACGTGGTAACTTTGTTTGGGGGAACTATGGGACCAAGGCGAAATTCGTACCGGACAGCAGTGGAAGATGGTGGATAGTATGGCGACCAAAGGACGATGATGCCAACAATCAGGTGATAGTTCAGGGAAAACCCACCCCAGGCAATCCGAACATAGTATCAGGTGTTGACCCTTTCGACCACAAATTTACTACTGACAACCGCAAGTCCAACGCAGCGTCCTACGTCTTTAAGAAGTTTGACCCTTTAGACCCTGCCAACTCTGCTTTGCCGGTGGCACAGTACATAGCAAGACCCCACACACCAGAGATGTTTTATGAGGATATGCTCATGCAGTCGGTTTTCTACGGATGCGAACTACTTTCGGAAAACAATAAAATAGGATTGGTAAACTATTTCCGGCAGAAAGGATTCGCACAGTATCTCATGCACCGTCCAGAGCATACGCATACATCCTATTCACGCAAAGAACAAATGGAAGTAGGAATACCCATGACAGGAGAAGAAGCTCGACAGTCGCTCATGGACGCTGTTATAGGGTATATCTACAATCACGTAGGTTTTGATATGGCTACAAACTTCTATGGCAAGTTGTTTTTTACAGAGCTTATCGAAGATTTAATTAATTTTGACCCGGAAAAATGGACGCCCCACGACTGTACGGTTGCTTTTGGGTTGGCACTCTTAGCAACGAATAAAAAAATGATTAAGAGGGAAAAAGAGGGAGGTAACGAAAAATATTTTAATATTTACCGGCAGTCAGGTAATGGAAGCAGAATAATTGACACAGATGTTTTAGAACAAATGAGAAAATGACCGGAGTGATAATTTTCATAGTAGTATTTTCTATTCTCTGTTACCTTATAGAAAAAGCTACGAGAGAATGATTGCTACACCACAATATCACAAATGCAAATTCTGTAAGTTCACAAATAATTCCTACAAATTCAGGATTACATGGAATGTAACGCATGATGTGAAAACGGGAAAAACCGCCACAAAGACGATTATTCACTGTCCAAAATGTAATAGTCGGACGTTTCGGATGCTGTTCATGGAATGAAACCAAGTGAAATTTAAGTGTGCCGAATAAAGGACTCGAACCTTTAGAAATCCGTGCCCCATGAATGATTCGAACATTCAGACTTCTGATTCTAAGTCAGATGGATTTACCAGTTTTCCTAATGGGGCAATGGGTGTTTGGTGGGTTTTGAACCCACTGCCTTCGCTGTCACAAAGCGACATTCTACCGATTGAACTACAAACACCATATTCTATTACATTGATTTAATCCATTTTCTTATGCAGTTATCAGATACTCCATATTCTTTTCCCGTTGCCCCTCGTAGATTCGAACTACGATTCACAGAGTCAAAGTCTGTTGAACTACCGATTGTTCTAAAGAGCAATGTGCGGGTCTTTCCCCGCTTGTCAGCGACCACCATTTTGCGCATCCTTTCGGAAATTGGCTCTGTGGATTCGCTCATAAGCCTCGTCTGGGAGGGTGGATTCGAACCACCGTACTCTCGCTTCCAAGGCGAGTTAGATAAACCGGACTCCTATACACCCAGAAATAAAAAACCCCGAACATTTCTGAACGGGGTTGTATGATATTTATGTTTAGTTTTTAAACAATACACTCCCGTTCAACTTTTTCCGGTTGATGTTGTTGGAGTGGGCGATTGTTTAAAATTGTTAATTCCATACTGCAAATAAAAGGATAATTTTCCACATGGAGAAAAAAAATATTAAAAATAAATTTTGCCGGTAATATTAAATAACTATTTTTGTACCGAAATCCAACTATCAAAAGTAAAATCAAACAAAATATTTTTAAACGTCTGCCCCAAAGACTGGTATTTTCCTTCCATGATAGTTGGTATGCCAGTCGGAGGGGTACTTTAAACATTCCAGAAAATAATTGTGAAAAACAGATAACAAGTGAAACTTAAAAACGTACCACCCCAGATTATTTTCCTTAATTGCGGAACATACCCATTCGACATCCTGTTTTTTATTAATAAAGAAGATGAAGAGGTTAATAAAAAACTATTAAAATATTTTTCACAGGAGGATATTGACGAATCTCTTTTAATATCAAACATTCCCCGGGGCAGAACAGCAAAAATTAATAAAAGAATTGTTGTTCGCATTTGGGATTACCATGTTGATTGTTGTGATTGTTATTCTATCTTAACACATGAATTATTCCATGCTATTCATGTTCTTTTTGATATTATCGGATTGAAATACGGCAAAGATTCAGAGGAGGCATTTGCATATCAGTTACAATACCTGACAAAGCAATTACTCCTAAAAATAAAAATAAGCACATAACCACCGCCAAAGGAGGTGGTATTTTAATTCACAATAAATATTAAAATTATGGCAAAAATTAAAACGAAAAAAGAAGGCAAAAAAGCAATATTAACCAACCCTGTATTAGTGGCAGGTTTTTCGGAGGACGATGTGATTGAGGGAGTTTTCCTTTTAGGAGCAAGTTCTAAAGATGTATTCTTTAACCGAAAAAACAAACTCGAAGCAATTACTGGTTTTACTGGCGATGATTACGAAGAAGATGAAGAAGGTGGAATATGGAGAGTAATAACAACAGGAGTGTTTGATAATATTGATGAAGTAAAAACAGTAATTGAAAAGATGAAAAAATACGATTGGTTTTTCGGTTATGATAGTTACTTGCTTTTCAATGGAAAAGAGATTTATAGTGAAGGAAGGTGGTTGGCTTAAACTTGCCACTAACATATCGGGGATTAAAGAAGTTGGCTTCTTTTTAATTTCAAAATGCAACTGAATAAAATATACAACACCGACTGTTTAGAACTGATGGCACAGATGCCTGATAACTTTATTGACTTGGTTATTACTTCGCCCCCATACAACAAAAACGGAATAGGCGGAGAATTGGTTGGCAAAGTTTCTTATGGAAATCATAACGACTGTTTGCCCGAAAATGAATATCAGGAATTGCAAATAAAAATATTGAATGAACTTTACAGAGTATCAAAAATGCTTTTCTATAATCATAAAGTTCGGTATGATGGGTTTGCAATTCATCCTATGGAATGGATTGTAAAAAGTAAATGGAAACTTTGGCAAGAGATAATTTGGAACAGAAAAATAACAGGGAACTTGCGGGGCTGGCGGTGTTGGAATATTGATGAAAGAATTTATTGGCTGGTAAAAGAAAAGGTAGATGAAATATCACAACCAATGGCTCAATGGACTTCTGTATGGGAAATAACTCCTGAAAGGAATATTGAACATCCTGCACCATTCCCAGAGGATATTGCGAAAAGATGTTTGCATATCGGAAGCAAAAAGGGAATGATAATATATGACCCGTTTATGGGAAGTGGAACAGTAGCAGTCGTTTCACATACATACAAGCGGAATTGGATTGGTAGTGAAATAAATACTGAATATTGTGCCAAAGCAGAAAAGCGACTTGCACCTTACTTGGCACAGACCTTTTTATTTTGAAATTAAAAAATTAAAATCTTTTTGAGCGTTGGCAATTTTAAATATATTGCTGGTAAAGATTGGGGCTTGCCGAAGGAGGCAAACTACCAATAAAAAATAGACAAGTGTTTGCCTCAAATTACTTGCACAATAAATATAAAATAAGTATCTTTGTAAAAAAAATAAGGAAATGAATAAATGTAATAAATTAAAATCTATTTCAGAATTACAACCTCACGAAAAAAAAATTGTCTTTAACTCGTTGAAAAAGAAATTCCCCAAGGCGAATAATTATAAACAAAACTACTTTGATTTCTTTGGCTACGATAAGTCCGATTTTATTCTTTGCGAGATACCGAATTGTGGTAAGGTGGCAGTGGACATTCATCACATAGAAAATCGCGGGGCAGGAGGGACTAAAGCCGAATCTATAAATGACGTGGGTAATTTAATGGCACTTTGTCGGGAACACCATGTTGAGTACGGAGAAAAAAAACATTTTAAAGAATATCTTTTTTCTATTCACAATAAACTTTTAGGGCTGGCAATGGCTGGCAATGGTGTCTGAAAATTAAAAGGTGAAATAATTTCCACGATTCAAAATAATTCCTATCTTTGCCTAATCAAAATCAAACACTATGGGATTCAACTCCAATTATAAAACACCGCAACTACAATACAAGGCAATCCTCTCTCAGAACGCACCAATAGCAGCCACCAAGACACCAACTATCGTAGCCGGTCAGATTTGGGAACACAACAGCGGCTCGCCTTCCCCTGCCGACTTATCCGAACTCGGCAACTACGAACTTATATCAGGGACTATCGGCAACGTAGGGGCTAAATACCGAAGCACGGCAGCAGCAACACCAACATTCGACAGAGTTATGCTCAAATACGATGGCGCACCATACATAGTAAGCACCAACGCAGCTGGGGACTTCGCTCCGTTTGTTAATATTTTGGGGGGAAATCCAACCTTTAGTTATGTAGGTGTTGGTTCATACACATTAATATTAAATGGTGCATTTCCTATTGGTAAGACATTTTTATTCTTCGGCAGCTATACGGGAACTAATGGTCAGTATTTATTTTATAGAACAGATGATAATACTTTGCAGATTTATACAATAGATTCTACAGGACAAGCAAATGCAAATGATGAATTAAATAATACTGCTATCCAAATCGAAGTATATCCTTAATGCAATACGTGAGTGAAGGGAATAACATTTATTGCAAAGCATTTTGAGCAGAGAATAAAATTGCCCAAATAATAAAATCTAATCCAATGAAATCTTTCACCCTACTAAAAGACCTTCCTGACGCTAAAGCAGGGGACATATACAAACAAAGAGAAGTTCGACCGGACGAATGCGAAAACGCCACGCGAAACTCCGACTGCATCAAACTAAAACTAATTAAAAACTCCCCCGACTGGTTCAAAGAGGTTAACCAAATCCTACACAAAGAACAACGACTTGACGAAATTAAGGATGAACTTAACTGCCATTCGCTATCTGTCCTATACGAGTGTGGACACAACAAATCTATTGAGATTGGTAATATAAGCTCTAACAAACAGTTCTGTGACGATTGCCGGAAGACCCTTATGGAAGTCATCGCTTCTCACGAGGACAAAAAACACCAAATAGAAAAGGAAAATGACTTAATGTAGATAACTCTTAAAAAAAAAATAATTTTTGGATTTTTTTAGGGAAAATTTGGAATTTGGAGAATTGGGGACGGTATAACTCCCATATTGCGGGGCGTGGGTGCGCTCAGGGAAAGTCGAAAGCCCGCACCCGGTGGGGTCAAATGATTCGCAAACAGGGCAAAAGGCAAAATAAATCGGAAAGCAGGCAACGCGGAATGGGGAAAACAAACTAATATGCTATATTAACGCATTACGCTACATTAGAGCAATGATATGGGCAAAGTGGCACTATACTACTATAAATGGAATATCGAGGCTGCAATGCAATCTATTTCAATGCGCATACTTCAGGTAATTGGCACAATACGCTGATAACTAACTTTGTAATATTCTAATAATATTCAACACAATGGGCAGTTTGAATATATTGCTGACATTCACCAAGATAGATAGATTATTTTGTCTTATAGCTGGTTTTATGTTAAATAGGTATAGCATACTACTATGCATTGCATACTACCGAGTCGGAGCAACTGGACCAACAGGATTAAGGACAAAGAGTGCAATTAACAGGGTTAAATGCACACTATTCAATAATAACACTACATTTACAGCATGGTAATTTATATTTATAGCTTTGAAGGGGAAATATTGGCGGCTGCCTGTTCGTTGGGGGAAATCTGCAATATTGCAAACATTAACAGAAATAATGCAGCCAATAAGTTGAATTTAAGCAACAAAGCCACGATAAAGGGCAAAGTAATAACACGAATAGAACTAATCGGAAACAAGCCCAGAGGCAAGGGAATTTCTATTTAACATAATGTTGCGAACACTTGTAACTGTAATAATATCAGCCACATCCTATTTAACATAATGTTATAAATGGCAAGAAAGCCGCAAAGGTGTAAATATTTATATGATAATACCTCAATACTTTGGAGAGTTTGCAAACAAACCACCGGATTAAGCGATAAAGCTCTTATAGGATTAATCTTTGGTTATTATCATACAAAGTATCTTACAATCATAACTGACCACCCTCGCAGCCTGACTGTGGCGCAACTATTCACTATTGGTGGCATATTGGAAGGTAAATATTCACTCCCGTTGCTCTTTGCACTCGCAGCCGGCTACCGGTTCGATTCAGTCCCTCTTTCGTGGCTTGATGACCCGTTACCGCCTATTCCGCCACAGTTGGAGGCAATGGAGAATGTGGTAATGAAGAAGCGGGAGTATAATAATCTAAAGAACTGGAGGGACAAACAGAAAGAAAGTAATAGTTTGGGCAATTCACAACCAACCCTCGAATAGTCCTGCATTGTGACCGTTCATTCCATTACAATCTTTTTCCCTTCGCTCATTCCACCCTAAAAAAGGATTTCCATTTCATTCACTATTGCACCCCCAGCGTAACAATCCGGCAGCGGGTAAAATTAATTGCTTTGACATTCAACGACTTGCGATTATTTTTATTTTCGTTTTTAAAAATGTAATATTTTGTGTTGCTTTTTAATGATGTCCCTCTGAAAACTTGCGCTAAAATCAAGTAATTATTTTTTAGTGTATTTGCTAAGTGGTTGAGTATGATATATCAATTGCATTTGCAAAGGTATATATATATATGTATGTTTGTAACCTGAAATCAAAATTCATTTATCAATTAACCAATTTAACACCTGTCAACATGAAAACACAACTAATCATTAAAGGAGCTATCTACACAAATGGAGATACCCTGCTAAGAGCGCATTTCTCCGGAATTTTTCACATGGTGGACTGTACAGAATACAAAACTAAAAAAGAAATCAAAGCGAACTATTCTAAAGAGCATACCCGCGAATTTTTAAAAGGGACTACACTTGAATATGAAGGCGTAAAATATTACGAATGCGAATTTTCGCCTTACAATGTTGACGATGATTTTATTTTACTTTCTGACTTATCTACTCTTAAATTTTTTGAGGAAGAAACAAATTTCTAATAACCATTTAAAAAAAACCTTTTCACATGGAAACAACAATAAGCACCGGAGAAAGTAAGCAAATTGCAGCCGAAATTTTGAGGCAATTAGGAGGCAATAGATTTTTAGCGATGACAGGCAGCCGTCCCCAATACTGCAACGGTTACGAATCCTGCTACAAATTAACCAGGAACAAAGCGAAAGCGCAATACATGAAAGTTTTTTTGAACGCGATGGACACCTACGATTTAACATTTCAGAAAATAACAACAGGCGGAGAAGTTGTAACGGTTGCAAATCGTACCGGTATTTATAACGACCAGTTGCAGCGAATATTTACAGAAATAACAGGACTTTATACTCATCTATAATCCATTACCCGCGTCCCCTCCCCGCGACAATAGGGAGGCAAACAAACCAATTTAAACAAATAGAAACCATGAAAACCTATTATATTAAAACAGAAAATGGCATACGCTACAAAAAATCAGATAGCTTATCAACTGACAGCACTTATTATAAATTCTTTGATGACAAAGGACGGACATCATTAGTGAGAATATCAGACCACGATGCAAGTTTTTTCAGAGAACCTGCCGACTTTGATTTACCGCCCAAAACTGATTTGAAGCAAATAATAATGATGGGAGAAAGTGCATTGCTTGGAAAGGAAATAAAAATTCCTGTTTTCGTTGGCGATGTAATTGCTGGAAATGAAATTCAAAGAGTGGCATCTGGAAAATACGGAATGACTGTTAGTTTCAAAGATGGAAGCAGTCAGCAACTACACCAATTTGAAGACAGGTATGGCGTGAAAATAAAAGATAGGACAAGAGAACAGGAAAAAATGAAACTGAAATACAGAAGCATTTTAAACCAACTTGAAGAAAAGGGATTATTCATTCACTCTGGAAAACTTGACAAGTTTAAAACCGAAAATTATCCTGCGTTCATTTCTACACGCTATTATGTAAAGGATGCAATACCTTATTCAGAAGAAAATAATTTGGATAAATACAAAAAGTTTTCAGATGAAAAGTTTTACACTTGGTATATTTCAAAAGAAGAAAACGGAAAACGATTGCCTGAATATTTGGATTTTTATAAACCAACTGATGCACTAATTCCATACTTGGATTATCTGATAAAAGAAGGGGTTTTGCAGAAGCCCAATGAAGATGAAATAGAATTGCCGAAACCATATACAGAACCAGAAGATGAAAAGGCAATACGATTGAAGGCAGAAGAAATTGCCCGACTTGAAAAAACCATAAATGCAAAAACAAACGGTATGTTGAAACAGCGCGGGTTGGAGCATCTTGAAAAGAATTATAGCGAACGATTTGATATACCTGAAATAAAAAGGATGCTTGCCGAAAAAGAGCAACTGCAAAAAGAATATTCTGAATTAGTTAAAGCGAAAAATGAAAAACAAAACCAAATAACCCAATCAATTAACCAATTAACAAGACGCTGAAAGGCGCACAAACAAAATGAAAACTATAGAATTCTCAAACGAAAATGAAGCGGTAAAACAGTTCAACACCTTCACCGAATTATCTTTAGAAGATTTTTTTAAAACAAAAGAGTTCAGAGAACAAGTTCCGATTCAAGATTGGGATTCTGTTATTGTAATAGATAAAAATTTTGAAATAATTTTTCAGAAAGACGAATTAGGATATTAATATGAAAAAAAAACAAGGAGGAAAAAGAAAAGGAGCGGGACGAAAGCCCGTTGATGATAAAAAGGTTCGTGTTACTATTTGGATTAACGAAAGTTCATAGGCACATTTCATTTAAGCCCTTGTTATGGGATGTGTTTTTAAAAATTAGCGGGGGCAATCTAAAATCAAATAACAATGGATACAAACGAATATTTTGACGAGGCAGCAACGGATGATTATTTAAAGAGAACTGTTGCATTGACAGGAACGGGTGATTGGGATACTTCGCCACGCTTCACCAAAAATCAGAGCAAGGATTTTTACTTAGGAATGATTGCTGCCGAAAGAGTAATATTAAGTTTTATGAGCAAATGGAGTGGCGAAGATTTGATGATTGCCACTACTAAACTTGGGATGTATGCGGCAATTATTGCAAACGAAAAATCTAATCCGTAGCGGTGCTGTGGGAATTTTTAAAAACATTTCCCATAAATTATAATTAACCAATTATTATCTAACTAATCTAAATCAAAACAACTAAAACTATGAAAAAGATAATCTTTATTGCCTCCCTGCTAATAAGCATGACGGCAGCCGCAAACAGCGACACGACAAAAGTAAAACAATGTAAAGGGATAGCCGCCACCGGGCAACCCTGTAAAAGTACATTCATTCCCAACGGGGCGGATTACTGCAATTCACACAATCCGGCAGCCGTCAAATGCTCGGGGACAAATAGCAAAAAAAAGCAGTGCGGCAATAAGGTTGCTAAGTCCGGGGACTATTGTAGATTTCACAAATAATCAATTAAATCAATTCAGTAATATTAACCAATTAAACATCAACACCATGAACAATTTACAAACCATTGAAATTTTTGACACCGTTGAAACCTTTAAAGGAACAACGGCAGTAGAAAAAAAGGACTGTTTCTTTATATTGTCGGCAAAGGAACTGAAAGATGCACTCAACCGGATTAAACCGGTAATTAAAAAAAAGAACCTTAATCCAATACTTGACTGTGTGAAAATTGAAGTAACAGAGGGCAAAGTACAAATGACGGCAAGCGACTGGGAAAACAATATTACTGTTACCATGCCTGCCGAAACAAAGGGACAGGGGCAAATCTGCATACCTTTCGCCAATTTTACGGGATACCTTCAAACAGTCCTGGAGGGGAATTTACTCTTTACCTTTGATTTTGGGAATAATACGCTAATATTGAGACGGGATAACAGCGTCTTTAAATTAACCGGATTTCCTGCTGATGACTTTCCATGCCTGCCTGGTGAAAACTTTGCGGAACTACTCAAACTTCCTGCAAACTATTTTGTTGAGGGAATAAACAAAACTGTAAATTTTACCGGCAAAAATGAGTTACGCCCTGTAATGTCGCATATCTTAATAGAAGCAGAGAAAGAGGTATTAAGGTATGTAAGTACCAATGCACACCAGTTAGCTGTTTATACGATAAAGAACCAGTCAGAAACATACGAATATTTGCAACCGGAAAACTACAATCTTTTAATTCATTCCACAAGCGCAAAGATTCTGAAAACTGTTTTGAAGGGAGAAACGGGAATTTTGAGAGTATTTACAACGGCAACAAACCTGAAATTTAAGTATCAAAATTGTGAGTTTATTTGCCGAAATTCGGATTTGGTTTATCCTACATGGAGGGCTGTTGTACCTACCGAACTGCCGAACACTTTAAAAGTCAATAGGAAAGAACTGATTAATGTCGCTGCCCGCCTGGTGCAAGTGACGAACAAAACAACCCACCGATTAATATTTACGTTGAACGGGCAATGTCAGGTAAGTGCGGAGGACTTGGAATTTGCCAATGAAAGTATAGAATTTGTAAAAGATTTCAGTTATAAGGGTGCGGAAAACTTTGAAATTGGGTATTCAGGAATGTTTTTAATTGACTGCCTGAAAGCTATTGACAGCGAGAAAGTCATTGTTTTGAGTAATGCAAGCAACAAAGCATCATTAATTTTGCCAATGTCCGTAAATAGAACGTCAGATTTCGTACTTTTATTAATGCCAGTCAAGCTTAATGATGGCGAACCGGAGGCAAAAGAGGAAGCCCCGGAGGGAACACCACAAGAGGAAACAATTAACGAATAAATTAATTTAACCTGGTGCGGGGATGAGTTACTGAACCGCACCGCAAAACAAAACAAATGAAAATACACCTAATCAAAACGCTACCTGACGAGGGAAAAGCAATCTATTATGCAGGGCA
>ERZ1292625.2845-Hain-H41-01um-R1-2845-length-15052-cov-26_pt1 | contig 15052 bp, 11 predicted proteins | sample MGYA00564400_ERZ1292625 | MGnify/ENA primary metagenome ERZ1292625 (study PRJEB36523, sample SAMEA6512639) | groundwater metagenome | collected 2019-01-08 | study: AquaDiva: Metagenomics assemblies of 32 groundwater samples | reverse complement strand
ATGGCAGCGCCACTTCAGCCAAAACAGCGCGTGCGCAGCGAAAGCGCTGTGGGTACGGGTACCGACAGCGTGAAGGGCAATAAGACGCTGGCGCGCCTTGCGCCGAAGCGAAGTGGCTGACCTGAGCAGTTACCTTTTAGCATAATCAGGATAAGGCTTTCTTCCGTTTTTTCAATAAGTTAAATCCCATTGTACCATTAACGCGGATTCATCTTGACATGGGCTATACAATATATATATAATCAAAGTAGATAATAATAGAATAGTGTTATATTTACGCTTCGCGATGGCTGGAGTAAACGAAGGTCACGATGCCTTCCGAACAAGTAATAAATTTTTTACTTGTGCATGGAAGGCTTTTATTTTTTCTGCGAACGAAAAATCCAGCCGGGAAGCGGGCATGAGTATTGAGCCGGTTGACCGGTATCCCCGTTCTCAACTCAACAAATCGAAAAACCCGAAAGGGGCATGACCACTGATTGTTGATGGGTGGTCTTTTTGTCTCGTGCTCATGGTTTGGGGGGCTATGATGAATAAAACTCCAGTGATAACCTGTCTCTCTCCATCGCGTCCGCGTCATTCCGTCCAGGCCAAAATATCAAAAAAGGTGTTGATCGTAGATGATGAATACCTGATCAGGTATGCGCTCACGCGATTCGTTGAGGACGAAGGCTTCGTCGCCCTCACCGCCGATTCCAGCCTCAATGCCCTCAAAAGCATTGAAGAAGCCACTCCTGAATTCGTCATTCTGGACATCAAACTGCCTGATTCCAACGGCCTGACGCTCCTCAAGACCATTAAAGAGACCAATCCTGAGATCAAGGTGATCATGATCACAGGGTGCGCAGACATTCAAAGCAGCGTTGAAGCGATGAAGATGGGCGCCCTCGATTATTTTGAAAAGCCGATCGATTTCGATAAGTTAAAAAACCTGCTCGCCTTGTCCAGGCAGGAGCACACTCCGGAGAACAAGGCGTTTCCCCGGGAAGATTTCGTTTTTCTGAGCGATGCCATGAAAGATATTGTCAGGATTGTCGAACGCCTGGCGAACAAGACCGACGTGACGGTCCTGGTGCTGGGCGAGAGCGGCACCGGCAAGAGCTTTCTCTGCAAGATCATGCATGAATTAAGCTCGCGCAAGGACAGACCGTTCGTGGAAATCGGCTGCTCCAACATCCCGGAACATCTCATCGAGAGCGAGCTTTTCGGCTATGAGAAGGGCGCTTTTACCGATGCAAAGGCGCCGAAGAAAGGCCTCATCGAGATGGCCGAGGGAGGGACGGTATTCTTCGACGAAATCGGCGACATGCCCTACCCGATGCAGGCAAAAATTCTCAACCTCATCGAAGAAAAGAAATTCAGGAGGATCGGCGGACTGCAGAATATAAACGCCGACGTAAGGATCATCGCGGCCACGAACAGGAACCTCTATGAGCTTGTCCAGGCCAAAAAGTTCAGGCTCGATTTGTTCTACCGGCTGAACGTAGTCACCATGGAAATGCCGCCGCTCCGGAAGAGGAAGGATGACATCCCGCTCCTCACCCATCACTACTTCGCGCGGTATGGCTCAAAGTACGACTGCGCGCCCAAAGGCATTACACCGCGGGCGATCGCCGCGCTGCAGGAGTATTCCTGGCCGGGCAACGTGAGGGAGTTGAAAAACCTTATCGAAAAACTGGTGATCTTCGCCAAGTGCGGCGAAATCGATGTTGATGATCTTCCACCGAGCATCTTCACCCTTGCAGAGGCGGAATCCCGGCCAAAAGGAGAGGAACGGCCCGCAGAGAGCAGAGAATCAGTTCCGCGGGAAGGGCTGTCACTCCGCGTGATGGAAGAGGAGTTCATCAGGACGGCATTGCGGCTCGCCGATGGCAACCAGAGAAAAGCGGCGCGGCTCCTTGATATCAGCAGAGACACCCTTCGCTACCGCTTGAAAAAATTCGAGATCGATTCGTCCGAGTATGGGGGTTGATCTCGCCCGGCAGAGCGGTTCTCCAGGACCACTAGGGGTACCGATGGAACGCCGCGTCGTGCTCGACGCCGTGGCAAACGAGCGTACAGCTTCCGGAACGGATGCCGTAATCGGCGAAGAACGGGTAGCTGTTCGACGGCGCAGCTCCAACGATCCGGGTATCGAAGTTGATGAGATGGGTATGATCTCCTGACACGCCGTTGTCCTTTACTCCATGAGCATCATGGCAGGAGGAACAGGGGGCGTTGACCGAAGGCCCCAGGTGCCCGCTGTGCCCGCCCTTGCTCGCCGTCACCCCTGCCGTCCTCTTCTGAAAGCTTTCATCCAGCAAAATACTGCTCCTGTTGTGGCACCGGTAGCACAGCGCATAGTTGCCGGGACTTTCGGGCGTATTGTCCGTTGTCTCGTACCGCTCCCTGATGAGCGGGCTGTACTGGGAGCCGTGGGGGCCCCGGGGGCCGGAGCCGCCGACAGACACGCTTTCATCGCTGTCGTGGCAGTCCGTGCAATAGATAATGCTTGCTGCGGTCAGGGTGGGCTCATAGGCCGAGGGCAGGCTCGGGACATCGGGATTTCTGCCCGATCCTGCAACCGGATGATACGACGGGTTATCGAGACTGAACTCGATTCTCGCATTCACGGTATTCACGACCCGCGGGACAACGGGGAACAGCGTCTCCGAGTCTGCATGACACTTAAAGCATATTTCATATTCATATTTGGCATAGTTGGGAGGCGTAATTCCTCCTCCGTTGATGGTCACGCCGGACACGCTTTTCAGGCTTCCGGACACGGAGGGTGGAGACGCTGCCGGGGTGTCGTTTGACGCATGCGGGTTGTGACAGTCAACGCATTCCACGTGGCCCGTCAGGAAGGCGGGCGATTCGCCGGCCGTATGATGGTTCGGTGTTACTCCGATGGTCGTCATCTCAACCCGATGCCGTGAAACCTTTTGAAATTGGGCCTGGATGTTTTTTGATGCCACATTTCCGTTGTGGCAGGGGGAGCAGTTTTTTTCCTCCTCGAGATAATTGAGGAGCCTTTCGGGTCCATCGGCGGAGTGCGGGGTATGGCAATTCTCACACCCGTTTTGCGCAACCGTTGTCCAGTTGAAGTCAGTGTTCGTTCCCGTCCTCGGCCATGGGTCCGGCGTTCCTCCGTTCCAGGTAGCGGGCGACGTCCGGTGGCTCGCCGTTGTCCAGCCATTCTTGCTGTGGCACAGGGTGCAGAGCCCGGAGTTTACATTATTTACTGCGAGAAATTTTTTGTTGGCATTGTCATGGGCGTCGTGACAGGTGGAACAGTGTATGGCGCCGTTTCCATACAACAGGAGATTCGACGGCGGCGTAGGGGCCAACTCGGGGTTGGGAAGAGAGTCATAATACGAGAAGGAAACGGGATGGTCGTTCGCAAGGAACGTGCCGAGGTAAGACCGTCGTGCTGAAGGGATCCCGCCCTGCATGGTCATGACGATGCCCTCCGCCGGCTGCAGCACCTCCCCGAGGGCGATGGTGCCGTCGTGGCACGTAAGGCAGAGCCGTGTCGGGCCCGTCGGTTGAAAGGGCTTGGCGCCCATGGTGGTGCTGCTGTAGAGGGTATAGCTCTTCGCGTCGATCCGCTTGTTCCAGAGCGGCGTGGCGGGCGCTGCATTATGGGGCGTGTGACAAAATACACAGACACGAGTTTCGGTAAGCGCCTTAATGTCCCCGGGGCCGGATAGGGAGAGATTATGCTTCGTGTTTATTATTCCCGTTTTTGCACCGGCGCATATCGGCAGCGCAAGAACGGCAGAAGCGAAGAAAATGACCATACCTCTCCGAACGGTGTTATTCATGCCGGTCCCTCATGATCTGAAAAACCTGCAGCCTTTTATTATAGGTGTCGCACACGTACAGCTTATCGTGGTCGTCGAGGAAAATTCCCGACGGCAGCCAAAACTCGCCGTGTCCATTCCCGCGACCGCCGACGGTAAGCAGAAAATCGCCCTTTCCGTTAAAGAGCTGTATGTTGTCAAAGAGGCCGTCAACGACGTAAATGACGCCGGCGTTGTCCACGGCCACACCCTTGGGCATGGCAAAATCTCCCGAGCCGTCTCCATGCCTTCCAAAGGAGGACAAAAACCTGCCCGAGGAGTCGAACGACTGTATCCTGAAGTTCATGGTATCGGTTATATAGAGCTGGCCTGACGGGGAACTGTCTATATGTGTCGGAAAATTAAGCTGGCCGTTTTTATTCCCCCGCTCTCCGAACGAAAAAAGAAAATCACCCTTCGTATTAAAAGCGTATATTGTATGGGCGAGAGAGTCCACGGCATAGACGATTTTCTTTTTCGATGAATATGTCAGGCCTGTCGGTCTTTTCAATGGGGCATCGCCCGCTTTTTTCAGCGAAAACACGAAGGCCCCGCGGCCGTCGAATACATCGATCGCGCTCCGGCCGGAGTCCGAGACGTAGAGCCGCAATTCATCATCGAATGTCAGGCCGACAGGAGACCGCATTTCATCGGACCCGGTGGTGTACAGCTTGAGATATTTATGTTCCGCCGGTATGTAGAGGTGCACGCAGCGACATCCCGTATCCGCTATTGCCAGTCTTTCATCCTTTCCGACCGCTGCCGCCACCGGACGATTGATGAGATTATCTCCGGCTCTACCGAAGACGATGTACTGAACAATATTCGGCAGAGACGTACCGACCTGTTCAAATCCTGCTATGGTCATGAGATGTTTAATCCTTGTCTCGCCGGTATGGTCAGGCCACTGCGGCGGCGCCTTCGAGGATTCGGTCTGGAGCGCCCACTTTGATGCGCACCCCGCAAGCCCGAGCGACATCATGCAGAGGAGGATAAACAGTATGTATGTCCTGCGCCGGTTCATTCCTTTTGCTTCTCTTCAATCGGGGCAGCGTCTAATAGCTCGATCTTTGCGTCTTTTTTCAGTTCAACGCCCCATTCCTGCAATCTCTTCTGCTGTGCCGGTGCCCTGAATTTTCCCTCGAGCGAACCTTTGGCCTCATCGAAGGTCAACTGCCTCTGGGGCGAGTACTCCAGGAGCTTGATGATGTGGAGGCCGTCGGAAGCTTTGATCACGCCGGAAAGCTTGCCGGGTTTGAGTTTTTTTGCCGCTTCATACACTTCCCGGTGCTTGTCTTTATGCACATCAAGATTTCTCACGATAAACGTTCCGTCGAGGACGAGGCTCCAGGGGTCTTTTTTCTTGTCGGCGCGAATTTTCTTGAGCAGGGCAGCGGCCTTCCTGCGGGCAGTGTCGTCGTCTTGCTTGAAAAAGACGACGACATCCGTAACCTTCATTTTTTCCGGCATGATATATTTGCCTTTTTCCTTCTCGTATTCACTCTTCAGGTCTTCCTGGGGGACGGTGATCTTGTCGTTTACTTCTTTCGCGAAGATGAGTTCGAGCGTAAGACCCCGTTCGGCCTGGGCTCTCAAATCAGCCTCGGTCAGCCCCTGTTTTACGAGGAAATCCGCATACTCCTTCTCCCCGCCCACATTCGCCTTGAAGTTGGCTATTGCATCGTCGATGTTCTTCTGCTCCGCGTTCAGACCCAGCGCCCTGGCTTTCTGGTATGCCAGTTCCTGGAGGATCAGCCTGTCAAGAGCTGTTTTTTTGACTTCTTCCATGTAGTCGGCCGGTTGACTTCCGTGGTTTTTGACGCTTAGCCGGTTCATCATCCTGACGAGCGAGTCCATGGTAATCGTCATTGAATTCACCCGGGCGACGATTATTTTTTTTGCCTCATCCCGGCGCGCTTGCTGCACCTGCTCTGCCGTCTGCTGCGGTGCGGGACTTTTTGCGCAGCTCGGGAGCGTGCTGGAGACAGCGAGAACCAGCAGAATTCCACACCAGATACTGAATGCTTTTGCCATAGGAACCCCCTTTGTGGTAGCGTATCTTTTCTGTTCAGAACAACTTTCTGGTCAACGTCAGATAGTAATACTCATAGGTGAGCGTCTGCTTACCCGTTTGCAACGTCGAGGAGGAATCATTGATAATGGCCCCCAGGTTCGCCGTCAGCATCCCGATCCTCCAGGACAGCGTCGCATTGAGCGAGTATCCCGTTGCGTGTATGAATGAATTCCTGTCGGAATAGGACCCGCCGAGAAAGAGGTCGAGATTCTTCCGGGGGAAACTCTTTTGCATGGTCACGTCCGCCCGGGTGATCTTCTCGGTGTAGCCCTTGGTCCCCTGCCATGCAATTGCCTCGGGATAGGTTGAATAGGTCCGGGAAATACGGGCCGTCATGCTCGTGGTCTCGGCCATGTTCTTCCGGTACTCAGCCATGTTCTTCCATGTCCGGTACGGGTTGAGTCGTGAACGGGCGCTGCCGTATTCGGTCGTAACAATATAGGGCATTTTTTGCACAATAACACCGATTGTTTCCATGGTCAGGGAATCGGGGCTGCCGGGGAGAGAACCGGACAGCACCTCCTGGATCGTGGCGGTATGACTGTAGTACGGAGCCAGGAGGTTGTCGAAGATCTCGAATTTAAGGTTGTAGCCTTCCGTTCGTGTTTCAAATTCCACGTTGCTGGGGATGAGGGAGTATGAGGCATGGAATTCATAGGTTACTGATAAATTTTGGTCGACAGGGAATGGCAAGCTGAGAACGACAATCTGTACGGTATTGCCGAGTTTATTGATCTGGTAATTTGAAACCAGCGTCATGGGTACGAGGTTGCCTGACAGCGGATCCTTGACCCGGAGGTCGATTGTCGTCTCATCGACCGGCTGAGCGTTTAAAAAAAAGGTTACACCGGACACAATTGGTCCGGGTAAAGCGTGCACTTCCCGCACGACGACCGGCGCGCCCCGTATCTCCGAGTGGGTATTGCTCAGGTTGATCCCGGCAAAGAACGTGCCGGTGGGGATTTTTTTTGTGTACGCGCTTGTAAGCGCCTGGGACGCCGTCCTCGTATCGCCGCCGGTGGATTCGGCCGAGACGTAGTTCACGTTATAATTTGTCCGCAGGCTGTTGTAAAGCCGGTGGGAGAGGACGAAGCCGGCGTTATCGGATTTGTTGAAGACGACGTTCTCCGGCGAGGACGTTGTTTGTTCAGTGGTCCGAGTATCTTTCAAAAAATTAAACGATGCTACGGCATTCAGGTTCCCGGGGAGCTCCGTGCTCAGCTGCTCGATCCAGGAAACGGTTTCGGTGCTCAGAGACGCCGAGAGCGGGTCTTCCTGCTTTTGCCGGTCCGTTTCAAACCGGCTGCTCAGGGTGAGAAATGTCAGATTCAGTTCATTGCTGAAAAACTCGTCATTGCGCGTTGTCTGGATATTTTGTGAAGTTGTTGATTGCGTATGAGCATATCCGGCTGAATTAAAGAAGGGGCCCAGGTAGTGGCCGATGTTGCCACGGTAGGTTTTTGCCGTGTACGAAAACAGCCCCGAGGTCGTATTCTCCGTAGCGCTCATTTCGGCGAACAGCGGCCTCCGGGTATAGCGGAATATGGCCCCTCGCTCGCGGCTGCGCGGGGTCGCTTGCGAAAACCTTCCTTTAATGAGAGGACTCCGCTGCAGCGTATAAAGCTCAAGATTGTACGGGTGTTCGGGGAGTATGAATGTCCTCACTTCATATTCGTTCGCGGAACGTGTCGTGTGGGAAGCGGCGGACGACGTGCTTTCGAAGTCCTCCTGCAGGAACCCCCCTGCGCCGCCGAGCCGAAACAGGATGAACCGGGGATGATAGATATAGCCCGTCGTGACGAGGCGCAGCCGCTCCATGGCCGTTGTGTCCGACGTCTTCAGTCCGCTGCCGCCATAGGTGTTTTCATTTGTCTCGCTCGTCATGCCGATCTCCACGTCACCGTCATAGTCGCTCAAGGCCGGGATGAACCGCCTGGCGTCGCCAGAGGACGGTCGAGGAAGGAAGACAAGGGCGCCGGTCATGACGATTGCGCACGTGGTTTGGGCCGCGGTTATTTCCCATCTGCATTTTCTCAAGAGTCATGTCCACAGTTGCTTGTTATCCTGAACGACCCGTTACTTCAAGAGAAACTCATTCCCGGAACCGTGCGCGTCATGGCATGTGGTGCATTCAGCGGTAACACCCTGGTGCGCGGCCCTCGCGCCTATCTCATTCCTGCTGTGGCAGTACAGGCAAAACTCTTTTGATTCGGAGACCAGGAGAAAACGGTAGGGCGAGCCGTGCGGATCATGGCAGACGGTGCACCCGCCGGTGGCAAGGGGACCGTGAATTTTCTTTTTCCCGAATTTCAATACATGGCAGTTGAGACAGAGTTCTTCCACGGGCATAATAAGCTTATTGCTCCCCCGCTGGTGGCAGCCTTCGCACAGCTTCGCAGCGTAGGGACCGTGTTCCCGGTACCGGCGCCGCTCCGTTGTGTCCGCCTCAGCGCCGCCCGTTCGTTTTGCGTCCTGCACCGCTGCCGCTTTGCGGGGGGGCGGCACACCGTCAAAAAAGAAACTGAGAATCCGGTACCGCGTCTCGTCAGCGCAACCATAGACGCCTGATGCTATTATTAACCACGCAATTGCCGATATCCATGCGCCCTTCATTTCTTTTCTGCATCGGTCCCCGGCGCCTTTTCGGAAGGTTCCTGCGGCTTGAGCTTCTTGAGCCGCTCCTTGAGCTGTTCCAGGAGTTCCTCATCGGAGGGATACTTTTTCCCGCGCTCTTTGCCGAAACCGTATACGTTGACCATGCGGTTGCCGAACTGGTTCGTCACAAAGACAAGGTATTCAAGCTCGAAGTTCGGGTCCGCATAGGGTTGAAAATACTTCAGGTCATCATAGTCGATAAAAATTTTAGCGGGCAGGAAGAAATCGCCCGGCCCTCTTCCCGCCTTGCCGAAGAAGAGAAGGAGCGCCCGGCTCTTGCTGAATATCTGCACGTTGTCAAATGCGGCGTCCACGGCATAGAGGCGGCCCTCCCGGTCCAGGGCCAGGCCTTTCGGCCGCGCAAAGTTGCTCGGATTGGTCCCCAGCTCTCCAAAGGTCGCCCTCAGGTGGCCGTCCCTGTCGAGCTTGAGGAGCTGGAACCTTCCCGCATCGGACACGTAGAGGTAGCCTTCTTTGTCAAAAGCGATGTTGGTCGGCAGAATCAACCGTCCGGCGGGATCGCCCTTCTGCCCGAACCGGTCGAGGACGTCGCCGCTCTTTTTATCGAAGACAACGATCTCTCCGTTCTTTATGTCCGCCACGTAGAGTTTATCGTCATAGGGGACGGCATCCACGGGCTTCCAGTTGCCGGGAAAGCCGAGGGCCGTAACGTAAAAATCATTTTTGTCGAAGACCACAACCTGGCCGCGCATGGGATCGGTCACGAACTTGCTGCCTTCCGCGTCGATGCTGATGTTGAGGGGCTGCGCGAGCTTCCCCAGCCCCTGGGCGCCCTGGAGCTCATCGAAGGTCTTTTTCTCGAGGTCGAAGACCATGACCGTCTGGTTCGTGTCGCAGACGTAGATCTTGCCGCCACGGACGGCAATGCCGTAGGGCTTGTCCAGCCTGCGCTCGCTCTCTTTGCTTCCGGTTACGAAGGCCTCAAAGGCCGATTTTTCCGGCTGAAGGTCCTTCTCGCCGGTAAGGGAAGTGAGAAACTGCAGGCGCGGAGGGACAGGAGGGTCAGGATAAAAAACAGTAACTGCTGTTTCCTTTTGTGCGGCAGCGCACCCGGCCATGAGTGCAAACATCAATATAACTAAAGTATTTCGCATAATGCCGTATAGCATATCAGTCTTTGCCGTGATTTTCAACTCATTCTTCTTAACGGTATTTATCGCCTGAAAATTGCGAATCAGGACTGCGTGGATGAAAAAAAAGAGGGGAATTGTCATTCCCCTCTCGTTCGGAGCATTGCCAGCTATTTGTCGTGGCAGGAGAAACAAAGGTTGCTGCTGGTGTCCTCGACCCACAGGAACTTCATACCCGTATTCTTCGTGTTATGGACATCATGGCATGACGAGCATTCCATTTTGCCGCCCCAGAGGAGGTCGTTGATCGCCAGGAGGTCCGGGTTGTTGCCGAGCAGCACCGAGGTCGGATCCTTGATTTCATCGTCGACTGCCTGAACGGCGCCATAGTCAAACCCGATGGGGTGATGGTTCTGGAGATTGCCCAGATCGCCGATGAGGATCCTTCCGCTCGCCTTTACGTTCGTCGTGCCGATGGATGACGACGGGGCGTAGCCGTAGGCGCCGACAGCAACAGAGCCGTCATGACAGCTCAGGCAGAGCTTGGACACGCTTCCCGGCTGTCCAATGGTCGCATTGAGCTGATGCTGGATGGAGCCGGGCACTTCCGTTCCATTCGAGTAAGGCGTATAGCTCGTAATGGTGGAAAGCGCGTGGTTCCAGAGTGGGAAATAGTTAATGCCTTTTGCTACGGCATCGGCCGACTTCAGCGTGTGGTGCGGGGCGTGACAGTAGATGCAGATTCTGTCCAGCAATGGATCCGAGCTGGGCGCCCACGTGGCACCCTTTCCTGTTGTCGCGCTGAGGTCATGAGAGGTGGATTTAATACCTGTTCCCGGGTTCACCCCGGCCATGACTGCCGACGCGAAAACAAGGACAACCGCCAAACAGAGCAATACAAGCGTATGCTTCCTCATAATAAAGTATCCTCCTTTTTATTTGTCTTTTGTGCCTAAAAAACAGATGGTCGGACCGTGCAACGGCCCATTTTAAAACCTCACTTCTGCCCCCCTCCGACGCCCCCCAGTGCCGGGAAGAGCACTACCTTTGGCAGGTTGCCAGAATACAAAGCAAAGGTGATGCCAAAAAATTTTATCTGATTTAATAGCAAGTTCCCGTTCAGCGCATCAAGCCCTGATTCATTCCCGGCGTGAAATGACCCCATGATGGAGCAAAATGCCTACGGCGGAGGGCTGCGTATGGTTTATTAAGTTGCCAAGCCTGTAATGCTTTTGGTCATCGCACGTGGTTTGCCAAAAAAATCCCTTGACAAAGAATTTCGTTTCTTCTAAATTCTGTAAAAGTTACTGTAAAAGTTAGCACCACGTCAATATTATTTACCCCCTCGAATTGAAAATTGCATTTCACTGTTTTTGAAGATTGTATCTGAATTGCCATGGCCGCAGGGTAAGGTTGTTTGTGATACGATTTTTCAAGGTCCCGGATGTTTCCGTGTCTACTGTTTTACAGCTCCGGTAGTAATCTTGTCAGGGCAATACTTTTTGTACATTATTTCTTCAGCTAAACGGAGAGCTATGATGAATACCGTGTCGATGACCCGGCTTTTTCGTAAAAGAATATTCGCCTTCGCTTGTCTGTGCTCGATTGCTTTCATTGCAATATTTTTTCTGACAAAATCAGTATGGGCTGCGGATTTGCCTGATTTGGTGATGACTGCGGTATCCGGTCCCACGAGCGCGAACACGGAGCAGCAGATCACGGTGGCGAATACGGCCAGGAACCAGGGGCTAGGTGCAGCGGGGCCTTTTTGGGTGTACCTGTACCTATCCACGGATGCCACGATTACGACGAGCGATATCTACCTGGTGGGTCGGTATATAGGTAACCTGGCGGCAGGAACTGAGAGTACTGTAAACACGACGGTAACGATCCCGTCGAGTGTCGCGAGCGGGACGTACTACATCGGCGCGATAGCGGACTCCAGCAGTATAGTGGTGGAGTCCGACGAGACGAACAACGCCTTGGCAGGAAGCCCGATCACGGTGACGAAGGTCTACCCTGATCTCGTGATGCCGGCAGTATCCGGCCCCACGAGCGCGAACACGGAGCAGCAGATTACGGTAGCGAACACGGTGAAGAACCAGGGACTGGGGGCAGCGGGGCCTTTTTGGGTGTACCTGTACCTATCCACGGATGCCACGATTACGACGAGCGATATCTACCTGGTGGGTCGGTATATAGGTAACCTGGCGGCAGGAACTGAGAGTACTGTAAACACGACGGTAACGATCCCGTCGAGTGTCGCGAGCGGGACGTACTACATCGGCGCGATAGCGGACTCCAGCAGTATAGTGGTGGAGTCCGACGAGACGAACAACGCCCTTGCGGGGAACCAGATAACTATAGGACTTGACACTACTCCTCCGACGGTCACGATCACATCGCCTGTAGCCGGTTTCACAAATAATAAAACACCGACTTTGACATATACCGTAAGCGACGGGACCGTAAAAGTAAAAGTAGATGGTGTCGTGGTTTCTAAAGTATCCGGCAACAATCTGGATCCTCTGGCCGATGGTCTGCATACAGTCCGCGTGGAGTCCACGGATGCTGCGGGAAACATTGGTTTTGCGGAAGCCGTCTTCACGGTTGATACCATCGCTCCAACAGTGAGTGTCACGTCACCGACAACGGTTACTACGAGAGATAATACTCTATTACTCGCGTACACGGCGAGCGACGGCGCAGTCGCCGTCAAAGTGGATGGAACGCTTGTCTCCAAAGTGTCAGGCGATAGTCTCGATGCGTTAGTTGACGGACCGCATACGGTTCGGGTGGAAGCCATGGATACAGCAGGGAATACGGGCTTTGCAGAAGTAACCTTCGCAGTCGATAGCTTGGCTCCGCTGGCATTCTCGAGTGTTGCCGCAAGCACAAACACGATAAATACCGCCGCTTCGGAGACGAGCACCATCTTCTTCACGTTGAACGGTCCTGCCACGGCCACGCTCAAGATCATCCCTGAAACCCTTGGCCCGACAGGCACGCCTGTCTATCAGGCCACCAAGACTATCGTAGCAGCAGGGGCCCAGATGTTCACCTGGAACGGCAAGAACAGCGCAGGCCAGGTCGTTCCCGACGAGGCGTATCTCTATATCCTCGAAGCCACCGACGGCGTGACGACGGCTGTCTACAGCCCGGCGCAACCGACAGGCACGGGGAGCGTAAGCTGCACGCAGGAAACGAGTTACAACACCTATAAAAACGATCCGCTCAGCATAACCTATTCCGTAACGCAGCCTGCCCGCATCGACATCAGCATCGCATGGCCAACGGACCCATTCAAGGTTATGACATCGGCGCCGCACGCCCCCGGCAATTACACGTTTAACTGGGACGGCAGAGACACGACGGGAAATATCCTCGGCGGAGGCGGCAAGGCATACTGTTACACCGCGTCCCTCCTCAGTGAAAACTACATCATCGCGACCGGGAACACCCCGAAAATAAGCCAGGTAAAGACCGATCCCTATCAGGCGGACCTTTCGTATGGAGTGTTCATCAAAATAAAATACAGCTTATCGCGCGACGCCACCGTCACCGTACAGGTTAAGTCCCCTTCAGGCTCCACGATCACGATCATAGGCAGCCAGGCCCAGACCGCCGGTTCGCACGAGATCGAATGGACCGGTCTGGACGCCTCGGATACAACCGGTAAGAAAACCATTATTTCCGAGGAAGGCGACTACACGGTCGTAATACAGGCCACAAACCCTGTAAGTGGGACGAGCTCCACCGCGAGAGCGAATCTGAGTATAACATATTAGCGCGGTGGCCCCGCGACTGCGGGGATAACGATAGGGAGGATGACCTTATGCAGGCCAGAGTAATAAAAGGCTTTACTCCAAGCAAATTTGTACTCATCGGTATTGCACTGTTGGCGTCAGCGTTAAATTTCCCCGCTTCCGGATACGGCGGGACTTATCAGGATGTCGAAAATTGTCTGAATGAGAATCCCGCACCTGAAGGATGCTATAACTATACACGGACATCCACGAATGGTGACGGGCAAACAGTCTATACCGTCTATCAACGCTGTGGCCATGTTGTTGCTCACGTCAAGTCATATACGAAAGAGCCGCTTCTAGGCACATCCTCCTGTGGTTATTATCCTAATTTGGGCTACGATCCTTGCGTCCCCGGCTGCTTGAATGGCGGCATGGGAGTAGCGTATTGGGGATACCATTATATTGTGACGACCACGACTTATTGCGATGGGAAGACAGAGACAATTACGTATGATAACACGGCCAATGATCCGCAGGGATTTTGGAGACAGTCTCATGGGGACAATCCTGTTTGCCTTAGAACTGATCAGACCTTTGATTGCAGCCAGTACGACAAGCTCCTCTGCACCATCATCATAGATCCCTGTGAAGGCAGTAAAGACCCCTGCTGCCGGGACAAGTGCTGTGGCAAACATGAGTGTTGCCCGCCACCCCCACCGCCGCCTCCGACCGGACCGCCACCCGGTGGGCCTGATGGTGCAGGCGGAGCATGACCAGGAAACAAAGACGCTTGTAGTTAACTAAGGCTGATCGGAATAATTCCTGTTTCTCTATAAGCAATTCGATCATATGCTGATTCGGAGGCTTTCATGATTTTCAACTTACATAAAATGTCGTTCTTGCTGCTCATGTTCCTGTTCGCATTTAATGCACACGCGAACCAGGACACGGCCCCTGATTTCTCCTGCGATCCCGGGGTCGAGAGCGGCAGCAACTTCGCCTTCGGCGGCAAGCCCGTCAGCCTCGTCTCCGGCGCCGAGACCTTCTCCCGCACCGACCTCAGCCTCGGAAGCCTCTATCCCATAAACGTCCAGCGCCGGTACAACAGCCGGTCCGGGTACGACAGCCCCCTCGGCTACGGCTGGGCCTTAAACTACGACAAGCGAATCTACACCTATCCCGACGGCTCCGTCACGCTCCGGAAAGAATGCGGCTGGAAGATCCGCTTCACCTGGAGCGCCGCCGGCTACCTCCCGTCCACAGGAGAGACCGGCACCCTTGTCCAGAACGTTGACGGCTCCTTTCTTTACATCGACAAAAGCGGGGAAAAGGAAACCTACGACCCCCAGGGCAGGCTCACGAGCATGGCCGATGCAAAAGGCAATTCACTCCTCCTCACCTATACCGGGTCAACCCGGGAAAGCCTCTGGGGCCTGCTCCTTGCCAATATCGACCAGACATTGCCCCTCATCGTCGCTTATGATTACCATTTAAGCAAGATCGAAGAAAAAGATGCAGCAGGCGCCCTTACCGGAAACAAGGTCGAGCTCCACTATAGCGCCGCAACCGGCAGGCTCATGGACATCCAGGACAACATCGGCCGGACCGTCACCTACACCCAGGACAATATCGGCAACCTCACCTCGGTTGCCGTCAAGA
>ERZ1292625.2844-Hain-H41-01um-R1-2844-length-15053-cov-29_pt1 | contig 15053 bp, 18 predicted proteins | sample MGYA00564400_ERZ1292625 | MGnify/ENA primary metagenome ERZ1292625 (study PRJEB36523, sample SAMEA6512639) | groundwater metagenome | collected 2019-01-08 | study: AquaDiva: Metagenomics assemblies of 32 groundwater samples | reverse complement strand
TAGAGCACCGGCCTTTTAAGCCGGGTGTCGGGGGTTCAAATCCCCTCGGGGCCATTTTGTATCCAGTAAGAACTCCTTCGTAATTTGTTTGGATTTAAAATATAATACAGATTGATTTTTGACAAGATTAATCAGAAATTATTCTCTTAATATTATCTATGCTATTTGCCACTTCTTCTCCTCTCTTCGTTAATTTGATTAATTTTATTCTTCCTTTCTTTTCAAATACAACTAATTCTAGCTTTTCTAACATCTGTAAAATTTTAACTGCATGGCTATATGTACAATCAACTTCTTTAGCTAAAATAGAACCATATCTTGCTCTTGTTAATTTTTTAAGTGAAACTAGCATTAGGGCTGGTTTTCTTCTGAAGAAAACGTCAAAACTATCTTTTGGTTTTTGTGTCATTTTATGATATATCTTTTACAACCTCTATATTCCAACCAGTATATCGCTTTTAAGTCTTTCTGCTAGATTGTTATCTTATTTAGTAGTTATTACGTTTCACTTTTTTTAAGGAACCTTACTTAGGAGATTTTATATTCTATTGAATTTATTGTCTTTTGTGAATAAGAAGATAAAGATACTTGCTGCATCTGATTTACATGGAGATAGTAGACTTACTAAAAAATTAGCTTTGCGCGCTGAAAAAGAAAATGTAGATTTAGTTGTTTTATGTGGAGATTTGACTGGATTTGGAGAGAGTAAGGACTTAATTAAGCCATTTAAAGATAAGAACCAAAAAGTTTTGTTGTTACCTGGAAACTGGGATTCATTTGCAACAACTGATTTTCTTGCTCAACTTTATGGGGTTACTAATATTCATGGATATAGTGCAGTTTATGGAGGGGTCGGGTTTTTTGGTGCTGGAAGTGCTTCAACTGCTCTTGGTCCTAGATCTGGAATTTCTGAACGTGAATTACTTAATACATTAGAGAAGGCTCATTCAGGACTTAAAGGGATTGAAAAAAAAGTTATGCTTACTCACATGCATCCCTCTGGTGGAATTTCAGAGGCAACTGGTTTTAAGGGAAGCGATTCGATTACAAAGGCAGTAAAAAAATTTAAGCCTGATTTGCTTTTGCATGGGCATATCCATGAGACTTTTGGGATGGAAGATAAAATTGGAAAGACAAGAGTCTTTAATGTTGGAAGAGAAGGTGTGATTCTTGAAATTTGATTTTTTGCTTTTTGATATACTAAAAAAATTGTCTCTGTGAGGGTGAGGCGCGAAGCGCCGAACTGCGCCGACAATGTTTATAAATTGAATTGCTTTTTGCATAAAGTGAGGATTGACTAATTTTATGATTCAAAAAAAATACTTTTTATCAAGAGTACCTTTGTACTACAGTTTGCCTATGCTTGTTATTTGCATGGTTTCTCTTTTGATTTTAGTTTTACTTTTTAGAATAGAATACCAAGATTTACTTTTACAGCCTTTTCCAGTAAATGCGATAAACGTTAGCTCTTGTGGTGTTTTGAGTCAAAACAATGCTTATTATTTTGTTAATCAGACCCTTAGTACAACTTCATTTGCTCAAAACACTTTTGGAGCTTGTCTTCTCATAAATGGTACTAATATTCTTGTAAATGGGAATTTAAATAATATAATTGGTGAAAATGGATTGGTTTTTAATGCTATTAATATTACTGGACTAGGTGTTACAGTTACTGGATTTAACATAAGTGGTACTTCTCAATCTATTCTTCGTAATGCCATTATATCTACTGGAAATCAAGTTATAATAAACGGTAATTATATTTCTAATGTTATTGAAAGCGCTATAAATTTGAAGAATAGTTTGAATAGTGTGATCGTTAGTAACTCAATATTTAATTCTCTTTATGGAATATATCTTGATAATTCTAATTATACTGTAGTCGTTGAAAATTCAATTGTAAATCCTAGTTCTTTGAATTCTAAAGGAATTTATTTGCTTTCTAGTCAGAATAATTATCTTAATCGTAATTTTATTGAATTGACTAATTATTCATTGACACTATGGTATTCGAGCCAGAACACAATTGAAAATAGTTCATTTTTAGAACCTATTTATGTGGGAATATTCTCCGTTGGAGGTGAATCTAATTATATTACAAAGACAGATATAATAAATCCTCATCAAAATGGTATAATTGGCTTTGTTACAGGTCTTTTTGAGATTAATCAATTAAATGTTATTAATGGTAGTCAAATATATTATGATTTAGAGTTTAATGATCCTTACTTTCCGACATATACAAATGATATTATTATAATAAAAAATAGCTCAATTGGTTCTTATAGATTCAATAATACCCATTTAATTTATACTGATATCAATAACTTTACTAAAATAAACTTTAATAATCTGTTATCCACTTCTGGAAGTAATTTGAGCGATCATATAAGAGTTAATCCTAATTATGCCGAGATTAAATCTAATTTAAACCCTGGATTAAATAGGTCTGCCTTGATTACTTTTTCCGGTTTACCGATTAATATTACTAACCAAACTATTTATCGTGATGGTGTTCCTTGTCTTTCAAATATTTGTAGTATTATTAATTTTAGTAATGGGACTATTATGTTTAATGTTACTGGATGGACTAATTATACATTTGGCAATCTGACTGTTCAAACACAACCTCAACAATCATCTCAAACTATGACTATTAATGAACCAGATAGTAATGATCAATATTCTTATGGAACTTCATTTCCTGTTACATTTGATGTGGATCTTAGTGTAAATGGGAGCGTTAAATTCAGTTTGAATAATGGAAGTACTAATACTACAATGAACACCACAAATAATTTAGACTTTACTTATTCTCAAAGTCAGCTTGCTTTAGGAAATTATACATTTATTGCATATGCTAATTTCTCTAATGGAACTAGGATAACTGGCTTTGTGAACTTTAGAGTTGTTAATACTACTGGGTCAACTACGGGTTCAGGTTCTAGTTCTGGAAGTGGATCTGGTTCGGGTAGTGGTTCTAGCAGTGGAAGCTCTTCTGGATCGACGGGAGGATCCACTGGTTCTAATAATTCATTTAATTCTACTTCTGGAACTACTGGGGGAATACAAATAGGCGGAGACCAATCGAGTTCTAATACTTCTCTAAAAAATATAGTCTATTGGTTGCTTATTTCAGTTATTTCTATCATGATCTTAATTCTTTTAATCCTGATATTAAGGACTATTCATGATAAGAAACTTTCTAATAAATTAACATCACCTAATGTCCTGTCTAAAATTCCTGTTTCTAAATCTGGATTGATTAGCAACCTTAGATAGCAATTTAAAATAGTTTTTTTTGTTTTAAATTAGTTATATTTTCGACTGATGTATTGAAGAAATGCAGGATAGTGTTTGCAATAGGAGTTATTTGTTTTTCTATATAATGTTCATAGTCTATTTTATGTTTAAGTTTTTGTATTGGTTCTGGACCATTTTCAGTTATATAATACTCAACTATGTTTGACTCCATACTATCTAAAAGTCTCGCTGCTTTAACGTGTGGGGGTGTTGTTTTGGTATATTGGTCTAGATTTTTTCTTATAGATTTTCTATAAATTAACTTTGAGTCTATTTTTCCTTGATTTATCTTTTTAATATATTCTTTTATAAATTGTATTGGATCTTCTTTATGGAATATTTTATTTAGTAGCTCAAGTTGAAAGTCTTTTGCCGCTTCGGTCCAGTCTCCTCTTATTGCTTCTAGACCAACTACTTCTAAGGATTCTTTTCCATTTGTCTCTACAAGTCCAGCATACCTTTTTTTGGAACCTGTTTCAATTTTAGCATTTCTGACTTTTGGAAGCATAAATGCTTTGTAATATTTTTTGAATTCTAGTTCAAGATATGATTTTCTATCATATTTTTCTTTTATATAATTATTATAAAAATCATTTATGTACTTTTGAATTATATCACCTGTTTCTACTTGATATTTTTTAGATTTTAATCTCACAAAAATCGAATCGGTATCTGAATATATTATATCTAAACCTTTTTCTTCTATCTTTTTTGCAGTTAGTCTTATTATTTCTTGACCAAAATGAGTTATTGCATTTGCCATATTTAAACTGAAATATCTGCAGTTAGGAGATGCTAAAACTCCAAAAAAAGAATTCATTATTATTTTTATTGCATAACTTGATAATTCTCTTGACTCTTTTTTTGCTCTCTCTCTTTCATTATGTAACTTTTCAATTATATCTGGCAAGATTCCATTTTCATTTTTAAAATAAGCTTTGTTTGGTGATTCTATGGAATTTTTTTCTTTTTTTTCTAACATTGATATGGGGTCTATGTTAAAAGTCTTAATTATCGAAGGATATAGAGATTTGAAGTCCAAAACTATTACATTTTCGTAAATTCCAGGTTTTGGTTCCATTACATAACCTCCCTTTATTCTCTCTTCTTTTTTTGTATAGTGTAGGGTCGGCGAAACAAACCCTCTTTTTCTTGCTTCTCTAAGATACAATGAATCAAAAGCAATGATGGATCCAGTTAGTTTGTTTAAAGGGAGTCCTGTAAGCATAGTTCTTTCAATTGCTAAATCAAGTATTTTTGTTTTTGTTAGAATATTATAAGCTAATTTACAATCTTGAATATTGTATTTTACTAGTTTTTCTTTGTCTTTTTCATATAATATATTTATTTCATCATGTCTATCTTTTCCACTTATGAGTTTTCCTTCTCCAAGCATTGCTTGAGAAACGTCTTCTAATGTATAGGATTCAAATTCTTTATTTTTTATAGAAGGTGCCTCTTTAATGAATGGGTCTTTTATTAGGTTTAAACCATCTAGAACCTGTCTTCCTGGAATGTTTATTGTTGAACTCCTGAAAAAATTGCTTTCTATTTTTATTCTTGCATTTTCATTTGTTCTTCCTAAATCAAATGAAATGTTATGTTCTTCAAACTTCTTTTTTAAATAGTTTAAATCAAAATCAATTACATGCCATCCAGTGATTATGTCTGGATCAAATCTTTCTATCTCTGACTTGAATTTTCTCAATACTTCTTCTTCTGTTTTGCAAATTATTGCATTTTTTACTTGTTCATTACTTAATATAAAACTTTTTTCGTATTCATGACTATAAAGACCTATACAAAATAAATCTCCATTTTTCTTGTTGGTTTCTATATCTAAGGATATTACTTTTAAAGGTATATTTGCCTTTGATGGTTGGATTTTTGTGTCTTTAAAGATTACATCTACTTTTTCAGAAGGCTCTGTTTCTCCAGTGATTTCTATTGTGCTGTAAATATCATTATCTATTAAATATCTTAAAGTTGGGCTTAAATCTGACTCATAAGTGTTTAATTCTTTTTGATGAATTGCTTTTACTATTTTGGTTAGTTCAGTTTTGTTTTCATGGCTGATTTTGACAACTTTTTCTTTTTCTTTATTTACTAGCTTTGTTTCTTCGACTTTTGCTTTTTCTAGAACATTTTTTGCTTTTGATAAATCTTGTTCTCTTATGTAGAAATAAGGTGTGAATGGAATTATTGTTGCAAATGACTTTTGATTTTCTAGACGTCCAAAAATCTGTATATAAGTTTTATCATCCCTATTTGTTGATGATATGCTTACTATGTGAGCTTTCATTATTTTCTTAAATATAAGAGGTTTTTAATCTAATCGTTGGATCTTAATATAATGGTATTGTTTAAAAGAGATGATTTGTAAATTTATTGATGAGTCGTATTAATAACAATACTTATTTGAGAACAGTTTATAGATTAGCTTTTGGAGAACTTGATAAAGACGATGATGGGCATTTTCGTAAAAGGGATATTATTAAACAAATTGAAAGAATTAGAGACGCTGGTTACACTGGAAATTATGATGGTTTGAATAGAATGACTCAGGAAGATCTTTTGACTTTTCTTTTAGAAACTCGAGAGAAGATTAAAAATGATTTTCTTCGTCCTAGAACATAGATTGATGTTATTACTTTATAGTAAAATTTATAAAACTAAACTTATTGGATATTTGATGAAAAGAAAGGAAATAGGATTAAATCTGTTAGATAGAGAAGCTTTTGGTGAAAATTTTACCGAAGATCCGGGTAACGGACTTTCTAGGAGAGTTAAGAGAAAGACTATGAAAGTGGTTCGTTCTTTAAATCGTTTAGAGGATTATAGTGAATTTGCATTTGATGATCCTAATGAATATGTGGTTCAAGCTGTTTTAGGTTTTGGAGATACTGAAGTTACAGGTAGTCTGGCTAGAAGTAGACTTTCCCAAATTGAAAGTATGCCTTTTAAAATTCCTCCTCGCAGTTCTGATAAAGAATGTATTCGTTTGTATTGTCTAGTTAGAAAACATGTTATAGATTATCATCAGGAAAATCAAACAAGAGGATATGCTTCAGACTAAATTATGAAGTACCTTAATTTTTATTAACTCATTGTATTAAGCTATTTTATGGGTTTACAAATTGGTAATTTAGTTTCTCGAAAGGAAGTAGCTTTTAAAGATTTGAAGGGTAAGACTATTGCAGTAGATGCTTTCAATGCAATTTATCAGTTTCTGTCTAGTGTTAGGCAACCTGATGGAACACCTTTAATGGATTCACTTGGAAATGTTACTAGTCATTTATCTGGATTGTTTTATAGAAATATAGCATTGCTTGTTGAAGGTCTTAATCTTATTTATGTTTTTGATGGTGAATATCATATTCTCAAAGGAAAAACTCATGAAATTAGACAAATTGCTAAAGATTTGGCTACTGAAAAATATGAATCTGCTGTCGAAGAAGAAGATGTAGAAGGAATGTCGAAATATGCTCGTGGTTTTTCAAGACTTGATGATAAAATGATTGCTGAAAGTAAAGAATTACTTGAAGCGATGGGTGTCTCAGTTTATCAAGCTCCTGGAGAGGGAGAAATGCAAGCCTCTGAACTTGTAAAAAATGGATATGCTTATGCTGTTGCTTCTCAAGATTATGATGCTTTAGTTGTTGGAGGAACAAGATTAATTCAAAATTTGACTTTATCTCGTAAGAGAAAGACTGTTTCTGGCTTTGTTTATATTGCTCCTGAAATGATTGAATTTGAAAATGTAATTAATCAACTTGGAATTACAGGGGATCAGCTTATTTGTTTAGCTATTTTAGTTGGAACTGACTTTAATCCTGGAGGTGTTAAGGGAATAGGTCCTAAAAAGGCACTTGCATTAGTTAAACAGAAGATACATCCTGTCTCTATTTTTGAAGAAGTTATTGAGAGACATGGAGATTTAGGATTTAACTGGAGAGAGATATTTGAAATTTTTAAGAAACCGAATGTTTCAAAGCACAAAGTTGTATTTCCCAAATTTGATGAAAATAAGATTAAGGAGATACTTGTTGAAAGGCATGAGTTCTCTGCTGAGAGAGTTGAGAATCAGCTTGTTAAACTTCGTGAGCTTCATTCTAAGAAAGGGCAGATGAGTTTGTTTTAGTATAGAAATTGATATATAGTTATTTCATTTTGAGATTTGATGGATTATAATGCTCAAAAAAAAGAAATTTATACAAGAAAGGTCTTAAATGAGCTTGACAAATTTACTTTAGAATTTGTTAAAATATTAGAGAAATTTACGGATTATGTTATTGTTTCTGGATATGTATCTATTTTGCTTGGAAGAACGAGAGCTTCTGAAGATGTTGATTTGTTAGTTCCTGAGATGAATTTTGAAAAATTTGATGAAATTTTTGTTGAGCTTGAAAAAAACAATTTTGAATGTATTAATACTTCTATTTCAAAGGATGCATTTAGTATGCTTGATTATCATTCAATTGCTTTTTCCAGAGCAGGTATGCCAGTACCTCATATGGAATTTAAAAAAATAATAAACGATATCCAGAAAGAAGCACTTAATGGAAAATTAAAGGTTGTATTGGATAAGGATACAACTAATCTCTATATTTCTCCTTTGGAACTGCAGATAGCTTACAAACTTTCTCTTATTTCAAAAGGAGATTTTGAAGAAATAAGTTCTGATAAGGACTTTGAAGATGCAAAACATCTTTATACTTATTTCAGAGATGGACTTAACATGAAAAAACTTATTTATTATGTTAATTTGTTTAAAGTGCAGGAGATGTGGAAATGGTTGCAAAAGTAGATCCTAAAAATATATTTGTTGATTTTCCTGTCAATAATGATAAAACCAGAAACTTCAGAAGCAGAATTTGGTCAATAAAATATTGGGCTGAGTTTATGAAATTAAATTCTGATGAAGTCTGGAGCAAGGGACAAGCAGATTTGATTGATTCGCAGTTTATCAAGGCAGATGAATTTTACAAAAATCTTGTGAAAACTGAAAAAGGTCGTGAGGTTTTGAAGAGATTGAATGAAGATAGATTAAATAAGTTTAAGACGAAGAAAGAGTTGAGGAGTTTGTTTTAAGATACTGTTAGCTTATCTGGGTATGCTTGTTCAGTTGTCTTTTTTCTTATTTGTTTGATTCTTAATGTTTTCAGCTTCTATTCTAAGAACTTCTCTATCTCTTTCTTGTTGTTTCTTTGCTTCCTTTTCTTTGAGTCCTTTCCATAATTTCTTGGTTTTTTCAGATAAAACTACTAATCCTATTGAAATTATTAAGACTATTCCGGCAGATATTTTATTTGTTATAATTATTCCTAATAAATTAACTGTTTCTCTAATAATTCCTGCTAGTCCGATAAGTGAAGTAATTGCAAATGAACTTAATATTGAATAAATATTATTTTTAAAGAAAATTTTAGTAGGTGGTAGAATTAGAAAGAAAAGGATTAACCAAATCAGAAATGATATCCAAAAACCCCATGAAAAAGAATAATTAACCCCTAGAACAAGATTCCAGAATGGATTGACTTTTTTTATCCAATCATTTGCTTTTATTATTGCTCTTCCCGGACTTGTTTTATTTAAGAAGTATAGACTTTCTTTTGCGATTAATTCATTTCTAAAATCTTTATTGTTTACTTTCCTTATGTTATCAGCGACATCTTCTAGTTTTCCAGTATTATCTTCAATTTGTTTTTCAGTATCTTCTAGCGCTGCTTTTACTCCTGTCAAAACTGAAAATAAGACTATAATTAATATTATTAATAATACTTTCTTTGATTCCATATATAATTCAGTTATTTATTTGATTTAAACTTTAGTAATTGTATAAATCGATTCAATAAGATTTATAAAGTTCTTATTTCTTTGGTATTCATGGTGAGGTTTAATCGTGCTTTTCAATTGTTTTCTATCTTTCTTGTATTGGTTCTGATTGCTTCTCCATTAATTTCAGCTCAGCAATCTTCTACTAATTCAATTAATGAATTTTTTAGAAGCATAACTGCCGATGCTAAAGAATTCTTCCTTAGATTAACGGATTATAGAAATAACGATAACTTGACGATTACTGTTTTGTTCTTCATACTTGTCTTTATGGTTATTGGGTCTATAATAAATGTAATCCCTTTATTTGCTAAAAGGGATGTGTTTACTAGAACTATTCTTTCTTTGATAATTACTACACTTTCAGTTATGTTGATTCCTCCAGAAATTCTTAGGCTCGCGGTTAATCCTTATTCTGCTTTAGGGCTTGTTATAATTACGGCTATACCTTTCATTTTCATGTTTACTTTTGTTCATGCTACAATAAGAAATGTATTCTTTAGACGTGCATTATGGGCTCTTTTTGTTCTTTCTTTTCTTATCTTAGGAATTTATAATCTATATGGGTCGAATCTTGAAGATTCGAAGACTTGGTATTCTTTAGTTTATTTTGTTGGTTGTCTTTTAGCTGCAGGCATGATTTGGAAAGGAGAAGAATTAGAATATAGAATTTTTAAGGGGAAGCTTGGTGGTGATGGATCCGAAGCTAGAAAATATCTTCAAGAGCGTAGGCTTCAAATGGCGTTTGATAGGCAACGTGCCTCTATAGAACTTGGAGTTGACGAAGCTAAGCTTGGAAGTAGAAAACTTTCTTAAGGAGTTAGAATGCTCTTTAAAAAATTTAAAAATGTTTTGAGTTTAATTTTATTATTCCCTTTAGTTTCTGCTCAAACTTCTGAGACTATTCCATTTTTTAGCGATCTAGGTAATTGGTTCACCAATACTCTTTCTTTCTTATTTAGTACTCGTGAGATTGCCACTAAATTCTTGTTTAGTATTCTTTTGTTTATGGTTTTATACACTACTGTGGATGTAGTCTTTAAACGAAAGTGGTATTTTACTATTGGGATGACTGCAATTGTGACAGTCTTATCTGTTGTTTTGACTCCTGATGATCTTCTTTCTGCAGTTCTTACTAATTATGGAGCTTTGGGTAGTGCTATACTAACTATTATTCCTCTTTTGATCATTTTGATATTTACTGTTAGAATACAGAGTGCTTTAGTTGGAAGAGTTTTATGGATGTTTTATGCTTTGTATTATTTTGGATTTTTATTATATATGACTTTAAGTGGATCTGAGCCATTCTTTTCTGCAAGTCATATTCCTTATTTTGGTGCTATTATTGGAGGAATATTCATGTTTTTCTTTATTCCTGCAATAAGGGAAGCAATATTCAAAGGAGAATTAAGTCAAATTAAACAGGAAGGAAGGATTGTTGCATCTCGTGCTAAGTTGTTGCATAAACTTCAAAAAGAAGAACTTAAAGCATATGACGTAGAAGAGGATAACAAAAAATGAATTTTGAAACAAATAATTATCTTTATAAAGATTGTCTGAGTTGACTCCTGATGAGGCGGTTGCTTTCGTTATCTTTGTTTTTTACTGTTGCGTTCAGTTTTTTTGTTAGTGCTCAATCAGATGTTTTTCCTAGAACGCGAGATTTTTTTTCTGGCCTATATGGTAATTTAATTGAACCTCTTTTTGTTTTTTTGCTTGGACCTGAAGTTGGACCAGGCAATAGTGAAATATTTTTTGCTAAGATTCTATTATTCTTAGTAATTGTTTCTGTAATATGGATTATTCTTGGGAGAATGCCTCTTTTTACACATAATCGTTCGACAGTTGGTTTTGTTTCGATTGTTGTGTCTCTTTTAGGTGTTAGATTTATTTCTGCGGAATGGGTAAATGCAATATTATTACCTTATAATACTTTAGGGATTGCAGTAGTAAGTGTTCTTCCTCTGGCTATTTACACTTATTTTGTATATAGTGCTATTGGAAGTAAGACTCTTCAAAGAGCTGCTTGGATTGTTGCGGGATGTGTCTTTATCTTTTTGTATTGGACGCGTCTTGATGATCTGGGAACAAAAGTTGCTTGGGTCTACGGTCTTTGTGCTGGCGCTTGCATAATCACATTTTTCTGTAATAATATTATTAATATGACTCTTAATAAAATTAAAATTGAGAGTATGTATTCTGAGGTAAATGAAAAAACTAAGACACATTATAGAAGGGAACTAATTCAATTAGAAGAGGATTATAGGACCGGAGCTATAACTGACCAGAATTTTTACGATCGTCAAAAAGCAAAAATTGTGAGGAAAATAGAGGACTTAACTTAAGATAAGTTTTATAACCTCTTTTGTTTTTATTTGATTATGAGTAAAGTTGCGTTTGGATTGTTTTTCCTTGTTTTGGTGTTAGTTCCTTTTGTATCTGCTCAATACTATGGTGGTGGATTTTGGTATGGGACTGAACAAGTTATAGATTCTATTGTTCAGAATTTAGAACCTATCTTTAGAGTTTTACTCGGTGGAAATGATTGGACAGGATATCTTCTTTTTGAGAAGATATTATTGTTTATTCTTATATCTATAATTGTCGGAGTTATTTTAGGAAACTTACCTTTCTTTCAAGGCTTCAAACATAAGGGTATATTGAGATTAGTTGCTATAATCATTGGGTTGCTAGGAGTTAGAAACTTGAATTATATTTGGATTGGAACTATTCTAGTACAATATCAAGTTTTGTTTATTGCTATTGCTGGAATACTTCCTTTTATGATATATTGGTATTTTGTTAAAGATTTGGACGGGTGGTTACGTAAAATGGCTTGGGTATTTTATGCAGTTATTTATTTTGGTTTGTGGGCAACTACTGAGTTGACTGCTTATTCAGAAGTTTATTTGTGGGGTGCGATTGGATCTTTAATTTATGCTTTCATCTTTGATACATGGGTTTCTCGTTGGTTAGAGTTAAACTCTATGAGAAAAGGCAACAAATCGCAATTAGTTAGTGCTATTGCTAACATTAGTGAAGAAGTTGCTAGAATTGAAAGACTCTTGGATGCGGGACATTATAGAGGGGCTAGGGCTGAAAATATAGCTAAAGAACAAATTAAGAAACTAGAAAAGAGGGCAACTGAATTACAAAAAGGACTTTAACAACTGAATCTATTTTTACTTTTTTATGGAATGGTAGATTATGTTTGTTGCTAAAGTTTAAATAGTTATTTTTTCATACAACTGTATGAAAAAATATAACATTGATTCTGGAGAGGTTCTTGTCTTAATTGCTTTGAAGTGGTTTGTTGAAAATCCTTATGATGAAATATATATAAGGGAATTTTCTCGTGTTTTAAAGATTAGTCCTAATTCTGCACAAAGGTTTCTTAACTTATTTTTGAGGAATAGATGGATTAATGAAATTAAAAGAGGTAATTTAAGATGTTTCAAGTCAAATCTTGAAAGTGTTGTATTTAGGCAGTTGAAAATAATATTCTCTTTAAATGGAATTGAAAATAGTGGTATGATTGATTATTTTAAAGAAAGTGGTGTCTCTAACCTTATTGTTTTTGGAAGTGTTGCTAAAGGATTAGATGATCCCAAGAGTGATTTGGATATTCTGATTGTTTCAGTTAATAAAAAAATGGATTTTAGAAAATTTGAAGAGAAAATTGGCAAAGAAATACAAGCATATATATTTACATGGGCAGAGTGGAAGAAGCAAGCTCTCAATAACAAGGCATTTTACCAAGATGTTATCAAGGATGGAATAGCATTAATAGGAGACAAACCTTTGGTTGATTGATATGGTTAGTGTTAAGGATTTATTTGAGGAAAGGAAGCTTAGGAAAGTTGGGGCTGATCTAGGTAAATCTAAACAATCTGTCATTATTTCCGAAAAAAAGTTAAAAGAAGCAAACGAACTCTTTAAATCTGGTTTTTATGAGCAAAGCATTTTAAGTGCTTACACCTCTATGTTTCATATTGCAAGAGCTTTTCTGTATAAGGATGGAATTCAGGAAAAAAGCCATTATGCTGTTTATGTTTATTTAAAAGAAAAACATTCTAATTTAATATCTACTGGTTTATTGGAATCTTTTCTGAATCATCAGAGTGAGAGGAAAGAAATTTTATATGGTTTTGATTATTCTGCTGACAAAGATGAGGCTAAATTATGTATTGAAGATGCAGAAGCTTTTTATGAACAAATTGTGGAGATTTTAAAATGAGAATTGGATATCCATCAAATCGAAATTTGAAGTCCCCCCAATTTTCCAATATGAATAAAATTGGGTATGATGTTGTCGGAAATATTGTCATAATTAAGTTTGATAGAAGTAAGTCTGCTAATTTTAAAAAGAAATTTGCTGTTGATTATTTAAAGAAGAATAAAAGCGTTACAACTGTTCTTGAGAAGGTTGGTAAGTTTTCTGGAAGACTTAGAACTTTAAAGACTAGGTTTATTGCAGGTGAGAAGACATTAGAGGCTTTATACCGAGAGAATGGTTGTGAGTTTAGATTTAATGTTGAGACTTGTTATTTTTCTCCTCGTTTGAGTGAGGAAAGGAAGAATGTTTCTAAAATGATTAAGAAAGGAGAGCGTGTCTTAGTTATGTTTGCTGGGGTAGGTCCATTTAGCATTGTAATTGGTAAAAGTTCTAAAGCTTCTGAGGTTTATAGTGTTGAATTGGGTAAAGATGCTAGCAAGTATGCTTTGGAAAATGTTAAACGTAACAAATTAATTGGAAAAGTTCATGTTGTTCAGGGAGATGTAAGAAGAGTTATTGGCAAGGGTAAGAAGGTTAGTGGTAATTTTGATAGAATTCTGATGACTAGACCTAACCTTGAGGATAGCTTTTTGGATGTTGCTTTTAGAGTTACAAAAAAAGGAACAATAATTCATTATTACGGATTTTATCTTGAGGATGAAGTTGATAAATTGAATGAGCTGATAATTAATGAGGCCTTTAGAGCTGGGAAGAAGGTTAAGATATTGCGTATTGTGAAAGCAGGCGATATTGGTGCTAGGAAGTTTAGGTATAGGGCGGATATTATTGTTAATTAATTCCTAACCCCTCATACATAAATTCTAAAACTCTATCTTGAACTTTTTCTTGAGGAATGCTATGACCATATTCAGGCAATTCTACAAGATTCTCTGGCTTGCCTGAAAGAATATGGTGTCTTTGTTTTGTTGCAGAATTGTCACAGCGATCATCTTTAGAACCTAATATTGTTAAGGGGTTTATTGAATAGCTTTTTTTATCGATAGATAATGCTTTTGGAACATCAATGTCAAGCACTGTTTCTAGGCAACGTGATGGAATTATACGAGTTACTCCTCTTTCTCTATCATGAGGGAAACTTACGTCAAGATCTACTTTTCCGTCAATCATTCTTTGAACATGTGGCTTTATTCCTGGATGGGGCTTTGCAAAAGGTACTATTGAAACATAAGGTTTTATTTTATCAGGTAGGTTTGTATCTGATGCTAAAAAATAATCTAAGAAAGTAGCTCCTAAACTAGAGGCAATAAATCCTATTCTATAAGGATCTACTCTTTCATTTGAAAGAGCTTCTCTCACTACTCTACCTATATCCTCAATCCAATTTCCATTTACTGGACAAATTATAGTATTACCATCTTTACAGATTGTACCAAATCTTGGGGCATAAACTATACAACCTTTATCTTTCATTGCCTGTAGCATTTCTTGGATTCTTCCAGATTCTCCTTGTTCAAGAAGACCTCCCACTCCAATAACCAATGGTAATTTTGTCATGATGTTACTATCAAAAAGTGGTTTAAAAAGCTTACTATTGGTTACTTTACAAATTCTACATTATCTAAGTCTTTGAATTCTTTGTCTCCTGTTAGAAAAAGTATTCCAAGTTTTTTAGCCATAA
>ERZ1292625.2842-Hain-H41-01um-R1-2842-length-15063-cov-5_pt1 | contig 15063 bp, 16 predicted proteins | sample MGYA00564400_ERZ1292625 | MGnify/ENA primary metagenome ERZ1292625 (study PRJEB36523, sample SAMEA6512639) | groundwater metagenome | collected 2019-01-08 | study: AquaDiva: Metagenomics assemblies of 32 groundwater samples | reverse complement strand
GTCGGGCTCTGAATCATCCGGATCGAAGCGGCCAGGCTCGGGCAAGGCATTCATCCTGATCAGGAAGGCCTTTGCCTTTTGGCGGGTGTCCTTGTTGGAAAGAATCTCGTCGCTATCGATAACCGCAAGATCAGGCAAATCCCAAACAGCCAAAGCTGCGGAAATAAGCTCGGCGATCTTGCCGGCAGGGTCGGCGGCGGAAGCAGAAGACATTGTCGGATGGGCAGATAAAGAAATAAATTTTTTAACTTTTTCGATTAATTTCGGATTTTCCGAATTTCACGTTTTTTGGAGAATTCACGCGCGAGAGCGGAGAGCGACGAGTGACTTAACGATGTTGAAGCTGGTAATGTTCCCGGTCTCGGTGAGGTTGGGGAGCTGGTTGATCAGTGACATGACAACGCCGAGGATCCTCGCGACGAACATGTCGCGTTGAACCTTGTCGCTGGTCTCGATGATGACGTCGCCACCGGGAAGGATGAAGATGGAGGCGAAGTCGCACATCTCGACCTTCACGATCGATGCAGCCATGGAGATGATCCGCTGCTGAATCTCTTCGGGGATCTCGGCGATGTGTCCGGAGACGCACAGTTGAGGGGTGCTAAGAGCGTTGACAACCGCGTCCGCCTGAATGAGGCGAATGTTGTGCTGTGGCAACGTTGTGGCCTCGTTCTCACCGCTCTTTAGAGGGGCGAGAAACATCGGGCCAGTGCGGAGGCTCTGGAGCTGATCGATGGAGATCTCACCACGCTGAAACATACCGATGATGGCGGTCTGGTTGGAAATCTTCCACCCGATGCGGGCGAGATTGGGAGCAGAGAAGGTTGCGGGCATTTTGTGTTGTGCTTTTGTAGTGGATAAGCGATATTTTTCTATTTTTTAAAAGATTTTTGATATTTTTCGGATTGAAAATCTCATTTTTCGGATTTTATCAAAAATCTCAAAATTCGGATTTTCTTGAATTTTTCAAATTCTCGGATTTTATCAAAAATCTCATTTTAAAAAATCTTTCATTAAATATTATTATCCGGTACGACGACGTTTTGCCGAGGGTTCTGGCGGGGACGTCTTTTCGGATAGAAAATGCCTATTCATTTTTCTGCCGCTCTTGGAGGGTCCTTTCGGGATTTTCTTTGGCGTGGTAACAGGTTCGACAAATGTCTCGCGGTAAGATTTCGATGTTTTACAATTTTGCTCTTCTAGAAGAAAAGAATTGTTGCGGCGACAAATAAGGCATAAACTCTCGTCAGAACGAGTATTTCCACAATTGTAGCATCCCGTTCGATAATTGACCCGCTTGATGGGGCTTTTCTTCGAATTCTTTCGGTAAGTTCGAGTCATTCGTGATGAAATCGTTATTTTTGTTTTTTAACTCACTTTTAGAGATACGAAATCATAGCCTTATCTACGTCTAAAAATTTCCCATAGAGTATATAAGTATTAATGTTCATATTATATGCCTCATGAGCCAGCTCCAATGCCAATGGTTTAAGTTTATCGATATCTGTCGATTCAAAAAGATACTTCGCTGCCTGATATTCCAATTGTTGCATTCCTTGACTAGAACTATAAAAAGAGAAGATAGACGATTTTAGCTTGGTAATGTCGCTACAAAAAACTATTTTCTCTTTCAACAGATGTAGTCTCTCCGCGAGTTCTCGGCCGTTAAATGTCATTTTTGACAAAAGTTTTCTTTTTTGATTCAATTTCGAAATAATATAAAATTAAATCAAAAAACAAAGTTAAAGGGATCAAACAGGCATGTCTATTTTTATTCGATCAGGACACAACACAGTTTTCGAATTCCGCGAAGACGGAAAATTTATCGCAAGTACAAATGGAATATATTTTTGCATTGAGTTGAAAATCGGAAGTTGGATTCGTAATGACGATATTTTAACCGTCACTACCTCCCACGTCTACGAAAATAACACTCTACGGGGAAATACTGAAATGATTCCGCCTGAAATATCGAGTTTGAGTTATTTTCCGATCGAGAATGGAAAGAAAATGGAAAATGATCCAATCCAAGAAGTTCGTTTATCAAATTATCATCCGTCAATAACAACAAAGTTCACAGGAATACCCCTCAATGACGGATGTTTTTACATTTGTTATGGACCGAAAAATTCCAAGTCTAATTTTATCCACAGATTGAGCAAGGATGGTAGATATAAAAGTTTCTGGTTTGGTTCCGATTCTTTTGAATCGGTTGGATCATGGAATTTTCATGAACACAAAATGTTTTTTGATGGTAGAGAAGTAAAAATGTTCGATTTCGAGGAGAAAGCGTTTTTCAAATGGATAGCCCAGTAAAATCTAATTCTTCGTCCAGTGCAGCACTTTTTCCAATAAACTCGTCGAAAAGTTCAGCATTTACTCCGCTAAAAATCGTTTTATCGATTACAATCGGAGATAACGCAAAAGTAGGTGTTCTAATATTTCCGATGTCGTTAAAAACTGAAACTGTGAAATGTGGATTAAAAGAATTGACATAATCTACATCTTGTTGGGTAAAATATGGAATTGCTGCATAACTTTCATAAATCATCGTTTCGTACCGACAATTCAATTTTATCGTTTCATTTTCTATTTCAAAAAATCCTTCATCAATGAAAAATATTCTGATTCCATTCTTTTCATCTCCCGACCTGGTGACCCTAAAAAACACTCCTGTAGATGTGCTAAAATGATAATTTATATCACACCAATAATTTGCCGCTGTTAGAATGAAATCCATGAAAATATTTCAGTATTTTTAAAAAGTCATTTATTTTCGTTTTTACGAAAAACGAAAACTCTCTTATGTGTCATAAAAACACTTATTTCTTACTGTTACCAGTTTTGATGAAATCGAGCGTCGTTAATGGCGGCAATTTATTGATTTTGCAATCTCCTGATTCTGCAAATTCTCCTACTATTTTCGATTTTAATGGAATACAAAGTGAAAGTCTTTTCGTCATTTTTAGAACCTTAAAATTTATTTTCGGATCGTTTTGCAACTATCTCCAACACATTGATCTGACGTGGGACAAGTGGGCAACTTTTGTGGCGTTTTGAATCGACATGACGCCGATTCAGTAAAATTAGCAGGCTTGATGGGTTCGCATTTACGTGGCATATTGGCAAAATTTATATTTTTGTTTTTCTGCTCTGTTTTTTGAATTTCGGAATTAATCGGACCGGTAAAGATCGATGATCTCGATAAGACTGTCCGCGAGATTCTTGATGTCGTAGATCTTGTGGACCACGTACTTGTTCTCGGTGATCTGCTCGAGATAGATCGGGACTCCATGACTCTCGGAAAATAGATTGAGAAGGTGGTCCATTACGGATATCTCATTTGGAACCGCCATTAGCGGTCCGTCATCAGGATTTTCGTTTACCACGATGGTGCGATTCGACTTCTTGAAGACGAGCGAGATCCTCACCATCTTCGGAGGACGAGCCTCGGCAAGACGGCTTTGACGCCCGTCATCGACGAAAGTCACCCCGCGAGGGGCAGGAACCGGGACTTCGTCGCGGGGCACTGGATGGTCATCATCGCGCGGAACTTCCTCGCATGTGAGATAGTCCTCGAGGCTCGGCACCTTTGCGGCGCGCGAAATGCTGTCGTAAATCGCCCCACGAGAGGCGGCTCCACGACGAGATGTAAACGGTTGTGCTTCCATGGTCAGATAAAATGACGAATTTTTTTTAATTGATTCATTTTTTCGAATCCGAAATAGATTTCAAAATCCGAAATAGATTCCGAAAAACGAAAATTGATTTTTCAATAATTTTTAACATTATTTATCGAACATGCATCAAATCTACCTCGTCTACCCGTCGTGTACCGACAACTATCTGGTTGTCACCAGCGAGCCGCGTACCGGAAATGAAATTCTCGCTACTCGGCATGTCCGGGATATCGAGGGTTTCAAGAATCAAGTAATCAAGCGCGCGACATATTCTGATCGCGGATTCTTCCATCGTGAGGGAAAGTTCTACAAGAACTCCAACTCGCAGACCAAGTTCGAGTCCGAAATGATCCGTATTTTCAATACCACCGAGGAGGACGACAGCTACAAGTCTCTCTCCGAGTCTCGCGAGTCGAGCCGCAGCAGCCACCGTGAGCACCACGGATCGCGTGAGCACCACGGATCGCGTGAGCACCATGGATCGGGTGATTCCGGTCTGGCGTACATCCTCTACGAGGCCGTCAAGGCTGGTGGAAAGGAGCTACTCCTTCCCAGCCATGGCCACCGCTCTCGCAGCGGCGTCATTTTCCGTTCGTAATTGCCGCGTCGTCGTCATTTTAAAAAGCCGCCGCAAAAGTCCGCTCATCGCTTCCTTAAAAAGTCCGCTCATCGCTTCCTTAAAAAGTCCACAATTTCTTTTAACACGAGACAATCCATTCTATTATATTCGACAATTTCGGATATTGAAACACAATCGATTGGTTTGCCGTCATTAAACAGCTTCGCGAGCATTATCATTGCAGAAAGTCCATCTTTGCAATCATTATTTTCGGGCCACCCAGATTTTATAAAACCGTGATTTTTCATCGCTTTAGAGATCGATTTTAATGAAAAATTTAATGCTCCTTTCACGACGATCGGAATATCGTGGAATAATTTCAATAAATCAAACCATAAAATTTCTCGGGTCTCTTCTGGGCAAACTCGCGAAATTACACTTTGTAGCACTAATGGTTCGGCTTGCGACCAATGGAAGCAAAATGGAGAATATCGATGATTGATGTTCGAAATATAGTCTAAAAAACTTTTCACAATTCGTCGTTCTTCGGATTCATCGTCGAGTCTATTTACATTAAAACATTTGTACACTCCTTCCCTATTTAATACTCCAATCATTGTAATATGTGTACCGCGATAATCAGAGCCGTCTAAAAAGGCGTCATTTATGGTTTCAAAATCGACATATATTTCATGTGATCTCGCTCTTTTCCACAAAAATCTATTGTCATCTATTTTATCTGGTAAAATAAGTTTATCACCCCTGTTTACCTCTAAAATCTTCGATAGTATTCGTGTCGTATCTGAATCTTCCTTAAATCCTAGGGCTTCGGGGGTACATTTCATGTCTGTCCATTGTGTTATTCCACTATCCATCGCGTGTTCTCGTTGTGAAACGCCACAACGCCATAAACTCGTAATTTCATTTATTCTAGTTGCCAATTGTTCTTTTCGCCCATGCCAGGGGTAATCATATCGATTGCACATGTTGGGATATAAAGAAACGTGTGGAAGTGGTATTGCATCTAAATTCCAATCATAACCTTTTTCTCTCACTTCTCGAATCCATTCGCATGCCCCTCTCGTCTTTTCGACGATTTTATTATCAATACCGCGATAATCAATAATACCGAGCCGGTCGAACGGTGAATATGATTCATATTTTACGCCTCTTGAAATAAATCGATAACCTCTACCCATAAGAAATGATTGTTGAACATTTTGTCTATTCATATAATTTAAACATTTAGTATAAATCCATAATTGAGATTTATAAGCTTGATACATTCCGCTACTTAATACATTCTCTCCATTTGCCCTCAATGGCAGCGTGGAAAACTTAATATCTACAACTACATATTTTGATGAACTTTGCTCAGACACTGGGATAGTATTTGAAAAGTGTGGAGAAATGAGATGAAGAGAATCTGATCGAACTAAAAAATCTGCTATTCCAAAAATTTGTAGTTCGGGTTCTTCCATCGCGGGATGAAAAATGATTTTGACACCTTTGCGGAGCGCGTCCGATGTCTTTTTGATCTGAGCTTCATCCCTTACATTTTCGAATGTTGTATCTAATTGAATAAAATCAGATGTACTAGCCTTTATCTTGGATATAATACTTTTCTCGAATTCATTGCCTTTTTGATAAAAAAATTGAGGAATTGGACCGTCAGGTGAGCTGTAGCGCCCCTCCCGTCCTTCAGACTTTCGGAGCTGATAGACATCACAGATTCCGTCGTTCATTATATAATTACGCGTACTTGAAGCTGAAACCCACTCTGTCTCTTCAATCTTTCGTCTTTTTGCAGGACAGTCATCCATTTTCTTTTTATTGTTTTCGAATTATATAAAGTCGTAAAAATTGCATAACTGAAGAATTAATAAAAATTTTGTTTATCTTTTACAACTGTCAAAATGGCTGATGCTGACGGTTTCATTTCCGTTCGTAGTCGTAATACAAAGAAAAATATGAATACAATTGTCGAAGATTCAATGAAAAAGAAGAAACGGAATCGTGATTCTCGAGAAATAAAGAAAGAATGGAAGGCGCTGAAAGCTGAAGTTCTTGCGCTGAAAGTCGAGAATAGCGCACTGAAAGTCGAGAATAGCGCACTGAAAGCCGAGATTCTCGCTCAGAAAGCCGAGATTCTCGCACAGAAAGCTGAGATTCTCGGTCTTGTTGAGCAATTGTACGCACGCGAAGATGAAGTCAACATGTTAAAAGATATGAACTCTATTCTTTCGGAAAGTTATGAAGCCTCTACGGCTATAATTTCGCAAATTGAAAAGAAAGTTGAAAAATTGAAAATAGATGGGACAACACTCCTAAATATTATCGTTGCTCGTGGACTAGCATAGTTTTTTGGAACAGTTGTCCAAAAACGGCTTTCAGACAATTTTAAAAAACGGCTTTCAGACCATTTTAAAAAACGGCTTTCAGACCATTTTAAAAAACGGTCGTCTAATAGTTTTTAATTCGAAAAAAATGTCCAGGCTGACCAATTATATTGATAGTTTTTTTGGTGGGTCGCGAGGAGGAGTGAAAATAAAGCCCAAAGAAGGGGTTAATTTTACAGAAGAAACATTAAATTATATGCCTCCGCGAAAAATAGCTGATGCAATAACTCGAGATTTAATTATAAAACTAAAACAATTAGGAATTAGATCATCTGTTGAAGTTCATGACGTATGTTCTGGACTTGGGGGAAACGCTCTATCTTTTGTCGATAATTCTATTTTCAAGAAAGTTATTTGTTATGAAGCCATGGAAGAGCGCAGAAAAATGCTAGAAAGAAATTTCCTCGATTACGAAATTGATAGGTCGAGATATTTAATTTTAGATCATCCAAATTCGACATTCTGTGATCCCATCATTTCAGATGAGATTAAAATAATGTACATTGATCCCCCATGGATGGTCGATGGAAAATATCAATATTCAAATATCAAAATTGGAGGGAAGAAAATCGAGAAAATAGTCGAAGAAAATATAAAGAATTTTGAACTCATTGCATTTCGAGTTCCACCGAACTATGATCCTGGTTATGTGAAAAATATTGTCGTTGAAAAGATAGATTATGGAAAATCTATAGTTTATATTTTCTATCCTGCAAGCATCTATTCCGGTGAAATGTTCGTTCAGAAAATGAATGAATTATTAGATCGATTTGACGCGCCCAATATCCCGAATGACAAAATATCTGTTTTTGAGACATCGATGACTCATCAAACTATAAATCCAAATCAAAATTATGATAGATTAGAAAAATTAGGAGATTCAATTTTACATGCCTGTTTCACATCTTATCTTTTTACAAAGTATAGTTCTATTTCACCATCAGAAATGAGTGATTTACACGTTCATTATATGTCTAAATCAAACCAACAACTTTTGTGCCGACAATTGGGGCTCTACAAATGGGTAAAAGTTAGGGATGCGCCAATATCTGTTAATATTTTGGAAGATATCTTTGAATCATTTTTTGGTGCGTTCTACATAACTTTTGGATTTGACGAAACTCTGAAATTTTTATCGAAGTTAATAACCATTGATTTCAGATATGCCGATGCATCTCCTAAATCAAGTGTTTACCAAAATCTCGAGAAATTGGGATTTATTCCAAATGAAACGTTCGAGAAATCAGAAAATGGAGAAATTGTTTGTAAAATTATTTTGAAAGATGATGCATTATTATATTTTAAATCTTATAACCTTCAGAATCCGATCGGAACTGGAAGTGGAAATGTGAAGAAAACAGCTGAGATGAAGGCGTATCAGGACGCCCATGAAAAGTTTTTGAAGAGAAATTTAACGAAAGAATTTTTCGAAAAGTTGAAACATGAAAAAGAGTTGAGTAATACTGTTTTTGATGAAATAAGAGATTCATTTTTGAAGAAGTTGAAAAGTGAAAACTTCGTGAAATTCGAGTTCGTTTCTCCACGATCGAGCGCAAATCGCAATGGGTCGGTACTTCAATTGATCGGGGTTAAACAAAATTCGAATCGAGAAATATTAGCTTCTGGCTTTTTTTCGAATCAATTAGGAAATCAACGACATTTAGAATTAATCAATTTATATTTGAAATGATTTAATGAGACAATGGACTGTAAATCCAAACTTCTTTTGGGTGCCATATCCTATTATCGCTATAATAAAATCCTTTTCCTGATATTATGTTATTAAAAATCTTATTTCTTGTGAAAAATTTTCTAGTCGGAAAACGAATTGATAAGATGTCTTTGTTATCTGATATATCATCTCTGAAGCATCTCGCTTGTTTCAGAAATGGAAGATGATCCTGTAAAAATATCATTCTCTCCCTATGTTCATCCCATAATTTATTATATTTCTCATAATCTTCGTCTGTCTTTTCGTAAAAAATTTTAAAAATTATTGTCGTCATTTTTTATGAAATTTTATTTTTAAGTTTTTAATTAATTCGAGATAGATTCCATTTTGACATTGCACATTGAAGGGAGCATGTGGCCAATATTTTCGATTGTTCATCTCCAAGAACAATCGAAAAAACTTTACCGCAATGTCTGCACTTTATTCTTTCATATCCCATTGCCCAATATATTAATGACAACATTTTTAGAACATTAATTTTTAATTTATGAACAATTATCATAATTATATTCTCCAGTTAAAGTTTTGTATTTAAAGGTATCGCATCTTCCCTGATTGCATACCGACCTGCATAATCGCCTTGAATTACTGAGTTTTACGGGGATAGCTGCTCCCGCTCCACCTGCCGCAGTAGCTGCTTTTGGTTTATCGATTTTGTATAAATCATATAATTCGTTCAAATCATATTTTAAATCAAACTTCGAACAGATTTCTAAAATTGTTCCAATTGAACGATATTTTGTTTTTGCTTCTTTCTTTGGAAGAGGAATGTATTTATCTCTGATGTCAATCAGTATTTCAACAAATTTTTCTGTCATACTCCCAAATAAGATAGTAGCAGACCGCTTAATTAAGCTATCTTGTTCCGAGTTCACCGCGCGAATAACATAATCGATAAAATTTTCTTCAACACACAATGAAACGAAAAAAGTGTAAATGTCGAGACTCATCGGAGATGGATATGGCGAATTTAATATCCCTTGTTTTACTGTTTCGTTATATCCTAAAAATGTCGTCAAGTTGTAGGTTCCTTCGGTTCTTCCTATAGGAAAAGATTCTCGAACAAAACCAGAAACGAAACCGGTTGATCCTACATTGTAAAATCTATGTCTATTGAAAAAAATACTGCTTTTGTCAAAATCTGCAATTAAAAAGCGATCCCCACTGCCGGTCCTATCGGCTCCTCTGTCGCCTTTCGGCCCTCCGCTGTCCCTAGCGGTCCAGCTCCTCCCGCTTTTAACAAATACATTTCTAGTTTTCAAATCGTTATGAGTGAACATATATTTTTCACTTTTAAGGAGAGCTAAAACATTTAAAATTTGACGAAAAATATCATTAAATTTAAAATTTACTTCATCATCTATCTCATCGATGTAATCTGATAATGTCCCCTTGTCGCAAAATTCGGTAATATTTACGCCACCAATACTTTCACAAAAAAACGCATCATATTGGTACAGATAGTTCTCGTTATCTTTGAGGATTTCATTTAAAATAAGATGCAAACATGTTTGATTTTCGAAATTTCCAGAAGGTATAGTTAATAAATAATACTCGTTCGGGCCGGCTTTGAAGGCATTGTAATTAGATTTAAAGTTTTCTGTTCTAATCGGAACGACACTCAATGTTTCCATCATATTTGGAACAGCAATGACCTTCTTGATTGCGGTATCGTTACCGATTTTCACGATTGAAGCAGTTCCAACTTTTCCACTGGAAAGGACCCGGACATCTCTGATATAACCATTTTCTTTACATAAACATTTTATCTGTTCGAAAGTGAAAAGTTTGTAAAATTCGTCGCAAAATTCATAATTTAGATTATCATTTTCGAGTAATCCCAATTTATTTAGTTTTCGCGATCTCGGATGTAGCACTAATTCAATGTATTCTTTATAATCTTTCATATTTGTATTCTTAAAATCACATATTTTTGGCGCTGTTGAAGCACTAAAATCCATTTTTCTTATAGATTAAAAATGGATAAAATAATCACAAAAATAGTTATTTTAGAACAAATGTCTCGACTTCAACATTTCAAAACGACTAGCTATTCTTTTCATAAAGCTACCGATTTTCTCTACAGTGAATTGAATAAAATAATAGATACTCTTGCAGAACGATCGAAAACAAATTTCTGGAAATGTGGCGATTTTTTCAAAATCGAAAGTCGCATCGTTACCGAAAATTTTAATTAAAGATGACGCATTTTTGATTAAAGAGGTGATCAAGTTGAATGCCACGCTTAACGATTTCGACGCGGGTGATAGGGGCTTGAACAACGTTTTGGATGAAGTCTCCTCAATTTTATCTGAATTGCCGGAAGGCGAGGTTCTCTTGTCTATTTATCTCGTCTTCGATAGAAAAATGGATCTTAAAAAAATTAGCATCTTTAAAAAATGTTTAAGAAGAAACAGAAAGGACCAGATATCAACGAGCAAATTCTTCGAGTAAAGAACGAGAAGACTGCCCGTCAAATCGGTGAAAAAGGATTCGTCATATCTAAATTAAACGACACTGACAATGAACTGTTAACTAATAATATTCGAAGAATGGAAGATGAATTGCCAAATTCTGGAGTTCTCGAAAAAGTTGATCTCGGATTAATAACAGATTCAGAAATAAAGAAGATTTCTGTCGCAGAAGTCCAGCGAATTTATTCTCCGAATGATTCATTGGCACAAACTGTTAATGATCTCCGATTTGGAACCACTGAAAGAGGTGTTCCGTGTAACACCTGTCGATTGAATAATGTAAATTGTTCAGGACATTTTGGCCACATCGACCTGCATGGTTTGTATTATAATCCTTTCGTTTTTACTTCTAAAATCATAACCCTCGTTCTCAACTCGGTTTGTCACAACTGTGGAGTCATGATTTTAGAACCGGAAACGGTGAAACGATTAAATTTGAATGGTATGTCGCAAAAATTGAAGTTGACTAAAATTGCGGAAGCTTCGAAGAATATTCCTCATATTAACAGAAAAACTCTTAAAGAGGAGTACGGCTGTCGGCGGAAAAATGATATTAGTGAAGATGTAGTTAGAATACGAAAACGGATGTGCGAAGAATTTTCCAAGGTTCAGCCATTACATGCGAAAAGCATCCGACTTAATGCGTTCGGTTTCAGTGGTGACGTAAAATTGATTACTAAAGATAACGAAGATCCGATAGTCATGGGTGTTCCTAATATTGACTGTAAAATAGACATGTGTGTTACTAATTTAACTGCAACTACATCATCTGAATCTGATGATGACCAAATCTTCTTGAAAAGAGATGGAGGTCGTGGAGAGGCAGAACCATTGCCAATAACGAGTGTTTATAATATTCTCGATCAAATACCCGATGAAGACGCCTATTTACTCGGTTTTCATGGAGTACTCGACCCAACAACAGGAAAATATATTATGTCATCGCATCCGAGAGATATGATAATTAAGAATTTAATTGTTATCCCTCCTTGTGCGCGACCTCCAGCGATACAAAATGGAATAGTAAGTTCAGATAAATTGACGATAGCTTACAATAAAATTTTGGAGCGTACATTAATAATAAAGGGAACCACTGATCCGAAGATTAGGGCCGAAGAAAGTGTTAAAGTCTATCGATTGATCAAAAGTGTTATGCTTCTTTCTGATAAAGATAGCACCGGTAGAGGCGGTCCTCAAGTCGATGTAAATTCTATTGCAGTGCGTCTCCATGGAAAAGCCGGTCTTATCCGTGCCGCAATGATGGGTAAAAGAGTTATGTATTCTGGAAGAACTGTTCTCGGACCTGGACCACACCTAAAATTTGGTGAGATTGGATTACCCAAGGAATGGGCTCCTGTTTTGACTCATCCAGTAAAAGTCACAGGATTTAATCACACAGATCTCCAGCTCCTTCTTCGAGATGGAAAAGTTACTCATATTATACCAAAGAATGCGAAAATTCGAGGAAAAAGATATGTCGTATCTCCAGAAGTGAAAGAAAAATACGTCTTACATGTAGGAGATACTGTATTTCGTCATCTTCAGGATGGTGATTATGTTTGCTTCAATCGTCAGCCATCTTTGCATAAGTACAGTTTTATGGGATACAAAACTGTCTTACATACAGATAAGACGATAAAACTTCCACTTCCTTGTACAACTCCTCACAACGCTGACTTTGACGGCGACGAAGGCAATATTCATAAACCCCAAACTATTGAAGCAATGGTGGAAACACAAAATATTTTGAATGTTGTAAAATGTATTTTGGGGACAAAGAATAATTCGCCATCAATGGGGGTTGTTTATGATGGATTATCAGGATGGTACATTATCACCCTTCCAGGAATGAGAGTCCCCGAAAGAATATTTAAAGATTGTCTCTCCAAAATCACCGCAAAAGACACTTTGACAGATTTTGAAGAAAGGTTAAAGAAATACAAAATACCTTATCGGTATCCGGATGGCATGTACAATGGAAGAGCTTTATTCTCGGCAATTTTGCCGACGGGATTCAACGCAATTTATGGCGATGGATCATCTGAAATTTTGATTAAAGAAGGGATTTTGATGGATACAACGTCATCAATCGAGAAACAGCACATCGGAGGTTCAACTGGATCAATCGTTCATTTATTGGCAGTCGATTATAGCGAAGAGAGAGCAGGCGAGTTTTTAACTGACGCTTCCAGGCTCGCGGACATTTTCCTAATGTGGTATGGATTTTCGATTGGAATAACAGATTGTCTCCTTCCAAAAGATTCAGATAAATATAAAGTTGAAAAGGAGATTGCCAAAACTCGAGATGAAGTGTTCGCGATGGGCAATCCTCCGAAGGATGCTCTTGAATTGATTCGATATGAATTAGAAATTACAGGGAAAGTCCAAACGGCAAAATCGATTGGCGCAATCATTGCTCGTGAATTTCCTTCAACACACCCATTAAAAGTGATGACCGCTTCGGGAGCAAAAGGAAATGACTCTAACACTGGAATGATTTGTGGTGTTATTGGCCAGCAGCTAATCAACGATAAAAGAATTGAAATGACGATTTCTCACAATCGAAGATGTCTGCCCGTATTTGCCTTGAATGATGGAAGTATTGAATCTCGAGGTTTTATTACTAATACATTTAGCGATGGATTGACAATGTATGAAGCGTTTTTCCATCAAGCTGCCGGTAGAACCGGTCTAATTGATACTGCATTGAAAACTGGTGAAACGGGAACAGTTGAACGTAATACTATCAAATATACTGAAAATCTCGTCATTGGAGAGGGCGGAATTGTTCGAAACATGACTGGACACATTTTCGAAAGTGCTTACGGCGGAGATGGATTAGATCCACGATATCTATTTTCTGATAAAGGGACTCAAAATTTCGTTCAATACAATCGACTTGAAACCGAACTGAAGGCATTATTTGGCTTTTAACGGGAAAGCAATAACAATTTAAAAACTATCTGATAAAAATGGACTTTTCATCCGCTAAAAGCGATACAGAAGCAATTCTTTTCGAAGTTCAAAAAGATCCGACAAAAATGCGAATGCTAGACGGAAACGAGTTTCTCGTTCTCGAAGCTCTTCGACGAAATAATGATAATGCCAAATTTATAACTAAATGGACTCCGAATATTTTTAATTTAGTAGTTGATAATGGAATGTTACCGCTAAAGTGGGTTGTTACGTCTGTTTTTAAAGGACAATGTGAACAAACGATTAAACTAGCCTTGGATGTCTGTTGTTATGAACGACAACTCAAACGTATCGCTATAAAATATATTCGGGGACTGACCAATTTTCCGGAAATTTTTCTGACATCTCTTCTTATTGGTGGTCAACATGTCGATGTAATTGACCCCTATTTTAATTATTTTTATAAGTTTTACGATAAAATCTATTCAGTTAGGGGAGTCTATCGGCTTCCACGTCGATTGATAAAATCACGTCCTGAAGTTTTCGTTGATAATTATATTGAATATTGCAGAAATCCGAATGAGGTGGCTTTACTTTTAAATAAGTTTAAAGTTTGCAATCTTACAGATAAGCTTATTAAAGCCGTTTTCCATTGGTTCGGGAAATTCGAACCCGAAGAATTGATAACTTTATTATGGTCAAGACGAATCTCATTTGAAACAATGACGAAATCGGAGTTTTCGTTCAATTTTTGTCTTACGTACATGGAAAATGTGTATTTGAACCTGATTAAGCCGCTACCGATGAGTTGGGCTTTTTATTATGTTAATAATATTCATGGATATGACCGAAATGCGATTTCGAAAGAGGTTCGAGACGATCCTGAATTTAAGAATTACGTATCTTTGCTAGAAGATCGTCGGCTTCCTGAAGCTTTTGTCTGATTATCATTGAAATGAGATCATGATGCTTCTCGTCGAAGCGAGATAATACCTCTGTCAATGAATCTAAATCTAAACATTTTATTGATTCACTCATTTCTGGAAGTGAACTCCAAATTTTCTCATCAAAAAAATGCTCGGTAATTTTTCCGTCTTTTACCTGAAAAATTATTTTGTCAGGTGTTGACACCCTGAAAATCGGCTTTCCCTCGTAAATATATTCCATTTTTAAAAATATTTTTTATTTTTTCATGGGTTTTCGTTTTTTGAATTTCTCATTTTTTTGAATTCTAAAAATCGAATTGAAGTCAAAAATATAATTGAATTGAAATATATTTTAACCTGAAACGAGAAAAAATCGA
>ERZ1292625.2841-Hain-H41-01um-R1-2841-length-15063-cov-5_pt1 | contig 15063 bp, 17 predicted proteins | sample MGYA00564400_ERZ1292625 | MGnify/ENA primary metagenome ERZ1292625 (study PRJEB36523, sample SAMEA6512639) | groundwater metagenome | collected 2019-01-08 | study: AquaDiva: Metagenomics assemblies of 32 groundwater samples | reverse complement strand
CGCGGCTTCAACATACCATTCATGCAGGGTAGAGCCAAGTACTAAAATTGGCTTCTTAATACCCTCTCTCCTCAATGTTCGCGCCTCAACAATTGAGTCTACGCCAAACCAGCCGGCACCAAATTTATTAAGAGTTTTTGAAAAATCAACAATCGAGTGGCCGTAAGCGTTTGATTTTACTACCGCCATAAGCCGTGTTTTCTTAGGAATGAGACCTCGAAAAATGCGATAATTTTTACGCAAAGCACGCGCATCGACTTCTATCCATGTTCGTAATCCTGCCCGATCCATAAAATTAGAGTACCAGCGATAGTAGCTGGTTTCAATAAGATTTAGTTTGTCCACCCGGCAAGAATCGAACTTGCGACCATCTCCTTAAAAGGGAGCTGCTCTACCGACTGAGCTACGGGTGGAAATTAAAATGTAAAAATTATTATACCTTTATTTACCTTTTGACACAAGAAGTAACCCCAAAAGCGGAGCTGCCGCCCAAAATAAATACGCGGCTGATCCTGCAAATAACGACCTCGTCATGGGCGATATAACGATAATTCCTTTCAGCGATATTATTGCAAGCGTCCCCGACACGAATAATCCAACAGCCAAAAAACTCATTAAAAACGCTTGCCACCACTTGTACCCTACGCGCGAAAATACTTTTAACACCATCCTTTCAAGGATAATAAATACAGCAATCAAAAGAGCAAAATAAACTATAATGTTTCGATACTGGCTTTTTGGCGCGATCATATATTCGTCGAGAATTTTGAAAACAAGCGGACTTAAAAAAAGCCCTACGTACACAGCGAACAGAAATGAAAGGAGTTTCGATTTACCCCCAAGCGCACCCCATAAGAATCCTGCCCCCAAGAAAAATATTATCACCAGTATATCCATCGCAGGATTACCAATGACAGAAGCAAGCATTGAAGTATATTGTGCCATAGAGTTTAATTGCCTTCTTTTTGGAGTTCTGCAATTAAATTTTTAACAGCAGGTGAAAGTTTTTTTGGCATTTTTATTTTTACCTCAGCAAGCAAGTCCCCTCGCGAACCATCTTCTCTTGGTACGCCCTTACCTGCAACTCGCAAAACTTCACCATCAGTAACACCTTGGGGTATTTTCATTTTGATTCCACCGTCTAATGTTTCTACATCTCTAGAACCTCCGAGGAGGGCGTGTGAAAGCGGTATTTCAAGTTTCATATACAGATCAGTTTTTGAACGACGAAATGTAGCATGCGGTAATACGTGAACTTTTATGTATAAATCCCCTACTTCTGACCCTCGTGCAGCTTCCCCCTTACTCGCCATTCGAACGACTTCGCCATTTTCGATACCTGGAGGTATCACGATATGAATTTCTTCGCTTTTTACTACTACCTCATCTCCATGACATGTTTTACACTTATGCTCTGGGATTTTGCCACGGCCACGACAAGTCGAACATTCAACTACTTGTGTGTACGACCCGAAAAAAGATTGTTTCGTATCACGAATTGTGCCCGATCCATGACAGCGAGAACAGATAGTTTCTTTTGTGTCTTTTTCTTTGCCTGACCCTTCGCAAGCATCACATGGACCGCGTTTTCGAATAAGCACTCGTCGCTCAGTACCAAACACTGCATCAGCAAATGAAATTTCAATGTCTATTGATATATCGCGTCCTCGTTTTTGATGCGATCCTGTAAAACCCGTACCACGACCAAAAAAAGTTTCAAAAATATCGCCCATATCGGCGCCCTCAAATCCTTGAAAATTGCCAAAATCCCACCCACCATTCGCCTGCCCCATATCGGGTCCATTTGAGCCGAATCGATCATACTGAGCTCGTTTTGAGTCGTTTGAAAGGATTTGGTAGGCTTCGTTTACTTCTTTGAATTTACTCTCATCACCACCCTTTTTATCGGGATGATATTGATGTGCAAGACGCCGATATGCTTTTTTTATATCGTCTTTCGTCGCATTTCTCGCAACGCCTAATATAGTGTAATAGTCTTTCATTGTTGTGTTTTTGGAGGTGAAAACGAATAAGCAAGTATAGTGGCAGGCACTGCCCGCAACTCAACTATACCAAAGCGATGAAGAGTTCGCAAAAGCATTATGGCAATTCCAATCGCAAGCCAATAGACCGGAAAAGCAAGTATACGTAAAGTAAAAAAGAGTGCAACAGCGTATATTTTTGGAAACGCTCCTTTATAGGCATCTGTTTGTGCTCGAATAATACTCATTCCAGTTAGATATAATACGTGCACATATGAATCAGTCGGCTTTACTTGGATTTCAAGCTGATCAGAATATTTTTTTAGATTTTCATCAACTGTAAGTGTAGCTTGCTCTTTTGTAAGTGTTGGATAATCTTTCATAACTTGAAAAATTATTGCATCAGATATTGTCATTGTAGGAATAAACGATGGGTCTATTTTTTTAATAGTCGGCGCAGCATACTCTGCAGCTTTTATAAAATACTTCTCAGGAATAATACTTTCTAACTGAATCTCGACAGAAGTATTTTTAATATAAAAAGCTGTAGAAAACACAGCGATAAGACACGTGACTAGTAACGGAACCGATTTGCGTAAAGGTCTTGCAAGACTCCCGTCGAGGGTATTTTGAACTGAAAAATATGTTCGATAATATCCAACAACACAACTGACAAACAGCACGCCCGTGGCAATCATAAATATTGGATCAGGAAAAAATACAATACTAAAGAACGACATCCCTGCAGCCGCCAAAATAAGTAGCATTGTATTTTCAACAAGAATAACTGTAAGCGCCCAGAGTATTGCGAGTACTGCAGCAACTACTACGGTGCTCCAGAGAAGTATTGTCGAATCCCAGCGTAGCTGAGGCAGTAGCTTTGATACTAAGAACCAAAATAAAATAGATGTTACAAGAAGCAGCCCTAAAAGTATTATCTGTTTAGTTCTTTCCGTCATTACCCTTATTATCGTCTTTTATCTCTTCGTGTTCAACTGTGCGTGGCTCATCTTGCTTTGGGGTTGATTCCGCACTCGATGCATCTTGCTTATAAAGAAATTCTCCAATTTTTTGAGCAGAAAGTGAGTATTCCTGTGTTTTTGCTTTAATTTCATCAAGAGATTCTCCTTTTAATACCTCAGTGAGATCAGCTTTCTTTTTCTCAATATCAGTCTTAATGTCAGCAGGAACTTTATCGCCAGCATCTCGAATAGCCTTATCGGTCGTATATACCATAGTATCAGCTATGTTTTTTGCCTCGATGATTTCTTTTTTCTTCTTATCCTCATCAGCATGAGCTGCAGCATCTTGCTTCATACGCTCGACTTCTTCTTTAGAAAGCCCACTTGAAGCCTCAATCCTCACCGACTGCTCTTTGTTTGTCGCCTTATCTTTCGCTTTCACTGACAAAATCCCGTTCGCATCGATATCAAAAGTAACTTCTACTTGTGGTGTTCCGCGCGGCGCAGGCGGGATGCCATCAAGAATAAACCTCCCAAGAGTTTTATTTCCCGCAGCCATTTCACGCTCACCTTGCAAGATGTGAATTTCAACAGACGTTTGCTGATCAGCTGCAGTCGAAAATACTTGAGTCTTTGCAGATGGAATTGTGGTATTCTTTTCGATAATGCGTGTAAACACTCCACCAAAAGTCTCAAGACCGAGTGATAGCGGTGTTACATCGAGCAACAAAATATCTTTAACATCTCCTTGTAAAATACCTCCTTGGACTGCAGCGCCGAGTGCTACTACTTCGTCAGGGTTAATTGAGCGATTTGGTTCGCGACCAAAAAGTTTTTTGACTGCCTCAACGATTGCTGGCATGCGTGTCTGTCCTCCAACCAAAATGACCTCATTAACATCGGAGACCGCAAACCCTGCATCTTTAACTACTTGTGCAGTAATTTGAACTGATTTTTCAATATATGCAGAGACAAGTTCTTCCAGTTTTGCGCGAGTAAATTTTAATAGTAAGTGCTGGGGACCAGACGCATCAGAAGTGATAAATGGAATATTTATTTCGTGCTCAACGGTAGTTGAAAGTTCATGTTTTGCTTTTTCTGCTGCTTCTTTCAAGCGCTGTAACGCCATCGTATCGCGAGTAACATCAATACCACTTTGTTTTTTAAACTCTGCAACAATCCACTCAATAATTTTTTGGTCAAAATCGTCACCACCCAAGTGAGTGTCTCCCCCTGTTGCTTTAACCTCGATTGTGTCTTCAGAGATTTCAAGCACTGATACATCAAATGTACCTCCACCGAAATCGTAAACGGCTACTTTTTCATTTTTCTTTTTATTGAATCCATACGCAAGAGCTGCTGCAGTTGGTTCGTTAAGAATACGACGAACATTAAAACCTGCTATCTCACCTGCGTCTTTTGTAGCTTTTCTCTGAGAGTCATCAAAATATGCAGGTACCGTTATAATAACATCAGTAATTGGGCTACCGATTTTTTCTTCTGCGTCTGCTTTGAGTTTCTGTAAAATCATCGCAGCCATTTCTTCTGGACGTAACCACTTACCGCCCATTTCAATTTCTACACCACCATTTTGTGATTCACGAATTGGATACGGAAGCAGTGCTTTATCACGCTCAACTTCTTTATCTTTGAATTTGCGCCCAATAAGACGCTTGGCAGAATAGATAGTGCCCTTTGGGTTTGTAATTGCCTGTCTTTTTGCAAGCAAGCCTACTAATCGCTCATTTGCTTTTGAAAGTGCGACAATAGAAGGCGTTGTGCGGTTACCCTCTTTATTTTCAATAATTCGTGGCTCGCCACCCTCAACCACTGCCATAGCAGAGTTTGTTGTTCCTAAATCTATACCTAATATTTTACTCATATTTTTATATTATTTATTAATTAATTATTTTTCATATTTTGCTACCTTCACTCGTGCGGGCCGTAATACACGATTTTTCATTTTGTATCCTGCCTGTACTTCTCCTACCACCTTATTATCGTCTTCTTCCTGATCAACTTTTACCAACTCAACGGCTTCATGCACAGATGGATCAAATTCTGAATGTACGGCATCAATTTTTATAACCTCATATTTTGTAAATATTCTTTCGATTTGGTTTCGAATTCCTCGAACTCCATCGAGCCATTTTGATTCAGGAGGGTCAAGTGCAAATGCGTTATCAAACCCATCAGCTATTTCGAGTAATTCTTTAATAATGGAGATCTCGGCATATTGTGATGCAGATTCAAGTCGTGATGCAAAATCTCGCTCAGCATTCATATAATCAGCTTTTGCTCGCCTCCACCCGCCCAAGTAGTCATCTTTTTCCTGATGACATACTTCAAGGTCTTTTTTAAGCTTTGCAACTTTTGTCGCAAAGTTAGACTCATCTTCTACTATTTCAATATCATCATCCATAATTATTTTTACTTTTTTATTTTTAATGGACTTTTCTTCCATATCTTCATAAAACCAATAATAAGATCATATGGCATGCGGGTTGGACCTGCAATAAAAAATAACTCAGCGTCTGCATCTTTCCCTACGACAACGCTCATACGGCTATGTGGTTGAATATTATTTTCATCTCCGATAAAGAGTTGATACGAATCTGGAGTTAATAAATCGTTGTACTCATCACGGCTTTCATTAAACTCATCTAGAAACCGGCCAAACTCTTTTATTACTGAAGGCTCCTCAAATTCTGGTTCACGAAGTACTTGGTCAAACCCTATAGGCATTGTAGTGCCGAATTGTGATAATACTCGAAACTGATGTGCTATTTCTTCTTGGAGTAATCGTGTCGCTTCACGCATTTGTGATTCCTCCTCGCAAAGACGTAACAGTGCTTGAGGTATTATCGCTTCCCTAGCGCCTCCAGAAAGCAGTTCGTCAACAAAAAAACGGTACCCACGAGATCGTGGTATACGGCCACCAGAAACATATGGCTGTTCAATATACCCCTCGTCAGTTAAGTCAGAAAAAATATTACGTACTGAGGCTGAACTCAAAGAATGTCTCATACGGCTCGCAATCTTTTCACTCGAGACCGGCTCCGCAGTCTTAATATATTCTCGCACCAAGATTTCAAGGATATTTTTATGCCTACTATCGATCATTCATCGATTATACCAATTAGCACTCTCGTGTCAAGACTGCTAACCGTCCGCTACTTGACATAATAATTATATACCCGTATTATACCGAGTAATCCATAGTAGTGCTTATCGCCAAGCAATACTACTGTGGAGTAGCTTATGCCGGGCGACGGTCATCAGGCGCCGTGTGGTGTCGCAAGTTATTCAAAGAGATAACTAAATTGCGACAGCTTCCGCGGTCATCATGGAGGGAGGTTATGAAAACATAACCTCCCCATTTTTTTAAACTCAATAAAAATAGCCCTTGCGGGCTATTTTTATTGAGTAAGATTTATCGCTTCGCCCACTGTGGGGATTTGCGAGCTTTTTTGAGACCGAATTTGCGGCGTTCTTTGACACGAGGGTCGCGCTTTAAGAAGCCAGGGCGCTTGAGCTTTGTGCGAAGTTCACCATCAAACAATAAGAGTGCTCGTGCAATACCATGGCGCATAGCTTCAGCTTGTGCGTGAATGCCACCGCCTTTTACTTTTACACTTACTGAGAATCTCGTTGCGGGGTTGGTTTTACGAAACGCGTCTTCTGCAATCTTTTGCATCTCTTCAGTAGGAAAATATGTCTTGTAGTCTTTGTCGTTTACAATCATGCCATCGCCATCAGCAAATATGCGTACGCGAGCAACGGCGGTTTTGCGTCGGCCAACTGCCTCAAGATATCTACCTTCTGGTTTTTTATTTTTGGTCTGTTGCATATACTGAAAGATTTTTTAATATTTCTTTTCTGAGTCGATTTCTCGGAATCATACCTTCAATCGCTTGAATAATGAATTTTGAAGGGCTTTTATCAAATGTAGCCTGATACGAGATCATTTTGAGCCCCCCCGGATAACCAGAATATTTTTCACGCTTTCCTTTAAGCATCTTATTACCGGTTACACGCACCCGTGCCGCATTGGTAATAATAACTTTTTGCGTTGGCAAAATATGAGGCTGATATTCTGGATGAGTTTTGCCACGCAAAAGTGTAGCCGCCTCAGTAGCAATACGCCCAAGCGATCTTCCGTCTGCGTTTAATATGATTGGTTCGTGTGCGGTTGCCATATAATTACAGTACAAAACTTATTCGTGCCATGCGTGCAGAGTCTGATTTGCGTACGCCCTCGTGAGTAATACGAGTATAACCACTGGTACGACTTTCAAGTTTTGGAAGCAAGGTCGTTTTAAGTCTGCGTGCGGCATCAGAACCAATTTCAGCAACAATAAATCGCTGCATTGCGAGAGTGCCTTTTTTTGCCTTCGTAATCAAGCGCTCAATCCCAGGACGTGTTGCTTTTGCCTTTGCCTCAGTAGTGAGAATGCTTTCCTTTAACACTAACGCTCGGGTAAGTGACCGAAGTAAGGCCTCTCGTGGGCCCTTCTTTCTTTTTAAGATTACTCCTGATCGCCTGTGTTTCATATTTTCGTACTATTCGTTTTTGAGCGTTATGCCAAAGTTACCAAGTTCACGGTGAATTTCTTGCATTGCCTTTTCACCAACTCCATCAAATTCACGAAGTTCAGATTCAGAATGCTTAACTAAATCACCAACTTTCTTAAGCCCATTGCGTGCGAGCGCATTGAGCGTGTGGCTTGAGAATTTAATATCTTCAAGGAGAGTTTCACTATATTCGCTCTCAGTTGAAATTTCTTCAACATGCGCAATTTTTGCATCTGGCACTTCAGCAATTTCACCTTTTTCGCGGAATGATCGAAGCTCATCAAGTTGGCCAATAAGAAGGTCTAGCCCTTTTGAAAATGCTTCGCGAGGAGGAATTGTTCCATCAGTATCAATTGAGAGAACTAATCGGTTGTAATCAGTAGAAGAGCCTACGCGCATATTTTCAACATTGTAACTTACTTTACGAATTGGAGTAAAAATAGCATCAAGAACGAGAACGCCTGACTCAACTCGCTTACTTTCGAGAATTTCTTTTGCTTGATATCCAACTCCGCGCTCTACTGTCAACTCAAATGAAAGGGCTGAAGTTTTCTTTGTAAGTGTAGCGATGTGTTGATCTACATTTACGATTTCAAGGTTTGAAGATGTTTTAATATCGCCTGCCTTAATCTCACAAACTCCCTTTGCCTCAAAAGAGACTGTTTCAGGTCCATCGGTAAAAACTTTAAATCGAAGTTGTTTTATATTAAGTAAGATAAGAAGTACATCTTCTAAGACGCCTGGAATTGTTGAGAATTCATGATTAACGCCTTCAATCTTAACTCGAGTTACTGCAGCGCCTGGCAACGAAGAAAAAAGTACGCGCCTCAATGCGTTACCAATAGTAATGCCGTATCCAGGGTGAAGCCCCTCTATAACGATGTCAGCGCGATTGCCCTCCTCGCGCTCAATGAATGGTTTTGACGGCAAAAGTAGAGTGTAATTCATAGATATTTAAAAAATTGATAAAAAAAACGAGATCCCCGAATTACTTCGAGTAAAACTCAATAATTGACTTTATATTATATGATCGTACCACATCTTCGACTTTTGGTAAAGACATAACAACACCTTCTCGCTTTGCAGGCTCCAATGTAAGCCAGTCTGGAGCTTTTTGCTTTTGAAGCGTTGCATCAAGATTCTGAAATGCTCCTTTTGACTGTGAGCGCGCTGCGATTGCAACAACTTGGCCTGCTCGTACTTGATACGACGGTACAAAAACTTTTCTACCACCAACAGTAATATGTCCATGAGAAACTAATTGACGCGCAAGTGCGCGAGATGGCGCAAAACCAAGCCGGTATACAACATTATCAAGACGCATCTCTAGGAGAGAGATAAGACCCTGGACAACATTACCTCCATAGCCTGCTAGCGATTTCATAACATAGGCGCGAAATTGACTTTCTGAGATACCGTATGAAAAACGAACAACCTGCTTATCGCGAAGCTGTGTACTAAATTCGGAACCCTCGCGTCTTCGTTTTTTGCCCTTCCCATGAATTCCTGGAGCATATGGCTTACGCTTAAAGGCACACTTCTCACGCCCACAAACTGAGGCTCCTACTCGACGACAAATTCTACATGTAATACGCATAATATTTATTTATACTCTTCGTGGCTTGGTTGGCTTTGTATACCCATGCGGCGTTGGGGTCATGTCTTTAATCGAGTGAATCTGAAAACCTTTCTGTGCAAACATACGAAGTGCTGATTCGCGACCAGAACCAACTCCTTTTATTCGCACATGAATTTCCGCAAGTCCAAGTTCACGCGCTTGATCAGATAAAATTTCTGCGGCTTTTGATGCGGCATAGGGAGTTCCTTTTTTAGATCCAGAAAAACCGCTTCGTCCACTTGTCTGCGACAAATAAACATTGCCGTGTGAATCGGTCAAAGTGATAAGCGTATTATTATATGTCGAAAGAATATGAACGATACCCTCAGTAAGTTTGCGACGTGAGGATACACGAACTACAGGGCCTGTCGCCTTTTCGCCCCCTTCAGTTGTTTTTTTAATTACTCGTTTCTTTCCCATAGTATCAATTTTTATTTCTTATCAAGTTTACGTTTTCCGGAACCCATTGTTACGCGCTTGTTACCACGTCGTGTTCGTGAGTTTGTCTTTGTGCGTTGTCCGCGTGATGGCAATGATCTTGCGTGCCTCGTACCTCGGTACGATCCGACATCTTTTAGTCTCTTTACATTTAAAAGTATTTCTCGGCGAAGAGCTCCCTCAACAACATACTCTTTTTCAATAATATCGCGGAGCCGTGCAGTTTCATCAGGTGTTAAATCTTTCGCTCGGCGTGTAAGTGGAACTTTTGCTTTAGCTAAAATAACTTTTGCGCGAGGACGGCCAATACCGTAAACATACGAGAGTGCGATCTCGATTACTTTGCCATCTGGGATTGTAACTCCTGCTATACGAGCCATAATTTATCCTTGTCGTTGTTTATGTTTTGGGTTCTTGCAAATGACAAAAAGGCGCCGTGCGCGCTTTACCTGTTTGCAGTGATTGCAAATTTTTTTGACTGATGCTCGAACCTTCATTAAAAATTTTATTTATTATCACTACCTAGAGGCGCTGTATGATACGACCCTTTGCTTTATCGTATTGAGAGAATTCAATACGAACGCGGTCACCTACCAGCACTTTAATATAATGAAGACGCATCTTACCTGAAAGGTGTGCGGCTACCTCTTCACTTGTGTCAGACAATTGTACGCGAAAGAGCCCTCCCTTAAACGCTTCAACCACAAACCCTTCCCTGACAGTCTTTCCCTCTAGCATAGAAATATGTTATAGATCATACCGTAATGAGATTTGACTGTCAACTAAACTTAAGAGTGCACCTCTATTGTTAAATTTTCAGGTCTTTTTGGGACCCTTTTTAAAAGTGCCGGCCTAAAAGTCTTTTCAACTCTAGAAATACCTGGGAAAGAAGAGAATACGCTATCAAGTGCCTTATCATTAGGAGATTTTAAAACCTGGCGGCGCAATTCGTCAGAATCCACAGTCCATTCGAATACCGCCTTTCCTTCAACTGAAAGAATGATAATTTTTTTTGCATAATCAAATTTAATACCTTTGAACGTCAGCGCGGAATCTGAGCTTAATGTATATAATCCATCATGATATTGTTCTTTAAAGAGCAATTTGGCAATCGCTACAGCATATACTCTTTTTTCTATACCGAGCGTTTTTGTTTCCCCTCGAACTTCACCAAAAAACTTATCTGCCGGAGATCCCTCTGGGGGGTCAGTGATGCGCTCGGTAACCCGTATTTCAAATTTCTCAGGAAAAACCATATACTCCTCGGGTATAGATTTTTTAAAATTTTCTTGAAGCTCTGTTCTCATTTCACCCTCGAGCCTATTTAGAAGATCTTCAGCTTCTGGGCGTCCTACTACTTTCCCTTGACCTGTCGCACCTCCCGTCATTGGAGTTTTCGATGTCGCAGAAAATTTTGCAAACTTTGGCCCACCCGCAAATCCTGGTATAGTAAACTCCGCCTTTTCAATATTATACTTTTCGCCCGGGGCATCAGCTTCAACCTCGACTTCAACCGACCCAGGGATAATACCCTTTTTGCCCGGCACTATTACCCGAGACTTTGATCTATAAATAAGACCAGATACGGTTTGAAAACGTGTTTTTTCTACAAGTGTTTGAGGCTCTGAATTATAATTATTATAGATTGTTATTTTGCCTGACGCACGATTAACAAACTCTTTTGCATTTTTACTTTCTCCTTCGCCTCGACGCGCAAGCGTTGAAATAAACTCTTTTGCTTCAAATTGGATAGATAGGCCCTGTGGAATATCAAAGTTACTTTTCTTTGGAATTATCGCGAGCGCAAGCGAAGCTGACCAATACACATACCAAACAGCCGCTATAACGACAAGAGCGCACGCCCCCACGGTTATAAATTTTTTATTAATTTTTAGGCTTACTCCGCGCGGCATCTTTGGTAATGATGGTAATTTTAGTGATGGGCGGAATTTTTTATCTACATGAATCTGTACTCGTTCACTGTGATCATGGTGAGTTGAATGTGTAGCACGCGTATCGCGAGCAACTGCAGGCTTTGCATGCCCCGGCTTTATGTCAGAGATCACTTTTCTGGAAGGGCGGTTTAAAAAATCATCTTGTTTTGGCATTGTTTTTTATTTAATCAAATGAATATTAAGGATGAGAGATAAAAGACCAAAATCGTCAGGACCTTCAAAGCCAGAGTATGCTTCGAACTTATCACGAAACGCGTCAGGAGAAATAACTGTCGTCTGTAAACCGCGAGCAAGATCAGGATGTAGTAGTGGTGGCGTAATAGCGTGCTTCATCTCATCAATCAATGCTCCTCGCCCAAAGAAAAACATTCGGATATTACTCATGACATTTTGATTCGCTCTTTGCCATATTCGCTCAAAAAACTCTTCCCAACTCTTCATTTCTTTTTTTATTATAGCACGAATACGCGCTTCTGCCTCTTTTTCAAGCTTTGAGTCTGCATATGCCTTAAGAAGCGAGAGAGCATTTTCAACTTCGACATGCTCGACCTCGGCAATTCGCAACAAAATGTTTAATACGCCGAATGGAAGCGAATGTATTTCTGTAATAACACCTTCAACAACAAATGTGACTTCAGTAAGCTCTCCTCCAATATCGACAAGCATCACAGAATGTTCTGGGAAAATATTTTCGCGCATAATCATCCAAACATTTATAGGAAATGTTCCAAAGGTAATCGATGCGCTCGCATTAAAGTTTTTTACTATCGAAGAAAAATTATCATACAAGTCTTTTGAGGTTGCGGCATAATGTACCCACAGCTCAATTTCTTCGACATTTTTCCCTACAGGTCTTTCAATAGGATACCCATTGAGCAAAGATTTCATGAGGACAATTTCAAAAAGCATGACATCATCACGCTTTAATTCAGAGAAGTACTTATTCTTACCTTTTTCGATGAATCCATCGATATCAGCCTGAGATACGACTTTCGGCTTTGACCACTTTTCATAAATACGCTCCGTCTTCCCCAAATAAAACACTGACGATAACCCTATATGAAAACGATTCGGCAACGCATTTTTATATTCACTTTGAATATCTTGTAAGATTGCAGAAAATTGACTTATTGTTGCTTTTGAAAAATGAGCTGCATCGGCTCGTAATGCTGTTTTATGAAATTTACGATACGTCTTAATAACGCTTAACGCTCGCTCTGCTGATGGTAATTCAAAGAGAACAGCACTTACGGATGCAGTACCGATATCAAACGCTACCCCGATATTTTTTTGCGATTTTTTAAAAAGCATTTATGGATGTATTGTAGCACGAATCCTACGTACACCAGATGCAGTGGATTCTTCTTTGATTATACTGAATTTTCCAATAGTTTGGGTGTGGGTAACATGAGGACCTCCACAAAATTCACGAGAGAATGCCGTACCATCTTTCCGCAAAAATGAATATACATTCACGCGCGAAGGATATTTTTCTTTAAAAAAGAAAAGCGCATCGGTTTTAATAGCATCTTCATACGCCATTTCTTTTATTTCAACCATAAGATCCTCATTAATTGCCTGATTAACGATTTCTTCTACTTTTTTGATTTCTTCGGGAGTTACTTTACGAGGAAAATTAAAATCAAAGCGCGTGCGCTCTACCGTAATATCAGAACCCATTTGATGGACTTCATTACCAAGGACTTTTCGAAGCGCAGCTTGTAATAAATGAGTAGCGCTATGAAGGCGTGTCACTTTTTCGAGCTCTGCCTGATCGCGAGCTTTGAGCTCTCCAGTATCTAAAATAAGCCCGTGCCCGCCAAATTTTTTCTCAGCGCCCTCACGAGACTTTTCTTGGTGACGCTTTAGCTCGGCTTCAAAATCTTCACGAGTGAGACTTTGTGATTTTTCTGGCGCTACATCTTTTATAATTTCAAACGATATTCCAAAACTTTGATACAACCCAAAAGCATTCGTGGCATTGATTTCAGAAAATTTATAAATCTCTTTGAGGCCTAGCGCGAGAGTTTTTTGGAAGCGCTCCCGTTCAAGCGCGACTTCCTGTCGGACAATATCAGCACTCCGCATTAATTCTTTATAAAATTCTCCATATTCGTGAGTAATGTCATGCACGAGCGCATCAATGACGTGTACTGGGATTTTATGAATTTCAGCATAGGTAAACACTCGTCGCATAAGGCGCCGTAAAATATACCCCGCCTCTTTATTCGATGGGCGAACACCATCTGCAAGCAAAAACGCTGAGCCACGGATATGGTCGACTATCACCCGCTTAGTTCGCACATCAATCTCTGGAGGTAATAATTCCAAAAATGGAGCAAAAAGATCTGTATCAAAAATTGTTTTTGTATTTTGAGCGATCATCACTAATCGTTCAAGCCCCATGCCAGTATCAACGCCGGGTGTCTTTAATTTTTCAAGTGATTTCCCTTCGGCTTGGCTTAAAAGCTCCTCACGGCTACCTGGAAAGAAAAATTCATTAAATACAATATTCCAAATCTCAACATCTTTTCCATCAGAATTTTTACAATAGATTTCAGTAGTAGGGCCACACGGACCAGAAGAACCTGTAGGCCCCCAAAAAACATCATCAATCCCCTCTTCACGCACATCAAGAACGCCAAGTGATTGCCAAATTTTTCGCGACTCTTCATCTTTTGAAACTCCATGCGACCCTTTAAAGATAGTCACATATGAAATTGGCAGTTTCATTTCTTTCGTAATAAATTCATGCGCAAATGTGATTGCCTCAGTCTTAAAATAACCACCAAAAGAAAAATTACCGAGCATTTCAAAAAATGTTAAGTGAGTCGTATCACCGACTTCATCAATATCAGATGTACGAAAACATTTCTGCGCAGACGAGGTAGATTTTGATTTAAAATCGCGCATCGCATCAGCAGCACCTGTATAATACGGTTTAAATTGCTGCATCCCGGCAGTTGTCAAAAGCACCGATGGGTCATCAGGTAACAAAGAACTCGAAGGCACAACTTTGTGCCCATGACGCTCAAAGTAATCAAGAAATGCTCGCCTAATTTCGGCACCACTCATAATACGCGTTATTCTAACACAGGTTTATGCTTTCATCGACTTTATAAACTGCTCCAAATGTTCGCCAACTAATACCGCATCTGCGCCAACTTGAATGTCACCTATTGTTTTAATATTGCTCGCTTGTACAAGCCAACCTGACCACGCCGCACGCGCATCAGCAAACGATTCTTTTTTTGGGTTTCCTGTTGCAAGGTCTCTGGCGTTCCAAAGAGCTCTAAATTTTTTTGGTATTTCTCTTAACTCAGTGAGCGTATATGGCTCCAGAATACATTTTTCACTGTAGACATTTGGTATTCTGCCAACCACGAGCACAAAGTCAGCTCCCGCTTCAACCGCCATCCGAACATCATCATCTTTCAAATGAATACCTTTTGCTAAAATTGGTTTTTGTGTTTGCCCTCGTGCCTTTCTTATTAAATCAAATGATCCACCCCAACGAGAATCAGTATGAATAG
>ERZ1292625.2838-Hain-H41-01um-R1-2838-length-15072-cov-16_pt1 | contig 15072 bp, 20 predicted proteins | sample MGYA00564400_ERZ1292625 | MGnify/ENA primary metagenome ERZ1292625 (study PRJEB36523, sample SAMEA6512639) | groundwater metagenome | collected 2019-01-08 | study: AquaDiva: Metagenomics assemblies of 32 groundwater samples | reverse complement strand
CATTTTAGACTAGAATTAATGTGAATGGAATGTTATCAATTTTTCCTATAGAATCTTCTGTTATTAGCCCTGCTTCTATTGCAGTTTGAATTGATTTTTCGCCAACTATGTTGAATGTAGAATCATTATTTGATTGTTTTTGCAGAATTTTTATTGCTTCTTCTTTTGTTACTTTAACGTCTTTATAGAAGTTTTCTCTTACGTCTAATTGTCTTTTTCCTTCTTCGAATGTTTTTCCTACTAAGTCTGCATCGCATATTGCTACGACGTTTCTGTAGGATTTATGGATTTTTATGTACATTTTAATTTAGTATCTTATTGGAGATTTTGCTCCGCAAGCAAGACAGTTCTTGAATTTTATTCCCTTTTCTAAAACTATTTCGGTATCTGGCTTTCCACATTCGCCACATACTACAAAATTCTTTGCATATAATTCTATCTTTTCATTTATTTTTGCAGGATTTAAATGAGTGTTAAGAACTAGGCGATCGTTTTCTATTTTTCCTGATGTAGCTAATTCTTTAAGTAAAAATTTGACAATTTGATTTAATTCTCTTCTCAAATACGAAGCAATTGCCACTATGTTTGTAATAATTGTGTTTTTTCCTGAAATAAAGCCCTCTGCTTTTGGTATTTCAAATCTTTCTGAGCTGGTTTTCACTACTTTTACTTTTTCGTATGCTCTTTTTAATAATGACTCGTAATTTAGTTCCATAATTATATTGTATTTTGGGTGTTTAAAAAGGTGTTGATTTTATTGAAAATTATTAAGGATAAAAATAGCCGCCCAAATACTCTCCTTCTATATTGCCTGTTTGAATAACAAATCTTTGATCTTCTTCCATTAGTTCGTTGATACATTCTTTTACCAATAATCTAGCTTTTTCAATTATCTCCTCATTAATAATCTTTAATTTAATTTTCATCTCTTTCATCTCTTTCATAGTTAGTCCACTTTCATGGAAATCTTTTCCGAGCCAAAAATCGACAAGTTTAATTAAATAATTGGTTTTATTTTTACTTATTTTGGAAACTTCATCTTCAAAAACATGAGGTTGATTTTTAATTAGTTCTTTCAGATTTTCGAATACTGGATTATAGAGTGATTTTGCCAAGGTCGATCTTGATGGGTCGGGATCATTAAGTCTTTTAATTGCCCTTAGTTCTTCACCTTCATATTCAAACATAGGATCCATTTGGGTTATTATACTTCTCTCCCCGATTAATAGTTTATCTGATTGTAAAACAAAATAACAGAGGGCAGACCCTACAATACTTGGAATAAATGTTTCGTATCTTTTTAGGGATTTTCTTAGGATATCTGAACAAGCTATAGCGCTCTTTAAATTTCCTCCCATCCCACTTATTATCCATATAGAATCTAATGGTAGATTATTATCTTTTATTATATTATGAATAAAATCATAAAAGTATCTATGATCTCCTTCTTTTATTCCTTCTTCGTATGCAGGATTATATATTATAGCAAAAACTTTTTTATTGAAATGATATTCCAATTCAAGTATTAATTGGGCTCTATTTAATGAAGTCATTGTATAATCCGTAACATTTATCTATTTAAAATTCTTATGAGGATTGTTAAATTACTGCTAAATTAATGTTAAAAGATTACTATAATGGTAAATAGTAATATTTAAATATGAATCATTCATTATATGTGAAGTATATATTCCTATGACAGCTAAAAAGAAAATTCAGGTAAATATTTCTCCTGAAGCTGAAAGAGAGATAGCTGAATTGCAAAGAAGATTGAATCTTGGTTCAATTTCAGATGTTATAAGAAGCAGTCTTAAATTAACTAGATACTTGGAGTTGGAAAAAGCTGCTGGGAATGAAGTTATAATCAGGAATAAAAAGAGTAAAAAAGAAAAAGAAGTTGTGTTTATGAAATAATCTGGTTGATTGAAGAGGTGATAGATTAGTAATAAAATGGCGCCTCAAAAAGATAAAGTTGAAATCTTAGATCTTGATAGTATTCAAGTTAATTCTATTGGCGAACATTCGAACAGGACCAAAATTGCTGAGACTATTTTAGCGATTAAGAAGGACAGAAGAATAACTATTTATCACTATGTAGTTCATATTCTAGCTTTTTTAATAATAATCCCATATATCTTTATGACGTTTATAGGAAATAAAATATCTGATTCTTATTCAACTATAGTTTCTGTCGTAATAGGTTTTTATTTTGCTAGATCATTATTTGGCGAATTGTATTGAAGTTAAAGAAGGATTTATAAAGTTGTTTTGCTTTTTCGTTTCATGTTTAATGTAAAGAATTTAATATTGGGAATTGGTATATTTATTGTTTTCATGCTTATGCTCGGATATGGTATCGAGGCTTTTTATCCGAGTCCTAAATATGATGCTTTTTGTAGTTCTGGGAGATTTGAAGGGCCTTATCCTGTAAAAGCAGTATATGATACTTCTGGGACAAATTGTACTTTTTCAAGAAATTTACAGGATGCACAAGATCAATGTTATGCTGATAGAGGACAGCCTATTTTTGAATATGATGATAATGGATGCACTGTTGCTCTAAAAACTTGCGACTTTTGCAATAAAGAATTTGAAGATGCAAATAACAAGTATTCTAAGATAATTTTTATTATTGCTTTAATTGTAGGCGTTATTACTCTCATTGTTGGTTTTGCTATTTTGAGTGTCGAACCAGTTGGAAGTGCCTTAATGGCTTCCGGAATTGGGGCAATAGTTTACGGCAGCATCAGAAATTGGCAGAATTTGAGCGATGTATGGAGATTCTTGCTATTGCTAGTATCACTTGTTTTGCTAATCTTCATTACTTTAAGATTAAATAGAAAGAAAGACGGTTTTTGGCAAAAGATTGGGATTAGGAGATAGATTTTATTTAACAACCAAAATAAATAGGAAGTCCTAACGAGGGGTTATTAATATAATCATTGAGGTCGTAGATATGATCATCTAAACATTCAATCTGTGAACGTAAATCTTCAATTTCATATTCAAGATCGTAAATTCTATCTGAATTATCATCTCCGCTAAACAAAAAGTAAACAAACAGAAATGTAAGGATAATCCATCCTATATAATGCCCGATTGTCCATTGCTTCTTTTTATCTTGAGTCATTTTAAATTTTTAAGAATAATTTTATAATATCTTTTCTCATCATTAAATTCTATAACTTTTTCATGAACTTCTGTTTTCATAATATCCAAATCTCCTGTTAAAGTAATAGTTTCTCCGTTTATAGAACCATTTATTTTTTCACCAAATTTCTCTGGGTATTCATCTGACAACAACCTAAAGACATTTGATAAAATTAAGTGAAATTTCACTCTTAGCTCCCAAAGTTTTTCTTCTTCGGTTTTTTCTTTTGATGTATTAATTTTAATCAATTCCATGATTTATTTAACAAATCAAAACTTAAAAACTTATCCATCGTGAAGCCAAGCAATTATTGTTTATCGATGTTTAGATTGCAGTTTGGTAGAAGAGAATTTTCATTTTGTTGAGGTTTAGTTTTATCCCAGATATCTCAGTTTGCCAGGGCGAGGTTCATAGACCATGCCTTCTTCCAACAGTCTTTTAATTTCTTTGTTTATAATATCTGGATGCTCTTTTAATTCTAGAATAAGAGTTTCGATATCAATACCGTTGGTTTTTTCAGCTTCTTTTACCATACTTAGAATTTTATCTTTTAATTCAATTAGTTTTTCTTTGTTTATTGTTTTTGGCTCTTCTGCTTCTAATTCAAGTTTTCTTATTAAGAGGAATGCGGGGTCTTTCTTTTTTATTATTTCCGGGGCGACATATACTTCATTATTCCAATATTTTAATAGACCTATAACTAGAATGGTGTCTCCTTGATTTAAGGAGGCTAGTTTTTGTACGTCTTCTCCAAATGTTTTCACTCTGATTTGTCCTGTTGCATCATCCAAAGTTATTGAGCCGTATTTTTTCTCTCCTTCTTGGATGAATTTGTCTACTATGTTTGCTATGATGTTTGCTCTTACTACATTCTTATTTTCTAAGTCCAGAAATCTGAAGCGTTCATTTTCTAGTATTGGCTTGCCTTCAATAATTTTTCCAATTCTAAATTTGTATGCAACATTTCTTTTTAATTTTTGTTCTGGAGATTCTTGTCTAGTTATTAATTTGTCTTTTTGTTCTATCATAAAATAGTTTGGGAATTCGGGGTTTAAATGCTTTTTTATATTTTTTGAATAAATCCTTTTTTGGGTTTGAAGATGTCGCCTGCTTTTGATAAGTGGGTTATAGATTCTTCTAGTTCTGTTTCAGATATTTTGTCTTGCAATGCTTTTTGCAATTCTTCCATTGGGATGAGTTTTCCTAGCTTTGATTCTAATTGAGAGATTGTTTCTTTTACTAAGATTATCTTTCCTCTTTTTGATGAAGTTATACCTGTGGTTATTCTGTCTATATCATAGGTTTGTGTTTCTTCATCATAACCTACTTGAGATAGAGAGAATTTTAACAATTCTATTGCTTTTTTGGCATCTTTTTTTGTTACCTCACTTTTTAGATGTAATTTGGCATTAGCTTCAGATAGTCTTACTATGCCCTCTAACTGCCTGGCTGTAATAGGAATTGGTTTAATATCTGAATCTGTTTTTATTGATTGATTTCTTAATTTAACATAAAATTCTTTTATTTCATTTATCGCTTCATCGGTTAATTTAGGCTTCATTTTTTGTTTTGCATATGCTATATATTTCCTGAAGAGTTTAGGTTCTATTGCCTCTCTTATTACTTCTTGCTTGTGTTCTTCTAAAACATGTGTTGCAATTGCTTCGTCTTGTAATTTGTTTGGTAAATCTCTTAGTATGAATATAACGTCGAATCTGCTTAAGAGTGCGGGAGATATATCGATTTGTTGAGGTATTGGGGTGTATGGGTCAAATCTCCCTAATTTTGGATTGCCTGCTGCTAGAACAGTTGTTTCTGCTCTTAACGTAGCTTGTATATTTGCTTTTGAAATTGTTACTGAATTATGAAGGACCATATTATTAGAGATAAAACTATGATTGGGCTCTATTGTGATATCATATACCCATTTATCGTTATTTTCTATTGTTTCAACTGATTTTATTTTAGCCCACCTTATCTTTCCAAATGCTAATTTTTTTAATTCCTTTAATTCTGGAACTATAGATATCATTTCATTTATTTCTTTTAAAAGGACATTTTGGTAATTTTGATCCTGAATACTTTTATCTTCATTTTGAAGAAGCATGTATTGAGTTATATTCAGTTTATTGGAGATGCTTAAATCCGATAATTCTAATCTTTTCCTGATATTGCCCAGGATTTTTGAATTATCAACCTTTTCTATCAGTCTTTTTGCCTCTAATAGTCTTTCTAATTTGTCTTCTGCTATTTTTATCATGTTCTTTAGAGTTAGACGATGTTTATGACAATTCATACAGATTTGATTGCCTAGATATTTTTCTTGGTTAATTTTCAATTTTTTGAATATTCTTCTTATTTTATCTGAGGTATATGGAATAACATCTGATATTGACCTGTAAGTTTTTTCTTTTGATAGATATATCTTTAAACGGTCCTGTTTTTTCTTCGATAAGAATCCTATATTGCGATAAAATTTCAATAAGTTTTCTTGCCCAGAGATATCTATTTTAAAAATATTTTTATCTTGATATATTGATGAAATAATGCCAAATCTTAATAATAACTCTGTGACCTGATTTGCTAAATTTATATTTTCTGCAGATAAATTTATTCTACATCCATTTCTTTTTACATTTACTATAGTACCATCTCCATCAAACATAGATCTTAATAAATAAGCCAGATCTTCCTTTTTACATTTCATTATCTTATTCGGAATTGATTTTATAATTCCTTTTTCCATTAGGTTTTTATCTAAAGAGATCATAAAATTCACTACATCTTTTGATATTACCCTAACTGCGAATTGGTTTGTTCTTTGTGTTATTTTGGGGTTGATATCAAACAAATATTTTATAGAATTTTCATAATCATGTATTAATTCTTCATCATTATTCCAAAATTGAATGCCGTTTTTCTTGTTTCTGTTTAGTTCGTAGGAACCATCTGTTATATGGTAGCCTAGTAGTTTACACAGTTGAGGGCCATTTTTCCAGGGTTTTTGGTTAAATTCTTGCTCTTCTCCTTCTATAGGTAGTTCTGCAGGAATTGGGAAAAATTCTCCAGCTTTTAATGTTTCTGCAGGAGTTGTTGAAATTTTTCCATCTTTTATATTCCAACAAGGATGTTCTGGAGTTACTATTATTTCTCTCCCGTTATTCAGTTTTATCTTTATTAGTTTTTTTGGAGCTATATGTCTACTTAGGTTCTTTATTTTAGTAGGGTATATTGATTCAAAATCTGTTGTTAGAACATTTTTTCCCAATATTTCTTCTTCTAAAGGCAAGATTTCGCAGTTGACCCCTTGCTGTATCTTATCTCTATTTTTTTCCATTAGCTTGTCTATGAATTCGCCTATTTTTTCCTTTGAACCGTCTTTAAATGTTAGTTCTAGATCCTTGTGATAACATTGCTGTTCCATTGCTTCGTGCATTGTACTTCGGTCATGCTCTGTCATTTTTTCAATTTCATCTACAGCGACAAGACCTTTATTTGCAAGGACTATTGCTCCTGCTTCTAGGCTCCAACCTTTTAGAAATTCATCACGAACAACTGCTGCTGTGAGTCCAGCTGCTGTTGCTGCTTTTCCTGAAACATAACGCCCCTTTGGAGCTATGGATGATACGAATTTTAACATTACGGATTTTGCTACACCTGGATCTCCTACAAGAAGAATGTGAATGTCGCCTCTTGTCGCGCCGCCATCTGATTTCTTTTTTTTAATTCCTCCAAAAAGTTGAAGAAGAATTGCCTCTTTTATTTTTTCAAAACCATAAATGCTAGGGGCGATACTTTGTGATAGACGTTTGAAAACATTTGGATCTGCAGATAGTTCAAGGATATCTTTAATATCTTCTTCTGAAATGTCTAATTGTTCAAATGATTCTTCTGTTGAAATTATATTATTTGCTTCTAATGCAATATCGAATCTTGTTGAGATTCCTGTCGGCAATGGTACAGGAACTTCTTTTAATATACCATGAATTTTTATTCTGCTTCCTGGCGTTGCGTGCTTTTCCATTTTAGGATCAACCAAGTCTTCTTTTAGAAAAACTATTATTTTTCTTGGTTGTTCGCCTCCTTCTAGTGAGTCAGGGGATTCTTCAACCGTTAATCTTTGGACGTCTACCATTTCTTTTGACAAGAGTTTGAAATTGCCTTTCCAATTACATGAGCATCTTGAGGGTTCTCTGAATTTTCTATCAACTTGAAGAACAGAAAGAATTGCACCACAACTAGGGCATTCAAATCTTGCGTTAACAACTTGAGGTTTAACATCAGATGCTAGTTTTATTATACCTTCTATTGAAATAAATTGGTCAAGATGCTTTGCCCTTATATTCCTTATTTTTATTTGAGAAGTTAGGGGGAGATCTAAAAATCTTATTCTTGGGTTTTTTATTAATTCCGATTCTTCTAATGCTGTTTCTAGCAGGTTTATTGTTTCTTCTGGACTGTCTGAAAGATTGTCTGCTAATTCTGGAGAAAATTCAGATAAATGGTTGAACTTAACTTTTACTACATTTTCTCCTGTTCTTGTTGATTCTATTATGTCTTTTTTATATGAATCAAAGAAATTTTTCGCTTCTAAGGATAATTCTTCTTTTCTCCCTTTCTCCATAAATTGGATATATATTATAGATTTATATTGTTTGTTGTTCGAGAGTTAATTTTATTAAAAATTGTATTAATCTACTTCAGCTCCACCGCTTCCAAGAGATTTTTCATTTTGAGCTAGTTGCCCCATTAATGCAGGGTTTTGCATAATTGATTTCTTAATTTCATTAAATACGTATGCTTCTGCTCTTTTTGATATTGGGGAGTCAGATTCTGTTTTCTCTTTTTGAACCTTCTTCTCTTTTTTTATTGCTTTCACGTAATTTTAAAGGAGAAGGAGTATTTAATCTTTTTGATTACTATGATTTGTGAATTTTTATGAACTAAATGTTTATAAGGCTAAATTTTTTATTCATAATTAATGTCATCGGAAAAACCAAGATTTATATCTGATTTGCTTAATGGAGGCGTAAAAGATAAATGTTATCTAGAAAGAAATCATAGGAATAATGTTATTTATAGGGTAGCGGGTGTTGATTACGGTATTAATACTGATACAGGAACTATAGAATTATTAGTAAATGCTGTGGAGATTTGTAAAAATGGATCTGGCAAAGAATTATCGAGAGAATATACGCGAAGACTTATTGATTGCCTTTATGATAGGCGAGTTGAAGGGGAATTAATTAACTAGGAAGATTTAGTCGATATATTTTCATTAATTATTGGTCTTCAATCCAATCTAATAAATTATACCAAGAGATGTCATCTTCTGTTGGTTTTTTCCCTTCTGATTCAACAACCCCTAATTCTATATATAGATTTTTCATATCTCTTTCATCTAATTCTGGTTTTTGTAATCTTCTCGAGTGTAAATATTTAGCTGTTTCTATATGTTTATGTTTCAAATTTTTATTTCCAGATAGTTCAGCATAAATTACTTTTCCTGCATCATATGGGCCATACGCAAAAGACATTGCACCATATAATAATATGCTACTTACTGCGCTTACTTCAATTAAGTGTAGCCCTACTTTTGCTATTTCACTAAGTGTTTTTCCAATATAATGAGAAAGACCTTCGACTTTTATATCTTCTAATCTTTTTTCTAGTTGTTCATTAGTAACATAATTTTCAGCCACGATAATTATCTGGATTTTGTATTTTTAAATATTTGTATGGTGATTATTTTTAATTAAAAAATTGCAACTATTTAATCTGAAATCTAAGGTAACTAGGAAGATTTCTCTTATTCAATCTGAAATCTTAAGATAGCCCCAACACCCTTTGTTAAATTATAGAATTGCTCGCCATCTTGGTTTTCTGTTGAGATTATTACTACTGTTGCTCCTATTCTTTCTGCTGCCTCTTCCAATTCTTCTACTTGCTCTCTTGGGAATTTTTTAGAGATTAATAGAATTTCGACAGCGCCTCTCTCTAAAGCGGTTTTTACTTTTTCAAATCCATAGGTTGCTTTTTCTCTATGTTTTCCAAGAGTATTAAAGAATTTTTCTAAGATTAATTTTTCTTTAATTAGTTCTTGTTCAGCTATATCTTTTTGAGAGTCTTCAACCAATAGCTCTAGACCGTGTTCGTCTGTATAGCCTAGATCTTTTAGTGCAATTACTTTTTCTTTTAGTTTTGTAACCAGTTCACCTTCTTCTAGAAAATCTTCTTTTGTAGGAACAGGCCCCCCTATAAGAATGCCTTTTAATCTAGGCATATCAAAAAATGCTTTTTTCATTTCTTCTGCGACACGTCTGAAGAAATTTTTTGCAAGGCCTTCTGTGACTCTGCTAAAGCGAGCAGCACTTTGTCCTCCTGCTTTTATTTTTCCTGGAACACCAGATGTTAAATTTGTGATGACTTTAATTTGCTTGCCTTCTAATAGCCCTATAGTTGCTTCTTGTCTGTCTATTACTAATAATCCATATACCTCGCTTACTTCAAGCATTTCTTTTAACGCATCTATTATGAAAATTTGGTCGCATCTGTATAATCTTACGTTTAGAGATCTTGCTGGCTCATAAATCCAAATTTTAAGATCCTGTACCCCTTCTTTTTCAGATACATTGCCGCAAAATATGGCTAATCCGTTTTTTGGGGGATGTTTATAATTTTTTAGTTCTCTTATTATTCTTTCTAGAGCATCAAGAACTGTTGTTCGTGTTTGTTTAGATTTGATGTTTGCAGCCATTGATTTTTCTGTTTCTAATTGCCTCGTTATTATGGATAGATTGAAACCTGCGGGAATCATTACTGTGACTAATTCAGTATGCCTGCCCTTTATACTTCCAAGTAAGTTGACTAGTTCTTCTAGTTCTTGTCTTTGTCTATCAGTTAATTCTTGGACTTGTACGGTCATAATTTTTGAAAGAGAGGAGGGTTAATAAATTTGAGGTTTATTATGATTTTCATTAACTTTAGTCGCGAATGAAATTGCAAAAGATATCAATAGAGATAAAATACTAAGTCCTATGTTGACTAATGAAAACCATTTCTTGGAGATCTGCAGATATTTTATAGCTATCCATTCCAGGCCATAAACTCCAAATATAACTAAAACGCAGAAGCTAATCAAAATAATGAAAAAGATACTTATTCCTGTGGATTTTGAAAACTTATTTTTAGATGGTTCATTTCTTGCTATCAGCTTAGTTACGGCTATGTGAAATACGCAAGTTATCAGATAAAATATTATCCCTGCAATTGCAAAAGGAAAGAAGAAAATTAAATTTAGAGCTATCCACCATGACAAAAAAGTATATCCTGCTTCAAAGAATACAAATAGATAAGCGCGCTGTAAAGTGAAATTGAAGTTATTTGATTTCATTGTCAAATTACTTGAATATTGAAATCACCCTTCTTGACTTCTTTGGCATTAGAAACTGCAATTAAATCGTGCATGACATTCAAAAATACTTTTATTTCTTCTTCTGGCAAAGTAAGAATAATTTGAGAGTTCATTGGTTTTTTCGCGTTGGATTTAGCCTGTCTGATTTTTGAAATTAGTTCTATTAATTTGTTCCAAACTTCTTCATCATTTTTGTTTTGCTTTACTTCTATTGGTGTTGGCCAGTATGAAATATGAATTGAATTGATATTTTCATATTTTTTGAAATATTCTTGATATAAGTGTTCTGTAATAAATGGAGTTATTGGAGCAAAGATTTTTAGAATTGTTAAAAGTGAGTTATATAGGGTGTAAAATGCAGATGCTTTTTCTTGTTCATTACCTTGATAGACGCGATTTTTTACAATTTCTAAATAATTGTCTGCAAAAGAATGCCAGAAAAAAGAATCGGATTCTAATTTTGCTTTTGAATAGTTATAATTATCAAATGCCTCAGTTGTAGATTTTATTAGATTGTTTAATTGAGTTAGGAAAATTCGATCTGTTTCTATTAATTTAGGCAGTGACTTTTGATGTTGAAGATTTAAAAATACAAATTTAGTTGCGTTTAGAATTTTTGTTCCAAACTTTTTTCCTGTTATAATATCTTTTTCTTGGTAATCTAAATCTTCGCCTAATTTTGATGAAGCTGCCCAGTATCTAAGCGAATCTGCACCATATTTTTCTAATATCTCTTGAGGAGCTATTACGTTGCCTTTTGATTTAGACATTTTTTGGCCTTCTAATGTAACAAACCCAGATATTGTAATGTCATTCCAGGGAATTTTGTTTTCTTGAAGATAAGATTTTACTATAGTGTAAAACGCCCATGTTCTGATTATATCGTGGGCTTGAGGCCTTAAAGAGTACGGGATTTTTATTTTATTGTCGACTAGAGAGGATGCAATTTGTGGAGTTAGAGAAGATGTTGCCCAGGTATCAAGAACTTTTGTTTCCCCTTGCGCTTGTGATTTACATTTTGGACAGATTTTTTTTACCTGAATAGGATCTACTGGAAGCTCAGATTCTTTAGCTAAGATTGTTTCATCACATTTTTCACATTGCCAGATTGGAATTGGAATGCCAAAATGGCGATCTCTTGAAATGCTCCAATCCCATTCTAATCCTTTAATCCAATTTTCATAACGTTTGAACATGTGTTTAGGGTACCAAGATATTTTTTCACCTTGTTTTATAAGTTCATTTTTAATATTGAGGATTTTTATGAACCATGTTTCAATTGGAAGAAATTCTATTTCTATTCCACATTTATCATGTACATTTACATTGTGTTCAATTGTTTTTTGTTCTGCGATAAGACCTTTGGTTTTTAGGTCTTCTAGAATTTTCTTTCTTGCTTCTTTAATTGTTAAATTATTATATTCTGAAGTTGTTAATCTACCTTCTTTGTTTATTATTATTTTTGGCTGTAATTTATGTCTTTTTGTTGCATCCACATCGTATTTATCGCCGTAAGAGCAAACCATTAGAATACCCGTTCCTTTTTCCATATTTGCTGATGAATCAGCCATTATAGGAACTTCATGATTGAATAATGGAACTACTGCCTTTTTCCCGATCAAGTTTTTGTGGCGTTTATCATCAGGATTTATGAATATTGCAACACAGGCGCCTAAAAGTTCAGGTCTTGTAGTTGCAATTAGCATGTCTTTGTTTTGCACTTTAAATTTTATTGTTGTAAAATCCGTTGTTTTCGTTTTATCTTCAAGTTCTGCTTGGGCAACTGGGGTTTGGCATTCTGGGCAGTATATTGTTGGAAACTTTTCTTTGTAGATTAGATTTTTTTTGTATAATTCAATGAAAGAGAGTTGTGAAATTTTTTGAGAGTTTTTGTCAATTGTCGAATATTTAATATTGTAATCAGATGAAATGCCTAGATTTTTCCAGTCCTGTATAAAATCAGGAGTTATTTCTTTTAATGTTTTTAGGCAAAGTTCAATAAATTGCGCCCTAGACATTGATTTTGATTTTACCTTTTTTAATTTTTCAATTAGTCTTTCTGTAGGCAATCCGTTATCATCTGTACCAAATGGATAAAAGACTTCTAAGTTGGACATTCTCTTGAATCTGGCTATAAAGTCTTGCTGTGAATAAGAAAATGAATGGCCGATATGCATTTTTCCAGATACTGTTGGAGGAGGAGTATCTATTGAATAAATTTTCTTTTTTGTTTTTTCATCGAATTTGTATATTTTTTCATTTTCCCAAAACTTCAGGATTTTTTTTTCTATCTCTTTAAAATCTTGATGGCTTTCAGAAATCTTTTTGTCAGATTTCTGAGGTTTCAGGATTTTTTCCTCCATTTCTTTGATGTTTGTTTCTTTCATGTTTTAAAGAAGATGGGAAGGGTTAAAAATATTGGGGTTTTTTATTATGCATGTTGAAGAGAAGAGAAGTATTCATTATTTCTATAATTATACTAGTTTTATTACTGACAGCCTTTACTTATATCAATAACAATAAAAGTTATGTGAAGATAAATGGCAAATATATTGATGTAGAAATTGCAGATTCACCTGAAGAAAGAATTAGAGGTTTAATGTATAGAGATTTTTTAACTGAAAATAGCGGAATGTTGTTTATTTTCGATAATTCGGATATACTGGAATTTTGGATGAAAAATACCTTAATTTCTTTGGATATTATCTATATCGATGAAAATATGAAGATTGTTAAAATAATTGAAAATGTTCAGCCATGTTTAGAAGATCCATGTGAAAGTTATAGTTCTTCTTTTCCAGCTAAATATGTTTTAGAGGTAAATGCTGGCGAGGCCGATAAATTAGGAATAAAGGAAGGAGATTTTGTTCAGGTCGTTGTTAAATGATGGATAGGAAAAAGTTATTTATAGAAATTTTTAAAAAAGCAGAGAAGAAATATGATAAATCAATTAAAAGGTTGGCCGGAGAGGGTTGGAATTCTCCATGGAAGACTTTGATTGTTACTATAATGAGCGCGCAATCTCGTGATGAAGTGACTATTAGAATTGCCAACGAATTGTTTTCTAGATATGATAGTTTAGACGAATTGGCTAATGCACGATACGAAGATGTTATTGTTATTTTTTCTGGATTAAATTATAATAAAACTAAAGCTAAACATGTTATTGCAGCTGCACAAATGATTATCGCAGATTTTAATTCTAATATCCCTGATAAAATTGAAGATCTTGTTAAATTGCCAGGGGTTGGAAGAAAGACTGCTAATTTGGTTTTGACAGAATGTTATGATAAAGATAGTATTACTGTGGATACTCATGTGCATCGTATTGCTAATGTTTTGGGATTAGTTAAAACAAAAACGCCAGGTCAGACTGAAATGGAATTAATGAAAATTGCTCCCAGGCAATATTGGAGCAAAATAAATAGAATTTTTGTTTTATGGGGCAAGGACGTTTACGGCCGCGATAGTAAAAAATTGCTTGAGAAATTGAATGGATAGATTTTTATATTCTGAATTTTTGGTATAAATATGGCTGACAATAAAATAAATATGCCTGGCGGATTTGGCGGGCTGATGAGATATGACGATGAATATAGCAGTAAATTTTCTATTAGTCCAGGACAAGTAATTGGATTTGTCGTTATTGTGATTCTTTTTGTTTTGGTTTTGAAGTTATTTTGGCCCGTTGGCGCTTAAAAATCTATTAAATCTTTAGTATTTTTAGAAAACTATATAAAATAAGGACTTTTTCTTTAATTATGATACCTGGAATGGGCGGATTAAATCCTAAGAAAATGCAGGAAATGATGAAGAAATTAGGAATTAATCAAGAAGAAATAGAAGCAGAGAGAGTTATTATTGAAAAGATAGATGGGGGAAAGATTATTATTGAAAATCCTAATGTTCAGAAGATAAAGATGCAAGGGCAGGAAAGCTGGCAGATTACTGGCGAAGAAATAGAAGAAAATATTGAAGAAGATTTGGATGAAGAGATTAGAGAGGAAGATATTAAGCTTGTTATGGCAAAGACAGGAAAAGGCCGAGATAGTGTTAAGAGAGTTTTGGAAGAAACTGATGGGGACATTGCCGAAGCTATTGTTAAACTGAGCTAATAGCTTCGTCAGCTATAAAGTTAAACGGCTCGCCTTCGCTCGTTATGAAGCAATAACTTTACAGTATTGCCGAAGCTATTGTCAAATTAAGCTAATTTTGTTGTAATTCTGGAATTAGAAAGGTATTTAAGGAGGTAAAGCTTTTTAGCTACTCGCTAAATTTATTGAAAAATTACATATATGGAGAGGATAATTAAAGAAAAAATCAGTGCAGATCACCTTCTATATGTTAGTTTAAAGTATACTAAAACTTGTGACGTTATACAGAATTTATTACTTAGGTGGGCCAATATGATTGAATTGGCTCTTGAGATATTAATTGAAAAGTTGAAAAAGCAAAAAAAATGGAAAGCTGTTCCTGATGCACCTTTAGCTAGATTAGTACAATTAAA
>ERZ1292625.2242-Hain-H41-01um-R1-2242-length-18669-cov-12_pt2 | contig 15075 bp, 19 predicted proteins | sample MGYA00564400_ERZ1292625 | MGnify/ENA primary metagenome ERZ1292625 (study PRJEB36523, sample SAMEA6512639) | groundwater metagenome | collected 2019-01-08 | study: AquaDiva: Metagenomics assemblies of 32 groundwater samples | reverse complement strand
ACGCCGGTTCGGCGGGAAAATGGAAAATAATAGAAGGCGACATCGTAGAACTCCCAAAATTTTAAAATCAATTCAAATATTTAACATATGCTATCCGAACGATCGTTTAAATAGCATAAAAGTGTAAGTATAAGACCGATCGGTTGAATAACTGCACTTTTTTAAATGTATAGGTGTCGGACACCTATATTTTGGGGAATATATGGAACATATGGCTTGTATAAGCCATATGTTAGTGTATCTTGTATAAAGCTTGACTTTTATTACTATTTATGCTATACTCAAAACATAATACAATTTTATAAGAGAGGAGAAAGCCATGATTAGGAAAGTGCAATTCGAAGAAATTCCAGAAGCAGAGAGGGGAGAACTTCTACATGTTTATAACACTAGCAACTTGGAGCGTCTCCGCGTTGACCCACCTCTGAACGATTCTTTAGTTCAGAAAGTAGTAGCGATCAAATGGATAGGATGGAAAGACATTCCTCAGCCAGTAGATTATGCATGTGTGTCCAAGGTTTCTCCAACGGAAATTCTCATCGAGGTTGGGCATTGGCCTTGTGGCAAGGATTTAGTCAAGAAGATATTGGAAGTATTGAGACAGGAAAGTGAGGTAGAAGCCATCCTTCCGAAAGCGTTGCTCTAACCTTGTGCCTGTGCTAGACAATATCGAGAACTTGTGGGTAAAACTCACAAGTTCTTTTATTTTAATTTTATAAAACAATGAAAAATTAGAACGCACGAACGGCCTATAGGATTCTTGTGCGTTCAGTAAATCAGTAAAAGTGTAAGTATAAGACCGATCGATTTGACAAACGCACTTCAAGCCAGTCAACTAAAATAGTTTTTACTTTATTAAATAAGTCAGGGTCACGTTTATCGTGATTTCTTGGGTGCCGGGTTCTATTTGCGGCGCCGGAGCTGTTCCCCCGCCTTTTACCATTGCTTCATAAAATATCGGCGGTTCTCCCATAGAGTTTTCATTAAAACCAACTACGCGCCCCAAATTAAATCCCGCGATTCTACTGATGGATAAGGCTTGCTCTCTCGCCTGTTTCACCGCTGTCTCGCGAGCCTTGTTCTTTAGTTCTTCGGGCTTATCAACAAAAAGCGAAATAGAATTTATCTGATTGGCGCCGTTTGAAACCGCGCCATCCAAAATTTCACCGATTTTATTTAAATCCCTAACCGTAACCGTGAGCGCTTGGTTTAAGATATACCCGACAAGGGTGGACTTTCCCTTATTGTATTCGTATTTTGGAGACAAACTATAAGCGCTGGTTTTTATATCTTCCCCACCGATTTTCTGCTCTTTCAAGAATTTAATCACCGCGTTCATTTTTGACGAATTCTCATTTTGAACCGAAATAGAATCTTTGCCTTCAGTGATTAAACCAATTTCAACTTTTGCCGTATCCGGCGTGGCCTTAACTTTACCTTCGCCGGTAAAACTTACTGTTTGAAAAGTATTGGTTACGCCTCCATTGCGATAATTGTTCACAGCATCAACAAGCTGTTTAAAACCGGCAAAAACTAAAAATAAAGCTAAAATAATGAAAGTTATAAAGACTATTTTTTGTTCTGGTTTTGACAATTTATTATAATCAAAAATCATATTATTAAAATAAATAATTTTAATAACTGGATTATAACATGCTATCTAAAACGTGGCAACGGACAGCCGCTTTCTTGCGATAATTTTTCAAGTCCTTGCTCGCCTATCAATTTTTTTCCTGCCTGCGCAGATAGGCCATCCGGAAAAACCCAGGTTGGATAGCCGGTGATGCCTTTTTCCAAACATTTTTTTGGATCATTGGGACATTCAACATATGGAACATATCTAAAAGAATCACCGAAAGCCTTTTTTTCATTCTGGCAGTGAGAACACCATTCGGCGCCGTACATTGTTATATTTTTTGATGCCAGGCATTTCGCAAAATCATCCAATTCGGCGTTAGTTGTCGTTGCCGGTTTGTAGAAATAAAAAACGACAAAAATAACTGCTAAAAAAATTAAAAATATTACAAATAATATTTTATTATTCATCGCAACAATCAACCAATTTATCCAATATGTCTTTCATCGTCCACGGCTGTTCTTTCGCCGCCATAGTTTTGAGCCCCGCTGTATCTATCAATTTTAATCTTAACGCCCAAAAAAGAGAATAAATTTCGTGAGCTTTGCTATAAATTTCTTTTGCCTCATCTTTTTTACCATCAGAATAAAGTTTGGTGCCGACTTCAATCAGGCGCATTGTAGTCCCAAGAAGATGCTTACTAATACACCATGTTTCGCCTTCATGTTTATTGATTAACTTTTTTAACAGGAATTTTCTTATTTCGCGCGCTTGCGACAGCAAATCCAAATAAACTTCTTTGCCGGTTTTTGCGCTCGTGAAAAAAAAGTGTTCCTCAAGGGATATTAGATTCATCACGGCGATGCTCAAATCCTCTTCGGTTGAAAGATCAATTTCGCCGGATTTTTTCATCCGCTCAATTTTTTTTATTAATTCTTGAAATTTTTTATCCTCATCCATATTTTTAGAATAATAATATTATAACACCTAAAAGAACCATCGCCATACCGCTCCACAGCCGCATTTTTATTGTTTCCGATTTTTTCCACGCCTGAACTTTTTCAAGAAGATTTTTATCGCTGGCGATAAAAAGAATTACCAGAAGCGGTAGAATGAAAATTAGATTGTAGAAAATAAGATAATACAAACCCTTAAAATAAGTTACTTGGTCGTGAAGCAAACCTAAAACCACCAGATATGGACCGCCGGTGCAGGGAAATTCGCATAAGCCGACTAAGCCGCCTAAAACAAAAGCGGTCGGCGCCGACGCTTTTTCCATTAGTTGCGCCATTTTGGCGTGCGAAACTTGCGGGATTTTTAGTTTAATCGGGAACGCCGGAAAGAATTCATTAATGAGGTTTATCAACCCCAAAGCGATAAGCAAAACCGCGCCGACTTTGGCCATAAAGTGCGGGGTGTTGAAAATATGGAGTGTTTGCAGAATACCCAATCCGATAAGAATATAAATCAGGAAAATGCCGGCGATATAGAAGCCGCCAATTTTAAGAATTCCCGAACGCATTTTCCCTACGCTAAAAAGAAACGCGATAGTCAGAAGCAGAATGGAAAAAGCGCAGGGGTTAATACTATCAACAACAGCCGCTATCGCAACTAAAGGCAAAAGAAATTTGCCGCCGTTTGAAATTTGCCATAAAACACCCGTGCTTTTCATTGAGCTAAAAAACAACGACGCCCCAATAATTACAATAACTATCAAGACAAGCCAAAAGAATTTCGTTTTCATATTTTTACGGGGTAACGTTAGCTTTAAAGTTTAATACCAATGGTTCGGCGGCGCCGATGTTAAGAAATATCTGCCTTTCAATCATGCCGATCCCCGTTGGTCCATGAGCTGCCGGATCAAAAGTCACTTTTACAATTACTTTTTCACCCGGGTTTACAATCGCATCGGCCTTGCTTGCGCCCAAATGGCCGGGCATACCGAACGGACCATAGGTTTTGTTGCCAATTATTACCTTCGCGCTGGTACACATGCAAGAGGTGGAAACTTCGCCTATTTTGACCGCTTTATCGCTTAAATTTTCAAGCATAAATTCATGGTCTACGAGCCCGCCATTTATCGGCACAGAACCAAAATCAAATGCCGTTTCTTTGGCAGTTAAAACACCACCAAAAAGGCCCCCGATCGCCACCGGCTCCGGCTTGTTTCCACTGTTACCGAACCAGACCAGCACGCCCACAACGACAGCTAACAGGACGAGTGAAATAATTATAGTTTTAATTTGTTCTTTCATATTATTAGTTTGTTTAAGTTAAAATTAAATTTAAAAATGCCTTGCGAAACTGTTGCAAGGCGTTTTTAATCAAATTTAAAACACCTTAACAACGGCTGACAGCAAAAGTCGGGCTGTTTATATGAAGCGAAAGCCAGCGGTTAAGTTGCCTTTTAAAAATATAAAAAGATTCAAAAAAACTGCGACCAAAAATAAATTCATCCTCTTCCTCATCGCTATTTAACGGCTTGGGCAAAATTGAAAAAACTATTCCAAAAAAAAGAAAGAGCAAAACAGCGCCAAAAACCGCAGTAGAAAAGTATTTAAAAGCGCCAAGATGAAAAACAAGGAAAATAAGCGAGTTGTTTATGGGACAAAGCAAACCGAGACGGTTTGCGGCAATACAGCCGCCGTTGTGATCGGCGCCAAAAATCATTGAAACAAAGCCAAAAACCGCCACTCCCACAAAGCTAATTATTAAAAGTGTTATAAGCGCGAATTTCATGTTGAATTTAATATAACAAAATATTTTTAAAAAATCAATAGACCCTGCAAAAAACCGCCAAAAGGCGGTTTTTTGTTATTTTTTAACTCTAGAATTTAATTTTTTTTTGCAAACTTACCTACCAATGGAACTTCTTTCTTTTTCTTGTTCACAACATTAACAATTCCAACAATGCTTAAAACTAACCAAAAAATTCCTAAGAGATTACCTAAAAACCAGAGAAACGGAATAATAATAAAAACTATCCAAGTAGCTACTTCACCAATAAATAAAACTAGCCCTTGCTTAGCGTGGAATTTCACAAATTCATCCTTTTCCTTCGTTAAAATAGGAATCAAACAAAGAACGCTAATATAACTCATAATAGCCATTATATTCGGCTGTCCTTTTTCAGGTGTTTCTTCCATAAATTTTAATTTTATTATTAATTATAAAGTGACCTTTTTGATAATAACATATTTTTCCGCATTGAGCAATCCGAAAGTGCTGCGGGGCTTGGATTCGAACCAAGGTGACATGATTCAGAGTCATGTATCCTACCGCTAGATGACCCCGCAAAATATCTTAACTATATTTTCAAATATTTCCTTATGGCAACCCAGCTGGAAAAGACGCCTAAAATTATACCGCCCAAGGTCTGAAGGAGCAAAAGCGACCAAAAATTATTGCCAATATAATTCATCAAATTTATTTCCGGAAGAAAATTAAAAAGTTTGGGCCCAAAAAATCCAATTCCGGGAATAATCACCATAAAAGAAAAAACGGAAGCGATAATGCCGTGTAAAACACCTTCAATAATAAAAGGCCCTCTCACAAACCAATTTGAAGCGCCAACAAGTTTCATTACCGTAATTTCCTCCCGCGAGGAATAAATTGCCAGCCGCACCGTGTTAAAAGCCACCAGAAAGGCAATAAAAGCCAAAATCAAACCGGCCACAAGACCGCCTTCGCGCAACACTCTGATAATGTTGTTTAACCGGTCAATAACAATTTTATTTTCCGTGTAGTTAATCTTGCTAACAATATTTTTTCCGCCAGAGGCGGATCCGCCTTCGGCGGAGAACTGATTTAAAAAAGAAGCTATGGCGGCATATCGGGTTGAATCTTTTGCCAAAATATTTAAGCTGGCCTCAAGAGGATTATTATCAAGTTCCTGGATTGACTTAAGCAGAATATCGTCGCCGGCATGGCGATTTTTAAAAATTTGAAGCGCCTGATCTGTGGAAACATATTCAACGCTGGCCACCTCTTTTAGGCCTTCAAGCTTTGATTTTAAGGCCAGAATATCGGATTCTTTAGTATCCAAATTAAAATAAACACTAATGTCAACTTTCTCGGCCAACACGTCTAAAACCGATGTTAAAATCACATTTGAAAGAAAAATACTGGTCCACGTGATAAGAGCGACGGTCATTATTAAGACCGTGGCAGTTGACAGCCAGCCATTGCGCCAAAAATTTATTGATCCCGATTTTATTATTCTGCCTAATGCTGTAAACATAATTCTACGAAATTACGAAAGGATGTAGCGGCCGGGATTTTCATCCCTCACCACCGTTCCATTTTCTAAACTTACCACCCGGCGCTCCAAAGCGTTAATAATTTCTTTGTCATGGGTGGCTAAAATAACAGTAGTGCCCAATTCATTTATTTTTAAAAGCAACCGAATAATATCCCAAGTGTTAATTGGATCCAAATTGCCAGTTGGTTCGTCAGCCACAATGACACTCGGCCGGTGAACTAATGCCCGCGCGATTGCCACTCTTTGTTTTTCGCCGCCGGATAATTCCCTTGGAAAATTATTGACTTTATCTTTTAATCCCACCAAATCTAAAACTTTAGGAACATCGCTTTTAATTTCTCTTTTGCTTTTACCGGCGACCTCCATCGCAAAAGCCACATTTTCGTAAGCGGTCTTATTGGGCAATAATTTAAAATCCTGAAAAACCGCGCCAATCTGACGGCGCAAAAAAGGCAACTCATCTGGCCGCATTTGTAGAATATTCTGCCTGTCAAAAAAAATCTTGCCGCCAGTCGGTTTTTCTTCGGCAATTAAAAGTTTCAAAAGAGTTGACTTGCCAGCGCCGGAACGCCCCACCACTGAAACAAATTCGTTCGGCTTAACCTCAAAAGTAACGCTTTTTAACGCTACCGAATGGCTGTTATAAATTTTACTGATATTTTCAAATCTAATCATTTTTCTTATAAATTATACCAAATGAAAATCTTCGCCGCAAGCAACAACAAACAACAGCGTAGCATTATCCGTCCGATCGGTATTATAATGCTACGGTGTAATTTTATTGTTATCGCAGCGTAGTAGTATTTGACCGATCGGTATTATAATATCACAATACAAAATACAGTTTGTAATCATGACTAAAAAGATAAAAAATGAAATATTAAATGAAAGAGCTGATAAAGGAGATATGGCCAAAAAAATTCTACTAACCGCCGCCGGCATCGCGACGGTTGGAGTTGTGATCGGAACATTAATTATATTACCCGGTTTTGGTATGGTCCTTAAACCATTTGCCGATTGGTATAAAAAGCAAAATCGACACAAGCGATATCAAATCCGAAAAACTTTTGAGCAGCTGCGGCGAAAAAGATTGATTGAAATGATCGAAATAAATGGAGAAATAAAAATGGTTTTAAACGAAAACGGAAAAAAGCGCGTGGTAAAATATGAATTAGAAGATATGACAATTCCAAAACCTAAAAATTGGGATGGTAAATGGCGATTAATTATTTTTGACATTCCGGAAAAATTTCATAGGGAACGCCGCGCATTAAGGATAAAGTTGGATGAATTGGGGTTTTATCCCCTTCAAAAAAGCGTCTGGCTATATCCTTATGAATGCCGGGATGAAATTGATTTTATTGTTGAATTTTTCAAAATTAGCCCTTACATAAGAATTGTTGAAGCTACCGGTTTTGATGGCGACGATTTTCTCAAAAAAGAATTCAAATTAATATAATTATTTCTTTATTTTAGAGTTTCTTTATTATTTAAGCGTAGTGTTATGTTACCGATCGGTATTATAGTATCACGATTGATGGTGTAATAAAATATGGTAAAATTATTTTTTAACCGAATAGCTAATGAATTGACCGAACTATAATTTGATGATAAATTTATTAATTATTGGAGCTAAAAAGCCCCCATAGCTCAATGGCAGAGCAGTTGCCTTTTAAGCAATTGACCTAGGTTCGATTCCTAGTGGGGGCATAAAAAAACAACCCCGCCCATCAGCTGATGGGCGGGGTTGTTTTTTTTGTTACCTTTTTAAATTAAATTTTTTAATTTCTTCCAAGCCAATACAAAGCTAACAAGGGTAAGATCAGCCAAATAAAATGGGAAGGAATCGAACCGAACAATAATCTGGTCAACGGGGCCAGTTTAACCGCTTCTTCGCTTATTTTCAAGGCATAACCAAATATCATATTAGCCCAAAAACCGACGTTTAAAAAACTTAAAAATATAACATGACCGGTTTTTTTGCTTATTTCTTTTCTTGAAAAACCGGCTTTATTCAAGATCCAGAAAACAAACAAAACCAAAACAAAAAAGACAAATGATTTAAGAAACAAAATTTGAAGAGTATTCAGACGCTCTAAAAATTGTTGGGGATAGGGCAAGTATCCATTTATTAACGCGGCGGGATAAGACGCCAGTAAAAGAACGATTATCCGATTCCGCCCCACCACAAGGCCATAAACAAAAACCGCAAAAAAGAAAAATAACAACAGTAAAATATCCCAAGTGGGATTGGACAAAAATGAGTTAATTGTTTCTCTTAATACGGTTAAATAATTCATAACTCATTTTTAAGTTCCTCAAGAAGTTCACGTGCTTTTTTGGATAGATGACTCGGCATCTTAATATTCACAACAAAAATTATATCACTATTTTTCCCGTGATGCACCAAGGCCTCGCCATTTTGAATGCCAGCCGGAATTTTTAGTTTTATCCTCTCCCCTTTCACCGAAACTTCAACTTCACTGCCCAAGGCCGCGGTCACAAAATCTATGCTTAACGTTGTTTGAATTGTTGAAAAGGCGCGGCCAAATCCACCGCCAAAATCGCCCCAGCCCGAGGCCGGCGGATTCCGGCGGCTAAAACCAAACAATTCTTCTAAAATATCTGACAAGCCGCCAAAATCACCAAAACCTCCGTAGGAAAACCCTTCACCCGGAGCGCCTTCGAAAGTTCGGCCGAATCTATCATATTGTTCTTTCTTTTCCTTCTTGCCCAAAACCTGATAGGCCTCATTGATTTCTTTGAATTTCTTATCATGGCCGCCGTTTTTATCGGGATGGTGTTGATGCGCTAATTTTCTATAAGCGCGCTTGATTTCATCTTCGGTCGCAGTTTTAGAAACCCCTAAAATTTCGTAATAATTTTTTGCCATCTAATTATTTTTCCTCTTCCCGCCCTTCGGGATGAGGCTCGCCCCCTTCGGGGGCGGCTTCTTTTTTGTATAATGCTTCGCCGATTTTTTGGATTTCGGTTGATAATTCTTGAGAGGCTTTTTTAATGGCATCGATATCGCTACCGTCTTTTACTTTTTTCAAGGCCTCGATTTTTTCCTCAATCAATTTTTTATCTTCGGACTTAACTTTGCCCGCCTTGCCATCGGGCAGGTCGCCGGCATCTTTTACCGCTTTTTCCGACATATAAACCAATGCTTCGGCAGAATTTTTTATCTCAATTTCTTCTTTTTTCTTAATGTCTTCTTGCGCGTGGATTTCCGCTTCTTTTTTCATCTTTTCAATCTCTTCTTTTGATAAACCCGTTGAAGCGGTAATAGTAATGGCCTGCTTTTTTCCGGTGGCTTTATCAACTGCCGAAACATTCAGGATGCCATTGACGTCAATGTCAAATGCCACTTCAATTTGGGGCACGCCTCTGGGCGCCGGCGGAATGCCGTCCAAAATAAATTTGCCGAGAGTTTTATTGTCGGCCGACATCGGTCTTTCTCCCTGAAGCACATGAATTTCTACCTGCGGCTGATTGTCAGCCGCGGTTGAGAATATCTGCGTTTTGGCAGTTGGAATAGTTGTGTTTTTGAGAATCATAGGAGTAGCAACGCCGCCTAAAGTTTCGATACCCAAAGTCAAAGGCGTGACATCCAAAAGCAAAATGTCGCGAACATCGCCTTGTAAAACTCCAGCTTGCACCGCGGCGCCGAGCGCCACAACCTCATCGGGATTAATGCCTTTATGCGGTTCTTTGCCGAATAAATTCTTTACTGCGTCAACCATTGCCGGCATTCTGGTTTGTCCGCCAACTAAAACAACTTCATCAATATCGGAAAGAGAAAAATTTGCCTCTTTCACGGCTTGTTTCACCAATTCAAGCGAGGTGGCGATAAAGTCATGAACAAGTTCTTCCAATTTTGCCCGGCTTAGTTTGATAACGAAATGTTTCGGTCCGGAGGCGTCGGAAGTTATAAATGGCAAATTAATTTCGGTTTCTAAAATCGTTGAAAGCTCGTGTTTGGCTTTTTCAGCCGCTTCCTTAAGCCGCGACAGCGCCATTGCATCTTTTGATAAATCAATCCCCTGCTCTTTTTTAAATAAATCAACCAAATAATTGGTAATTCTTTGGTCAAGATCGTCGCCCCCCAAATGGGTATCGCCGCCGGTAGCTTTAACTTCTATAGTATCGTCCCCTATTTCAAGAACCGAAACGTCAAAAGTGCCGCCGCCGAAATCGTAAACAACAATCCGCTCCGATTTTTTCTTGTCCAAGCCATAAGCCAAAGCGGCGGCTGTCGGCTCGTTAATAATCCTTAAAACTTTAAGCCCGGCAATTTCCCCGGCATTTTTTGTTGCCTGCCTTTGGGAATCATCAAAATAAGCCGGAACGGTGATAATGGCTTCAGTAATTTTTTCGCCGATTTTTTCTTCTGCGTCCTGCTTTAGTTTTTGCAGAATCATTGCCGAAACTTCTTCCGGCCGATACCACCCGTCTCCCATTTTAATTTCAACGCCGCCGGAATCTGATTTGCGAATTTTATAAGGCAGCCATTTCTGGTCGCGTAAAACTTCCGGATCATCCCATCTCCGCCCAATCAACCTCTTCATTGAGAAAAGAGTATTTTCCGGGTTAACCACTGCCTGACGCTTTGCCAAAAGGCCAACCAAACGTTCGCCATTTTTAGAGAGCGCCACTATTGAAGGCGTGGTCCTACTACCTTCTTTGTTTTCAATTATTTTTGGTTCGCCGCCCTCGACAATCGCTATTGCCGAGTTAGTGGTTCCCAGATCAATTCCCAGTATCTTTGACATAGTTTTATATTTTATTTGTAAACCTTTACTTTTGCCGGGCGAAGAACTTCGCCGTTAATTAAATAACCTCTCCGCGCTTCTTCAATTATCCTGCCTGATTCGCCTCCATCAGCCGACTCAATTGCTTCTTGCTTGGCTGGATCAAATTTTTCGCCAATAACTTCCATCGCTTCAACCCCTTGGGTTTTCAAAAAATCTTCAAACCGCTTCTTAATACTCTCAATACCTTCAACCCAAACTTCTGTTTTGAGACCTTCAGGGATATTACTGAAGGCTTTATCAAAACTGTCCATAATATCCAAGATGGGTAATAGAAATATTTTTGACAGCCATTCCTTAATTTCTTTATTTTGCGCTTCCATTTCTTTTTTCAAATTTAAATAATCGGCTTTGGCGCGTTTCCAGCCATTTAGGTATTCTTCAGATTGCTTGCGCAAATTTTCAATTTCGTTTGTATTTTTATTTTCTTCGTTCATAATTGTTTTCATACATCAAATTTATTACCATAGTATAACAAAAAAAATGAAAAAATCAAGAGTGCTAAACACTTTTTTGGCACCTTTGGCGTCGCCATTAAATATATGATAAAATAACTTATACTATTAAAAACCAAAAAATGAAAACCATTACAGAAAATAATTTGAGCTGGGTTGATATTGAAAAACCAACCCAAAAAGATTTAGCTTGGTTAAAAAATAATTTTAATATCCATACTATTGTATTAGATGAACTGATTCCTTCCTCTCAAAGGGAAAAGGTTGAATATTTTGATAATTACCTGTTTTTAGCGATGTATGTACCGGTGTTCCACCAGAAAAAAAAGACAACCAGGCCAATTGAACTTGATATTTTGATTACTGAAAACCACTTAATAACCGTCCATAATGAAACAATTGAACCTCTTAAAGCTTTTTTTAAAAAATGCGAAGAAAGGCCCGATTTGAAATCAAAATATTTTAGCTCAACAACCGGACACCTGTTTTATTGGCTTAGCGAGGATCTTATTAATTTTGCCGAAAGACAATTAGTCCATATCGGCAAAAACATCAATCAGGCAGAAGACAAAATGTTTAAAGGCAGGGAACGCGATTTAATTAGAGAAATATCAACCATTAAAAGAGACATTCTGGATTTTCGGATTGCTATTAGGCCGCTTAGCAGAATATTCAATTCCCTGACTAACCGGGGAATCAAATTTTGGCCTGAAAAAAGCGATAATCTTAAAATTTATTTTAACGATCTTATTAGCGATTATGAAAGAATTTGGGGCGAAATTGATAATTACACCGACACTATCAACGCTTTAGAAGATACCAACACTAATATTTTGAGCAATAAAACAAGCACCATTATCAGAACTTTCACTATTTTGTCTTTCATTACTTTCCCGGCAATGTTGACTGCCGCTATTTTGCAAACAAATTCGGCTGATCTTTGGGTTATTGCGGCGGTCATTCTGTCCACAACAACATTTATGTGGGTTTATTTTAAAACCAAAAAATGGCTTTAAAATTTTACAACTTTCTAATTCGCAAAAAAGAAATTTTTAAATCTTTACATCCTAAACGGGTCGGCTTTTACGCTTGCGGTCCGACAGTTTATAATTATGCCCATATTGGCAATTTGAGAACCTACATTTTTGAGGATATTTTAAAAAGAGTACTTGAATTTAACGGATATGAAGTTGAACACGTGATGAATATTACCGACGTAGAAGATAAAATAATCCGCGATTCTAAAAAAGCTAAAAAATCTATTTTTGATTTTGTAAAACCATATGAAAAAGCGTTTTTTGAAGACTTAAAAAAACTAAATATTGAAAAGGCCTTTAAATATCCAAAGGCAACGCGGCATGTCAAAGAAATGATAAAAATTATTTCTGCTCTTTTAAGAAAGGGATTGGCGTACAAAGTAGATGGCTCGATATATTTTGATATCTTTAAGTTTAAATCCTATGGCAAATTAAGCGACTTAAAAAATCAAAAATTATCCGCCAAAGGCGGACCAGCCTCGGGCTGGAAAACGAGGGCGCGCGTTAATTCTGATGAATACAACAAAGCGGATGCCAAAGATTTTGTTTTGTGGAAAGCCGCGAAAGCCGGCGAATTGTCATGGGACGCGCCTTTTGGAAAAGGACGTCCGGGTTGGCATATTGAATGTTCAGCAATGTCAATGAAATACCTGGGAGAGACCTTTGATATTCACGCTGGCGCCGTTGATTTAATATTCCCCCATCACGAAAATGAAATTGCCCAATCGGAAGGAGCAACCGGAAAACCATTTGTTAAATATTTTATTGAAGGCGAACATCTTTTGGTTGATAGCGAAAAAATGTCAAAATCTTTTGGCAATATTTACACTCTTAAAGATATTGAAGCTAAAGGTTTTGACTCGCTCGCTTTTCGCTATTTAGTTTTAACCGCTCATTACCGCTCAAAATTAAATTTCACCTGGAAAAGTTTAGAAGCGGCCCAAAACGCTTTAAATAAATTACGTGAAATTGTAGTGAATTTAAAAATGGAAACGCAAAGAAAAAGTAATGTTGGAATGTTAAAAAAGCGTTTTGCGGAAGAATTTAAAAATTATATAAATGACGATCTTGAAATGCCGCGCGCATTGGCGCTTTTATGGAATATTGTTAAGTCAGAAAAATTGGATGCAAAAACAAAATATAATTTAATAATTGATTTTGATAAAGTTTTTGGATTAAAACTTGTGTCCCTTCGGGACATCTCCCGTAGGGAAAAAAAGATTCCTCTGCCGGTTCTGAAATTGGTTAAAGAGCGTGAAAAATATCGAAAAGAAAAGAACTTTAAAAAAGCCGACGAACTCCGCAAAAAAATAGAGTCCCTCGGCTGGTTAATTGAAGACATATCTCGAGGACCTAAATTAAAAAAAATCTGAGGTTTAAACCTCAGATTTTTTTTAATTCACAGGTTGTCCGAAGTTTTTATTTGCGAGAAATTTTTTAAAGAATTATACTGAAGCCATTATGTCTCCGAAAACTTTCAGAAAAGAACAACTTCCACCGCAAGATATTGACGCCGAACAATCGGTGTTGGGCTCTCTTTTGATAGATAAAGATGCCATCATTAAAATCGCCGATATTATCACAGTTGGTGATTTTTACCGTAAATCCCATGAAATTATTTTTCAAGCCATACTTGATCTTTATTCAAAAAGTGAACCGATAGATCTTTTAACCGTCAGCAGCCGACTTAAAGAAAAAAAACAATTCAAAGAAATTGGCGGAATGTCATATATCACAACTCTTATGAATTTTGTGCCGACCGCATCAAATGTTATCCATTACGCCAAGATTGTCAGCCAAAAAAGAGTTTTAAGAGATTTAATAAGCGCTGCCAATGAAATTTCATCACTGGCGTGGGAAGAAAAAAAGGACATTGATGAAATTTTAGATGAGGCCGAAAAAAAGATTTTTAGCGTTTCCCAAACATCGCTTATCCAAGAATTCCAGCACATTAAACTTCATCTTGCCGAGGCCTTTGAGAGATTTGACCGTTTACACAAAGGAGATGATACTTGGCGCGGCATTCCGACCGGTTTTTTAGATTTAGATAAGCAATTGGCCGGCCTGCAAAAAGCTGATTTGATAATTTTAGCAGCCCGTCCCTCTTTAGGGAAAACATCTTTAGCGCTTGATATTGCCAGACACGCGGCGATTAATGAAAAGGTTCCGGTTGGCGTTTTTAGCTTGGAAATGTCAAAACAACAATTAGTAGAGCGACTTATTGCCGCCGAGGCCAATGTTGATTTATGGCGGCTTAGAACCGGACAATTGTCTGATGAGGGCATGGATAATGATTTTGATAAAATTGGCAAGGCCCTTGACCGCTTATCAATGGCGCCAATTTTTATAGACGATGCCGCTTCGCCAAATGCTTTGCAAATAAGAACCATGGCCAGGCGGCTTCAATCAGAAAAAGGCCTTGGACTCCTGATTATTGATTATCTTCAACTAATGCAGGGAACGGGACGGATTGAAAACAGAACACAGGAAGTAAGCGAAATTTCAAGGTCGCTAAAAAATCTGGCCAGAGAGTTAAATATTCCTGTTATAGCCGTTTCCCAGCTTTCCCGCGCCCCGGAGGCAAGAACCGATCAAGTGCCTAAACTTTCCGATTTAAGAGAATCCGGATCTATTGAACAAGACGCTGATGTTGTCATGTTTATTTATCGCGAAGATAAAGTCAAAAAAGACACCGACAGAAAAAATATTGCTGAAATTCATATATCCAAGCATCGTAACGGCCCAACTGGAAAGATTGAATTGTATTTCAATGAAAACTATGTCAGCTTCAAAAATTTAGATAAACTCCATTAACATTCCAAAGCAAAAGCGATGTACCCGAAGCCTATTAAAGATTTTATAGATAAATTTTCCCGTCTTCCGGGCATTGGCCCGCGCCAAGCGGCGCGGCTGGCTTTCTGGCTTTTGAATG
>ERZ1292625.2836-Hain-H41-01um-R1-2836-length-15077-cov-44_pt1 | contig 15077 bp, 17 predicted proteins | sample MGYA00564400_ERZ1292625 | MGnify/ENA primary metagenome ERZ1292625 (study PRJEB36523, sample SAMEA6512639) | groundwater metagenome | collected 2019-01-08 | study: AquaDiva: Metagenomics assemblies of 32 groundwater samples | reverse complement strand
CCCGGAGCAGGCTCGCCCGGAAGTTGAGCTCCTGTTCCAGGCGGTCGACGACCTCACGCGCGAAGCCCTCCGGGTCCGGCGGGATCCCGGCGAACTGGAAGGCGCCGGCCTCGAAGGAAATCTGGAAGGTGTGGCCCTGTGCACCAGCGCCGGGCCGGGTAAAGCTGTCCGAGAGCACGGCTGGCATGGGCGGCGGCTGGAGCGGCAGGAACGGCCCCAGCCGGGCCACGATGGTCTCCAGGGCGTCGAGTTGCCGCTGGTCGATCGAGAGCGACTCGGTGTAGAAGGCGAGGGTGTCCTGGGCCACGGCGCCGGCGGGCCCTTCGACGACGCCAAGGCCGCTAAAGGTCCGGTCACTGGTGAGGAGGGCGGTGAGCTGACCGATGAGGTCGACGAACTCCGTCTGGCTCAGCCCACCGAGGTCCGCCTTCGAGACCTTGCCGGGCGTCTCGAGGTCCTTGAAGAGGTTCCGGAGGAAGCCGGCTCCGATCTCGCGACCACTGGCCGAGCTGAGGTCGACGCCAGCGAGCGCTTTGATAATCCCGGGCGACAGCTTCGCCACGTCGAGGAGCTGGCTGAGTTCTTCCTCCTGGCTGATCGCCCCGATCTTGAGCCCGGACTGGATCCGGGAGAGCTGATCCGCGAAGCTCTTCGCATTGAAACCGGTCTCCGAAGCCCCGAGGCCCGCGAGGAGCTGCTGCAGCGCCTCACTATTCAGGCCGCCGGCGGCGTTCTTCACCGAGAAGCCGAACGCTTGCGCGACATCCTCGAGGTCCCCGATCGTGAGGCCCCGGTCCAAGAGCGCCCGGCCGAGCGTGGCCGCATTGATGCGCGGTCCGCCCCGCGCCCGCGGGGTCGAGTCGGCCAGCGCCGACCGGAGGGCGGCCTCGACGCCCTCGAGCTTGGCGCCTGGCTGATTGATCCGGACCAGGTCCCCATTGACGGCGACCAGCTCGGCGAGGATCGCGTTATTCTTGCGGACGAGCTCCTTCTGGGCCTTCACTTCTGGGGAATCGCCACTGAAGAGACTGGAAATCACGCCGGCCAGGCTGCCGATCACGCTGATGATCGCCGTCGGGTCGCCCGCAAAGGCGCGCGGGAGCGCCGCCCCCATGGAGATGATCGACTGCAGGGTTCGGGCGGCTTCCGAGTCGATGAGTCCGAATGCCTGGGCGGCCCCTAGGGCGGCCGTGGCGATGTCGGTCACCTTGCGAACGGTCTCGTCGAGCTCCTCTTTGACCTTGGGCACCTTGACGTTACCAAGGGCGTCGAACTCCAGGCCCACATCGACCATGGCTTGCTTCCAATCGCCCGCCAGGACCTTCGTCTCCAGCGCCCCCTGTGTGACCTCACCCTGTTTGGCCCGGATGAGCTTCAGGAGGGCGTTGATCTCCTTGTGGTGGGTGCTGCCAGCGTCCGCGAACAGCGCCATCTGCTCCAACTGCCGGGCCGCCTCCTGGAGGTTGGCCACGTTGAGGCGGTTGAGTTCCCGGCCACTCTTCGCCAGGATCTCAGGGAGCAGGAGCTTCTCTTTGAGGCGGACCAGGTCGAGTTCGTCTTGGAGTTTGCGGAGAGCCGGGGCCATCTCCAGCGCGCCCACGCCAGCCTCGGCAAACTCCGCCTGCAGATTCTCCAGGGCCAGCGCCAGGTCGTCCGTCAGGGTCACCGAGGCCGCAATGGTGGCGGCCTGGACCTTCTTCATGGCGGCCTCGTACTTGGCGGCGTGCTGCTCGGCCGCCTGGGTCATCTTTTTGGCGGCGGCGTCGGCCACATCAGCCCCTTCCTTCTGTCGCCGCGCCAATTCCTTCGTCACCGCGACGAGCGCCGTCTTGCCTTCGGCATCGAGCGTACCCGCCGTCGCCGACGCCTCGAGGGCCTCCCGGTAACGATGCAGGTCCGCCAGCGACTTGGTCCCGAGTTCACTGGTCGCCCCTTTCGCCTCCAACAGCGCCTGGGTGAGCTTCCCCGCCGCGCCCGCGGCCGTTCCGCCCGCCACCGCCAGCCGATTCATCCCCGTGGTCAGCTCCGCTTCCGCGAAGTTCGCCTCTGCGGCGGCGATCGCGGCCCGCTGCATCATCCCGGTCGTCCCCCCGATCGCCACCGTCAACGCCTTCATGGCGAAGGTCGCGATCGGAGTGACCACCGTGCCCAGCTCGGTCAGTGCGGCCTTGAGCTGGGCATGGCCGCGCGCGGTATTGGACTCCAGGTCGTTCGAGTTCCGGCGGACCGCCTCCGAGAACTTCTCCATCGCGTCGGTGGCGACCGGCGCTTCGGCCGCGAGGGCTTTGATGGCTTCGACCCCCCCGACCTTGAGCCGTTCCGTGAACTCTGCGATCAGCTTTTTCCCCGGCTCGAATCCCCGGTCGATCAGGACGGCCAGGGCGGAGCTGGCGGTGAGGAAGTCCAGTCCCGTCCCCTGAATCGCCGGGGCCAGCTTGACCACGGTGGCGAGCATATCTTCGAGAGAGGTGCGGCCCTCGGCGATACTGAAGAGCGCCGCCATGGCCGCGGTCGCGTCGCGCGCCCCGAGGCCGAAGATATCGAGTGCTGCGTCCAGGCCGCCGACCAGTTCCTCCCCGTTTTTTCCGATCGCCTTCCCCGCGGCGGTCGCGGCCCGGGTCACCAAGAGCAGCTCCTCGACGTTCTTGACCCCGGCTCGGGCGGTGGCATCCATGGTCGCGATAATCTGGTCCTGGGAGACGCCGTATTGGATGGCGAGGAGGTTCACCCCCCCCCGCAGGTCGTCGATACGGCCCACCGCGTTCGGCACGCGATCTGCAATGACCCGCAACGCCTTGTTGGTCTCTTCCGCCATCTGGGCGAGCTTGAACCCCGCGGCGATCGCCGCGGTGCCGAGCGCGCCGGCCGCCGCGACCGGATGTTTGGTGATGAACGTGGCCAGCCGGCCGAGCGATCGCTCGGCACGATCCAGCTCGCCCTGCAGTCCTTTGGTCTCCGTCTCGAGGGTGACAAAGAGACGGGCGAGCTCCAGCGATCGCGCCATCAGAGCATCTCCGGCACCTGGGGCCGGCGCGGCGACGGGGCGGACGCCGCGTCGTCCTGGGCGTCCCGCTCGGCGCTCCAGGTCAGCGTCACCTGGGCCAACCACGCCCCGAGGCTCCGGTTCCGGAGCAGGTGCTCCACCGGCTGGTGAAGGGTTTTCGCCGCCGCAACCGACAGCGTCGCCCAGGACACCGGCGCGCCCCCGCCCGCTGGCCGGAGCGAGCTGCAGATCACCGCGTTGCGGTTGCGGTTGACCTCCATGTACCCACGGAGGATGGTGAGGAGGTCCAGCGGATCCCAGGAGCGGACGGAATCGGGGACCCGGGGCAGGGGACCGGCCGGATCGAACGGCGCCCCGACGCCCGGGTGGGTGGCGATCCAGGCTTGGGTGAGCTGGAGCTCGGTGACTTCGCGCATCGCCTCGGCGCGATGGAGCTGGTCCTCCGCGCCCCAGCGCTGGCCGAGCTGCTCGATCTGATCGAGCAGCCACCGCACGTTCCCGTCGATCTCATCGACCAGCGAGATCGTGTCGTAGCTCTTGGGATAGACCATGGCGGAGACCGGGCCATCCGGTCCCTGCTGCACCAGCTCGACGGCAACCGGCTTATCGCGGAAGGCGTCTAGGGCGGCCCGCTGAATCTCTTCGTGCGAGGTGCTCGGCTGATCCTGCAGCCGGTGGAGAAACGCGACATAGAGGGCGAAACAGTAGATCCAGCAGCCCGGCGCCGGGAGGCGATTCTCCCGGCCACCGGGCCAGTAGGCGTCGAGATCCTCAGCCCGGCAGAGCTCGGGGGAGGCGGCCAGGACCTCCCGGAGATCCTGGCAGCGCCGCCGAATGTCGCGTCGGCCCCAGCCGTTGCTGCCGGCCACCCCTTTAGGTCCACTGCCGGAAGATGATGCCACTGCTGCGGACGGCCCCCTGCAACTGCGCCGGGGCTTCGCGCCCGAGCTGGCTGGAGATTCGGGCTTCGAAGTAGGCATTCAGGAAATCGAGCTCGAGGATCTTGGCGTCGTGGCGCAGCCCCCGGATCCGGAACACCTGCTCGGTCTGCAGCGCCTGGCCGGGGAGGCCCACCGCGACCTGAAAGGCCGTGGCCTCCGCCGCCCCGGTCCCGGTCTCCGCCTCGGCGTACCCGAGCAGGGTCTGGATGTTGGGGCCGTTGTAGCCGTAGAGGGAGAATTCCATCCCGAACTCGGCGTTGCCGGCAATGTAGACCACCGGTGCATCACCGATCTCCTCGAACACCGCCGTCAGCGCCTTGGTCGCGTTCCAGGTGACGCTGTTCTGCGCGATCTTGCCGAGGTCGACTTCGATCCCCTCGACAAAGCGGGCCCCGACGGCCTGGGGTACCAGGGGCGGAGGAGAGACCGGCATCGCGAGCGCCGGAACAGTCCCAATCTTGGTGGCCTCGACCCCGCCGGTCCCGATGATCAGACACTCGTCGGCCGCGGTGAAGTTGGTGATCGCGGTGACCCCCACGGTGGTTTCGGCCCCGGACCCGGTGATCGCCGCCGTCGTGGTGGTGTCGCCGATCGTACCAGTCGCGATCCGGACCAGTCGCATCAGGGTCAACTTCTTCCACAGCTCTCCAGCGGCAAGTGTGCGCGGCATGGTTCAGTCCTCCTTACTAGAGTGATTCCAGCACGAGCAGGAGGAGCGACCAGTCCACCTGCGTCAGGGTCGGGGAATCCAGCGCGAGCCGGTCCCGGACGTCCTCGACTTCATCCACGCTCCGCCGGGTCCCCTCCAGCGGAGCCACCTGCAGCCCCAGTGCCTCGAACGCCGGCGCAGTCAGGGCCAGTTGCAGTTGCTCGAGTGCCGCTCGGCACTTGGCCCCAGCGTCCACGCCCTCGGCGATCGCGGTGACCAGCACCTCGCCACGCCCCGACGCCTCGTCGTAGGTCAGGAGGTCGTAGGCGAGCACCGGAAGCACCACGTCCTGGGCGAGGGTATCCCGCTCGACCACGAGCCGGGTGGTGCGGCCCAGGACGGCTCGCAGCCCTGCGTGCGCGGTCGCGATGGCAACGATCGCCTCGCGGAGCCTCTGTTCGAGATCGGTCGCCGGCATCTCAGGTGGCCTCGGTCAGGCGGTCCCGCATGTGGGTGGCGATCACCCCCGGCATTTGGTCCCGGACCGCATCCAGTGACCGCTGCAGAAACGGGCGGGCCGCGATCTTGAGCTGCCGGCGCGCGAGCCCCCCCGGGCGCCGACGGCGCTTCCCACTCCGGAGGGGCAGCGAGGAATCGATCCCCGCCTCGAGGATCGGCGCGGTATACCACGTCACCGCGACCCTGCGGCCAGGGCCCACCGCGCCATCCCGGACCGAGCCGGCGAGCCGACCACTCTGGCGGTGCGGCGGCTGGCCCGGAGCGGATGGCTGCCCACCGCCTCGGGTACTCAGCACTCGGCGAATCGAGCGCTTGAGGACCTTGGCGGCCTCGCGCATCTCCGGCGAGTTGGCCCCACCCAGGCTCCGGAGCTCCCGCTCCAGCCTGCGGTTGACCTGGACCAGGGCCTCACGGCTCATGGGATCACCTCCGTGGTCTCCACCAGCGCCAGCTCCCGGTGGGCGTTCCGGGTGCTCGACTGGTAGTCGAGCACCTCCTCGATCCGGAACCGCGTCGCGGTCCGGTGCCCCGCCGTAACCACCAGGCCATGCCCCGGTGCCAGCGCTGACACCCCGGTGTAGAAGCCGCGGTCCCGAATCACGCCCTTGCCCCCGTAGACTCGCTGGGCCAGTTCGTCGGTGATCGGCTGGATCACCACCTTGGCGTCGGTCTCCAGCACCGCCCACGCGGACTTGCCGGCCGAGCCGTCCGGGTTCGTCGTCGCGGTCGGGGCATAGAGCGTGACCGTCGAGCCTTTCCGCTGGACCAGGCTCGCGATGCTCATCCGAACCCTCCTGTCCGAAAGGCGGCGACCGCTCGTTGCCATACGGGGTCCGCTGCTGCGACCGCCCCGTATTCCGCGGACCAAGTCCCCAGCCGCTCGCTCGTCATGTCCTCCGCGCCCCGCTGGCGATAGATCGTCGCGGCGGCCCGGGTGACCGCCAGCGCTGCCAACGGCGGCAGATCCGCGCCGGCGTCGTAGGTGACGTGGACCCGGAGGGGGAGCCGCGGGAACACCCCGCCGTCGACCCGACAGATCCGGGCCGAGCCCACCTTCCAGGCGACGATCTCCGGATCGGTGAGGACGAGTGTCTCGTCGGGCGCCGCGACCGAAGGGCCGATGATGAGGGTCGTCAGGGCCGTGATCGGGTAGTCGAGCCAGAGGACCCCGGTTCCGTTCCCGTCATGGACTTCCTGGCGCGCGGGCTGGACCGGCGCGAACGGGCGCTGGGCCCGACCGCAATCCTGCGCCAGCGTGTCCTCGAGTTGATCGAGGAGACTCTGGAGCATGGTGTCATCGGTGGCCGGAACGTCGGCGATGAACGCCTTCACGTCCCCCAAGGTGACCAGCTCAGCCATTCACTTCTCCGTGCTGAGGCACCGGGAGCGAGGATCTGCTCCCGGGCTCAGCGGCCGACTTACGCCGGCGGGTTCGCGGTCGGGACCCGAGCCGGATGGCCCAGGACCGGGATGATCGCGATCGGCGCCGCGCCGACGTCGTTCCCGGCCGGCGTCACGGTGCAGCGGACATACCGCTTCGTGCCCTTGTACCCGATCTTCCGGGCGCCACCGTCGAGCGCGAAGGTGAAGCCCGCGAGGGCCTCGGTCCCGATCAGATCCGCATCGGGCACGGCGGCCGCGTCGGACAGGTTCGCGGCCTCCCCGTCCTCGACCAGGACGGCGAACGTCGCGTTGGCGTCGGTCACGGTGCCGGTGCCAATGAGGAAGGCCAGGCTGTCATACCCCTGGACATCCACGATCGGCGAAACGACCGGCGTGTCGGCGTTGGTCACCGTGACCACGGCCGCCCCGGCCGGGTGAATGTTGTTCATGAGATCCCGCATTGCATCGTCCTCCAGGTTGAAAGTGGGAGGGCGCCGGAGCGCCCCCTCACGTCAGGATTAGGCGGCGAACTTGATCAGCTTGATCGCCTCGAAGTTGACCACATCCCCACCGACCCGGCGGGTGGTGAAGAACACGACGTTCGGCTTCGCGGTGAACGGATCGCGCAAGATCGTGATCCCCTTCCGATCGACGATCTGGTAGGCGGCCCGGAGATCCCCGAAGCCGATCGACAGGCTGTTCGCCGCGATCGCCGGCATGTCCTCGAAGAGCGCGACCGGGTAGCCAGCGAGCGTCGCCGGGATCCCCGCCTGGAGGCCCGGCTGCCAGTGATAGGCGCCGTTGCTGTCCTTTAGCTTCCGGAGCGCGGCCTCGGTGAGCCGGTTCAGGAACCACCGCGCGTTCGCGCGATAGGCGCCCTTCAGCGCCCCGACGGTATCGAGGAAGACGTCCCCGCCCGCCGGGGCGGCCGCGAAGGCACCGGCGGCGCCGGTGTTGACCTGCTGGACCACGCTGAACGCCGCCGCAGACGGCGTACCCGCAGCGTAAGTGGTGATCCCGCGCGGCCGGGTGACGCCATTCCCGGCGACGAAGGCCAGTGCCTCGGCCACCGCGGCGGCGCTGGCGATCTTCCGAATGAGCCAGCCCTCGACGTCGAACTCGGCGTCGTCGAGCTCGTCCTGCGTCGACTTCGGCATGAGGTACAGGTCATGCACCGGGATCTTCCACTGGCCGATGTCCGCGGTCGCGGTCTCGACCGCAGCGGTACCTTCGCCGCCCCAGTAGGACCCGAGCTCCGCCAGGTCGAGCCGACCGGTGACTTCCTTCCGGCTCGTGGTCCGGACGTCGGCGAACTGCCGCATCGGAGACGATTCGGTGATCAGGTCGACCGCCCGCCCCGACGTGTCCGGGGGCACCAGGTAGCCACCGGCCGGGTCGGTCCCGATGCTCAGGGCCGCCCGGAGCGTGTCGTCGGTCGGCGTCCCGCTCCGGTCGCTCGGCGCCCGCACGGCGGCCAGCCAGGCGCGTCGGTAGTCCGTGAACGCCTGGATGTTCTCGTCGGTCGGCTCGCCGGGCAGCGGCCGCTTGATCCGCGCGAAGAAGGTCCGGGTATGGGCCCGGAGCGCCTCGCGGCCAGCCGGGGTGGCGCCGTTCAGCGCCTCGAACCGGGCGACCATCTTCGCGTCGGAGAGCTGCGCGGCCTGGAGCTCCGCGATCTGGCCGCGCAGCGCGGTGATCTCGACGTTCGCGGCGTCGACCTTCTGGAGGGTCTCGGCCGTGGCCGTCCCGCGGGCGGTGATCTCGGCCAGCCGAGTGTCGTTGGCGGCCTTGAACTCCTCGAAGGCGCGATGGATCGCATCGAACGCCTCTTTCAGTTTCGGATCCATGATTCAGTTCCTCGGGGTCAGCGTGGTTACCAGTCGGGCACAAGCGGCGAGCATCTCCGACTCCGCGTCCCGCGGACCGGTCACCCCAGCGTCCCGCTGGAGCGCATGCGCACCCTGGGCCAGGACCGCTTTCGCGGCGGCCTGGCTGAGCCCAGCATCCCGCAGGGCTCGCTCGAGGTCACGAGTGGTGGGTGTGGCGGCCCGCGCGGCGAGATCCGTCGGCGGGTGGCGGAAAATACTGAGATCGAAGTCGGCCTTGACGGTCGACGGATCGATGATCACATCGATGAAGCCCGCCTCATCCGCCTCCTCGGCGGTGAACCAGGTCTCCTCGTGCATCCAGTCCCGAATGGTCTCCGGGGTCTGGCCGGTCTTCCCGGTGTAGGCCCGGACCAGGGTCGTATCCCCGACGGCGTCCAGGAGGTCGGCGGTCTTCCGGTGATCGGTGGCGGTCCCCATGGTGATGGCCGACGGGTCGTGAATCATGAAGAGCGCGTTCGAGGCCATCCGGAGTTCATCGCCCCCGAGCGCGATCAGGGTCGCGATCGAGGCGGCCATCGCGTCGATCTGGACGACGACCCGGGCCGAGTGTTGCCGGAGCGCGTTGTAGATCGCGACCCCGTCGAAGACGTTCCCGCCCGGAGAATTGATCCGGACCGTGATCAGGTCCACCTTCAGCGCGGCGATCTGGGGCACCAGGTCCGCCGCCTTCACACCCCAGTCATCGATGAAGTCATAGATGAAGATTTCGGCCGAGTTGTCGGCGGCCGCGCGCACACTCGCCCGAGGACGAGCGGGAATCCCGCGAGCGGTAGTCCGTTGGCGCATCAGGTACCTCCCTGCCCACCGTCCGGGCCGAGGGCCTCGGTGGCGAGTGGGCGCTGGTAGTAGTCCAAGCCGTCGACGCGATCCAGATCCTCGAGCTCCCGGACTTCGTTCGGGCTCATCCAGCCGGCCGCGATCGCCTTCTGGTAGCCCTCGGTCCGCGTCTTGTAGTCACCCCGGAGCAAGCCGTCGACGACGAAGTGGGTATAGAGCCCGGCCGCCCGCTCCGCCGGCGTCAGGAGGTCGAGATTCATCCGGCCTTCCCAGCGACCCAGCGTCGGCCCCAGGGTATACTTGACGACCCCGATGTCCGCCTGCTCCATGTTGCTGAACGTCGACCGCTCGTTGTCCCCGATCAGATGCGGTGGCACCCGGAACATCCCGGCGATCTCCGTCCGGCTCATCTTCCGGCTCTCCAGGAACTGCGCGTCCTTCGCATTCATCCCGGTCGCGTTGAACTTCATCCCCTCTTCCAGGAGGAGCGTCTTATGTGCGTTCGAGAGCCCGGAGTGTCGGGCGTCGAAGTCGTCGCGGAGCCGTTCGCGGGCGGGCTTGCTGAGCGCGCCCGGATGCTCCAGGACCCCGCCGATCATCGCGCCGTTCGAGAACTGCCGGGCCCCGTGTTCCACCATCTGCAGCCCCATGCCGATGAGCTCCCGCTGGTAGCCGACCGGGGAGAGCCCCGTGAAGCCGTCCAGCGATTGCCCGCGGAAGTGAAGGATCTGCGCCGCCGTGAACTCTTTGGGCTCCCCGCTCGGGAGCCGGAGCGAGTACCGGATCCGCTTCGTGGTGGGATCCTGGGAGACTTCCATCAGGGAGGGCGCCAGCGGGATCAACTCGGCGAGTTGGCCGCGAACGTAGGTCTTCAGGTTGTAGGCATTGCCGCTCAAACAGAGGTGCGCCTCGCACATCTCCCGCCACTCGAACGACGTCTGGAACTCGTTCGGCTGCGCGTTGAGGAGCGGGAAGAGCGGGTGATTGAGCGCGCGGGTTCGTCCGGTCGTTTCCCGCCGGAGGACGAAGAGCGGGATCTGGGCGAGGAGTTCCGAGCGCACCCGGACACAGGAGTAGACGGCCGCCAGCTGCATCGCCCGATCGGGCGTGACGTGGATCCCACCGGCGGTCCGGCCGCTGCCCCGGAGTTCCGTGGCAAGCTCCTGCGACGTCATGGCCGCCTGCGGCCGGAAGATCGACTCGACGAGCGGGCGAAAGAGCCCCACTTACGGGCCCTTCGGATCGGAGGGTGCCTTGAGGCACAGCACCCCAATTGTCAAAGAGCAGAGTCCTCCGACGATCCAGGCCGCCGGCCCGGAGACTTGGCTCAAGCCGAAGAGCAAGGCACCCAACCCGGCGAGAATGAGCACATCAGGGCCCTCAATTCGTCGCAAGCGGCGTCATCCGTTCAGGGGAGCCGCTCGATCGCACCCGATCGAGCCCTCCGCCGGGGCTTGGATTTACATGAGGCTACGGTAACGGATGGCGCGGAAGCGTGCGCGTCAAACGGTTGTCAATTTTGACAACCCTGGTGATTCGGAGCGGATCGCTCGGAGGAGGTAGGTGTGCCGGCCATGCCGTCCATGGGGCCCGCATTCGAGGTAGCCACCGCGCACCAGACGACGCAGCGAGCGGGAGACATCGGCCTTCGAGACCTCATGGCCCAGGGGGAAGCAGTGGCGAGTGACGAACCAGAGCGGGAGGGGCTTGTGCTCGTGCGTCGAGAGGCTGGTGAGGGCCACCCGGTAGACGGCCCGGTCCCGGTTGGTGAGCTGGCGATCGGAGAGGGCATCGAGGGCGGCCGGCGTGATGGCGGGCATCAGAAGGCGTCCAGTCCGCGCTCTTCGTAGATACTCACCGGCGCCGCCGCGTCGGCGAGCATCGCCCGGCCGAGCGCCATGATCAGCGCGACCGCGCCGTCGATCTTGTTCTCCGGGCGGTCCTTCCGCGGGAAGATATTCTCGTTCGGATCCTCGCGACAGGTGACGTTCGAGACCATCCAGGCGAGACAGGGGTTCGCGTCGTGGTGGAGTCGGCCCGCCTTGACCAGGGCCTCGACCCACTTCATCGGCTCCGAGAGGTTCTTCACGTTCTGTGGGATCTCGATCGCGAGGAGTCCCTCGGCCGTGAGCTCCTGGAGGAGCTGGCCGGCGCCCCAGGGATCGCCGGCGACCGCTTCGAGACCATGGGCCGCCGCATCATCGAGGAGGTCCTGGCGGATCCGGGTGTAGTCGGTGACCTCGCCCTCGGTCGCGGTGAGGTAGAGATCATGGGCCCAGCCCTGCAGATGTGCGTTCTTCGGGTCCTCGACCGTGGCCCGCGGCGCGTAGTACCGGCCGAAGACGTAGAAGTGTGGCTCGGTGTCGCCCGGGGTCAGGACCCGGAAGACCCGGACGGCGGCCGTGAGATCGAGCTTCGACCCCAAGTCGAGGCCCGCGTAGCAGGGCGACCCCTTGAAGGCCGCGGCCTGGAGCGTGGCGTCGCCCTGGCGGTGCCACCATTCCATGTTGAGCCAGGCTTCCCGCGCGCTGGTCCAGACGTTCAAGTGCTTGCGCTTGAAGACGTTCTGCTTCCGACTGGAGGCGATCGCGTCCCGCTGCTGGGCCTTGAGCCAGTTCCCCGAGACCGAGACGTCGTAGTTCGGGTTCGCCTTCTGCAGGGCGTCGACCGTGGTCCAGTCGTCCTTCTCGTCGATCGTGTAGATGATCCCGAAGAGCCGGTCGTTCGGCTGGGAGCCGTCGAGCATCCGGCAGACCTGCTCCCGGAGCGCGTAGCAGGGGCCGCCGATGTTGTCGCCGGCGGTGGTAATTACCAGGAGCAGCGGCTGCTGGCGGGCCCCCATGCCGGTTTCCATCGTCTCGTAGAGGACCGAGTCGGGGTGCTCGTGGTACTCGTCGACGATCGCGAGGCTGGGGCTTGAGCCATCGCCCGGCTTGCCGATGATCGGTTCGAACCGGGAGCCGGTCGACAGGACCGCCAGGTTCGAAGCGTTGACCGTGACTCCATACTGCTCGAGGAAGGCCGGGGTCCGCTCGGCCATCAGCCGCGCCGGCCGGAAGGTCTCCCAGGCTTGCTTCTCTGTGACGGCGCCCGAATACACCTCAGCCCCTATCTCTCCATCGGCCGCCAGGAAGTAGAGGCCATCGATCGCCGCGCCGGTCGACTTCGCATTCTTCCGGGGGATCTCCTGGTAGGCGGTCTGGAACCGCCGGAGGGCGGTCCCCTTCGTGACCCAGCCGTAGAGGTTGGATCGGACGAAGGCTTGCCAGGGCTCGAGCTTGATCAGGACCGCGCCGGGATCCCCGGGCTTCGGGTGGGCCCAGTGGCCTTTGACATGGGGGAGGAGCTCGGCGAACTGACAGGCCCGCTCGGCTTTGCCCAGGTCGAACTTGTAGGGGAACGCCTTCGAGCGAGACCGCTTCAGGTCCTCGAGGAACCGCCGGCAGGCCAGGCGAACCCACTGACAGGCGAGGATCCGACCGGCGACGACGTCCCGAGCGTACTGCTTGGCCCGGGTAACGTGAGGGTGGCGGGCCCGGGCCACCGACTTACTCCGGTACCCGGTCGGCGGCGGGGGCCTCGGCCGGCTCGTCGGACTCAACCGGCGGCGGCCGGAGACCGCCACAGCTCAAGCACTGGCCGGCGGCGCCGACCCCGCGGGTCGAACTGCACCAGCGGCAAGCGACGCCGACCGCCCGCAGCCTACGGAGGAGTCGGCTGATTGGCTTCATGATTGGCTTCATGAGGCCCCCCCGAGCCCGGCGAACGGGTTCTTCTTCCCGCCCTGGCCGGTGACGCTCACCCGGCTCCGGTCGGCCGGGGTCATCCCGAACCGCTCGAACATCTTGAAGAGCTGGGTCCGCTCCCCGATCCCGATCGTGTTGTCCCGGAGCTTGGCGGCCATCCGGACCAGGCCCTCGAAGGCCAGCCGGTCGGAGGCCAGGGCCACCCCGGGCACCAGGAGGCCGGCGATTTCCTTCCAGAGCTCGCGCTCCGTGGGGGGAAGGTGCTTCGGCGGATCCCCGAGCGGGCCGTTCTCGGTTGGCTCATCCTTGCGGTTCCGGTAGCGCTTCTTGTCGTGCGCCAGGCGGCCGGTGATGGAGAGGATTGCGGTCGGTTTTCGTGGAGCTGGCATCTTCAGGACCCCTTCACATTATGGCGCATTACCGGCCAGCCTTGAAGCGCGGACGTGAAAAAAGAGCTGGGAGCGCGGCTTCCGGCGGTTCGATCCGTAGAGATTCACCCCACCCCTCCCCCTGGTCGCTTCCGATTCCCGAACCCGCCGTCCTCCGATGCTGTCCGCCGCGAGTGGCAGGATCGGCACCGTCCGATCAGGTTGGCCCTGCTGAGCGCCAGGTCAGGCCGTGAGCGCCTCGAGGCCAGGTGGTCGACCTCGGTAGCCGGCGCCCCGCAGCTGCAGTGTGGCGAGGCTGTGAGGACTTGAGCCCTCAGCTTCCGCCAGGCGGGCCGGGAGTAGAACTGCCGGTCCTCGATCGACTTCGCGGCGTCCGCTTCCCGCCGTCGGTGATGAGCTGACCCGACGGCTCGGGCATGGACCGGACAGCGCGCCACGTCCCGGACCAGGGCAGGGCACCCGGGATGCCCACATGGCCGAGGGATCCGGGTCGGCATCAGCGTACCTTCCGGAACTTGGCCGCCGAGGGACAGGTCGCGAAGTGGCTGAGCCCTGAGCCGGCGTCGGTCGCTGAGGGCGGGAAGGAGCGTGCGTTCGCGTTGCAGTCGACCGGCATGAAGGCCCCGGTCGCGGTCTCGATCCAATAGATCGGCTTGGGGCAATCCCGGCATTTCCCTGGCCGAGTGCCCGGTGGCACGGTGAAGTAATGGCCGGAGCTCATCAGCGCAGCTCCTCGATCACCGCGGACGGCGGAGCGTCCGGGCTCTTTTCCGGAACGCGCGCCGGGTCGTTGGGGACGAGCTTCGGGAGATAGCGAGCCTCAAGCTCGGCCAAGTGGTCGTCGTCGGCCTCCTCGGCTTTGCGGCGCTCGATCTCTTCTCGGACGAGCTCATCGAGGTCCTCTTCGAGGAGCTGTTCAGCGACCGCGAAGACTTCGCCCGGGAGCGTGTTTGGCTTCGAGATCTGGCCACCGCTGAAGTGGCAATAGGTTTCGGACAGGTGGTCGACGAGCATATTGAAATCCTTCCCCTCGTCGCGGATCCGGTCGGGGAGAGACTTCTGCTCGCCAGGATCGAGCGGGGCCCATTCGTCGAGCGCGGCCTCGATCGCCTCGCGCTCCTGGAGCAGACGGAGGACGGACGCTCGGAGCCATTGCTGAGAGCTGAACCTCATCCGGATCCGGAAGAGGATCGTCGAGAGGCGAGTCATCAGCTGTTGCGCCCCCGCTGGGCCCGGCGATAGGCCCGGACACTGTGCCCATCGACGACCCAGGCGAGGATCCGCTGGCGCACCGCCCGGGCCTTCCGTCCCTTCCCGATGATCCGGGGGCTCCAGCGCAAGACCAGGCGGCCGGTGAGCCGCCCGTCCCGGATCAGCTTCGTGACGTGGTCCGGTGTGACGTCGAGGGTCCCGGCGGCTTGGGCGGTGGTCATGAGGTGGCTCCTTCGTTCGGGTTCGTGGCGGCTGGCTTTCGCTTCCGCCGGATGGTCATTCCCCGGCGCTGAAAGTCGGCGGTGACCTTCGTCAACCAGAGGCTGTCTTCGCCGGCGAGCCCGCGCTGGCGCCGGTGCCTCTCGTAATCACGAAGCGCTGAGAGAATCGCTGAGCGATCCACGGGCTCGATCTGCTTTTTGTCGTCATGCATCGCTGCTGTTCTCCCGGCTGTTGTTTCCCCTTACTGAACTACCATCCCGGCTGTTGTAGATCTCTGAGAGGAAGCGGGACAAGCTCTTACGAGCTCAGAACTTCCAGCCGGGAGCCCCTCCCCCCTTACCCCCCT
>ERZ1292625.2835-Hain-H41-01um-R1-2835-length-15084-cov-8_pt1 | contig 15084 bp, 11 predicted proteins | sample MGYA00564400_ERZ1292625 | MGnify/ENA primary metagenome ERZ1292625 (study PRJEB36523, sample SAMEA6512639) | groundwater metagenome | collected 2019-01-08 | study: AquaDiva: Metagenomics assemblies of 32 groundwater samples | reverse complement strand
CATCTCCTTCGACTCTTTCACATATTTTTTTAAGCCCAAATCCTTGCCCTTGCTTACATCCCTGTCTTTCCAGTCAACAATAACTTCTTTTATGTTACAGCCTTTATTTTTTAGTATGTGCAGAAATTCAACATCCCACGAAGTAACTGACCAACCGGACACTTTTTCTTTAGTTCTAAAAAATTCAAGTTTGGGAAAGTTTTCCTTAAGGCAAGTTGCGGCAAACATTTTAAAGCCGCACTGGGTATCCGTAATTTCAGGCAAGATTAACGACCGTCTGATGGTTGCAAAAACCATTGCTCCCAATTTTCGATAAATCGGGAAGTCTTTACGGCCAAGACCCCGTGAACCGATAATTGCGCCGTAATCCTTATGTGTATAGGGTAAAAGTTTGTCTAATTCGCCAATCGGCGTCGATTGGTCCATATCCGTAAACAAAACCCAATCGCCTTGGGCTTTTTTAATCCCGTAATAAAGCGCAGAGGGTTTTCCTCCGTGCGGGTTTTCCAGAAGTTTGAAGTTTTTGAATTTTCTGATTTCCGCTTTAACTATCTCACGACTTCTATCACTGCTTCCATCGTCGGAAATTATTACTTCCCAGTCAAAATCTTTACTTTTAAGATAATTAAAAACTTCCGTCAGAACTCCTCTTTTGAGGTTCTCTTGTTCGTTGTAGCACGGAATTATGACGGAGAGATATTTGGCCATGCTATAAGTTTAACGATTATTTGAACTTTAGCCAAATTTGTGTCTTTAGCTCCTCGGAAAAGTTAAGACCGATACGCCCGACGGAAAATGCATTAGGCGCCGCCTCCGGCGGGACAACAAATTCAATTAACGTATTTTTAGGGTCCCCCGGATAGTCAAAACCGTAAAGTTTCAGTAAGTATCTGTAACCCGCATCTTCATTTAAAGGAACATTAAAAGAAATGTAAAATGGCGAAGAAGTTTTGGTTAGACTTTTTAACGTCGAAACCGCCCTGTCTTTTGCCAAAACTCCATAGTTGTCGGTTCCGCCTACTCGCTCCAAACTTTTTGTACCTAAAAGAATTGTTACTGTCGCCAATGCAATGTAAAGCCAGACCTTTTTTAATTTGGATAAAAGGTAGCCAATTGCAATTACGGCAATAGGGAGTAGATAGTTAAAATAATATTCCGACGGCCTATCTTTGAAAAAAGAAAAAAGAACGGGAGACAAAACCCAAACAAGGGTAAATCCGTACCACATCTTTTCTTTTTCTTTCCATGAAATATAGACAAGTAGCGTTCCAATTGCCACGATAACAAATCCGCCGAATAACGCCGACCCTGAAATTCCCGACATTAAAATTCCGACCCTTTCAATAACCGGCAAGAATGCAAGTCCTACACTTCCCGATTTAGTCGAACCAAAATCGGTTAATAATTTCAGATTAAGAAAATTGTGCCGAAGGTCAAAAAGTAAAATAGATATAAAAGGAATTGCAGCTCCCAAAAACATCAGTGCAAGCTTTTTAATGGGCCTGCCCAAAATGGGCAGGAATATGGGAGCATACATGATAAATTGAAAATGGAAACTTATCCCAAACCCAAAAACCAGCGAAGAAAGAAAAACAAACAGCATCTTCTTTGTTTGGTAATACTTCCATAAAAAGTAAAAAAGGACAAAAGAAAAAAGAGGAATGACAACCGGATTCCAGGCTATAGTGTCCATAGATAGTGCGAAGGGATTAACCGCCCAGACCAAAAGTGCAATTAAGGCAACTTTCACATCAAAAATTTTTTTAAGAATTAAGTAAGACGAAATGAAAAAGACGGAGTTCACAAAAACTAAAAAGTAAATTGTGGCAACCGGATGAAGTTTGGTTAAAGCATAAAAAGGAGCAAGTAAATAGAAAAAATAAGGCGGAAGATAAAAGCCCGAAGGGCCGACAACTCTGGGTCCTATTAATGTCAGGTTTCCCGAAAGAATCTCCCTGACGGCTTCGGCATCTCTTTCCTGGTCCCAACCAAAACCGATTCTTTCATCTAAACGGTAGAATCTGAAAAAACCAAATATTAAAAAAATGAAGGCGATGGCAAAAAATTTACGATTATCTTTCTTTGGGATTAGCATCAATATCCAAAAAACTAGAAAGCCAAGCGTTATATAGTTAAATGTCTTCTGAATCGGAGTCTGCACTATTTTCCAGGAGAGGAAATTATAGCCGTCCTCCCGCAGCGCTTCTTTTTCCAAACATACTCTTCCTTTACAATCAGAATAATCAACTTTTTTGCCGCTTGCGTAAATTTCATACGCGCCGGGGAAATAACCAAGATTAAGAATTATTTTTTCGTATCCTCTAAATTTGACAAAGCCGTAGGTGTTTCCTTTTGATACAACTTCCTGTGGAAGTTCTTTATCATTCTCATCTAAAACTACAAAATCGGAAAACCAGCATGCACGGGTAGCACTTGGGGCAAGCACATCGTCCCCCAGAGTAGTTGTTGAGTATCTATGTGGATGAAGATGTTCAAAATCATCGTATCTATATAAATCATCAACCGAAACCGGCTGGGGCAAAAGATGATTTCTGTTTCCGTAAATTGCCAGGCCCGAAACCACAATAAATAAAATCCAGACAATTTTTTTATTTTTAATACTTGCCAACCAAAAACCGAAAAGCGCACTTATTGTAAAAATCGCTATGCCCAGAAGTCTCCAGGAAAACTGAATATCCTGTAAAAGTTTAATTTTCTCCCAAACCGGTATTGAGATTGGAAGAATTAAATAAATAGTTCCCAAAGACATTATAAAAAACAAAACTGTCCAAATATTCTTCACCAAAACTTCCTTTGCGTTTTTCCTGTTTTTAACAAATAAATAGATTAACCAAATAAAAACCAAACCAAGCACCACCCACTGGGCATAACCCAACATAAAACTCATGCCGTCATTTGCCGTTCCCAAAGAAGAATAAAAATAACCCCACTTGGATTTAATTAACTGACCCAGTGTAGGAAAATGTTCCCGCCATTGCAAAAAATTATGGCCAATCTGGGTGTATTTCTGTTCCAATACCGCAGGGCCTATAAAAAATGCGCCAAAGCCAAAGGCGCTTATGAAAGATAAAGCTATCCAGACAATTTTTTTAAGCGGTGGCTTATCAAGAAGAATTTTAACCGCCAAATAAAGAAGAATTATCGGCATCAAAAACATGACCGTAAAGTTATGAGAAATAGTTAAAAGTCCGCCCGCTATAGCCGTCAAAAAAGCGTAAAAAACCATTCTTCTTCCTTCTGATTCCATAAGCTTCGCATACAAATAAAGCACAACGGGTAAAATCGCATAGGCTAGAAATTCAGGGCTTCCGCGAACGAAAATAAGTGAGAATCGATAAGGAGCAAAGAGATACAAAAGCGCAGACCCCACGGCAGGAAGTTCTGATTTTGTTTCTTTTTTCATCCATAAATAGAAAAATAAAGTTCCAATTAAAAGCGATGCAAAATTGATTATTTTTAGTGCAATAAAAATATCATGGCTTAAATAATTGACGGCAATAACCAAATAGTAAAAAAGGGGGTAGAAAAAATTGTAAATGGGAGCTCCGCACCAATAATTTAAGCTCCCTGCCCACCTAAGGGGAAAATGACCCTCGGTAATTGTTTTTATTGCGTCAAAACTGCGGGCAATGTGGTGATTACCGTCATGGGTGCTAAAAACGTTATACTTAAAAATTCCTTTTCCCGCCCAAATAACAGCAAAAATAAGCCCAATAAAAATTAGAATTTTTAAGTATTTCACAATTTGATTTTATCTTTTACGCGGAGATAAACAAAGATACAAACCCAAGCACCCAAAAAAGTAACGGACACATAATCAAAAAAATTCTCAAGTTTAGTTTCTCCTACTTTCCAAGAAACATTATTAGTCCCATTATCTAAATCGTTTACCGATAAACACACCCTGCCTGTACAATCCCCATAGGGCACATTTTTCTTGTTTACTTTTATGTTAAATATTTCCGGAAAATAACTTAAATTAAGGATGATTTTATCTCCCTTAAATTTGTTTTTATTAATTTCTGTCTCGATTGACCCAAAAGTACTTCCTCTTGCTAATTCCTTTGCTGACACATTTTCCCCTTCTTTGCTGGATTCAACCAAAGGTGTCGTAAAATAACATGACATACCATCTGGGGGAAGGGTTGTTTCAGCATATGCCGGAACTTTCCGGCAGTTTATACATAAATTATCCAAATCTTTATACAAAGGAAGTTCGTTTTCCAAAACCGGCTGTGTTAGTAAATGATTCCGGTTTCCCAAAAAGGCCAAAAGTACCACCCCTATTAATATCGGCCAATACACAAGCTTTGATTTAATCCTTGAAAGCCAGAAAGAAAAAAGCGCAGAAATTGCAAAAACACAAATTCCTAAAAGTCTCCAGGAAAATTGGATAGTGCCAAGTACGCTTACGTTTTTCCAAACGGGAAGCGACCACGGAAGGACTAAATACAAAAAAAGCAAAGATAAAACCCAAAATACTGCTACCCAAAGATATTTTGTTAAAAATACTTTTTTAATAATATTAATTAAAAGCCATCCGGTAACCAAAAGAAGAACGGCCCACTGGGCAAATCCCAGTTGAAACGACATGGCATCGTCCACTACTCCGATTGCCGAGTCGCCAAAGCCCCATTTTGAATAAATTACCTGCCCGAGAGTTGGAAAATGGTCCCAATAATTAAAAATCGGAATTGCAAGTTGCGTAAATTTCTGCTCAAGAAGTGCAGGAAAAATAAAAAACGCTCCCAAGCCGAAAGCGCTAATAAAGGAGAATAAAACCAATATGATTTTATGCAATTTTAATCCCCTGCTTTGCCAAAACTTCAGCAAAATATAAAGAAGAATAATGGGCATAATAAACATACTGACAATGTTGTGAGAAATGGCTAAAAATCCCCCCGCTGTTGCCGCCAAAAAACACGCAACTAGGAAAGATAAATCTTTTTTTGCGGCAAAGGCTTTGGCGTAAAAATATAAAACAACGGGGATTACCCCGAAAGAAAGATATTCGGGACTTCCCCGAACATAAACCAGTAAAAATGTGTAGGGAGCATAAAGATATAAAAGGGAACCCCCCAATGCAGCCCATTTATCTCTCGTTTCTTCTTTCATCCAAAGATAGAAGAACAAAGTACCGACCAGTAAAGAAAGAAAACTGACTATTTTTATGGACGCCATTACACTTTTGGTAAAAATAAATGCTAATGCCACCAAATAATAAAAGCCGGGAAAATAAAAATTAAAAGTCGGGGTACCACATTGGTAATTGAGCAGTCCCGACCACCTTAGAGGAAATTGCCCTTCGGAAATTGAGATTATGGCATCATAACTTCTTGCAAGGTGGCGGGCAACGTCGTGGGTTTGATAAAAAGAGTATTTAAATAATCCCTTTCCGGCCCAAACTACAGCCGATACAAGAATTAGAAAAATAACAAGTGAGGAGAATTTCTTCATCTAGTTCGTATCCGTTCTTGCACAGTAATTCCACCAAATCTCATTTCTTTCATAATTTTCCCTTCTTCATTCTTCTGACTTAGCCAGGCATTCTGTTCGGGATAAAGATTCCCGGGCTCCTCATAAAGCGTATAAATAACACCTGCATCTCTTACGGATTTCTTGTCTCCCCCAAGCCACATAAAAAGATAATCGTAAGCGTGCGGTATAACCGGGGGAACCCAAACATCAACACTGAAGGAATTATCTCCGGCGTCATCTAAAACCCAATTCACTGCATTTATTTGGTCCTTAAAAGTAAAAGGGGCAACTCCTTTTTGTAAATAATTATTAATCATGGGCATGTTTGTTTGAAAAAAAATTATAAAAAATATCGCCAAAAAGATAGCTCCAAACCAATTTTTTGCCAAATAGCTTAAGGCGGCAGAAAAAAGAATAATAAAGGGAACAAAATAGCCGATTAAATAGTAGTCATAAACTTTCGCCTCATTGGCTCGAAAAAATAACAGACCGATTATGGGCGAGATTAAAAAAATAAGAAACGTAATAACAAACTTACTCCTTAACAGACTTTTTGCCTTTGCAATATAAATTCCTATACTTGCCAATAAAAATACTTTAAGAATATTTTGCTTTTGCGGAAAAATTATTGAAGTTAAAGCTTTATAATAAAAATCAAATCTAAATTTAATAAACTCCCACAAAGATAAATTTATTTCCTTTCTGTCATTCAAAGCATTTTTTAGTGCGCTTACAAGAATATTATCGTGTTTAAAGTTAAAAATAATTTGGGGGATAAAAGTAATAAAAAAAACAAAAAACATAGTTAGAAGAGTTTTATTATTCGGTTTTCCGGTCCAAAGCATAAAAACCAAAAATGCAGGAATGTAGAAAAAAGCACTTGCCATTTCAAATTGGAGCGAAAGTACAATTAGAAAGGCTGTAACAACCCACCACATTTCCCCCTCTTTGTTTGCAATTTTTAAAAGCGAAAAATATAAAAGAGGACTGATAAAAAGTATTGGTGCGGGATTTGCCAGCCATCTTCCGTAAAGCACTATAAAATAAGAAAAGGTAAAGATACATGCCGCGATAATTCCAGTTTCCCGACTATGTGCTTTAAACCCTACAAGATAAACAAAAAATACGCCCAAAGAACTAAGTGTACCTATAAAAACGGCCGGATAAACGGGATTTCCTGCACCGATTAAATAAAAAGGGGCAATTAGGTAATAAAAAGCTGGGCCCAAAAATACGCCCTCGAGACCCGTTACCGGCCCGACCAAAAAAGGTTTGGCACTATACCATAAATCCCAGATAACTTTGGCGTCGCGGCCCTGGTCAAAATAAAATCCCAGAATTGTATCAAGTCGCCAGAGTCTTACAAAAAAAGCCCCGATTAAAATTAAAGAAAGAAGAAAATAGACAAAAGGATGCTCCCGAATTTCCTTAAGAAGTTTTTTAAACATACCTTATCATTGAATACTTTGAGTTAACTTCTTGTAAATCTGGTATGTCGCAAAAGAATCTTCCATAGCTCTGTGGATATTTCCCATTTTTATTCCAAAAAAATCGGCCACTACTCTTAATTTTAGGCGCTTAGGTTCTTTATTTTTATATAAAACCGGATAAGCTATGGACACCACATCGATATGGTGATAGTCGAATAGACGCACAATTTTTGCCTTCTCATAAGCTTTTGCTATAAAAGCGTGGTCAAATGCTACTCCCCAACCTATAAGCATACAATCTTTGGCAATTTGATTGAACTCCCTTAAGACTGATTCCAAAGATTTCGCACCTTTCCAATCTTTTTGGGAAAAGCCGTTTATTTTTAATGCTTCTCTATCAGCTCTTTCTATATGAACCGGTGCAATCTTGGCTTCATATTCTCCAATGATTTTCAGGCTTTTACTATTAACAACTAAAGCTCCAATCTCTATAACTTCGTGTCTTATTATGGATAATCCGGTTGTTTCGATATCTACAAAAACTAGGTTTCTATCCCTAAAATCAATCTGTTTTGTATTAACTTTCATTTTGCGTGGGCGAGTTTATAGATATTAGCTCCGGCAACTTGCCAGTGGTTCTCAATTTTACTCCAGCCAAAGTTAGTTATCCAAGCCGACGGGTCGTGAACCGGGTTGCATTTTTCTTCCGGTTTTTCGCAAACAACAAAAAGCTGGTCGGTTACGGTGTAAAAAACCGCATTGGGGTCGGTATCAACAATCTTTGCGCCCCAAACAAGCAGGAAATATTGATAAACATCGCGGTTATTTCTTTCCGAAAGACTGGCGAGATTTAGCCTTTCCCCCATAGCTTTCTCTTTAATAAAATTTGCAATCTCTATACTTTTTTGCAGTTGCCTATTGGGCGGATACCTTAATGGACTATTGATAAGATTAACCGCTATCAAAACGCCAAATACCAGATACAAAATACCAGACACTACTTTGTACTTTGTACTATGTACTATGTACTCTGCGAGTCCGCCGACAAGCAGAAAAGGTACCGGGAAAATAAAACCCATATAGTGGTCAAAAATTTCACCTTTATAAAGCGCAAGTCCGAAGATTCCAACTAAAAACCAGATTAACAATATGGCTAATGACTGATGACTAATGGTTAATTTTTTACGCTTAATAAATAACCAAACTAAAGACAAAGCAAAAATCATACTAACAACTTTGCCTGCAGTTTCATTTCTACCTGCGACTAATCTCGTATTGGCATTCACAAAAACCGGTACGAAATTTTTAAGACCTGTTAGCGGCCCGGCAAAAGAACCGCCGCTTTCAACGGAAAATTTCTTTATGGAATTGAAATTTTGAAAATTGTGCCGAAGGTCGAAGATAAGAAGCGGGGACATCAATCCTGCGAAAATTACAAAACCAATCAAAGAATTTCGCAGGAAGTTTCCAATCAATAGAGTAACCGACTTCGTCGTCAAATTTCTAAATGTCAAAATCCAAAACAAAAATAATACAGGGGCAAGTAATAGTCCCAAATAATGCGATTGGAGAACAAATGCATATGAGATTCCCAAAACAATCAGCCATTTAAACTCCTGTTTTTTCCAGACACGCCAGATTGAATATATAGAAAGAAGGGCAAAAAATGGCATTATGTTGGGATTCCACGAAGAACGGGAATGAATAATAACCGTCGGCGCAATTGCATATAATCCTGCAGCTACCAGTGCCGCAGACTGCCCGAACCACTCTTTAGCAATCTTCCAAACAAGAAATATTGTGGCAACTCCCAAAAGGGCAACCATAACTGACGGGCCAACGGGGGAAAAGTTGGCAATCAAAAGCGCCGGGGCCATCATGTAGTAATAAAGCGGCCCCAAATACATATTGCCGATTGAGGTAACGGCTCCTATAAGCGGCGGGTGAGCTTCAACCAAAAAACGCCTGACAATAATTACATCCCGGCCTTCATCTCCCAAAAAGGTCATGTATTCGCCAATTTTATAAAGCCGCAAAAATGCCCCGACCAATAAAATTGCCAAAAGGATAAAAAGCGTAAGCTTATTGGTCAATGCAAACCACAAATTAAACAAATCAAAAATACTCTTAAAAACTACTTTCAAATTGGCGCCGGTTTGTTTACCACCGGCTCTTGGGTAATGATTAACCCCGACTTCGGCAAAAGAAAAACCCAATCTTTTTGCTTTAACAAGCATCTCAATTTGGGTCACTTTCTCTTCCCCAACAAGCGGCAATACCGCCTCATAAACTTCTTTTTTAATCATTTTGAAGCCGCACGAGTAATCCTTAACATTCAAACCCAAGATGAGTCTTGCCAAAGCCGACCAGCCAAAAGTAAAAACTTTGCGGGCAAATGAATCTGCCCTGTTTTTTCTAAAACCCAATATCAAATCGGCCTCATCCTTTTTAGAGATAAACTTTGTGATTTCGCCAAAATCAAATTGACCATCAGAATCCGTAAAGGCAACCCATGTATACTTTGCATTCTCAAACCCTGTTTTTAACGCTCCGCCATAACCCTTGTTCGGCTCGTGTACTACCCTAATTCTTTTGTCACTCGAAGCTAGACCATCTGCAACTTGTGGAGTTTTATCGCTTGAGCCGTCATCGACTATTATTATTTCCCACTTATCCGCAATTTTGTTTAAAACACTTGAGGCTTTTTTAACAGTATTTTCGATGTTTTCTTCTTCGTTGTAGCTTGGGAAAAAGACCGAAAGCGCATCAATAATTTTAGCCATATTACACTACGAGTCTAGCATAACTAGCTTTATCTGTGCTAATATTTTGGGTGATGAAGTTTGTTAAAAGGCTCATACTTATTGGCCTTATGGCCTTAATTCCCACCTTTGCCGTCTGGCTTCCGTATTTTGCAAGGCTTAAAAATTTCTGGACCATTCCCTTGCCTGAAGCCGGCATGGCAACCATTGTTGCAAACTATGACGGACCGCTTTATCTGGTAGTTGCCAAAACTTTTTATAACCAAAATTTAATCAAAGACAACTTTCAATTCCCCCTTTCGACCGAATATTATGCCGCGCATTTCCCTCTTTTTCCGGCCCTTATTAAAATCTTTTCCTATATTTTAGGCTTTCCCTATGCAATGCTGGCTGTTACGGTTGGCTCAACTGTTTTGTGTCTTTATTTTTTCAACAAATTGGCACGCGAGTATTTGGACGAAAAAGAAGCACTTTTTCTGACTTTTGCTTTCTCAATATTTCCGGCACGATTTTTAATAGTCCGCTCAATCGGTTCACCAGAACCCCTATTTTTGGCAGGCATAATTGCATCTGTCTTTTACTTCGCCAAAAAGAAATATTGGCTTGCCGGCATCTGGGGAGCAGTTGCCGCAGCCACCAAATCTCCCGGCATCTTGCTTTTTATCGCCTATTTTCTTTACCTTGCCATCCCTAAATTTAAAGATTTGAAAAACAAATTGGAAACTCTTCCCATACTTTTAATCCCCGCTTCCCTCTTTGTTGTTTTTTTAATATACAAATTTACTTTTAATAACTTTTTCGCCTATTTTCGTTCGGGAGATAACATTCATCTTTTTTTCCCGCCCTTTCAAATTTTCAACTTTTCCTCTCCTTGGGTCGGAACTTTCTGGCTTGAAGAAATCATTTTCGTATATTTAATCGGAGCTCTCGGGGTACTTCAACTGATTAAACAGAAAGAGTATTTGTTTGCATGGTTCGCGGGCATATTTTTTGCAACGACAATTTTTGTTTCGCACAGGGATTTAATCCGTTATAGCTTGCCGATGATACCTTTTCTCTATATTGCATTCAGAGAAATCCTGATTAAAAAAGAATTTAAAATAGCACTTGTATTTTTGCTCATTCCAATTTATCTTTTTTCACTCGCCTTCATATCCCAAAACGTGATGCCCATCGCCAACTGGGGGCCGTTTCTTTGATATGAGTTGGGAACGCAGATGGCAATGGCTTAAAGGCCCCTATCTTAGATTAACAGGAGAAATTTGCCCTGAATGTAAAGAAAGGGTTTTCCCACCAAAAGCAGTTTGCCCGAAGTGTGGAACCAACCTCACTTGCGACCAAAGGGGAACTTCCATGTCTTCCAAATCACCAGATTATACATCAGATAATTGTACGGAAGAACCAGAAAGGCAACTATAAAGGGAAGTAGAATCTGTCTGTACTGTGCTCCAAGAAGAAGAACCCCCAAAGTTCCGAAAACCGTTTGAATAACTAAAGCACCGGTCGAGGTCAGATTGAATTGAATAAATTTATAAATAAGCTTTATGGGCCCGGTTATCTCGGCCTCTTTGAACGTCCAAATGTTATTCAATACAAAATTGTTTATGATTGCAAGCTCGGTTGATGCTGCCCAGGAGGTCCACTCCGGGAAACCTATATTTGAAAAAACCTGTAAGAAAACGGCATTCACAACATAGCCCAAAAAGCCGACTGTTCCAAACTTAAAAAATCTTAATATCTTAGGATTATGAATTTGAAACAAAAAAATAACCTTTAAAGTTTCACCCATTTCGTTCTTTATTAGTTTAGATTCTCCCATTTCTCGTGCCATAAAGTTTATGGGCACCTCGACAACTTTTGCACCGCTATTTACAACAGCCGCTAAAATGTGAACTTTATAAGCAAAACTGTTTGAATAAAGATTGTCCAAATCTACTTTATCCAGTACGCCCGTTACTTTTGTCAACTTAAACCCAGTTGTAAGGTCATGAATTTGCGGCATCAAAAGTCCGATTCTTGCAACTAAATTTCCAACAACACTCAAAAATTTCCTAGAAAAACCCCATTGGTTTGGTATACTTCCGCCCGGTATATACCTTGAACCAATCACATAATCGTAACCTTCGTCAACTTTTGCCACCAACCTTTTTATCTCATCCGGCCTATGTTGAAAGTCCGCATCAAATTCCATTACATAGTCTGCTCCCAACTTATCCATGGCATACTTAAAACCCTTTGCGTAGGCCTTCCCCAATCCTTCTTTTTTAGTTTCGAGAAGTAAATGCAGCCAGTTATATTTCTTCATTTTTTCTTTTACTACATCGGCTGTTCCGTCCGGAGAATTTCCGTCAACATAAAGAAGTTCCATTTGATGGTTTTTACTGCCAGGCAGGTTATTCATCTCGGCAAATTCCTTGGCCAAAACATCTATCATCTTTGACGTATTTTCTTTTTCGTTATATGTTGGAATTACAACAACTATTTTCATATTTTTATACCCATTTTTTCTGTTCGAATCATCAAAGATAGTTTAATATATTCAAAGACGTCGTGTAAATAAGTGTTTAAATATTTGGGATTAAATGAAACCTTGGACTCGCCTCTGGTTCTGAACTTATACGTAACAGGAAACTCATAAAATTTGTCGGTCACCCGTGAGAGTTTAAAAAGAAAATAATTAAAAAAGCCAAACCCCATTACTTTTAGTTTTTTAAAGTTAATCCTTTCAAGAACGCCTTTAACTCTAATTGCACGGAAAGCTCCATTATGATCATGCACCTCGGTTACACCGGCTATCCATGTTGCAAAAAACTTATTTGCAATCCAATGGTTAATTTTCCTGTTTAACGTCCAGCCTTGGGTCTCCCCCTTCGCTACATGGCGCGAGGCAATCACTACGTCATAGCCCTCTTTAATTTTATTTATTGAAAACGGAATATATTTGGGGTCGTAGGCAAAATCGGCCTCTGTTGAGACAACTGCATCCGGTTTTAACTTTCCAAGACAATACTCATAACCTCTTATCATTGCTTCCCCCAAGCCCTCTTTTTTCCCAGTCAAAAGTTCTATCTTCGACTTGTACTTAAACTTGAACTTTTTAACTATTTCTCCCGTTCCATCAGGAGAATTATCGTCAACAACTAGAAATTTATAACTATCTGATTTATTAGAAGCTGCAATCTTTATCAATGCATCAAGCATTAAGGCTATATTTTCTTTTTCGTTATAAGTGGGAATAATTACGACAACACGCATACAAGGCTTACTTTAGCAAAAGAAACTGCTAAAATATACAGAAGTCATGAAAATAGATATCTTGACGCTTTTTCCGAAAATGTTTGCCGGTCCTTTTGATGAATCCATTATCAAGCGCGCGCAAGAGAAGAATTTAGTTCAAGTACAAGTTCATGATTTGAGAAATTGGGGCAAGGACGAAAGAAAAACAGTTGACGACAGACCTTATGGCGGAGGTCCAGGAATGGTTTTAATGGTCGAACCAATTGACCTTGCATTGAAAAACTTTAAAAAGAAAAATACAAAAGTAATTTTGTTAAGTGCCAAAGGAAAAACATACAACCAACAAAAAGCTCAGGAATTGTCAAAAGAAAAACATTTAATTTTAATTTGCGGACATTACGAGGATGTTGACCAAAGAGTGGTAGACAATCTAATCGATGAAGAAATATCAATTGGCAATTTTGTTTTGACCGGGGGAGAAATTCCGGCTATGGTGATTGTCGATTCGGTAGTTCGCCTTCTACCGAAAGTTCTCGGTGCAGAAGAAGGTTTAAATGAGGAATCACATTCAAAACCCGGATATATTGAATATCCTCAATATACAAGACCTCCGATTTACAAAGGATGGAATGTTCCCGAGGTTTTATTAAAAGGAAATCACGCGGAAATTGAAAAGTGGAGAATAGAGCAGTCTAATAAAAGAACAAAAGAAAAAAGACCGGATTTACTAAGGGGTATCTAACTAATTACAAGGCTTTTCCGGGTTCTTTAGTAGTCGTCGGACCTATAGGTATTGAGTCTTGGGGAGTTGAGGTTATCGGTACCCTCACAACTCGTCTTTTTGGACCAGTCGGGTCCAGCCCCACTTCGACCCAATCTTCAGCTTTATCTTCAGTTGTTACCCAACCGCCAAGTAAATTAGGATTACTTCTTTTTGTATTTTCAGCACTCATGATTGCATATTATATGTTCTAAGACCTTGTTCCGCAAATTTATCCAAATTAATGTCTAACTTTAAACTAACTTTCTTCTGTCTTGAAGATTTTTTGCCAGTCTTTGCTGATTTCTGATCTCTGTTTGGTGGTCTTTTCAACTTGTTTTAACAATTCCAAGTTTTTGGGATTCCTAATGTTTTTCCCAAGTTCCTTGATTATTTCTTCCAAACGCTTTTTATATTCCGGAGGTTTAATACCTAAAGATTTAAGCTTTGATATATCAAGTATCGTCTGGACTCTTTTAATTTTCATCATCTTATCTAACTCTTCATGAGTTATTTTTTCAAATTTCATCGAGGGGTTAACGTATTTTTTAAGAAGTAGGGCAATCTCATAAGGAGTTACGTAGCCTTCGTTAGCTATATGAAAGGTTCCTGTTGCACCTTTATCAATCAACTTTTCTGTAATCCACATTAAATCTTCCAAAACCGTTCCCGAATTCCAGGCGTGTTTATGGGCAAACTTAGAAAAAGTTAGCATTTTAACAAGCATGTTTTTGGGGCTTACCTGGGCCGATACCGGCTGTCGCAATCTTAAAATTAAATATCTTAAACCTTTAGTCCATTTGGCCATGGCCTCGGCCCAAACTCGCGTCCAAGAGTAAAAAGCAATTGGTTCGGGTTGGTCCTCTTCTTTTTTGGCATCCTTTTCGGTGTGACTTAGGAATATGCAACCGCTTGAAGTATGAACAAGAAGGGCATCATAGGCTTTACTGGCCCTTGCGACATTTAAAGCTCCCAGAACATTCACATTAAAAGTCTCCAGCTTATTTTCATCAATCCATTCCAGATTGGTTTTTCCCGCTGCATTTATTACAACTGTCGGTTTATATTTCTTTACTTCTTTATCAACTAAATCAGGTTTTGTGACATCAGCGGAAGAAATCTTACTCAAAATACCCCTTGAAGAAAAATAGTCATAATAAAAATTGCCAACTTGGCCATTTCCAAAAATTAAAACTTTATCTTTTTTGTTCATTTTTGTCCTGTCTTTTCGTAAAGCTTCTCGGCCTTGGCCTTTAAGGGCCTCCACCACCACTCATTATCCTTATACCAGTCAATCACATCTATCAGCCAATATTCAAAATGATGTTCAGGCTTCCAGCCTAATTCATTTCTTATTTTGGTACCGTCTATAGAATATCTACGGTCGTGTCCTTTC
>ERZ1292625.1358-Hain-H41-01um-R1-1358-length-29645-cov-12_pt1 | contig 15102 bp, 22 predicted proteins | sample MGYA00564400_ERZ1292625 | MGnify/ENA primary metagenome ERZ1292625 (study PRJEB36523, sample SAMEA6512639) | groundwater metagenome | collected 2019-01-08 | study: AquaDiva: Metagenomics assemblies of 32 groundwater samples | reverse complement strand
CCCAGATACGCCCCAGGAACTCATGGGCTTCTTCCAGTGACCAGTCAACTTGGATGCCCCCAGCTCTGACCGCCTCACATTCCTGGTACAAGAGTTGGCCAATCCAAGGGAGGTCTTTCCGTGTTGGTAGGGTTGGTGGCATCGTTATACTGGTAATCCTAACGCAGCACGAACGGTCGCGAGTTCAGTCTCCGTGGCAGTCATCAGTCGGTTCTTGGTCTCTAACAAGTCTTGGCTTGTCACGGCCTCTAGTTGACTGGCTAACCACCCATCGAACATATTCTTCACAACCTGTGCCCCGTTTGATTGCACACTTCTAGTAAGTACCTTGTCTTCCTTCAAGGTCAGTGTGACGGTCAGGACTCTCGTAGGTTTATCATAACTATAATTGGCCATGTCTTCTGCCCCTTAGGTTGGACATCCGAGGACTATCGTTGAGATGTTCATTGCACCAGCTGACCCTTGTTGGCGCAATAATAGGGTGTTTGTTCCAGTTGAGTAGGTTCGGGTTGTCGCACCAGCTCTGTCCATGCTATGGAGTACTGTAAACGTATTAGGTGTTCCTGACAGAAATAGCACGAGATCACAGAATGACGCTGCGGATGGGGTGGCAGTAAAATACCCAGAAACCAGCACAAGAAATGTGGTGCCTGTCACACCCCCGACTATGGAGTCGGTAAAAATCACGGTACTCACAGCATCAGGCACTGAGACACGGTCTGTCCCTGTCAGGATACCCCGTACGCCTATACGTGAAACACCTGTCAAAATTGGTGCAGTATACGAGGCATTCCCTGCTACCGTTCCTGTAATTGTCGGGGAGGAATAACTTGCTCCTCCGGTGACGGTACCTGTAATCCCAGGACTTGTCAGTGTAGGAGTTGTGTACGAGGCATTGCCTGTCACGGTGCCTGCAATACTTGGGTTTGTGAGTGCTGGGGTTGTGATGGTCATCCCTGCACCAATCGTGGAAGTGCCACTAATCGCAGGGCTCACCAGAGCCAACCCACTGTTCAGTGTACCGTTCGCCGCAAGGGCCACGGCTAATCGTGCTGCAAGATCAGCCCCTGAGCCTTTCAAAGTGGTCCCCAATCCTAGAACAGTCTCTAATTGAATCACCGCTGCGGCCAGGCCATTCGGTTGCACAGCATCCGTGGCCGTGACACTATTCACGACAGTACTTGCTGTATCAATTGCCCCTGTGGCATATCCACTTGTCCCTGTCACGATAATATCTGCCATCTTACCCTCTTGGTTGGTGTCGTTTCCTGGATGCCAGGAGTGTTAATTCACTTAAGATAAACTCAGACCCCTGGTGTGAGAGTCTTACGCTAAGGTGACGACTAGGTGTGACTTTGTCGATGTAGGCTATATGTGTGAATGCAGCTTGGCGAATGCGTGACAGTCGCGCCACGAGATGGTGGAGGACAAAGTCTGTTGAACCAGTTTTGGTGAGTTTGATACTCAGCCGGTGACACTGAATTTCTTGGTTCGCAACGTATTCAATCGGTGAATAGTTCTTCCCATTCCAGACATCCCCGTCACCCCAGAGTGACCCGTCTCCCCAGAGATTCGTGACAACAGCCATTACGTCACCGTCTCCAGAGGAACAGCTGTCGCGAGTGTGCCTTCTAAATCCAGGAGATCAAGGGTGGCAGCCCCTGTGAACCCGTTGCAATCAGCATGAATCGCTTGGACGTACTTCTCTCGTGACGGGACACCAAAGTCCTTGAATGGGGTTTGATACGTCATGGTGATGTCATTGTCTGCTGTGCCAACCGCATCGGTGAACACAGATGGTACACGTAAAGTATACACAAACACACCTGTGGCACTATTGCCTTCACCCCCACGAAGGGTATTATCACCTTGTTGATTCTCAACCCATGCACACGAGACGGTCTGTCCTGTCATGGGCCCATACCAGACTGGCCCACGTTCAGGGTGATTGCGTAATTCCCGCATGTCCATCCAGTACTGTGTCGAAGCGTAGACAGCACTTCCTGTTGGGATCGACAACATGAGTATGTGGTCAAAGTAGGTCATCCAGACCCCAGCGAGTGCTGCCGTATTCGTGGATTCAATCCCTGCGGTCGCACCCGTACTTTGCAGCTTGTCCCCGACATACATGCCTGTCAATGAGCCTTCTTTTAACCAGAAGACATTCAAGTCAGTGGTAAACCAGAAGAGCCCAATCCCAGGGACAGCACACACACTGGCGGGACTGGCAGTTCCCACTGTTGCATCAAGGAGTTTGATTGAGCCGTCTTCCCCTGTTCCAGCAGTAGCCGCGGTGACATCTGCCCCGAAGTTGGTCCCCGTTACTAAGTAATAGGCTCGCTCTTGCAGTGCAATAATCCCTGGAGAGATACTGTCTGTCCCACGGACAGAGAACGGGGCAAGGGCCATGAACAGCCCTGGAGTTTGGGGGCGCAGTGTGGCCCACGATGACGCCACTGACCAGACATTGTCTACACGGGGGTTGGTCCGTTCAATCCCATCAGGGGTAATACACATCAACCGATCAAGGATCGGACACACAGGGCCACGAGCTCTCGGTGAAGTCGCACCACCTATCCCTGTTGTGACAGTCGTCCCATTATACTTTGTCAGCGTATCAGTCCCGTTTGAAATATACACACTGTCAGTAATAGACCAGGTTGCGAAGTAAGTACGGAGCCCCGCCACTAATCCCGTCAAAATAACTGTTTCAGCTGGTACGTCACTGATGACAGAGATGTTGGTATTATAGGCAATCAATCGCTTGGCTGTGGGGCTTGACCCCCCATAGTAGTACTTATGCCCCCCGAGGACACGGTAAGCCCCATAGGAGGAACTGTTCAAGTTACTCGACCCGTTACGTATTCTAACCCCCCCGTTCCTCCAGCAGTTCTGCATCAACCGAGCTTCCCCGTCAATGAGTTGTTCTTCACTGGAGCGGAGATTGACCCCCAGGTAGGGGTCGGTCCACCGAGCGGTGCTTTCAGCTATTTGTTTCCGTAAGGCCAAAGACTACCCCCTAGAACGAACAAGGTTGGCTCAGGTTGCACGATCTTCCCGAAGATGATGAATCACCCAGGTGACCCCCCTGCGTTGATCCTGGGGCAATTGTGTGCGATCTAGAGGGGGTCATGGGTGTTTCGTTAAATATCATAGGGTTGCATCTGTGTGACGTGGCTGGCCTCAGATTGATAGGCATCAAGTAATTCTTTATAGACTGCAAGCTCTGTGGTATACCTGTCTTCATCATACCGTTGGCAGAACCAGGCACTCAGTCCTTGTGTCCATAAGGAATAGTATAGGCGGATATGTCCCAGGATAACCGAGGATGTATTATCCAATAGATCAAGGTAGGCGTAGTAGTCCCACCAGAGCGCATAGACCGTATCAGGGGCATGCTCCAACCACAATTCACGGCCACTCAATGCAGCCCCATAGGATCTACCCCGCAATCCTGGGGTAGAAGACGTATCCCACTCAACAGCTTTATCACCGGAATAGAGTTTCGTGTGCATGGTGGCGATCATGTACGTGGTCGTACTATTCGGGTTGGTCGTCCAGGCTGACTCAACCGTACAGACCTTTGTGGTATTATTCCACCCCGTAATCTGTTTAATCTGGAGACTACCAGTACCCCCTGTTGTCACAAGGAACTTCCCCTTCAACGTGGTACTATCTGAGACATCCAAACTGGCAGCAAGGGTGATGGAACTGGCCCCCCCAGCGGTTGCGGTACCGGTATAGTCTGTTGGTGCCTCCAGGAGGGTAACTGTCTTAATGTACTGGGCATCGGTGGGCCAAGCATAACGGGACTGACCATCAACTGTCACTGTGACTGCTTGTTTCTTCAAAGCTTCATGGCGGCTGGACTTCAAGGCGATATCTGCTTTCACTCGACGAAACTGATAGTTCGTCCCATCCAAGATCTGTGACGCAGAGGGGTTCGTACGCCCTGCGTTCTTCAGGGCCTCTGTGACTAGATTGGCAATCGTGATGTCTGAATCAACTGACATACATCCCCCTAGTTGCCCCACCCAATATTGATATCCTGACTGGCACCAGTCAGCCCTGCCCGTGTCGTGGTCCCAGCGACTGACAACCCGTCCCCACCAAGGCAAAGTCCCCCTTCAGGGATGGGGAGGACAATCGCAGCTGAGGCTGGGACACCAATCGATAACGCTGGAGCTGTTGTGCCAATCGTAACACTCGTTGACGGGAGGTTGAAAATTTGTAAATACGCAACGGCTGCTGTTGTGTTCAAGAACGTCAGGAAGCGGAGATTCTGTGCCCCCTTACTGGCCAGGTTAATGACTGTGCCTGTGACACTCCCTGAGTATCGGTGTGGAATATAATTCATGCTAATGTTCCCCCTAAGCGAATGACCCACCACTCAATCAAGAAGTTGATGGTACTCATTCGCATATCATGTGAATACAACCCTGCTTCAAGCAAATACGTCCGTGCCCACTGTTGGGCTTCAGCAAGACGAATCGCTTTCTGTTGTTCCGTCTGTGCCTGTTCACGAGAGACCTTCTCGACAGCCCGCTTCACGCACTGTGACAGTTGAGACCCTGTTAATCGGAAGAGAGGTTCATACCAGGTTTCAGGGTGAGGGAACAGTTCCCCATGCCACAGGATACGCCAACACACGCGGAGGCGTGAGCGCCAATCCTTCTTGACATGTGGGTAATACCCACTTTCCATATACGGCGTCAGCGACATACCTCTCCTACTTGTAGTGGAGGTTAATAATTAAATCCCCTGATGCCACGGCTGTCGTGCCTGCATCAGCCCCTTCTGTCACCGTGCTAATCCCGATACCAGTTGAAAACGCCAAACCAGCACCGAGGTTAATATTGGAACCACCACCAGCAGGGACACCTATCGTGTACACGACACCTGTACCAGCTATAGGAGTCCCAGCAGTATTGTGTAGTTTCAAGTACCGGACAGCCGCGTTCGTATTAAAGACCGACCACCCGTAGAGTTGCCCCGCGGAGGCTTTGACATTCGTGGCATTTGTCGTTGCAGCGGACACCAAGTGATAGATAGATGGGCCACCTGTTGTCCCAGGAACAGTCTGAACAAGCCATGGGGTCGTGTTAGCTGTGTTCCCAGGCTGGACGGTCCAGGTGCCTGACTGAGTGGCTGCAATAGCCTGTGCCGCGGCAATATTGACCGTCCCGATGACCTTCGTGGTTTCGGCTGCAAGAGTGGCATTCACGGAGAACGCAGTGTTATCAGAGGCAATCGTGACCCGCTGGCTTCCCGTCCCTGTCACACCATTCCCCATCAACGTCGTGACACCGTTCACCTGGGCCACGTTGACAGACTGGTTTGCCGCTAACGCGACAAGATTGGTGGTGCCTGGGGTGGTCTGGTCAATGCCGACCTTACCAACCACAGCCGTCCCAGCTACGAGCGCTGGGAGTCGTGTGACATCCACATCAAGGCCATTCGTGGCATCACCACCAATCAACGCACCCGCTGCGGTAAGGACGGAGGCTTGCGCCCCATTGAGTAAGTGCCAGGAACGGACAGCATCCCCATCTAACGAGACAGCCGTCGGGGCTGCGGCACTGGCGTACCCACCAGTAATCACAGGGTCAACCGCTGTAGCCACTGCGTCATGGGCGACTTGGCCCATGGCAATATCAATCTTCCCACAGTCACGGGCAGCGCGATCTAGGGGGTCGGTCGGGAGCCCTGTACTTGTTGTGACAGCTGTGGCCGTATCGAGTGCCCCAAAAGAGACTTTGACAATTTGATACTTGACCCCTGCGATATCATCTGTGGCGATGGTATCGCCTACCCCGACGTTGGTACTGAGAATGGTATTATCGGCCATGGAAGAGACTCCCTAAGAATGTCAAGCATGGAAGCAGCCACGCATGACCAACCCCCATGATCGAGAGATAATGATCTGTCGCAGCAGGTGTTCCAGGGTCCCCTCCACCCATCGCAAGTCCTTGCATGAAGAGTAACATCAGGTTCCAACCCCCATTGACATAAAGAAATGTGTCGGAGAACCACCCCCGCCGCTTGCTGCTTTCAGGTTAAGGCCTAACACCCAGATATACCCTGCGGCATGTGTCCAAGTGTGTGTTGCGGTACCAGTACCAGGGCCCGTATCCATCGAGGCCCAGTTGCTGACTCGTCGTGTTTGTGACGAAGTAGCCCCTGCTGCAAGCCGGTCGTCCCAGGTGAACGTCACCGTAAGATCCCCGCTCGTACTGGTGATACTTTGTCCAACAGGACTGGCGCCTTCGTTCCAGGCGACACCATCGTATGTGGTTGTCTGATCCACCCCTGCTGCCGTGAGTACTGCGAGTCCAGTATAGTCGATGGTCGTGCTGAATGTTGCCGTCGCGGGTTGTGACGAGGTCGCAGGGGCGACGCCATACCAAATCTTTGATCGGTAATTGCTATACTGAAACGTCGTATCTCCGCCTGTCACTGCTGTGGCTGCTACACCCCCACATGAGACGGCACTGAACGTCGTGTCTGCCCCGTCAATAAACCCCACCCCAAGGACATACGCACGGTTTGTCCCACTCGCCGTATGATTAACACTCAGTGATGTCACAACGGTCCCGTTTACGGCACTGGCGGCATCGTAGGTGACGGCCATCTCAGCTCCATTGTGCGTGACAGGCTGTCACGACATTTGAATCAAGGGTGACGGTGACACGGTACAACCGTGAGATCATCGCAGGTTGTCCAATAGTAAAGGTCAATGTGCTCGTCGCGGCTGTCGCCCCGCCCTGCATGACATGATCACCACCACTTGTTTCCATCGCAGCTGCGAACATCCACGTTGCCCCGTTATCGTAAGAAATCTCTGCACTCAACTTTGCAGCACGGGTGGTCGTTGAGAGGGCAGCCCAGGTCGCAGCGGTACGATCGATTTCGTACTGAACCGTGGTCGCCCCTTCAGGCACAGGGTACGGGCCCAGCACTTTTGTCCCCAGGGTATTGAGTGCAAACGACACCATCTCATGTCTGAGTGGCGTCGCGCTTCCCTCAACCCCACTATGGTGACTGCTCATGCTGCCTCATCCTCGAATTCGATGATATAACTACAGGACCCCACGGCACTGTTGGTGATATTCTTGATCGTGATGCCTTCGTTGGCACGCAGGATAATGCCTGAACTCCCAGGGCGTCGCATCCAGACTAGGGCAGGGTCCAACGAGAAGCCTGTGCCCACAAGGGCATATCCTGAGGCCAACGCTGCTTCCTCGCTACAAGCAAAGACACGCTTGATTAACCCGCGTGATCCAGTTCCTTCAGATACAGCCGTTGAGGCATGGTCCGCCGTGATACCCGCTGAGAGTGCCACACTGGTATCATCCACCTGGACGGTTACACTAGTACCTGCTGTACGAGCGGTGATGAACCGTAACTCCTGGTCATGGAACACCCCTGTCACCGCCGTGACTTGCCAATTCAATCGGTAAATACGTGAGATCACCACCTTGCGTGTCGTAGACGTATTAAAGAGTGTCGCCATGTATTTATTAGCAGCAGGTACGATCCGGTCATAGACGGCTGAGAACGCCATGGTGGCTCCTTAGACTGGTGAAATCGAGGACACTTCGACGTTGTTGGCAAAGCTCGATGTCACCTGCGTCACGGTCGGTCGATCCGCCTCAGAGGCAAACGTGATGATCATCTGGCCGAACTTCGGGTCAAGAAATGCCAAACTCGCTACTTTGGTTGGGGTCTCCGTGGAGCGTACCCACACGGCCATAATCTGCGCACCAACGAGTGTTTTCACGGCTACGGCTTGTGCAAGTGTACAGGTGAGTTCCATTAACGGCAGGCCTCCATCATCATAAGTAGTGATTTGATTGCTCGGTACAGTTCCTCGTGCGTCACATATGTATCCTTGAACAACATCGCCTCCGTCACGGTGTGAGCCGCGGATTGCTCGGCACAGTGGGAGCCCGTTGATCGAAATTTACTGGCACACTCAGCCCTGATTCATTCATGGCCAGGTCTCGTGCACTCACGGCGAGGCTTCCTTCCATACCCACCAGGTCAATCACGTATCGTGGGGTCACACCCACAGCTGGTTGAGTGATGGTGCCAGGCTGTAAGGTACTGGCCGATTTCACAAGCACGCAGGATGGCGTGAAGCAGGCCCAAATTTGGTACTCCTTCATATCAGGTTCAGCATTACGGTCCCACTCCAGTGTGGCAGCCAGGCTTGGGCTGGTTAGGCAGAGCATGAAACTCAACGAGGTAAGGACTAACCTAAGGGTTCGCATCAATCGTGTCTCCTAGGGGAACTGTGTGCGTTCTAGAGGTATCTGGGGCAGGTTTCCCCACCCCAGGATACGGGTTAGTATGCCTTGCCCAACATTGCCAGAGTTGGTCTCGCAGAGATACCCATCCCATCAGGGCCTTGGAGCCGCTTCGGGGTATACCGGAACTCAGCACCCATGAAGAACTTATCTTCTGTCAACCCAACTGCAAAGGCATCAAGTTCACACTTGAAAATGAGGATTTCAGCTTTCTCTGAGATCACCCCACCTTTGATAATCCCCCACGGGGAGGTTTGGTAGGCTGCGGCTGTTCCCAGGACTGCCATCTGTGCAATCGGTGTCGTCAGAGCTGTCACAGGGTCGATGCTCGTGGTGACATTAGGAGTGACTGGTGTGTAGAGGACTTTCCAATCGACCGTGTCAGCCGCGGTGGCTGAGTTGGTAATGAAATGGCACCGGACGAAGAGTGGTTGTGCCACATCCAGATCCTCAGGGAGTGCCATGACATGAGCCAGTTCATCTCCCGCGGTGTCAAACAGTGCACCACAGTACCCAAGCGCCCCGACTTCCTGCTCGACTGGTGCGCCTGCACCCAAACCAACACGGACAGTCGTCGCCCCACCCATCCACCCAGAGAATGCACCTTGGGGGATGAATATCCGCCCTGGTCTCCAGAGCATTTCCTTATCTGACTTAATCATCGTATCATTTCTCCCTACAACAGAAGGGGGTTAATTACTTGAATGCAATCCAGGCATTGACACCTGAATTGACCTGTGCCGCTGAATCAATCAACACTGTCTTCGCTGTCGTGCTGATCGTGATGCCACTCGCCACAGCTGGTGTCGTGATGACACCTGTCGAACCTGTGGTTAACACCGAGTCTGTCGTAGACGCAGCTGACTGGACGACCATGTTCGGGTTCGTCCCTTCAATGTCCACGAAGAGGATAAACAACGTCGGAGCCCACGGGAGGGTCTCAGTAACATCAGCGGCAGTAGCTGCTGACGTGAACCGACCTGTCAAGAGGACATTCTGTGCACTATCTTTGGAATCAATAGACATGTGATCTCCTACTTTCGGAATTCAAGGTAGAACTGGGGGTCCACTTCTTCCAGCGTCATCTGTGGGGATTCCCCTGGTTTATGGGGGTCTCGTTCATTCGCTTCCACGTCAGGGATACTCGTGTACCGTGGGTTATCGAACGTAGACTTCAAGAAATCGTAGACTTCATCAGAAACTTTCGTCCAGGTATTGGGTTTGATCGTGGCACGAATTTCCCCATGCTTCTCTGTGTTGAGACAGACAGGCAAGGAGTACTTCATTCCACGGAGACGTACTTGTCCCCCACTACGATCGAGGATCACTTTTGGTACAGTCGGCTGTGCCATTACATCTCCTTGGTTAATCGTTGACATACTCTACTTGAACGATCCGTTGGCGAGTACCTTCCTTTGCCAGCTGGTATCGTTCATCGAAGTCCTTCTCCATCCGTACATCGTGTGTGACTTCCACATGATCACCCTTGTCAGCATGCTTCAGTAACCCACGCTTGTGGCGTTCCCCCTGCCAACGCTCTGCTTTGGCTTCAGCGTCTTTCCTGTCAGTAATCCCACGAAAGAGGGGCACTCCGTTTAACGTCACCATCCAATAACTGGGAATAGGTCACCACCTTTGTGCTGGGACCACCACGTTTCCATGACGGCCCCGTATGCCTTACTACCACATGGGTAGCAGGTCAACTACAGACTGGCGGCACACCGGATGACAGAGAAGAACGAGTGGTTCAAGACCGCTCGACCATCATACTGCTTCCATCCGACTGTCGCTTTCATGTTCAACGGGTCAGCGGCACCAGCAGAGCCAAGCGCCTTGCGGATGATCCCCCCGTTTCCGCCGCTGAGTCCCACCCCAGCCACCGCTTGCTGCCCAACGATGAAGATGGCATAGATGTCGGCGAACGACGCAGTGTTCTTCACATCTGTTGCCGCAATTGTGGTACCTGTCGCACCTAATGTGACATACCCATTCGGGGACGCCATGTACCGAACACCATTCTTGTCAGCGCCGATCTCACCTGCGACGACACCTGTCTTCCCAGAGTACTCAGAGGTCAACAGGAAATCAGCCGTATGACGAAGATCAAAGGCGACATCCTCGTGGCACATCCCCCAGTAACTGGGCATCACGGGGCCTGTACCCACATTCTGCGATGCCATAATCATCGGGCTGAAGGGCTTCGCTTTGTTATTCCTCATCATGCGGTAGTTACGATCCAGGTCGTTCTTGTCGATGATCTCAGAGACCGTGACCACACTGGTACCGTTCGCGTAGGTCACGTTCGTCCCTGTGGCCAGCAAATCACGATACAACTGGTCGAAGGTTTCACCCCGTTGCTGCCCAAGCAACTCGACATTCTCAGTCGTCTGTGGGTCCGGCTGTGTGTCAATGACCATATCTGTGTCTTCGATGAAATCCCCGTACGGGGCAATCAAGGCTGACACGTCTGTTTTCGTCTTGGCGCGACCTGCTGGGTTTTCACCTTCTACAAGGGAGGTTGTGGCCAACCCAAGCGCCTCATACCGACGCCAGATCATGGTCTTCCCAGACCGCCTCGCGAGAGACTTCTGGACGACGGGTACCTGGTGAATCAGAGCGTACTGCCCGCGGATCAACAGAAGTGTATCGAAGAACGACTGTGTCGCATCCGATGCTGTTCCGTCTGTAAATGCTGTAGTTTTATTCGTACCCATAATCTTCTATGACTCCTTAGGAGCCAATCAACAACAGATGACTAGCCCAATTTAATCGCAGCTACTTGTGCTTCAAAGTCACTCAAGTCTTTCTGCGAATTGACGGTCGTTGGTTTATTGACTGATACCCGTGGGGCGGTTCCGCCCTTCTGGAATGTCTTGTCTGCCACGTCCTCTAAGTTCGAGAGGAGTTTCGCAGCAGACTTCTTACTGACGAGCGTGGGGTTCTTGGCAACTGCACTGGCGATGGCCAACATTTCACCGAGAGGCCCCAGTTGTTTCATCAAGGCTGGGTAGCGTTTGTATTCTGCCTGGCCTGCTTTCCAGATCTCACTCTCCGTGTCTTTCAACTCAGGAATGGCTTCGTGGGTACTGTGGAAGAGTGCTTCGACTTCAGTAGACAGGGTGTCTTTGAATGCCCCTTGGACTTTGATCGCCTCAGTACGGGCAAGTGCACGAGAACCCTTTTCTGTATCATAGAGTTTCTGCATCTTTCTCGCAATATCAATGCGAGCATTCGCCTTGGCGACCTCTTCGGGATTCCCGTCACGCTCAGCCATCCTTGCAAGGACCCGTGCATCTGTCAGTTCATCCTGCCAAAGAATCTCGTTGTCCTGGACTTGGTCGTCGGTCAACGCTGCCACTTTTTCCTGGAGTGACGAAGTGGTTTTGGTCTCTCGAAGGACCTTGACTTGCCCCTCAAGGTTCGCCAGAGCCTCACGAAGGGCCAGACTCTCCCCCTCACCACCCGACTTCTGTTTACGTACACGGGTAAGTTCTGCTTGCAACCCAGCCAGCTTGGCTTTCAAGTCTTCCGGTTCTACAACTTCCTCAGAAGCAGGCGACGACCCTGTAGGGATTTCTTTTACGTCCGATTCTTCTTGAGTCGTTGTGTCTTCCTTGACTGCCAACTTTTCTTCACTGCGAGTTTGTGCCTGCGTCAGCATGGCACTGAACTCAGGACTGGCGGGGTCCATCAACTGCCCACCCTCGGTGATCTCAACTTCCTTGGCCATAGATTCTCCCTATGAACGCCCGTAGAGCGGCGACCTCATCACCGGCGACGTGATTGTAACGCCCGATAAACAAGACCTGGACCCCAAGGGCCTTTCGGCAACCCCAGGGTCCCCGCTGAATGGAGAAGGGGGGTTCAGCGGTTGGTCGTTACTTCTTAAACCCAAAGGACAATGACTTTTTACCACGAGTCTTCTTCGGTTTCATACTGCCTTTAAACGTCTGCGTCATCGCAGCCGCCCGCCCGCTAGGACTACTTGGTTTCATCAACAACTACTCCTGTGCTATACCCATGGTCAAGCGCATACTGATAACCTACCATCAACGCTCGCAGACGCCAGAGTGCCACACTCACTCCCAAAGTTGCTGGGGCATCCTGAGTGGCCTTCGTCAGGTTTTCCAGCATCAACTTGAATCCTGTCTCCGTCAAGATTGGTATGTCCATAATCTCCTCTGTTAGACTCCCCCTGGACCAGGCCCCCCGCTGTCACTATGGCCACCCTTGGCTTGCTGGATGCTATTGAGTACCTGACCTGGTTTCCCCCCTTCGAGAGGGAGCTGGGGGGGTTGTTGCATATCCAGCTCAAGCCCCTTCGCAAGTCGTGATGGCATGTCAGACATTTCTACGAGCGCTGCGAAGGTATTGGGGCCTATGGGTCTCCCACTTTGCACCATCATCGTCACTAACTGGACAGCTCGTTCATAGGCCGCTTGACGTTCCGTGGCATCCGCAGGGGCTTGCTTGATTGCTAGGTCAAACCGTGTAGAGCTCAGGTTTGTGAGCAATTCAAATACCTGGTCATCCGTCATTGGTGAACCGTCTTCAGGATTTGTGAAGACACTTTGTTGGCCTGACTGGGGTTGGTTCGCTAGTTCAGACAATCCTATGATCCGTTTGAGCTTTGCTGGTGTGTAGTACTGTTGTATCCTGGATAGAAGGGTATATGTACAGTCTAACTGGGCTTCGTCGAAGTTGAACAACCTCGGTTTGAGAATCACCGACCCACCTTGCTGACGGGCTTTGATCGCACGACCGGAGACCGTCCGTTGCCCACCCTCCCCCATCATTTCTGCGTTGATCCCCGTGATCCGTGGGAACTGTCCTTGAGAAATCTGGATCATGGAGAAATGACCTTGGGACATTTCCACAGGATGGATTTGACTGGGGGCAATACTCCCGTATTCAACCACGACACCTGGGGCAGAGCCTACCCGTTCAAGTTCAGATGAGTTTGCACCACCAGCTTTCCTGTTGAGCCACCCTGAGTGCGATGACGCATTAGCGTGAGCTAGGAGATTCGAGTACCGTTTATTATACTCATCTTGGGGGTCCCACAAATTACGTACAATACCCATGATACTCTCAGGGTCATCTTGGAGCATCCTTGAGACATATGGGACATAAGGGTATTGACGATCCTTGTAGGGGGTTTTCCCTGAGTCAAGGATTTGCCCCCAAACGAGTTCACACCAGTATGGCACACGAGCTTCACGGGTGATGATTTTCATCCGCTCGTAGACTTGCATCCCTTGTAGTTCAGAGATTCGTGCGAGTTCAGCCTGTGCCATTTCAGGAGATGCGAACTGTTTCCCTTGACCTGATTGCTGGTCTACGAGTGTGGTAATCTCACCAGCCTGGATAACTTGGAAGGGTTTGACGGCTTCTTGGCCCATCTGGTAGGCCATCCCTGCAAGTTTCTCTAGTCCTTCGTCCTTTGTGCCACAGTCAACTGCATGACCTGTTTGGCTATTTACGATGAGATTGATCGTCGTCGGTTTCTTATACCACAACGTGATGACTCGAATTTGCCCTGTCTCTTGGTCCCACAGCTCACGACGGAGGTTATCCCCCACACCAAGAAGTGTGCTATCCCCGATGAACTGGCCTGCATGGTTCAACCATTCCCCGGGGTTTGCTAAGTGAGTCATCGTGGGGTGAAGACGTTTAAACTCGTCGAGGGCCATCCAGGAACAATCCCCCATGAATGCCCCATCCTGGAACCCTTCATCAGGTGTGGCCCAGGGGTCCCAAATGTAAGCCATAGGGTTGACCCTGGAAACGTGGATATCCCCCCAGAGGATGTCTGTTGCGTCGTCCATTGAGTGAAGGATTTTCCATACCCCTAGGCCACAGATGGTGGCGTCGTCGAAGACGTGGGCATTCCTCCGTTCAAGGCGGGTATACTCACGGGTCGCTACAAGTGCAGCCGTAACGACTTCGCTGAGTCGTTTGTCTTCTACCCCACGGGGTTGTGCCACATACTGAGTGTTGGTCCCCCGCTGAATGCCACACATCAATTCGACTTGAGGGAGTACTTGGTTGAATTCCAATGCTGGGCGACGTTGCTTCAGGACTTTCGCCCGATCCCCTGCATACCATTGCTTGCCGTTTCCTTCTGTGATATCGAAGTCACGTTTGAACTTCTCACGAGCGGTCTGGGTCGTATTGGCCCACAGCTTGACTGAGGCCATCGCAAACCGGAGGAGGTCCGCTTGCTCAGGGGTCGGGGGTACGCCCTGTCCTGGGGCGACTGTGTTCGTTGTAGGGGGTGTCTGCTTGTACTTCTTGGCCATCATGTCCTTTGGGGGGAGCACCCCGTTTATGGAGCCCATTGCAGGAATCGAACCTGCATCGGTCGCTTACAAGGTGACTGTTCTACCATTGAACTAAACGGGCATGACATTACGCAGCCATGTGGCTTGAACCACGGTTATCTTGCTCATCAAGTTCACGAAGCCACCAAGCATCTGGGTCCTTCGTGGGTTCTACATGCCGTGCTGTTTCAGGGCGACTGGTTAACAGCCCATTAAACCCGTCCATGTGGTGGTCGTCCTTGTCTACAGGTTCTTCTTTGAAGTTCTCAGCAGCTTTCACTTTCTTCCACTTGTAGTTTTCTATTTCGTGGATGAAGTTCCCACATGTCGAGTATACAAATAAGTGAGGAGCCCCTTGCACACCAGTAACGGGATGGCGGTGAGTAGGATCAGATACCAGCAACTCAGTAATCCGATCGTACCCAGTATCCCATGACTTCTGGTTAGGCATAACAAGGATGTCTGCGTCG
>ERZ1292625.2828-Hain-H41-01um-R1-2828-length-15127-cov-12_pt1 | contig 15127 bp, 17 predicted proteins | sample MGYA00564400_ERZ1292625 | MGnify/ENA primary metagenome ERZ1292625 (study PRJEB36523, sample SAMEA6512639) | groundwater metagenome | collected 2019-01-08 | study: AquaDiva: Metagenomics assemblies of 32 groundwater samples | reverse complement strand
GAGAAATCGTTTGAAAAAATAGCCGCTAATAGTTGACGGGATTGAAAAACTTTTTGTGTATAAAAATAAAAAAAACCGCTGGTTCTTGCCAGCGGCCTATTTTCAGAACATGTGTTCTTAATATCGGCAACCACCACTAGAAGTACTACTTTTGGTTGTTTGTTTTTTTTGCCCTTTTCGAATTTTATTTGCGGCTTCTTCGGCTGTAATTTTTCCATCGGCTACATCCTGTAAAATCTTCATCAGTTCCTTATCTGTCATTTCTTTCTCCTTTTTTGTGTATTGGGTTGTTTGCCATCCATCGTAGAATTCACCATCATAATATAGAACTTGTTTTGCGTATTGCTCTGGCTCTTTCGGTTCTGGTCTTCTTGGTGTTTGAAGCCCGCACATCTGTCGAAAGTTAACAGACATGCCATTTATTATAGCATCGCTGTGACACCCATTAGTAAATGGGTCATCATTAAGACCGTATTTATAATTCAGAACTTTGGCCAAGTCAATAAATCTTTCTTCGTCTTGTTTGAGTTCCGCAAGCCGTATTTTATCTGCACCCACAGACTTAGCAAACGCAATATATCGCTCTATGGTTTTTACGTTATCAACGTGGCCCAAAATACAATTACAGTTAAGACGAACATTTGCACCTATTTCGTGAAGCGCAGCTATTATACCTTTCAAATCATTAATGAAAACGCCTGTGATTTTCCTATTTTTCTCAAGGTCGCTATCATGAATCGAGATATTTATTCCGGTTATTCCATTCAGTTCATTAATGATGTAATTGGGCGATAAGAGTCCTCCATTCGTAGTAACCCATACCTTGCGGCATGCCGAATTCAAAGCACAAATGATTTTTGATATATCTTTACATAAAGTTGGTTCTCCGCCGAGTAAGATAATATTTGTTTTGTCTGATTTTAGGGCTTGCTCGACTATTACTCGCCATTCAGCATGTTCTGTTGGGTGATAACCGTTTTTCTCGATACACCATGAGCATTTACCATTACATTTGTCAGTAAGATTTACTTCAAGCCAATCTTGAAAGTTGCCTCCACAAAAATTATTTTTGTTAGGTTGCATTCACGGTTTGCCTCCTTTTGATTGAAATTGTTAAAATAACAAGAACCGGATTAATCTTTAGCTCTCGCTAAAAGACTCCCAATCCATATTAATTGCGAATTATAGATCTAATTGAGATATTGTCAAGCATACATTTTTGGACTATTCAAAAAACTCCAATAAATTTCCCTTACCAAAGCCAAAAAAGTTTTACTTTTGTCCCGATAGACTCCACCTCTTCGCCAAATGGCATTGTTAATTTACTACTATAGTAATAGTATCATAAAGTGAAAACATTGTCAAGCCAAAAAATATTGACTTTTCTTCCCTGAACAAGTATATTTCTTCTTGTGTTATAATCATTATAATAATTAAGTTCTGTTTTTTATTTGCTTAAAAAACTTAGAGTCAACAACCAAATAACTGCTCCGGAACTTAGGGTGGCCGATGAAACCGGACAACAGATCGGAATAATGAGCCGGGAGGAAGCGTTGAAATTGGCTCAAGGGAAAAAATTAGACCTAGTTGAAGTTGCTCCAATGGCTAAGCCGCCAGTGGCTCGAATTATGGATTACGGCAAGCATATATACAGAGAAGAAAAAGAGGAACGCAAGCAAAGAGCAAAACAAAAAAAAGACACTTCAAAAATAATCAGAATCAGCTTAAACACCGGTTCAAATGATTTGAAAATTAAGGCCGAAAAAACCGATGTTTTTCTTAAAGAAGGTTTAAAAGTCCAAGTGGAATTAGTTCTTAAAGGCCGCGCCAAATATCAAAAAACTTTTGCCGATTTGGGAAAGTTAAAGACCGAAGAATTTTTAAAATTAATAACCGTGCCAACAAAAACTATTTCCGAACTAAAAAGACAACCGCGAGGATTTAATGTAACAATTGTCAAACAATAATCTGTAATTTATTTCACATGGCAAAATTAAAAACCAACAAAGCAATACTAAGCCGATTAAAAATAACCGGCAAAAAAAAATTAACAAGACGAGCTTCAAATCAATCCCATTTTAATGCCAAGACCTCGGGAAAACAGCGCCGCTTGAAACGCCGAGTTTTATCTGTAAACAAGAGAGATGTTAAAATGTTTAAACAATATCTGCCATATAACTAAATATGCCACGAGTTAAAAGAGGAAAAATCTCCTTAAAGAGACGAGAAAAAATTTTAAAATATACTAAGGGCTACAAATGGGGCCGCAAATCAAAAGAGCGGGCCGCTAAGGAGGCCTTGCTTCACGCTTGGACTCACTCTTATCGCGACCGCCGCGTTAAAAAGAGAACAGCCCGTGCTTTGTGGCAAATCCAGCTTAATGCCGCTGTAAGGCAAGAAGGCTTGAATTACAGTAAATTTATGCACGGCTTAAAAAAAGCTAAAATAGAACTTGATAGAAAAGTATTATCGGAGCTTGCCCGCAAACACCCGGAAATTTTTAAAGCGATTATTGAAAAAGCAAAATAACTATTTTAGAAACTTAAGCATTTCGCGCCATGGCCGAGTATTGATAATGTCGTTCTTGGTCGCCCAGCCCCTACGGGCTTGAGCAATTCCGAATTTCAAATAATGGAAACTATTCTTGCTGTGAGCATCGGAATCAATCGCCAATTTTACTCCGGCTTCAATCGCTTTTCTAATATATTCATCTTTCAAGTCCAAACGATAGGGATCGGCGTCAATTTCAAGAATTGTCCCGGTTTTTTTGGCCGTTTTTATAATTTCTTCAACGTCAACATCATATGGCTCGCGTTTTTGGATTAACCGGCCGGTCGGATGGAATAAGATATCGACATGTTTATTTCTCATCGCTTTAACTATTCTTTTTGTTTGTTCCTTGCGAGGCAAATTAAAATGGGAATGAACCGCAATGCCAACGACATCTAACCTCGCCAAAATTTCATCTTCAATATCTAATGAACCGTCTTTTAAGATATTCACCTCAGCGCCTTTCAAAATTTTAATTTTGGTGAATCTTTTCTGAATTTTATCAATTTCCGCCATTTGTTTTAACAATTTCTTTTCATCGGCGCCGCCGGTCATCGCCAAGCTCTTTGTATGGTCAGTTATTGCAATGTATTTTAGTCCTAATTTTTGCGCCGCTTCCGCCATTTCTTCAATCGAATTTTCTCCATCGGTCCAATTGCTATGAACCTGTAAATCGCCTTTCACGTCCCCATAATCAATAAGCTTGGGAAGCTTGTTTTTTAAAGCGGCCTGAATTTCGCCGGAATCCGTTCTGATTTCCGGCGGCGGCGTTGCCATTCCCAGGGCTTTATAAATTTCTTCTTCAGTTCTTCCGGCAATTAATTTCTGGCCGCGCCATAAGCCATATTCATTTAATTTATACTTCTTTTTTTCAGCTAAAACTCTTAAAGTAATATTGTGGCGCTTGTCTCCGGTAAAATACTGCCAGGCGGCGCCAAAACTTTTATCAGGCACGACCCGCAAATCGGCATCCATACCGTTTTTTAAGCGAGCCATTATTTTGGTGCTGCCTTTGGAATAAACATGAATCACTTCCGACATATTCACGAAAAACTCTATTACCTTGCTGGGTTCGCTTGAAGTTACTATAAAATCTAGATCGCCAATCGTTTCCTGCATTCTTCGAATTGAACCGGCAATCGCCACTCTGTCAACTTCTTTTAAATTTCTTAAACGATTCTCTATTAACCTGGCTTGAGGTAAAATTGGACCCAAAAGAAATCGGCCGGCCGATTTCCTTAAAAATTCAATTCCTTTTAAAATTTTTTCTTCGGTCTTTTCCCCCAAACCCGCTATTTTTGCTATTTTCCCGGTTTTAGCCGCTTTTTCCAAGTCATTAATATTTTTAACTTTCAATTTTTTATACAATTTAAAAATCATTTTTGGGCCCACGCCTTCAATAGAACTGATTTCGCCAATTTTAACCGGCAAAGATTTCTTTAATTTTTCGTAATATTTTAAATGGCCGGTCTTAATCAGTTCTTCAATTTTTTTGGCAATAGAAACACCCACGCCGGGGATGTCTTCAACGGTTTTGAGTCCTTCTTTTTTATAAATCTCTGAAACTTCTTCTTCCAGATTCTCAATAGAATGCCCCGCCTTTTCATAAGCTCGGGGCTTAAATTGAATTCTCTTAATTTCCAGATGCTCGCCTATTTCGTAAAGAATTTTTGCGATTTCTTTATTGCCGATTTTCATTGTGGTCTAATTCAATCACAGTGCTATAAAGAGAAATCTGAATTACTAAACCCAAAAGAGACAATATACCAACGATTAAAAACAAATTGTGGAAACCAAAACGCTGGGCCAAGACGCCGCCAATGGCGGCCGTTCCGGCTGCTGCCAATGCGACGCCGGTAGTTTCAAGCGTCCACTCGGTCCCCTCCTTATTCTTATCAATATGACGAGTGAAGATGGCGTACCAACCCGGATTGGCTAAAGCGCCCCCAACGCCCAAAACAGCTTGGGCAATATAAAGATGCAAGGGAGTGACCACAAAAAAATAAGCGAAGGGCACAATGCTGATTAATGTTGAACCAGCCACCATAAATATAAAATCGTCTTTTTCGCCTTTGTGGCGATCTATATATCTTGCGATAGGCATCTGTAAAAGAGCTCTCACTAGCAAGCTGATAGTCACCGCAAAACCGGCAGTGGCAATAGTGGCCCCGGCGACTTGATTGGTAATAAAAACAGCGAAAATCGGATTAATCAAACCGTAGGCAGAAAAAAACATAATATCGCCCAAAACCAAAACCCTGATAATCTTATTAACAAATGAAATAAACATATTAGTTGTATTTTAACATATGAGCGCCCTCGAGAGGAATCGAACCTCTATCACGAGATCCGGAATCTCGCGTCCTGTCCGTTGAACGACGAGGGCAAAAATTACAAGCTAAACCAAATTTCTAATATAGCGCCTAAAGATACCATAGCTCCAATTATATAATAAAAAGCGTTGGGCAGATATATTTTATATGCCGGTTCGATTTCTGAATTTTTCGCTTTTTTATGGATCATTAAAATTATAATTGCCTGAAAACCGAAAAATAGCGCGCCAACGATACTAATAACCGGAATAACGTCTTTGACGCCGAGAATAAATAAAGACAACGGAATAAGTCCTGTCAAAGTCCAGGCAAGTTTTTTATTTAATTTCAAATCATACCAAAGCGTTTCCTTAAAATAAACACCGTAGCTTAACGCCGCCCCAGTTATGGCTAAAAGCCCCAAGATTGCCCCGAGAAACATAATAAAACCGGAATTAAGAGCGTGAGAAAATCCAAATATGGCATCTGAAGAAGTTAATTGCCCGGAAACACCCAAAATAATAAAAACAAACATAAGATAAACAATCGCGGGAATTAAGGTTCCGTATTTTATAGCTTTCTTGAGTTTATGCTTTTCAGCGCCGAGCAAATCCTCCATTTTTGGTATTACCGTATAACCGGTCATAGCAAAAAGAATAACGCCATAAGGCAAAAACATATTTTTTATATCAAATCCGCGAAAATTATTGAAATCAATATATCTAAAATTAAAAATTGAAATCAAAATAATAATAAAAATTACCAAAGAACTTATATAAAATTCAGTTTTGCCGAAAGTTTTCGGCCGCACCAAAATCGCCAAAAACCAAAATGTAAAGAATGCTATAGAACTCCAGAACATATCCTGGCCCGTTATTAGCGAAAGGAATTTCCCTCCGAAAATTATATATATCAGCAACACTCCAATGCCACTTAATAAAACAGATGTCGTAACCAAGGCCCCCCATGGACGACCTAAATAATTTGAAGCTAGCCCCACCAGGCGTTTATGGCCCTTTGTCCGTAAAGTAATTTCACCGAGAATTTGTTGAACCAATAAAACAATAAAAACAAGTATTATAAACTCCGCTAATCCCATAAAAAATCCGGCTTTAGCAAAAACATAAGGCAAACTAAAAATGCCGGCACCGATGGTAGTGCCGACAAGAGAAAACGCCGCTAACCAAAAACTCTTGTCTTTATTATTCCCGTCCATAATTATCAGCGCTGTTTTTATATCTATTCTTATCATTCTTTGATTCTTCTTTTATCAAAACAACTTTTTCTTTTTTAACTAATTTTAGAAGTTTTTCCAAAAGGCGCTTAGGATTCGAATCATAGACGATTTTTCCCGGCCCGCGATGCGACCTTGCCACAATTTCGCGAATCATATCCGCGGTGCCGCCAGTCCCCTCTAAAACGCCGATGGGTTTGGCATCTTCGTAAGCAATTGTAAATTCATTAAGAGTCCCCATACGGCCGCAAATAACAATAATGGCATCAGCCGAACGAGTTAAAAGCAGATTGCGGCCCGAATAATCAAATCCGGTATAAATAATCAAATCAAAATAATCCGTTGGCAGATGATAAGTTTTAACATGGGCTTTTTCCGTAGCCGCCGGAGACACACCAATTGAAATCCCACCTTCTTCTTTGGCGCCACGGGCAGCCCAATATGGAATGCCTATGGTTGCGCCTGTTAATAAAACTCCATTTTGACGGATAATTTCTTTGCCTGTCTCCCTAGCTATTTCTAAGGCCTCGCGATTGCAATGCCCTGTTTCAGCCGCCCCTGAAACAGCAATTTTATACTTCATATGGGCATAATGATTTTTCTTAGACATATAAAAAATTAATAAAAATGATAATCTATATTACCTGAAAAAAATTTTTAAATCAATTTTGTTGATAACTTTATCCTCCAAAAATAAATAGTGGATGTAATAAATAATCTAAAATAGCCAAAAATATATTCTAAAATCGCATAATAAATATGTCCACAAGCCAAAAATACGCGATTTATTAATTCGCCTCACAATAAATTAATAAAAAGTTTTTATGGTTCAATATATGCAATCAATTATGGGTCTTGACACGATTTGTAGTTTTTGAATTAAAATCAACTCTGTGGATAACTTAGAAGCGACCGAAATAAGATTAGTATAAACATTTATTTAACAGGCGTTCAACAATTTATCAACAAAATCTAAACAGGCCCTAAAATCTGTAAATTCAACATTCTCTATTGTCTTATCGCTGATTTTTTGTAGTAATATTTGAAAATTCCATTTTTTCTATTACTAAAAACCAGTTAGAAATATTCATCATAAAAATGCTCTATGAACGCGCCTTAATAAAAATTTTTCTTCTTAAAACTAATTAAAATAACAAAAAAGAGAGATAATGTTTTCCTATTTTTTAAAAATCAGCGTAGAGGAGAGACGTTGGTTCAAATCAATGTTTGTTATTATAAATAAACAATTAATCTATATACCTCCGGTTATCCAATTTTTTCAGTCATAGGCTGATTTCCGCCTGAATATCGGGCAGGCGCCTTTGGCGGAAAAATAATAAAACCTGAAAACATAATTTTTATAATAAACTGCTGATGAAATGGGTAATAAATCAAAAATAAAATTCCGGATCTTGGTGGAGAACTGAAAAGTAAATTTTAGCCATGGTAGCCATCTTTGAAACTCTTTAAAAATCTTAAAACAAATCTATTAGACTAGGCCAGCGCCGTCTTAATGATATTTTATTCGGCTTTTTTTAAAACCTCCTCACGTTCTATATTCTCCATCTTTCTAATGGGCAAAATCACATACGGCGCGTTAAAAAACGTTGAAACTATGTTCTCCGTTTGGTTAATATCGGCCTTCAGCGCCTTGCCGTCAGTTAAGGATTTGTATTGCGTTAATTCTTCTAAGATTTTTCTTTTGAGACTGTCATGAGCGCTATATTCTTTTATAACATTGTTTGGCGTATTTTCTGGGGTGGCTATTTTTGCCGATCTTTTTAAAGTATTTTTAGTGTTTACAGCAAGTGATGGGTCTTGTTTGGAAGAAAAAATTTCTATTAAAAACTTATTTGATAATTTGCTTTTGGACGCCGGGTGGCTCGGATCGGCAAAGTTTTTAATGTAATTGGTCATCCATCCATTGGTAGTGACGTAATAACTGCCAAGTTTTATTCCTTTCAATTTATTCTGTCTGATCATTAAACCTAAATGATCTCGGGTATAGCCGTACAATTGAGCAGCGGTTTTAAGTGAAATATATTTATTATTATAATCTAAATCGCTCATAAATTAATTTTTCTATATTCATTATATTAATAGACGCAGTTTAATATCTTGAAAAAATGGCTTAATTAGTTGAAAATTACTATCGCAAACGCGATATATGTTACTGCTAATATAGTATAGCAAAAACAAAAAATTTCCGCAGCTGCAAACTGTGGAAAACTCTCCAGGCCCGAGTAGGCCTAAAAACTTACTTCAAACTGCCGCTTAACTGCGCGATATGAGCCCAAAGATTTTATAGTAAAATTTGGATAGCTACCAATTACTGTTGTTGTAACAATTGCTCCGTTGCTCATAACTGGAACCGGGACAGAAGTGCCATATCTGATTTGATAAAGCTGCCACTCCACTCCGGAGTCGGCAGCATAAATAGCTGCTACCGAATCACTAATATCGCCCGCAAGTTTCAATTGAGTTATTACGATATTGGAAATCAAAATAGCAATCGACATAACAATCGAGATAATAATTACGGTTAAAAGAAGAGTGATTCCTTTTTGGTTATTATTAAATGTCATTAAATATTCCAATTTTTTAAATTTGTAAAAATCTTTCGCTAATTGTTGTTTGAACTTTTAAATCGGCGCTTTGGTTACCGACTTGACTGGTGGCCTCCATTGTTATAGTAACCCGGGGTTGTAAACCGTCGCCTGCCGCTTGGCCCATTAAATAAAAATTCAAATAATTAATATTTGTTTCAGAACCGGTAACCGCCGAATAATTCACTCCCCCATCTGATGATTTTTCAACAATGCCGCCATTAAGGCGATAAATAACGGCTTCGCTTTTGGCATTAGTAAAAGAAAGTGAACCGATGTCGCTACTAAAATTGTTACCCGTTCTTATTTCTCTTGCCATTGATTCAATGGTGAATCTAATGTTGTCCTCGACATTTCTTAAAGCAATAATACGGCGCTGGTTTACAACCGCCAAACTAAAAACTCCAAAAACCATATTAATCACTAAACCGAAAATTCCCATAGCAACTATTACTTCTATCAAAGTCAGTCCTTTTTCTTTGTTTTTATTAGCGATTAGCAGTATTCGCATAAAATTTGTAGATTAGTATTATTAGGCGAAGCCCTTATTTCCAATTAAATAAATGTTCTTCGGCTGGACTGCTGTAAATGACCCCTCTTTTTTGCCAAGTAACCGTGGCAATAATCTGAATCTCATAATTTGAGAGATTGACAATAGAAATTTTTCTTACATAAAGGGTAGTCGCTCCCGAAGTATAGCTATAAAGCCCACTAGAATCTAATAAAAGAGGATTCCCGCTATAGGGAGAAAGCGATATTGAATCATACGCAACTTGATAATCACCATCGGCTAAGCCGTCATTCCAGATCTTATTCTGAAGCCAGTTATTGTCCCTGATATTTCTCACCACTTCAATACCCTCTGTCATTAAATTAGCTGCCGCAAGGCGATCTTGAATATTGGAAACATAAAAAAGCGAATTTGTTATTAAAGCCAAGGCGGCGACAAGTCCCACAACAATAAGACCAACAGCCACAATTGTTTCCAGCAAAGTAAAGCCTTTCATGGGGAGGAAATAAATCCGGTTTTATTACTAATAATCGTGCGATTTGCGCCCTCTTTATTAATCAGGACGATACTGGCGGATGTTTGATCAGGAGTAAATTTCACTGTCGGGTCGGGAGGCGTAAAAACAACATCGGAAAGATTATTGCTTAAGCTGTTAACCGTGATACCGGCTTCAAGATTCACTATTTCAAAATTTTCTGAACCATCACTGGCCATTTTAAAATCCCTATTTGAACAATCTTGAGCCGACGCCAAATCAGCAAAAATAATGTAACTCGTTGAGCCCGCCCCATTAAAATGAACCCCCCAGCCGCAGGGAACGTCGGCAGTTTTATAGGTCTTTGATGAAAGCGCGAAGGACTGGGCGCGGCGCAGATCTAAAGACAATTTTTGGGCCGATCTTAAAAGCGCCGAATTCTGCCGTTCAGTGCCAATATTAAAAATGACAACGCCGGTAATTATAACCATAATTGCCAGGACAACCAGTGTTTCAACAAGAGTAAATCCCTTAGAAATTGTATCATTGGGCATATTTTATTAGAATTTTATCGCCGGATTTTAAAATAATTTCGCCAAGAGATTTATCAATCTTTTTATCGTTCAGATACCAATGCCATGATTTATTTTTGTCGCGAGTAAAACTGTCAATGGCGGCTAAATTATTTTTTTCATCTAACTTATAAGAAAAATTGCCGGCCTTTGAGGCCTGACCTAGCGCGTTAAGAAGGGTTTCTCCCTCAACTATTTCGCCCTCAAAATTTCTTTCCTTGCCGCCGCTAAAATCAATGGTTAAAGCCGCCTTGCCAATAATTTTCGGAGCCGACCGCGAAATATTGTTGTCCTGTCTATTGCCAGAAAACCAAAAAGTGGCGCCGGCGCTTAAAATTAAAAGTAAAAGCGCCGCCAGCATTAAAACGTAATCATTTTTATCATCTTTTTTATTCATATTTTTATTTATATTTTTCGCCAAAGGCGCCTGTCCGATATTCAGGCGGGAATCAGCCTATGGCTGAAAAAAATTAATAATAAAATCGGAGAAAAAGAAGGTAATTGTCGCCCCAAGGACTAAAAACGGCCCGAAAGCGATTTGGCTTTTTAATGTTTTTTTGCCAAGCCCTATTAAGATTATACCAGATGCGGCGCCAATAACAAAAGCTAGCATAAAGGCGGCAATAGACAATAAAGGACTTAAAAACAAACCAATTAAGAATGCTAATTTAGCGTCGCCCAAACCCATAGCCCTGCCTTTGGAAAAATAGAAAATCATAAAGAAAAACAAAAAAGCGGCGGTGGCGGTCAATAAAACCCCCCATAATCCCCCCTTATCAGGAGGGAAATTAAATACATTAAAAATCAAAGCGATTACAATTGCCGGATAAACAATTTTATCCGGAATAATTCGCCATTTAAAATCGTAAACGGCAATTACCAAAAAAACCGAGAGGATGAAAATATAATATATAATATCCAAAACCCCCACCTTCTCCGCCAAACTGGCGGATTCGGCGGGCAAAGCAAATTTATAAAAAATCAAAACCCAAAGTAGACCCGAGATTAATTCTACAATCGGGTACTGCCAAGAGATTTTTTTATGGCAGTAGCGACAGCGACCGCGAAGATAAATAAAACTTAAAAGCGGTACCAAATCATGCCATTTTAATTGGGTTTTACATTCAGGACAAAAAGAACGACCAAAGATATTATCTTTGGTCGTTCCACCCCGCCAAGGCGGGGTCTTCAGTCGATAAATCACGACATTAAGAAAACTTCCGAAGGCAAGCCCAAATACAAAACTACTGAGCAACATCATAGCAATACTTGCCAGCAACACTGCCGCAACTGGTCCCATCCGCGCCGTTAAATGGAGTGGCATAAGCGCTAGTGTAAGGACAATCAGTTCCGCTCGTAGAAACACAATCGCGATCCTGACTTAAAAGCATGCTGCCTTGGTCTTCCAAGCTAGCGCCAACATGATATGATTGAGGGCCTAAGGCGCCGGTTGGCGTAAAAGTGGCATACCAGTAGCAAAGATCGGAATTAGCGGTGCAGGCAGTGCCTGCTGGAGCCAAAGGATCCATTGGCCATATTGGTATCTGATTGCCAGTAACCAAATCGCCAATTGTGCCGGGGTACTTGCCGTTTTTGCCATAATAATCTTCGTTCGCGGTTTGAAGAGTCCGAACATCAGCCACTCTTTTAGTGTCTCTGGCTCTTCTTCTAGCGCCAGTTAAATTAACCACCAGAATTGACGCCAAAAGACCAATAATACCTATAACCACCAAAAGTTCAAGAAGAGTGAAACCCTTTTGTTTTTTATTTTTAAACATAAAAATTTATAATTTATAATTTATAATTTATAATCGACCTTATTTTTTAAAATACATTAACCAAATTATATATCGGAATTAAAATTGCCGCAACCAAGATACCCACACCCAGGCCCAAAACCACAATTAAGATAGGTTCAATAAGACTTACTAAATTATCAAAGGCTCGATTAACCTCCTCGGTAAAGAAAGTTGATACTTGTTTTAAAATAGTATCAAGTTTTCCGGTTTGTTCGCCGATTGATATCATTTGAGTAACCATCGGTAAAACTTCCGGATAGCGGGCAAAAACCGTACTAATATTACTGCCTTTTCTCACCGCCTCATCGGCTTCAAGAATAATCCGGCGATAAACCACATTCCCGACTATATCGGCCGTTATTTCAAGCGATTGGGAAATGGCAATGCCGGCAGAAGAAAGAGTTGATAAGGCCTCTGAAAAGCGCGCCAAATAGATTTTTTTCATAAGTTCGCCGAAAATTGGCAGCCGAAGTTTTAAGCCATCGTAAGCATAGCGCCATTCAGGAGATTTTTTAATTGATGTAATAACAAAATAAATGGCTATAAACAGGAAAATAAAAAGGGGCCAGCCCCAGGCCTTCACGAAATTAGACGAGCCGATAAGCAGGCGGGTGACAAAAGGTAGTTTCTGGCCGGACTCGGTTAAAATAGCGGTTAAGTTGGGAACTACCCAAATTAACATCACTATGCTAACCGCAATAAAAGCCGCCACAATAAAAGCCGGATAAATCATCGCGCCTTTGACTTTGGAATTTAAAAGATATTGACGGTTAATGTACTCGGAAAGATAAGTTAATGTTTCCTCCAACCGGCCGGAAATTTCTCCGGATCTCACCATTTGGATGAAAAAATTTGAAAAGACCTTTGGATGTTTGGCGAGAGCCCTTGAAAAAACCATTCCGGCATCCACATCGTCGGCAACATTAGTGATAATCTTAGAAAATTTAAGGTTTTCAACCTGCTTTGCCATAACTTTCAATGATTGCACTAACGGCACTTTTGCTTGAATTAAAACCGCCAACTGCTTTGCGAAAAGAACGATTTCTTCATTCTTAATCCGATTAAAATACGACAACATCTGGTCAACCAACTTACTAAAAGTTAAACTTTTTGTTTCATCAAAGGGTTTAATGTCGGTAATAATCAACTGCTGATTTTGCAAAACAGAAATAGCCGCCTCAACCGAGGGCGTTTCTATGATATCGGATTCCAATTTCCCTTCTTGAGTTCTGGCTGTGTATTGAAATTTAGGCATACGTTTACACTTAATTATTGAATAATTGTTCGTTGAAACTCTTTTGGATTTAAAGAATAAATCAATGCCGTTTCCGGCGCCACCTCGCCGCGGCGAACCAACTCGGCCAAACTGCGGTTTAAAGAAATCATACCATCTTCAAGCGATGTTTCAATAACTAAATCAAGCTGGTAGGCCTTATTTTCACGAATCAGATTAGAAACCGCGTTATTAGTAAACATTACTTCAGTGGCCGGAATGCGGCCGCCGGAAATTCTTGGCAGAAGCCGCTGGGAAACCACCGCCGAAATAGTATTGGCCAATTGAAGCCGGATTTGGTTTTGTTGGTTCGGAGGAAAAACATCAATAATCCGGTTAACCGTCTGGCTGGCGCTATTAGTGTGAAGAGAGGAAAACACCAAATGGCCCGTTTCGGCCGCCGTGAGAGCGGCGGCGATGGTTTCCGGATCGCGCATTTCACCAATCATGATGACATTGGGGTCTTCCCGGAGAATTGAACTTAAAGCATTATAAAAACTTTTAGTGTCACTGCCAATTTCCCGCTGATTAACTAAAGATTTATCGCCAATAAACAAATATTCTATAGGGTCTTCAATAGTGATAATGTGTTCGACTCTCGAATGGTTAATTTCATCAATTATTGAAGCCAAGGTCGTTGATTTGCCGTGACCCGAGGGCCCGGTTAACAACACAAATCCTTGTTTTAGTTTGGAGATCCTATGAATTACCGTTGGTAAATTAAGCTCTTCTACGGTTTTAATCTTTGAAGGAATCAATCTTAGAGCGCTGCTTATAAATCCTTTTTCAAAGAAAATATTCACGCGGAAACGGGCCTTGTCTTTAAAACCATAAGAAAAATCAATCTCTTTTTTTTCAATAAAAGTTTCTTTTCTTTCGCCCAAAAGCTGATAAGCCAAGTCCTTGGCATGTTCGGGGGTCAAAATCGAAAATTCATCAAGCATTAAAAGCGCGCCGTCAATTCTGACGATTGGCTTATAACCGACGGAGAGATGCAAATCCGAAGCGTTTAGCTTTAGAGTATTTAAAAACAGGTCTTCTAATTCTTGTTGTATAGTGGGCATTTTAAAATATTTTTATTTTTCGCCAGAGACGGATCCGTCTTTGGCGGGAGAATCATCACTACTAGTAATGCTAACAACTTGGACCAACTCTTCAAAACCAATTATACCCTCCAAGACCTTGGTAATGCCATCCTGAAACATTGTTATCATCCCCTGTCTTTGGGATTCTGCCAAGATTTTTGATTCGGTCGGTTCGGATATAACTATTGCTTCAAGTTGCGGCGTCATTTCCAAAATTTCAAAAACCGCAATCCGGCCTTTGGTTCCCTTATTATTGCATTTCGGGCAACCTTGGGCCTTGTAAATTTTAAAACTTTCTTTTTCGCCTTTGGCGAATATTTTCGGCCGCGACGGCTCGGGCATCGATTCAACAACATCTAAAATTATTTTCTTTATTCTTTCCGACGGTTCTATTTCCTTCTTGCAATCCGGACACAATCTTTTGACCAAGCGCTGGGCCAAAGCCACATTTAAAGCCGAAGGAATAAGATAGGGCTCAACCCCCATATTGATAAGCCGCGGAATAACGCCGATGGCATCGTTGGTGTGAAGCGTTGAAAGAACCAAATGGCCGGTCAAAGCCGACTGCGCCGCCAAGCCGGCGGTTTCCGAATCCCGCATTTCGCCGACCACTATAATATTGGGATCTTGCCGCAAAATTTGACGCAGTCCATTAGCAAAAGTATAACCCAATTCCGGCCTGATTTGCGATTGGTTAACGCCGTCAATAT
>ERZ1292625.2825-Hain-H41-01um-R1-2825-length-15143-cov-27_pt1 | contig 15143 bp, 10 predicted proteins | sample MGYA00564400_ERZ1292625 | MGnify/ENA primary metagenome ERZ1292625 (study PRJEB36523, sample SAMEA6512639) | groundwater metagenome | collected 2019-01-08 | study: AquaDiva: Metagenomics assemblies of 32 groundwater samples | reverse complement strand
AAACCGGACAGATCCTGTGCTCCATACACCGGACAACTTAACTTGCTATCTACAGCATGCCAATGTTCGGCAAAAAAGTGTGAAGCCTGTTGGCGTCGAGGGAGCCCTGATGGTGTTGATTCACAAGGAATGTGGTGGTCCTGCCCTGGACAAATCGCCGGTGGGTGAAGTCTGGTTTCCTTTCTCCTATTTTACCTGCCTGGAAGAGATCGTCGATGAGTCGCAAGTGCGGTTGTCGGAAGAGCTGGGGATCTAACCGATCTAGACTCTAGTGCAGACTCCAAAGACATGTTCTCTGTCCTAGACCGACCATCCGACTTGCTCCAAACCGAAGCTCGGGCTATCCGATCGGTGTCCGCACATGTTCAGGCCTCACTCCAAGGCCGATCATCCTGGCGGGGAGGCGGCGAAGAAAGGGGAATCGCGCCAGCAGTCGAAGGGCGTAGGGAGGCGTCAGCGGAACTGTGCTATCCAGGACACGTCGGATGACGCGGTTCTGGACAGTGAGCTGGACTCGCTGCGTCATCTCGGTGGGCCAGGCGCGGCGGGCTTGCACCTTGGCTAAATCCGCTTCAGTCACGTGCCCATTGCGCAACGGTTTCCACAAGAGATTCCCTATCGCCACCGCGTCCTGAATCGCCAGATTGATACCAACTCCCCCGACCGGCGACATGGCATGGGCCGCGTCCCCAATACAAATAAGTCCAGGTCTATACCATTGACGCAACCGATCGATTTGCACGGTCAGCAGTTTGATCGGTTCCCAGTCGTGCAGTTCGAGGACGCGGTCTGCGGCAAACGGAGCCAGCTTCGCCACGCTCTCGCGGAACAGCGGGAGGCCCTGCGCTCGAACCTCAGCCAGTGATCCCTTGGCAATGACGAAGCCGCATTGCCAATAGTCGCCCCGGTTCAACATAATGAAGATGCGACCGGTATCGAAGCGACCCATCGGATCAACCGGGTCGCTGGGCTTGCGTGACAATCGGAACCAGAGCACATCCATAGGCGCGCCGAATTCTTTTACCGAAAGCCCCCCTCGTTTGCGGACAATAGAGTGTCGACCATCGGCTCCCACGACGAGTGTGGCGCGAACCTCCAGCGGCCCAGCAGGCGTGTCAGCGTGAAGCCCAATGACAGCACCGTCACGTTCGATCAGGTCCGTGACTTCAGCATTCATGCGGACGTGAAAGGCGGGATACTGCCTCCCCGCCTCCACAAGAAAGTTGAGAAAGTCCCACTGCGGCATGAAGGCAACATAGCGACACTGAGTCGGTAAATGTGAAAAGTCCGCCACCGTGAATTCCAGATCCCCAAACCGTGCATTGATCCGAGATACTTTTTGGTGGGGTAACTGCAGGAATCGTTCGAGCATCCCCAACTCGTGCATGATCTCCAGCGTTGAGGGGTGCAAGGTGTCACCGCGGAAATCACGGAGAAAATCCGCGTGCTTTTCAAGGATGAGTACCGAGACGCCGGCCCGGGCTAACAGCAGGCCCAGCATCATCCCGGCCGGCCCTCCGCCGGCTATGCAGCAATGAACCGAGATGGTTTCCGGCATCAGATCTCCGACGACAGGTGGAGAAAGCGGGCAGGGAGGATTATAAGCGAAGAACTGCATCGTTGACGAAGGCTGCTCTATTCTCGTCGATCGCCTTCTCTTTCCCCTCCCTCAGTGGAAATATCCAACAGATCCGGGGTAAGGTGTCTCCCGGTTCATTACTTGGATAAGAGATCAGCCATGACTTCATCACGACAACACAATAGCGGGCCGGAGTCAGACGGTCCTGATGTTCCTGAGCCCTCCCATGCGGAACGGGCCAAGACGTTGGTGTACTTGCAGCAAACAGGCAGTCTGTCGACCCTCTCGCGCAAGCAGCCAGGCTGGCCCTTTGGGTCGGTGATGCCCTATGGATTGGATGCTCAGGGGCAACCGGTCTTTTTGATCAGCACGATGGCGATGCATACGCAAAACCTCCTGGGCGATCCACGTGCCAGCTTATTGGTGACTCCACCTGAGAGCAGGGTCGATCCCCTTGGGGCGGCCAGGGTCACGTTGATGGGCTCCGTGACTAAAGTGCCTAAAGAGGAGAACGCCGAGGTTCGCGCCTGTTATCTGGACCGCCATGCCAACGCCTCCTACTGGGTGGACTACCAAGATTTCGGTTTCTTCCGCATGGCCCTCGCGGAGATTTACTTTGTCGGTGGGTTTGGCTCGATGGGCTGGGTGATGCCGGCTGACTATGCACAGGCGGCCGTGGACCCACTTGCGGATGTATCTTCGAACCTGATCCGCGAGCTCAACACCCAGCAAGCGGAGACATTGTTACTGTTGGCTCGTGCGTTAGGCGATGTGGAGGCGCAGCAGGCGACGGTGACCGCATTGGATCGGCTTGGGTTTCATCTTCGGTTGACCACTCCTGGCCGAATGCAGGGCGGGCGTGTGGCATTTGCCAGCCCAGTGCGTACCGAAGCAGAAGTCAGAGCCAGCTTGGCCGGCCTGGCCGCTCAGGTGCACGCCGGACTCCCAGTCCTGCATTCGCTCTAGCAGGATGCTGAAAAAGTCCCCCAGCGGCGTTCTCGCATCACTCAGAGGCTCAACGCGTGGAACCTGTGGAGGCAAGGAACTTATCCACTCGCATGTGATCGAAGCGAGCGGTTCAAGCGAAGCTTGGTATGTACCTCCTCGCTTCTTCGCTCGCTGTGGCCTTGCTGGATGGCCTTTTTGAGCATCCTGTGGTTATTATGGCATCCGTGCCATAGGTAAGACTTCACCGACATGTTATGTATAGACCGAGTTTTTCCGCAGCCTACTAGTCGGCTGCGTGCACACATTCCTTGAAGAGAGCGTTCGGTTCAGGCGGTAGTCGATCATTAGCTAATAGGGGAGCGTATGGCCACGAACGATAAGCAGGTTATTTTTTCACTCGTCAATGTTGGAAAGGTCTATCCACCGAAGCGGCAGGTGCTGCGGGAGATCTACCTTGGCTTCTACTACGGCGCGAAGATCGGTGTCCTGGGTCTGAATGGTTCAGGCAAGAGCTCGCTGCTCAAGATCATCGCAGGGGTCGATCCGAACTATACTGGTGAAATTTCGCGGTCGAAAGGCTACAGCGTCGGTTTGTTGGAACAGGAACCGCAGCTGGACCCGAACAAGACGGTCAAGGAAGTGGTCGAAGAGGGGAAAGCCGAGTTGGTCGCGCTGATGCATGAGTACGAAGCCGTCAGCAATAAGATGGGCGAAGTCGGTCCCGATGAGATGGAAAAGCTGATCGACAAGCAAGCCCAACTGCAAGAGAAGATCGAAGCCGCCAACGGCTGGGAATTGGAAAATCAACTCGACCTTGCCATGGATGCGTTGCGTTGCCCGCCTGGCGATCAGAAGGTGGGGCTCCTGTCCGGTGGTGAAAAACGTCGGGTCGCACTCTGTCGTCTGATGATCCAAGAGCCAGATATTCTCTTACTCGATGAGCCGACGAACCATCTCGATGCCGAATCGGTCCAGTGGCTCGAACAGCATCTGCAACAGTACAAGGGGACGGTCATCGCCGTGACGCACGACCGGTACTTTTTGGACAATGTGGCTGGGTGGATTTTAGAGTTAGACAGAGGCCATGGGATTCCGTTCCAAGGCAATTATAGCTCGTGGTTGGAACAGAAGAAGGATCGACTAGAAAAAGAGGAAAAGGCAGAGTCGAAGCGGAAGAAGACGCTCGAACACGAGTTGGAATGGATCCGGATGTCACCGAAGGCGCGGCAATCGAAGGGTAAAGCGCGGTTGAACCGTTATGAGGAACTGGTGAATCAGAGGCAGGACCAGGTGGCAGCTGATCTGGAAATCTATATTCCACCAGGACCTCGGCTCGGCGATGTCGTCATTGAAGCCAGCGAGATCAGCAAAGCCTTCGGCGACAACGTGCTCTACGAGAAGGTCAATTTCAGCCTGCCGAAGGGCGGTATTGTCGGAGTGGTCGGGCCGAACGGCGCGGGCAAGACAACCATGTTCAAGATGATTATCGGCAAGGAAAAGCCGGATGCCGGATCGATCAAGATCGGTGAGACGGTCAAACTCGGCTATGTCGATCAGGATCGGAGCTTGGACGGGAACAAGACCGTGTACGAGATCATTTCAGAGGGTCAGGACACGATCAAGCTCGGAAAGGCGGAGGTCAATGCCCGCGGCTACTGTGCCCGCTTCAACTTCGCCGGGACGGATCAGCAGAAAAAAGTGAAGGAGCTCTCAGGCGGCGAACGTAATCGGGTGCATCTTGCGCGCATGCTGAAAGAGGGCGCGAACCTCATCATTCTGGACGAACCGACAAACGATCTCGACGTGAATACCTTGCGCGCGCTTGAGGAAGGACTGGAAAATTTCGCCGGCTGCGCCGTGATCAGCAGCCACGACCGCTGGTTTCTCGACCGGCTCGCCACTCACATCCTCGCTTTTGAAGGAGACAGTAAGGTGGTCTGGTTTGAAGGCAATTACAGCGAGTACGAAGCAGACCGGAAAAGACGGCTCGGCAAAGACGCCGACCAGCCGCACCGAATACGCTATCGGAAGCTGACGCGCCAGTAAAAATCGGAGACCGTTCATCCGACGACAATCCTGCCGTATTCACGAGTGGTTCTCCTGCAACCGCGACAGGCCGTTGCGACAAGCTGGCATGCGGATACACGGCATGCCAGCGGAGAGGCTCCCCCCTCGTGCCCGTCTCGCCGGGCATTTCGCCAGTTTTGTCACGAGTCGTCATGAATAATGCGGGCTGCCTCAACCAGTCTGCCGCCGGTCGCACATAATTTCTACTTTCCGCTCACCTGCTCGACTGCTCCATTAGACCCTGCGAACCCTCTCAAGAATTTCCTGCAAAGTCCGAGAAGTATGGAGAGGGGACGGCTTTGTCTCTGCGCAGAGTGCGCGTGACTCTAACGGACAAGAGGTTCTCATCGTGATGGCGCTTGTGGGCGTTCTCTTTGGGTCCATGCGACGGAATCCCGCTTTCATCAGTCATCTTCTAGTTCGGGGGTTTCTGTACGAAACATCCATCCTGCCGCATGTGGAGGCCGCTTGACCGATCGACGACTTGATGGAACAGGCGCTCGCGCCGTCCGCATCAGCGAGGGGGATTGGGCCGCCGTACTTGAAGGCAACGGCGGAGTCCTCTTCTCCGACGGGTGGAAGGACATGCTTGGGTATGCGCAGGACGGAGCCGGCGATAGCCTGGATGAATGGTCATCCCTCGTCCATCCGGACGATCGCCCGCGGGTCATGGCCGATCTTCAGCGGCACTGTTGTGGCGAGACCCCGACGTTTTCCACGGAACATCGCATGCGGTGCAAAGACGGATCCTACAAATGGGTTCACGATCGAGGCAAGATCAGTTCGCGGGCGCCGGATGGCGGATCCCTCCGCTTCCTCGGCATCCAGGCCGACGTCACGGCGCGTAAACAGGTGGAAGACGCGTTGCGCCGGAGCGAGGAACGCTATGCGCTGGTCGAGCGTGGCACCCAAGACGGAATCTGGGACTGGAACATCCTGACCAACGAGGATTATCTCTCCCCGCGCTGGAAGGCGATGCTGGGATTCACCGACGACGATGTGCCGAATCACGCCGACTCGTTCTTCTCCCGGATACATCCGGACGACGTGCCTGGCGTACACGAGGCCCTGCGTGCGCACCTGGATCACCGCAGGCCCTACAATATTGAACTGCGGCTCCGGCACAAGGACGGGCACTACCGCTGGTTTCAATCGCGGGGCGACGCGGGACGCCACTGGCCGACCAGTCCGCATGACCGGCTCTATCAGCGACATCACCGAGCGCAAATGGCTTGAACTGCGGGAACAGGAACGTCTCGACCGCATGATTCGATTCCAAGAGGTTCAGTTACAACTGGATCGCCAGTCGCACCACGATCTCTCACAGGATTTGAGAACGATCGTGCGAGTGGCGGCGGAAACGTTGATGGTAGAACGGGCTGGCCTCTGGTTGTTCAACGACGACCATTCGGCAATTCTCTGTCGGGAACTGTATCAGTTGAGCCTCGGCACGTACGAATCCGGCGCGATCCTGGAAGCGTCCCGGTATCCGCGGTATTTCCATGCGCTTGAACACGACTTGCCTATCGCGGCCCAGGATGCCCTCACGGATCCACGGACCAGCGAGTTTACCGAGAGTTACCTTCTGGTACTGAGGATCACGTCCATGATGGATGTGGCGGTGCGCCGGGACGGCAGGGTCATCGGAGTGGTGTGTTTTGAGGAAATCGGCCTGAAACGGGAATGGTCTCCAGAAGAGCAAATCTTCGCGGTGGGGATCGCCGACCACATCGCGTTGTGCCTGGCGGATGAAGAGCGGCGTCACACGGAGCACGCCTTGCGCGAGAGCGAGGGGAGACTGAAGGAAGCCCAACGTCTCGCACATATCGGCAGCTGGGAATTGGATCTGACGACGAACCGCCTCAGCTGGTCCGACGAGATTTACCGGATCTTCGAACTCGATCAGCACAGTTTCGGCGCGTCGTATGACGCCTTCTTGTCCGCCGTGCACCCGGATGACCGTTCCGCTGTCAATCAGGCCTATACCGAGTCGGTCCAGAACAAAAAGCCGTACGAGATCGTGCACCGCCTGCTCATGCAGGATGGGCGGATCAAGCATGTCCAGGAACGGTGCGAAACGATCTATGACCCCCAGGGGGCGCCTCAGCGGTCGTTCGGCACCGTCCAGGATGTGACCGAGCGGATGCGGCTGGCCGAACGAGAAGTGGTCAGGACCGAGCAGTTAAAGCGATTGTCCGAACTCGGCCTGACCCTGTCCGGCGATCCTGCAGAGATCTTTGAGCAGGTCGTCCGCATGATTGGGGAGTTGTTCAAGGTGCGTGTCGTCTGCCTATCGGAAATTGTCGGGCCCGAACTCCATTTCAAGGCGGTCTACCTCAACGGTGCAGTGGTGCGCGACGCGGGCCGATGTCCGCTGGCCATCACCCCGTGCGCTACCGTGGAGCAGGACAAGGAGTTGCGCCTTTTCGACCGTGTCATGGAGCGGTTCCCCCAGGCCTCGTTCTTGCGGGACCACCAAGCCGTGTCGTATTGCGGGTTTCCCGCGCTCGACCGCCATGGCCGGGTCGTGGCGGTGACGTGTTTATTGGATGACAAGCCCCGTGAGTTTACCAAGGAAGATCAGGAGTTGTTGTGCGTGTTCGGCCAGCGCATTGCGATCGAGATCGAACGAGCCCGATACCTTGCTGACCAAAAGCGCCAGGCGGATGAGCTTCAGCGATCGCACGCGTTCATTCGTCAGATCATCGATACGTCCCCCAACTTCATTTTTGCGAAAGACCGAGAGGGCCGGTTCACCTTGGCCAATCAGGCCGTGGCCGAAGCCTATGGGACGACGGTGGAGCACCTGATCGGCAAAACTGATGCCGACTTCAACCCCGATCAGTCCGAGGTGGAGTTCTTCCGCCGGAAGGATCTACAAGTCATGGATTCCTTGCAGGAATGGTCTACCCCGGAAGAGAAGATCACGGATGCCACCGGAACCGTCCGCTGGCTGCAGACCGTCAAACGGCCGATTCTCGATGAACAGGGCGCGGCAACCATGGTCCTTGGAGTGGCTACCGATGTCACTGAACGAAAACGGGTCGAAGAAGCGCTCCGGGCAAGCGAGTCCCGTTTCCGACTCACGCTGGATGTTGTCACAGTCGGCTTGTGGGACTGGAATCCCTTGACGCTGCAGGCCTATTACAGTCCCAGTTGGGTTCGTCTCTTGGGCCTTGAGGACCAGGACATTGCTCTGAACAACATATACGATTGGAGAAACCGTATTCATGACGAGGACCGCTCTGGGGTTGAGCAGGCGCTGAATGATCACCTTGAAGGGAGAACTTCCAGCTATATGGTCGAGCACCGCGTCCACCACCGCTCAGGCGAGTGGAAATGGTTTGCAATGCGCGGGAAGGTGGTACAGCAGGATGACCAGGGCCGTCCCGTCCGTATGATGGGCACGATGATCGACATCACGGAGCGCAAATTATCGGAGAGTGCGCTGGCACAAGCTGCACAGGATCTGGAACGGAAAAACCGAGAACTCGAGGAGGCTCGGGATAAAGCGCTTGAGGCTGTGAAGATCAAAGCCGAGTTTCTGGCCACCATGAGCCATGAGATTCGGACACCGATGAATGGCGTCATCGGGATGACCGGACTTCTTCTCGACACCGCACTGACGCTGGAACAACGCGAATATGCGGAAACAGTCCGACTGTCCGGAGAACACCTGTTGGAGATCATCAATGAGATTCTTGATTTCTCTAAAATTGAGGCTGGCAAGCTTGATCTGGCAGACGTCAATTTCGATCTCCACACAACGGTGGAAGACGCAATCAGCCTGCTCGGCCAGCGGGCCTATCCCAAAGGTCTTGAGCTCACTTGTCTTGTGCAAGCGGGTGTACCGACGTTATTACGAGGTGATCCCGGTCGACTGCGGCAGGTTTTGGTGAATTTGATCGGCAATGCCATCAAATTCACCGAACGCGGCGAAATCGTCGTGACCGTCAGTGCTTCGGATGAGCATGCGCGCGTCACACCGGCAAGCCTGAATCCATCGCGTCGATGGTTTCGAGTTGAGGTCTCGGATACTGGAATCGGTATTTCGCCGGAGCAACAGGCGAAACTTTTTCAACCCTTCTCTCAAGCTGATGGTTCCACCACGAGGAAATATGGAGGCACCGGACTCGGGCTCGCCATTTGCAGAAAGCTTGTGGAACTGATCGGCGGGCGCATCGGTGTGGACAGCCAGGTCGGCGTCGGCAGTGTCTTTTGGTTCACCGTGCCCTTTCACCTACAACCAGAGGGAACTCAGCAAGCCACACTGCCATCGGCGGCGCTCAAAGGCCGAAGAATCTTGATAGTCGACGATCATGCGACGAATCGGAGGGCGCTTGAGCTCTATCTCGACGGGAGAGGTGTGATGTACAAAAGTGTCGAGAATGGGGTGCAAGCGTTGCAGTGCCTTCGGGATGCAGCGACACGGCAGACCCCATTCGACTTAGCTATTTTGGATATGCAAATGCCGGGTATGGACGGTCTGGAATTAGCTCGGCAGATCAAGTCCGAGCAAGCAATCAGCGCCGGGCGCCTTGTATTGTTAACGTCGGTCGGTCAGCGCGGCGATGCCAAAGCGGCTCAAAGCGCAGGAATCGATGCCTATCTGATGAAACCAATCCGGCAATCGCTTTTGTATGAGTGTCTCGATCTTGTTTTGGGTAGCATTCCCAATGCCGTTGCTTCCACTCACCAGACTACCACTCCGATCATTACCCGGCATAGCCTGTCGGAAGCGCAGGCGCGATCCAGGCCGCTTGTCCTTGTGGTGGAGGACAACCCGGTGAATCAAAAGGTTGCGGCGAATATGGTTGAAAAACTCGGATATCGTGTCAATGTGGCGGCCAACGGACGAGAAGCGGTCGAGTCGCTCGCACGGATTCCGTATGCCCTGGTGTTCATGGATTGTCAGATGCCGGAAATGGATGGGTTTGAAGCGACAAGAGTGATCAGGAATCAGGAGGCGAGTCTCCAGCAGGCCGGTGGGAAGTTGCCGCGCCTGCCGATCATTGCGATGACCGCCAATGCCATGAAGGAAGATTGCGATCGATGTCTGGCCGCCGGGATGGATGACTTTCTCAGCAAGCCGGTGACGAGCAAATCCCTCGCTGCGATCCTGAGTCACTGGCTGCCCCTCGAACAAGTTCCGGCCAAGGCAGACGCAAAAGCCGCGTAACCGGCTGTGTACCTCTTTCCCTTCTCAACCGATATACCGCTCTCCATATGAATCTACGACAGTTGGGAGGTGATGGCTCCTCGACAGAGGCGAGCCCTCGCTTATCACATCTTCCAACTAACAGCCTGAAGTCGTACAATCTGCGGTCTTCAATTTGGATCGATGCGCATCGATGGTGCATCGTTATAGATGGGCGCCATACACAGCGGGCAGCGCTCTGGATGGCTTGCCGGATGTGTTTGCTACGCCGCTTTCCCCATTGACGCACTATGAAGCCACGTGTCATCGTCACCGGAACGGCAGGACTGATAGGACGGTACTTCGTGAAGTCCGCTGCTCGATGGGCGCCCGGGTGGGAGGTCTGTGGCCTCAGCCGCGCTGACCTTGATCTCACGGATTACGCCGCCGCCGAACAGGTTTGGCAGTGTCTCAAGCCCAGCGCCGTGATCCACTGCGCGGCGTTAAGTCGAACGACAGAGTGCGAGCGAAGTCCTCAGCTAGCCCGTCGTATAAATGTGGACACCACGGCGTATCTGGCTCGACTCTCCCGGGACATTCCCTTTATCTTCTTGTCGAGCGGGGAAGTATTCGACGGCAAGGCTGGTTGGTACCGAGAGACAGATGAGCCCAATCCGATCAATGTCTATGGCAAGACCAAGCTTGAAGCGGAACAGCGCGTGTTGGAGAATCCCGCCCACACGGCGGTCCGGATCGTGCTCACGGCGGGTGCCTCACAGCACGGCGATCGAAGTTTTGTGGAAGATATGTGCCGGTCGGTGAAGGCTGGGAAGCAGGTGACGCTGTATGGCGATGAATTCCGCTGCCCGTTGCCGGCAGGGGCCATTGTCCGCTCGGTATGGGAGTTACTCGATCAAGACGCTCCCGGTCTCTACCATCTCGGTGGACGAGAACGACTGTCACGTTGGGAGATTGGGCAGGCGCTGCTGCAGTGGTATCCGGAGCTGCAAGGCCATCTGGTTGAAGGATCCGCTGGGGATCATGCCGGTGCCCCCAGGCCTGCAGATCTTTCATTGAACTGTGAAAAAATCCAGGCACTCTTGTCGTTTCCTATCCCAGGGTTTCGCAGTTGGTTGAAGGATCGGAAGCGCTATGGCGGCGACGTATGGGACTATGAACCGAGTGTGTCGTAAAGGGAAGGACTGATGGGATCAGAAGAAGGAATAGACGTATCGGATCCGTTGCAGCTTGTCGTGATCACCTATGTCGTCATGGCGGTCGTCATGGGTTTCCTGTGGGTTGTGCAGAAGAAGACAAAAAATGCTTCGATTGTCGACGTCGCGTGGTGTGCAGGGCTGATCGCTGCGGTGTTGTCGTATATGACTCAGGCTCCCGCCGGAGTCGAGCGCATCCTGCTCACAGCGATGCTGGTCCTGCTCTATGCCGGCCGTCTGGGACTCCACATTTATTCCCAACGCGTGACTGGGCAACCGGAGGACGCTCGCTATCGCCGCCTGCGACAAAAATGGGGAGATGCGGAGTCGGTGAATATGTTTGTGTATTTTCAGTGGAAGGCGCTGTCCGTGGCGGTTTTTTCCCTTCCGTTTCTGGTGGTGCTCTGGAATACACGTATTCCATCTTCAGTGGTTGAGATGGTCGGATTGCTGATCTGGAGCGTGGCCGTGGCTGGTGAAGCAAAGGCAGACCGCCAGCTTGCTCATTTCCGCGCCGATCCGAAGAATGAGGGCCGCGTTTGCAGAGAGGGGCTGTGGCACTACTCCCGCCACCCGAATTACTTTTTCGACTGGCTGCACTGGTGCTCATATGTCGTCATGACGATGGGGGCACCCGGCTGGTTATTCACCTGGATTGGTCCGATCGGGATGGGCTTGTTACTGTACAAGGTGACTGGTATTCCACGGGCGGAAGAGCAAGCCCTTGTAAGCCGTGGGGAAGAGTATAAAGCCTACCAGGCGACGACCAATGCGTTTTTTCCATGGCACCCGCGACAAGGGTCGGAGACGTCCGTTCATTCATGACGTCGTCAGACTGACCCTTGCCGAGCAGGCTGCGAAACAACTCATGCCGCCTCTGTCGCCATTACGAGCATCGAGGGTTGGAATGACGCTGGACAGCCATGCAGGATGTCCACAACGTCCGCTGTTCTCACCCGCCCAACCCCGGCGCGCCAAGACGCGCCTCTCCGCCGGCAAAGCCGCTGAGCCTAAGGTATTGAAAGAGCCTTTCTCAGGTGTCACCACCGACCTTGCTGGCCACGCAACAGCGCCTATTTTCTGTTGTCTAGTTCAGCGAGCCGAGCCTTCGCGATCTCAGCCACTTTGGTGGATGGGTAGAGATTTACCAGTTCTTGGTAGAGCTGCTTGGCATGAGGGATATTATTTTGGTTTTCTTCGAAAGCAGCCGTTTCAAACAGTTCGTTCGCCTTCTGATCAGAACAGCCGAGCAACATCAAGCAGAGGGCACAGAGGATAAGTCGTGCGGTTATCATCGTCGTCATCCTTTCCAGGCGTCTCTCCGCCGTGACACCTTCGTGTTTGCGTGAGTCAATCCTGATCCGAGAGAGTCGATTCCGTAGCGTGGAGCGGAGATCCCTTCGCTTCGGCATTGTGGACAGCGGCTTGGTCGCGTCAATCTGGTGCGATCACGGAACATAAATTTACAATCCAAGCAGGTGGACGGCTCGAGGACAAACCGTCGTGAACGGTCCCGAGACACCGTTTTTACCACATGAGCCAAGTGCTCCTCTACCTGTCGCTCTGGAATTCTGAGTAAGGGAGCCAGTTGCTCTGCGGTCATGCGAGTATCCGTCAAGAGATCGGTGATGCGCTGACGCAGGGTCCGCTCGAGCGGCAACATGTCCGTATGGTACGGACTGGGGCACGGAAAATCCAGATATTCGGGGAAGGTCCTCCATGAATCATCTTAAGTCTTGGGCACTTAAGGGTTGCACCCCCGGCGCCATTCTGGCAAAATCCGTCCCCGCATCCGTTACCACATCACGATCAATCCACTGGCCGGGCCTCTCCGTCGTCTTCGGGCAATTGGTATCCGGCCAGTGTGCTTATAGACCAGGAGGTTTGGAGCCATGAAGTTCCTCGCAGTCCATCCAGGTCCACTCATGTACACCAAGATCTATCTACGTCTTGAGCCGCTCGGTCTAGAGATGGTGGCCCAGGCAGTCCGTCAAGCCGGGCATGAGGTTCGTCTCATCGACCTCCAGGCTGATACCTGGAAGGATTATCTCGCGCTCATCACCACCTGGAAACCAGACGTGGTGGCATTCGGCTGCAACTACTTGGCGAATGTGCCGGAGATCGTGGACTTAGCCAAACTCACGAAGAAAGAGTTGCCCAACTGCTTCGTCTTCGTCGGTGGCCACAGCGCTTCCTTTGTGGCACAGGACTTTTTGAAGCACGGCGACGGTGCCATTGATTGTGTGCTGAGGGGCGAAGGTGAAGTCACAGCCCCCAAGCTGTTGGAAGCTGTGGAGCAAGACCGTAAGGCGATTAAGAAGGTTCCTGGTGTCGTCACGCTCGACGGTGAAGGACCTCCGCCGCAATTCATCGAGAATCTGGACGATATTCGTCCAGCGCGTGATTTGTTGCGGAACCGGCACAAGTATTTCATCGGCGTGCTGGATCCGTGCGCTTCTGTCGAGTTTGCACGAGGCTGTCCGTGGGATTGCTCCTTCTGCAGCGCCTGGACATTCTATGGGCGCAGCTATCGGATGGTCAGCCCGGAGAAAGCCGTTGAAGATTTGGAGCAGGTTCAAGAGCCAGGTATTTTCCTGGTCGATGACGTGGCGTTCATCCAGGGTAAGCAGGGCATGGAGATTGGCGAAGCGGTCGCGCGGCGTGGGATCAAGAAGCAGTACTACATGGAAACGCGCGGCGACGTTCTCCTGCGTAACAAGGAAGTCTTCCAGTTCTGGAAGACGCTTGGGCTCCAGTACATGTTCCTCGGTGTGGAAGCCATCGATGCCGAAGGTCTCAAGATGCACCGCAAGCGCATCTCGTTGGGCAAAAACTTCGAGGCGCTGGAATTTGCTCGGTCCCTCGGGATCACCGTCGCCATCAATCTCATCGCCGATCCGGATTGGGACCGGCAGCGATTTGAGGTCATCCGGCAGTGGTGCCTCGAAATTCCTGAGATCGTCAATATCAGCGTCAACACTCCGTATCCCGGCACCGAGAGCTGGCTCACAGAATCACGCAAACTTCACACACGCGACTACCGCCTCTTCGATATTCAGCATGCCGTCATGCCGACTAAGATGCCGCTCCATGAGTTTTATGCGGAACTGGTCAAGACACAACAAGTCTTAAACAAGAAGCATCTGGGCTGGGCTGCGCTCAAGGGCACGGCCAAGATTGCGGCCGGACACTTGATGAAGGGACAAACCAACTTCATCAAGATGTTGTGGAAGTTCAACAGTGTCTACAATCCCGAGCTGCAAATGGCGGATCACCGTCGCCCAGTGAAGTATGAGATGTCGATGCCGCCGGAGAAGAAAGACACGATCGATCCGAAACAGTTGTTTATCCTGCCACCCAAAGGCCGCCAAGGCCGGGCGATCGACGATGCCACTGAGACGTTCGTTGATGAGACTCGTATGGGCACGGTGGTCTGATCGCTACTGGGAGTGTGGGTGATAGGGGCTGAGGTAAGGGACCGGACGCAGTTCCCGTTCTAAGCAGGCGCTCAATCAGCGACATCTGCCCAGTCTCCAGAAAGCCTTCTGGCAACTCTGGATGTGGTCTATCTATCTTGGCGGAGATGCCGTGGCGCCCGGCTCATCCGCCAGTCGTAAGGTCAACGTCGTTTCTTCTCGGCAGGTGCTCAGTCCCATACTGCAATCGACTCGGCCTGTGTGCCGAGCGATTGCTTGAGCGACTGTCCTTCTTTCCCCGCAAACAGCTGTGCACTACCAAGGCCTCGGACGATTTTTGTCAAGGCATCGCAGGGGTTCTTGCTCTTGAATAGTTTCAACGACTCAGGATCAACCGGGACCTTCCTCCACGCGCCCTTTTCATTCGGCCCCGGTTCTAGCGGAGGTAACTGTATCGGCGGGAAGGTCTGTCCTGCAGGTTTCGCAACCGACGTGGTTGGCGCGCTCGGTGATGCAGCCGGTGTCGTATAGACTTTTTTCGGATCGTACTCAGGCGGATTCGACGACGGCAGATGCTTGTCCCCGCTGCAACTGGCTAGAAGCACCGTGACAAGGAACAGTAGAAGGGGGTTGGCAGGCATTCGCGGTCTCCTGGTGAGAGACCAACGCCTGGAGTGGCCGCCATGCTAGCCCATAGGGTGCAATTCTTCAAGGCTATCCGTAGCAAAGTGTAGCTAGCACATCATCTGTCCGGTTTTTGTAGCACGTGAAGTGTCCGGTTT
>ERZ1292625.2824-Hain-H41-01um-R1-2824-length-15145-cov-4_pt1 | contig 15145 bp, 19 predicted proteins | sample MGYA00564400_ERZ1292625 | MGnify/ENA primary metagenome ERZ1292625 (study PRJEB36523, sample SAMEA6512639) | groundwater metagenome | collected 2019-01-08 | study: AquaDiva: Metagenomics assemblies of 32 groundwater samples | reverse complement strand
CCGTCATGAACCACCGCCTCTAAAACTGCCGCGAGTTTTGCGTTCTCTCTATCTTCAGGAGTTGCCCGTTCCGCGAATTGCTCCTCCCAACGCTTTACGCGCATAAGATCACGCTCAACATTATCTTGACCGTATAAATCAGCAAACACTAATGGATCGATCATGTCTTCGCGAAGCACTTCTTGAGCCCGTACATACGCGGTATCTAAAGGTGAAACGATTTCCATACCTCCTTCTTTCATATGTTTTTCAGAAAAAATGATTATGATGCTAACGAATTTCTATAGAATAACCGCCTAGATCTCAATTTCCTGAACTGATTTTTCTTGCACTTTTCCATATCCACATGGTGGCCCCGGATCTGGAACACGCGTCTGATCCGTTGCACTGACAAGACCCGTTGCTGCGTGCCAATGAAGTTCACCGCACCCTCCGGGGCCATGGTCTCCCTCCTGAATCAACTGATCAACAGGTAAATATTTTCCGTTATAACTAATTACTTTGATTTTTTTCTTTCCTACATTGGTACCGCCTGCAGCACCAGTCTCACTACCTCCCGCTGATCCGCCGGACGTGCCCGTACTTCCAGTCGGCGAAGTTACACTTGTTCCAGTTTTTTTCTCAACATCAGGACATTTCTTTGTACCCAATTGACCATCATTGCCATTTGGTTTGCCCGCCCCACCCTTACCACCATTGCCCGGACCACACCCATCTCCACCGTTACCTCCATTACCACCCGTTTCATCTATAACAGTTCCCTCGGCACCATCACCTGAAGTCCCCTTACCACCCTTACCAGCTTTTGCGACCGCTCCTCCTCCGCCTCCACCATTGCCACCGGTAGGCTTGAGTTCGCACATGCCACCAGCTCCACCATCGCCCCCATGCGCATCAGCATTGCCACCCGCGCCACCGTTTTCTACTCCTGTCGCACCAACAAGCTTCACGGATGCATCTCCCCCCAAACCACCGGTTGCCTCTGCGTTACCGCCCTTACCACCAGCACACTTACATCCCGTGCCATTACCTCCTTTACCTGGACTTGCAACAGCCTGGCCTCCCCAACCACCATCTACCTGATCAATGGAAACATTTGAAATACCAGCGACCGAACCAAGTGCTGATAGTTCTTTTTTGTTGTTACCTCCCTTACCTGCGATTGCATTGGCGTCAGCACCCTTTTTCCCAGGACACGCATCTGTGCCATCCTTACCATACGCAGTTGCGTTTCCTCCGTTACCTCCAACGCCCGGCACAACATGGAAGGAAACAATTTCAATCGTTCCCTCGGCAGTCATTTTAAAATTACCAGCCTCTCCTCCATCGCCACCCGTTGCCCGAGCAACTGGGTCACAATCTTTTAGCGTCTCGGCCGTACCTCCCACTCCTCCATCACCAAGCTCGAGACGAAAATTATTTAAGTGAATGTTGCCTGCCTTCATACGAAAACGAAAAGCATCTTCACCTCGATCACCCTGCACAGCGCACCCCTCTCCAATCGTAGAGCGCCCCTCACGTCCGTCAGGTCCTACAAGATGAAAATTTTCTAACGCAACATTGCCATCTTGTCCAAAATCAAAATTCAAAACAATTTTTTTAATATCTTGAGGGACTCCTGGAATCTCAATGCCTTCTGGAGGAGTCGCCCCATCTCCAATGTGCCATGTACCTCCAATAACAATATTTGGAACACTCTTACCATCTTTATCACGAGGCTCTTGTGCATGTGCCTCTGTTATCAAAGAAATTTTGCGCGAGCTATCACCGGATGGAATAACAGCAACCTGTTGAGTAACACCTTCCGCCACAAACGGACCAATGCGCGTTCCTTTGCCTTCATTTTTCCCAGTCTCTTCATAGAGCGCGTCAAGGGCTCCTTCGCTCATGACTAGCCGATCGGGTGAAGAAACAATCTGGACAGTTCCATTGGCAACAACAACCGCATCATTACCAAATTGGATACCATCAGTTGCTACAAGAGTGATTGCATTACTCGAACGCGTTGCGTCACTCATATTCTCTCCGATTCCGCATCCAAGAACGCCATCAACCTTTATCGCGCCATTTACGATAATATTCAGCGGAGTCTCTTTACACACAAGAGCGCCCGTAATCCTCAGATTACCATTCACCGTCAATCGTCCTCCCTCAACAATCGCTTTTTCTTTCCCCGTGATCTCCTGATCCCCCTCGAGAGTTGCAACGGAAATTGTTCGAACGATCGTGTATGCGTCTTCCGACCGCGACCGATACCACCAAACACCCCCTCCGATCAATAAAATCATGCACAAACCTAAAATAATTTTTTTCATAAGTATAGTAAAAGCGTAAAAAGTCCTTTCATTTGAGCGTATCAAGCAACCTCATAAAAGTCGAGTACGAAACGATTTTTAGTATATTGTTTGCAAATTAGCCAAAGCCCGTTAGCATGGGGGCAGATTCCCTAACAAACGGAGGAATATCATACGATGTGCGGGATCGTAGGAATCGCTAACGCAGCTGGAGCGGCAGAATATACTTATGTTGGACTTCACGCCATCCAACACCGCGCCATTGAATACGCGGGCATGGTAACTACGGATGGCAGTGACGCATTTACTCATCATGGGACAGGAGTTGTGCGTCAAGTTTTCAATCAACCAATACTCGATAATCTGCATGGACGTTTTGCTCTCGGACATATCCGCTATGCGACAGTTGAAGACAAGAATTCTCATCAACGGAACATCCAACCTCTCATCGCTACTGTTGGAGATTCGTTTGTCGCCATTGCGCACAACGGCAATCTAACAAACGCGGACTCCTTGCGCCAAGAACTTCTGAATGACGGCGCTCTCTTCGCAACATCACTCGATACAGAGGTTATTCTTCATCGGTTTATGCGTGCATCGGGCACACCGACCGAACGCCTCATCAAAGCACTCGATGGCGTGCGAGGAAGTTACACTCTCGTTCTTCTTATGCCAGACATGATGATCGCAACTGTCGACCCGTCTGGTAACCGACCTCTAATGCTCGGACAAAAAGATGGCGGATACTTTATCGCATCAGAAAGCGCCGCATTCCAGGCGATGGGAGTAACACGCATGCGCGAGATTGAACAACGGGAAATTATCGCTATCACAAAAGATACGATCAAGACTTCTTTTCTTCCCGATTGGACGGCAGGAGTACGTCGTCGTTGTCGATTTGAACACGTATACTATGCCCTACCATCCAGTATTATGTTCGGCCAAGATGTTGCGAACTTTCGTCTGCGACTTGGCAGAGCGCTCGAACTCACATCCCCCACATTAGACGCAGACTATGTCTTTGGAGTACCTGATAGCGCAACATTCATCGCCTATGGGTACGGAGCTTCTGGTCGAAGTGGCATCTATGTACCAGGGATCTTACGTAACCATTACGTGGGACGCACCTTCATTCAAGGTCGCCAAGGTCTTCGCGATACTGGCGTCAGCCGTAAATTCAGCGTTGTGCCAGAATTTGTACGCGGAAAAAAAATAGCTCTCATTGATGACTCTATCGTTCGACTTACGACAATGCCACGACTTGTCGAACGTCTCAGAGCGCTCGACGCAAAAGAAATTCATGTACGCATCGGCTCTCCTCAAGTTATCAGCCCGTGTCACTATGGTATCGATACCCCGACTCACAGTGAATTAGCAGCAGCTATGATGTCACTCGATGCCATGAAAACTCGCATCAACTGCGATTCACTCGAATTTCTTTCGTTAAAAACTCTCCGCTCTTTATCCTCAAAACCCGATGATTACTGCTATGCGTGCTGGACAGGACAATATCCGGCTTGCATGGAACCACAAGAAAACGCCGCCCCTACCTAACGGGGCGGTTTTTATATCTTTATATGAAAAAGCCTACTCCTGTTTTTTAAGATCAAGCGAGACTGAGTTAATGCAAAAACGCTTACCAGATGCTGGAGCACCATCGGGCATCTTTGTTGGCCCATCATCAAAAACATGTCCTAAGTGAGCACCACATCGTCCACACTGCACTTCAGTTCTCATCATCCCATGTTCATGATCTTCTTCAAATTTTATATGCTCACGATTCACTGGATCAGTAAAACTCGGCCATCCTGTACCTGAATCAAATTTTGTCTCAGACGAAAAAAGCTCTTGCCCACACGCGGCACATACATACATGCCTGTATCTTTTGTTTTATAGTATTTGCCAGTAAACGCTCGCTCCGTCCCCTTTTCGCGCGCAATATGATAAAGCTCTGGCGGTAATTCTTTACGCCACTCTTCTTCTGCTTTCGTAATAATATCTTTTGAATCCATATCTATTATTCTTGTTCTTCTGTTGTTGATACTTTTAATGTAGCCCCCTCTAGTAACTCCTCGAAATGAATATCGAGCGGGCGGAGAAATCGCTCTGGCGTTGCATAAAACGGACCGCCAAATTTCAAAAAGCCATCATGAATTGGAAACACGATACGCGGTTTTATTTGTTTTGCAAATTCAATCACCTCCGATGTTTTAACCCATGGAGCGCAAACCGGCAACGCAAGGGCGATAACTTTTTTCGGAGGCACAAACAATGCGTCTCCTGGATGATATAAAATGGAGTTAATAAGATATCCCGTATTAATAACTAAATCAGCACCATCACAGATAAATGCATGGTCCTTACCAAAGCCCTCAATCGGGACTCCCTGTATCTCAACTCGCTCTCCATCTTCTACAATTTCACATGAGACCCCGGCAGAATGTAAGATCGCCCCAACTCCTTTATTACATATGACTCGAACCATCGGATTGCGCTCCCGTACTTTTTCAAGCGAGTCAAGATCTAAGTGATCAGGATGTTCATGCGTAACAATCACCGCATGAATATTCTCTACGTCATTTTGAGCTGCCGAGTAACGCCCTGGGTCAGTCATGATTCGAATACCACCAGTTTCAACTACAAGGCAACTATGCCCAATCTTTGTTACACGCATACCTATGAGTATATCGTTTCTTTGGAAAAATAAAAAAGGCCCCAAAAATTTATGGAGCCGTAGCAGACTGAGCACCCTTGGGGCGCTGAAGACGTTCGCTCGCTCGACGAGCTACCTTCTTATTGTGTGTCAGAAACTTTGGAGCAAGGCGTGGGTAACGCTCTCCATCACATTTTCTAAGTATTTCAAACTGAATCTGGGCATGACCACGAGAATGAAGAAATGCCTGCACATCACCAAACGTACACAACCAAAGATTGCGAGGGATGCCATCGGCACACCGCACCCCCTCCTCGGCAATGTCCGTCTTCCCAGCGAGGAATACTGCAATTACTTCATTCGTATGAGCATTATTATATCTTGCAGCAATATACCACTGGCAATGACGAGCTCGACGCCTCTTCGAATTCTTTAGTACGTCTACCACCGCAGACCTCCGAAAGCCATAATACAATATTTTTATAAAAAATCAAGCCTACTCGCGCACCTTGCCGACCCTATCGAACCAACATCCCATCCCCAAAAGAAAATAATCGAAACTTTGCTTTTATAGCCATTTGATAAAGCTCCAAAAGTTTTTTACGCCCCACAAATGCCGAAACGAGCATCATCAAACTAGAACGCGGCACATGAAAATTAGTAACGAGTGCGTCAACAAAGCGCATCTTGTCATGCTCCCGAATAAACATGCGAGTTGTACCTGATAACTTTGTAATATTCCCTCGCGCGTCTGTCGCCGATTCAAGCGTACGCGTAACTGTCGTTCCAATGGCAACAATCTGTCTTTTAGATTTTTTTGCTTCATTTAGTCGTTTTTGTGTCCTTGCCTCTATATAAAAATATTCTCCGTGTAACTCTCCTTTGTGCCACTGCTCTTCTGTAAGTGACGCGAACGTCCCACGTCCCACATGGAGCGTTACATATTCAATATGAAAACCTTGACGTTTCAAACGAGCAATAAGACGTTTTGTAAAATGGAGAGATGCCGTGGGCGCCGCAACTGATCCCTTTGTTTCTGCAAAAACCGTCTGATACTCACTCTTTAACTCGCGCCCTGACAGCGGTGACTGCTTAATATAAGGCGGAATGGGCATCGTTCCATGCTTCTCAAAAAATGGGATGACTCGCAAAGCGGTCATACGAAACTCAAATACCCATTCACCTCCTTCACGCGCCTTTACTTGAGCAATGTATTTCTTTTTGAAAAAAAGTTTTGAGCCGAGGACAAGCGGGCGATCCGCGAGACATCGGACACGTGGGCCTTGATGAGAAAGATATACTATCTTCACTCGTCCTCCTGTTTCTTTTTGTAACTCCAGTCGCGCGGGAATAACTTTTGTCTTATTAAAAACAAGCACCGCATGCTTTGGAAGGTATGCGTCAAGATGAGCAAACGTGTCTAAAGAAACCGCGCCTGTCGCACGATTAAAAACTAAGAGCCGTGCGCTATCGCGTGGACGCGCAGGCTTTTGTGCGATAAGTTCTGAGGGTACTAAATAATTAAAACGCGCAATCTCACGCCGAAACGCGTTCATCGTACTACACTCGACCGATAAAAATAAGATTCGTACTGCCTCTCGTTCCAAACGGGACTCCCGCACTCACGACAAACAGCTCCCCCTTCTTAAGTCCTTGGGTCACCGCAACACGATGCGCGAGCGGCATTGCTTCATCGAATGTCTTAATGGGTTTTTCAAGAAACGTTGTCACTCCCCACGTAACAGAAAGTTGATGAAGTGTCGCAACACTCGTTGTTAGTGCAGTAATCGGCTGCTGATGTCGATGCCGAGAAATGCGACGCGCAGTTGAACCGGTTTCCGTAAATACAATGATGAGTTTTGCAGCCACTTGATCGGCGATACTACATGCGGAGGCAGCGACCGCATCAGCGGTGTGATTGTTGTCAGAAAAAATCCTTCGTACAATTTTTGGTGTCGAAGTTTTTATAATATCCGCCATCGTACGTACTGCCTCTTCAGGGAATTTTCCTGCGGCAGTTTCACCGGAAAGCATAACGGCATCAGAACCATCCAAAATTGCTTTTGTAACGTCTGTTACTTCAGCGCGTGTTGGTAAGGGATTATGGATCATAGACTCAAGCATTTGCGTTGCCGTAATAACAGGTTTTGCATGCGCCATACATTTTATGATCAATTCTTTTTGAATAAATGGAATCTCTGGCATAGGAACGGAAAGTCCAAGATCGCCTCGCGCGATCATAAGACCATCGGCAGCCTCTAAGATGCCATCCACTTCTCGCACAGCATCAGCTGTCTCAATCTTTGCGATAACCTGAGGACGAGAACCATTTTTTGGCAATAACACTTTCACTGCTTCGATATCTCGAGCATCTTGTACAAATGAAACTGCAAGAAAATCTGCACCAAGTTTCACCATCGCCTTAATATCTGTCTTATCTTTTTGGGAAAGCTGAAAACGTCCCATACTCAAACCTTGGACGGAAAAACCCTTCCGCGATTTCAGAAGACCTCCGATAAGTACCCGAGCCTTCACGCCCTCTTTTGTCTTTTCAAGAACCTGAAATTTCAAGAGTCCATCGTCAAGGTAAATTTCCATACCCTTCTCAAGACGCTTTAGTATATCAGGAAAATTAAGGTTGATGCCTCCATCAAGAGTTCCATTTACCTTTTTAGAGACCAGACTTACCGTTTGACCACTATGCAATTCGAGCGGTGGCTCAACCATCCCGATACGAATTTTTGGTCCCGCAAGATCCCCAAGCACAGCGAGTTGAGTATTCAGTTCTTTTCCAACACTACGAATCCATGCGATCGTCTGAACGCATTCCTCCTCAGTGCGATGCGACAAATTAAGCCGAAAAACATTAACGCCCGCTTGCGCGAGCTTTTTTATCATGATTTTATTGTCACTCGCCGGTCCCAGCGTTGCGACAATCTTAACCTGCTTTCGCATCATGAACGCCATTATCCCACACGATCTTTAATCTATCAAGACATCACCTCAATGGCACGCGCGATATCACGAAAAATTTTATATACATCTTTTACTGTCTGGGCAATTTTTTCAAAATCACTCTTTACTGAAGCGGTCGGATGTTCTATACGCCCAATACGCGCAACATTTGCATGTGCATCCTTCAATAGCATCTCCGCGGAGTGAAGTTTTTGTTTAAGCGCGAGAACATCGCGTCCCTCGCTCGCACGCGCATCGAGCGCTTGAGCAATCTGCTCTCTACGAGCATCTGCAACGACAAGCGTATGCTGTTCAATGGTCTCCACGAGCTCTCTTACAATTTCTTTTCGAATACGTGCGTATTCGCCCACTCGATACTCGCGAAGCTCACTAGTAATATCTTTGATATCCTGATCTGAGGTAGCGGCCTCTGCTTTTATACGAACTGCGTCCAATACTTTCGCATCGATGCTCGACTCTTCATTAAATCGCTCCCGATTTTTCTTAAATGCTTCTATCTGCTTATGCAACGCGCCAATGGCTTTCATGAGTGACTCGTGCCGTATACTAGAATTCTTCACCGGCCGTATACTTGGCATTTCGGCAGCATATATATTCCCGGCACCACACAATAAAAATGCGGCAACGATATATATTTTAATTTTAGTGTTTCGTTTCATTACTGTAACTCTCCAAACGCAGCATCGATCGCCCCTTCATCGAGTAAATCGGTGAGGTCAAGACTAAAATCAATGGCCACTTCTTCTTCATCGATCGTAGCAACGGAAAGATTTTCAGCAGTCAATGGTGCTACCTTCATCATCATAGTGCCGCCGCCTGTCGGCACACTAAGACTCTCAAATGAAGGTGGCATCTGATTTTCTAGCCCATCCACTGAAACTGACGACTCACTTGATTCATTCTTTATATCTCTTTTTTGAGGTTGCACCGATCCCTTTGGAAACATCACGGCAACTAAAGCTACTGCCAATATACTTACCGGTAATGCAAATCGCCATGAAAACGCGCTTCCATGAACGTGTGAATATTTGAAAGAAGAAATTACCTTTTTTGCCAATGATCGAGTAGGCAAGTGAGACTGAAGAACGTATATCGTATCAAAATACTCTTTTGTCTCTGGATACTGACGCACGACATCCTCAATAGAACTCCCTTCATCAAAGAGTTTTAATGCCGCTTCAAGTTTTATATCCTCATTCATAGTAATTTTGATTCTTTCAATTGTACGCGTAAAACCTTGAGCGCTCGGCTTTGCATCTGACGTACCGCATCTTCTGATTGTCCTGTAGAACGCGCGACTTCTTTTGAAGACTTCCCTTCAATGAAGCGGAGGCGCACAATTTCTCGCTGTGCTTCTTGCAACAAAAGAAGTGCTCTCTCAACAAGTCTCACATGCTCCATATGTTCAGCGTATGCTTTTGGGCCCGAGCTATCATCTGCGGCAAAATCCTCAAGCATCTCGGGTTCATCGGGGATAATATCTTTTTTCTTTTTATAATGATCAATCGTTGAATTACGAGCAATGCGATATAGCCACGCAGAGAAAGGCATGCCACGATTCTCATATCGTCCGAGTGCTTTCCACGCCTTCACGAATACTGACTGAGTGATATCTTCTGCATCATGTCGATTGCGAACACGTACAAATACGTATCGAAAAATTGGAGCAACGAATGAGCTATAGAGCTCTCCGAATGCATCCTCATCCCCGGCTTGCGCCCGCTCAACAAGGGTGATTACTGTCTCGTCAGTATGTGCCATAGATAATAACGATTTAACTTTGTGAATGTGACACGAGATATGTAGCAATAATTGCCGCCGTTTCAGCGCGAAGCGTCAGCACGCCAAGGCCTGTTTCGCGAACATCATACTCGCGAGCTTGAATGAGCTCCTCCTCAGCCCATCCTCCTTCCGGCCCAATAAAAAGCCCCGCCGACACAATAGATCCCTGAGCAATCAAGGGAGGTGCCCCGATATTAAAAAAAAGACAGATATCATGATCCCGCGACGCAGCTACTAACGCTTCATTAAAAATTATTGGTTCACGAATTTCAGGGACTACGCCACGACCCGATTGCTCTGCAGCCTCTCGCGCGATCACCCGCAATCGATCAAGCTTCAATGCCTGCTTTACCGTGCGCTGCGTAAGTACGGGAACAATACACGCCACGCCCGCCTCAGTTGTTTTCTCGACTGCAAAATCAACATGCTCTCGCTTCAGTATAGCAAGATATAATGTCGTCCGAAGTCGAGGCTCTCTTGTGTTATGAATGCGCTCTTGTATGCGTGCTGTAAGAGCTGTTTTACTGACCAAAACAATAGAAACAATAACCTCATCAAGCGTACCGTTTGCAAGAATGATAGTATCTCCAACACCAAGCCTCAGAACTCTTATTATCTGATGAATCAACTTGGCATCCGTGAGGATAACCTCACTGCCTTCAAATGAATTTTGAACAAAGAAACGATGAAGCCTCATATATGACTAGTATACCGTAAACGACAACGCCCCTTGAAAGGGGCGCCAAAAACTAAGGAAACCAAACCTGACTACTCAAAAAATCTGACGTTGATGAAAAACATCCACACGATACTGCTGGCGACAAGCCCTGCAAGAAAACCTGAAAGTGAAGAAGCGACAACGCTTCCAAGCTTAAATTTGTAATCGCGACTTTCGTGCGATACGAAATCTCGTACGAGTTGATCCATAGTTGGAAAATGATGATTTATGAAGTTTGAGGCGACTTTCTATTATTGTATCACGATTTATCCTCACAAGCAGGTACTAAGGCCTAATCTGTGGACAATGTAACCCATCGTTCCAATTCCTCTCTATTTTCAAGTACATCCAAGGGCACTTCATAATATGACTTGAGCACTTGCGACGAACGCGGACTAAATGGCTTCATGCCAGCAGCAAGATAATAGCCCCTCGTCCTCTCACTAACTTTCATGTAAAACCTCCCTTTTGAAATAATTCCGAAAAACTTTGCACCATGATACAATCCCCACCCACCAAACATTCGCCGTGCCCAAATGCCGGACAAATTCGATAATTGCTCAAGCACGTATATCTGAAACTCATCGCTCTGAATCGTTATTTTCTTCTTAATCATACTCGTACGCCTAATATGTCCCTTGATAAACTTATTCTATCCCTCTGTACGCAGCGATGCTATACTAGTACTGACATGGATACACTCATAAAATCAGATGTCTTTTTCTTTATAACATCCATCGCCGTTATTGTGCTGGGTGCTCTTATTGGAGCCGCCACAGTATACCTGATTCGAATTCTGCGCGATGTAAAAGCAATTTCCGAACGAGTAAAAGAAGAAACTACCGCAACAGCTGATGATTTCCGTGAAGTACGCTCACATCTCAAAGCTCAAGGCTTGGGATTTGCCGCGTTATCAAAATTGAAGAAACTTTTCCGAATGGATAGAAAAGGTCGTTCATCACATACAAAAAATACTCGCAATGGCTAAAAAACACACAGGGGCAAAGATCGCAGCAGGAGTTGGAGTCGGACTTGCAGCCGCGGCAGCAGCCGGATCACTATTTCTCTATGGAAGGCAAGGAGCAAAAAATAGAAAAGTAGTTACATCATGGGCACTCAAAGCAAAGGCTGAAGTACTTGAACAGGTTGAGAAAATGAAAAAACTTGACCGCAAAGATTTTGAGCAAGTCGTGGATACCATCACAAAACGCTACGCGAAAGCAAAGCGTACAAGCGTCAAAGAGGCCGCAACTCTTGCGCATGAATTGAAAAGTCACTGGAAAGACATCCAGAAAAAAATTAAGTAACAAAAAACCCCCGACTGTCGGGGGTTTTTGTTTATACCTAAAATCAAGTACACTGTAGACAATGAATGAGCGGAACGTACAAATTGGCTTTTTTCTTACGTTACTTAGCGCTGCGTTTCTCGCAACGATTATTATGCTCGCTCCCTACCTCTCACCCCTATTGATCGCGGGGACCCTCGCGCTCATCTTTCGTCCGATCCATCGGCGTATCACAAAAATATTAGGAGGCTGGGAAGGGCTTGCGACACTCCTCACCTTACTTCTTGTCATACTGCTCGTTCTTACTCCACTGACCATACTCGCGCTCAAAATTTTTGAAGAAGCTCGCAACCTCTACATTTCAACGCTTACCACAAATGGCGAAAGCACATTCTCTATCATCAATACAACTATACATAATTTTGAATTATCGCTCCGCCAATTCGCTCCAAATCTTACCCTCAACATACGCAGCGCGTTTGCTCAGCTGGCAGGAATTCTCGTACAAAACATCGGATCACTCTTTTCAAGCCTCATTAAAACACTTGTAAATCTCTTCTTGATGCTTGTTACTCTTTTCTACCTCCTTAAAGATGGTACTCGCTTTCGAAAGATTATTATCATGGCGAGCCCCCTTCCTGATGTACACGATGAAGAAATTCTTGCGCGCCTAGAGGCAACCGTAAGCTCCGTAGTAAAAGGGTCAATTTTTACGGCAATTATCCAAGGAATCTTAGCAGGAGTAGGGTTCATGCTCTTTGGAGTACCAAGCCCATTTCTCTTCGGCACCGCCGCAGCATTTGCCGCACTCATTCCTGGCATAGGCACGGCTCTCGTGCTCATACCTATCATACTCATACTTTTTTTTAGTGGACAAACCTCCTCGGCGATTGGACTTCTCTTGTGGAGCGCTCTCATCGTGGGCCTCATTGATAATTTCCTCGGACCCATCATTATGAATCGTCAAATTAAGATTCATCCAATGGCTGTGCTTCTCGCAGTACTTGGAGGCATTACACTCTTTGGACCTATGGGAATTTTGGTCGGCCCTCTTATTGTGAGTTTACTTTTTACCCTTATTCATATTTACGCAACGCTCGTACATCGTACGATCGACTAATTACCTATGCTCGTTGATGATATTACAATCTATATAAAAGCCGGTAATGGTGGGCGCGGGGCTGTCGCGTTTCAAAAAAATAAAATGGCCTTGGGGCCAACTGGCGCACGCGGGGGTAATGGTGCCAATGTATACCTTGAAGGCGTAGCCGATCTTGGCGCGCTTCGACAATTTCGCAACAAAAAAGACTTTCTTGCTCCAAATGGAGAACAAGGCAAGAGTCAATTTAACGACGGACATAAAGGCGACGATCTTACATTAAGAATCCCCGTCGGCACAGTCATACACAACCTAACAACCAAAACTCAATCCGAACTCATAAAAATTGGCGAACGACTCCTTGTGGCGCGGGGAGGATTTGGGGGTAAGGGTAACTTTCACTTTCGCTCTCCGACAAACCGCAGTCCGAAAGAATTCCAACCAGGACTACCCGGCGAAGCATTCGATGTCCGCCTTGAGCTTAAATTAATTGCAGACGTAGGATTTGTAGGCCTCCCCAATATTGGCAAATCAAGCCTCATCAACGTACTGACAAATGCTCAAAGTAAAGTAGCAAACTATCAATTCACAACACTCGAACCAAGTTTGGGCGCGTATTATGATCTCATACTTGCTGACATCCCCGGTCTTATTGAGGGCGCATCAACGGGGAAAGGTCTCGGAATTAAATTTTTGCGTCACGTCGAGCGAACACGCACACTCTTTCATTTTATCGCCGCGGACTCAGACCATCCTGCCGCAGACTACAAAACAATACGCAAAGAACTTGGGACATACAATAAAGCTCTCTTAAAAAAAGAAGAGTACATCATTATCAGCCGCTCCGATATGCGCTCTCCCGCTGAAGTAAAAAAAATCGTAGCGCTATTCAAGCGCCTTAAAAAAACCGTCATCGCGCTCTCAATTTACGATGATGAGAGCCTTAAAGAGCTTAAGAAAACTCTCGCCTTGCTCAATAAGGCAAAACATATTTAATCGGCAGTCTCCTCCGCACGAACGTATCGAAAAAAACCGATCAAGACAAAGACTGTTACAACTCCCAATATAACCGCGTATCTTCCAAAAACATCCGCGCTTTTTCCAAAAAAATACCCTATAGCGAGAAACCCGCACGCCCATAGATATGACGTGGTAAGGGTAATAATTCCAAAAACTCCTCGATGCATTTTTCCAAGCCCCGCAGGAATTGGGACAAACACCTTTATTGCAGGAAGTAACTTTCCTACAAACAAAAACCACGCGCCCCTTTTTTCAAACGCTCTACTAACCCTTCTAACTTCTCGCTCAGGAAACATAAAAAAACGCGTAATATACTTCTCGCCTTTTTTTCGTGCAAGCTCATAAAGAACTATATTGCCAATCGTATTAGCAACCGCTCCAACAAGCGCAATAATAAAAAAATCAAAAAAACCAGTAGACACAAAATACCCCGCAATAATATATAGAACTTGACTCGAAGGAAATGAAACAACGCCATTCGCAATCATCATCAAAAATACGCCACCATAACCAAGTCCTACAAGAATATATTCAACTGAATACCCTATCATATAAGTACCTACAGTATACGCTCTAGGAGCTAACTTGTCGTCAATTTTTTAAAAATACCGCCTTATGGGGCGGTATAAAAAATCCACTGTCTCTTTCCTGCCTGCCACTCAAAAAACCAATCATCTTCGTGCGCATCCACACCGGAAGTCACAAAGAAATCTTTCATTGCCGACTGATAGCTCTTACAGTCATCCGAAAAAATAAAATGAGCAAAAATTCTAAGAAAATATTCAAGACGCACGTAATGAACTGATCGTGGAAGTACTTTCGTTCGCCATGCGCGAGATTGCGTCCGCCGCACAGTTAACTCCGGAGTCTGCGTAACACGCGCGAGATGTTGCAAACTTATTCCAAGTCCCTTACGAAGAAAGGTAAACTCCTCTCCAGTAAATGGGGTAACCTTTTGAGAAACGGCTCGCGACATGACTCTCAAAAGCGGACCAAGACTAGGAATTGTTGGCGCCTCCTCAGAACACCGAGGACACCGAGATACCGTAATCCCTACAAACCGAGCTTTCGACAACCCCATAAGCAGAGATCGATACGCTGTTTGACACGTTGTTTTGCGCGATATAAGCCATACCTGACAACGATCACACTTCATCGCTATTCTCCCTGTACGACTTCCGCCGCCCTGTATGATGCGAAACCCTTTCATTAATATTCAGCGTATCCTTGGCTTGATTCCGCCATCCATACATGACACTCAACGCGAGCGACTCGAAATATTTGTGTAACGTCATCACGTACAAAGATCTCTCCCA
>ERZ1292625.2822-Hain-H41-01um-R1-2822-length-15155-cov-6_pt1 | contig 15155 bp, 18 predicted proteins | sample MGYA00564400_ERZ1292625 | MGnify/ENA primary metagenome ERZ1292625 (study PRJEB36523, sample SAMEA6512639) | groundwater metagenome | collected 2019-01-08 | study: AquaDiva: Metagenomics assemblies of 32 groundwater samples | reverse complement strand
CCTCTTCACCCAAAATATGTTCGGAGTCGAGAAGCATCAGTTCGGCAAAATCTTTGGTGGGTTTAGTAGAATAAATCTTACCTCGAAAGCCCTCCCGGAGGAGCTTCGGCAAAAGACCGATATGATCAATATGAGAGTGGGTAATAAAAACGGCGTCGATTTTCTTCGCGTCGTATGGGAGGGGCTCAAAATTTCGCCGCTCGGCAAAATTGCTCCCTTGGTGCAATCCGCAATCTACAAGAACCCTTGTCTCCTCGTTTTCCAAATAGTAATTCGAACCAGTCACGCTGTTCGCTCCTCCATAAAATATTATTTTCATGAGCAAATCAAAGTAAGCTGAATTTTATCATGTTGCTGGGTGCTGGGCAAAGCTTCCGTCACCAACAGGAAATTAATGGGCGAAAAGTCCAATATTGACAAACGACAATTTATATGCTAAAATTCAAAAACAAATCAGGTTCTTTAAGATCAATCCTGGGGAGGAAAATATGTCGTCCGAGATCATCTCCGTCGACAAAGCGAGTGGCAAAGTCACTGTCAGAAACGAAGAGTTCCTTTTGGGCTTCTCACTGATCGGGGGAAGGATCATTCTCACCTCAAAGGCTGATGAGTCGACTAGTCGCATGGGCCCCGAGGGAACTTGGGTTCCGGAACACATCATGGCTGCCGCTCGCCGACACGCCTACGCCGCCCTCAAAGGAGAAGACGCGAAGAAAGATCACTTCGTCATCACCCAGCTCTTGCTGTTCTAAGAAGCGCCCCAAGAGAGACGTTAAACAAAGAGGTAGCTCCGCAAATTATTTGCGGAGCTTTTTCATTTCCAAAACCTCCTCGGCTACTCCCCTGTCGCTCCATGCGATTTTTCTGCCGTCCGAAACGTGAATATACGGCTCGCTTCCTTTCCCGGTTATAACCACCGAGTCGCCCGTGTCCGCCAAATCAACAGCTTTTAAAATCGCTTCCCGGCGATCAAGAATCTCCAAAACCGAAACTCCCTCTCCAATCCCAACCCTGATATCGTTCAGGATTTTTTTTGGGTTTTCATCGTAAGGATCTTCATTCGTCAATATTATTGACTCACAATATCCAGCGGCGATTTCCCCCATTGCTGATCGTTTCCACTTATCTCTTCCCCCCCCAGCCGAACCAAGCACACAAATTAGTTTTTCCTCTCCTTGCATTCCTCCTCTAACTGTTTGATAAAACTTTTCTAAGCTCTCGGGGGTGTGAGCGTAATCAACAATGAATCGAAACGGATCCCACAAAACCACATCCATGCGCCCCGGCAGACTATTAAAACTTTTAAGCGCCATGACTATCTCTGCCTCTCCAATCCCTATGTGTTTGGTGATCGCGATCGCCGCCGCAACATTTGAAAGGTTAAACTTCTTAAACAATAAATTAGTGCTTTTGTCAATAGACTGGCTTAGGCTTAGCGTCAGAAAGGACTCGACCAGTCTGTCGGCCACAGAGTATGGAAAAACTTTTTCTCTCTCAAGTTGGTTATAAAAAAAATTAAATCCTCGGTCATTATTGTTCAGAAAAATTTTTGCTCCTTTCGCAGCTGCGTATTTTAAAAAGTTAAGTTTGGCCTCTCGATATTTCTCGAAAGAGCCGTGGGACTCAATGTGTTCCGGAGCCAAGTTGGTGATCAGCGCGATATTCCAGTTAATAAACCGATGCCGAGAGTACCGAACTCCTTCCGATGTAACCTCAACGACAGCGTAACTACAACCAGCCCTAACTGCTCGATCGAGGAAATTCTGAACAAAGAATCTTCCCGGCATGGTGTTTTCGGTCAAGTTTTCTTCCCGATTTTCACCGATTTTAAAATAGAGAGAAGAGAGGACGGCGGTTTTTTTCCCGGCTGTTTCTAAAATAAGATTGACCAAATCAACCACCGTTGTTTTCCCTTTGGTTCCCGTAACTCCAATTACAAAAATTTTCCGGCTTGGAAATCTATAAAAAAGCGTCGCTAAAAACGACAGGCAAAAATGATAAAACAACCGAAGAGGTTCAAGCTGGTAGAAAAACTTTACCAAAGGAAGGTTCTTGAGATGTCCCATTTTTTATTTTATCTCTTCGCTAAAATCTTGAGGGCTAGCTTTATCCTAGAATTTATATCCTGAACACTCGCGTCGATCCTGCTCATGGCTCTTTGAGCCTCATCTTTTCGGTAACCTAAACCGACTAGGGTTTCAACTATGTCTTGATCAATCTCCATCTTCTTAACAATTTCATCCGCCCTTGGCGCGACGACCCTGCCGCTCAACTCAAGGATTATCCTCTCGGCAGTTTTCCGACCAACCCCAGACGCGTTAGTCAGAAGGTCAACTCTCTTCTCGCTTATTGCTGAAACCAACTCTTCAAGGCTCACAATGTTCAATATTGAAATGGCTGATTTTGGGCCAACTCCTGAAATCGTATTTAGAAGCCTAAAGATTCGAAGTTCGTCCTGACTGTAGAATCCGTATAGGTCGGCCCCATCCTCACGAAGACGAAGTTGGCAAAAAACCATTATTTCCTCTCCAAGAGCAACTGGGGAAAAATGAGCTAGACTGAACTTCGAAACAAACATCCTCATTCCAAAACCACCCAAATCCACGACGAGGCTATCATCTGTCCTCAAAGCAAGTTTCCCGCGAACAAACTCAATCATATCTAGCAATTATAACCAAAAGCGGCTACAGAGCAAAAACAATGTTTAGCGCTAAACACTAACACAACAGAAATAACCCAATAATCATATAAAACATAGATAAAACCGAATTATCCACGAAACAATGTTTAGCGCTAAACATTCAAACACAGACAACAACCCAGTAGCCCCGTAAAACCTAGAAAAAGCAAAAAATTATCAAAAACAATGTTTAGCGCTAAACACTCGCAAAAACTAGCCCAAGCCGACAGGCTTAAAAAAGCTAGGTTTTCTGGTAATATTGAGTTGTCTTATGTTTAGCGCTAAACACCTACAACTCGGCAAAGACGGTGAGGCCCTAGCTGAAAAGTTTATAGCCAAGTTCGGATATAAAATTATTACGAAAAATTTCAGTCGGCCGTGGGGGGAAATCGATATCATTGCAAAATCAAAAGAAGGCAAGGTGGTTTTTTTTGAAGTGAAAACAATGCGGCAAAAACTAATCGGCAATGAATCAGGCAACGATTTAAATCCGGAAGACAACTTGAGTCGCTCCAAGCTCAAAAAACTTCAAAAAACCTGTGAGTATTTTTCCAATCGCCACAAACACTTAATCAACCCATCACTCGGCTGGCAAATTGATCTTCTCGCTATAAAATTAACCGCCGAAACCCAACCAAAACCAACATTGACAAATACAGATAAAAATTGTATTATAAATCATTACCAAAACATTTCGGCTTGGTACTAAATAGTCCCCAACCAAAGCCGTAGGACCCCCTTTCTAATTTCTAATCTGTTCTTCATAATTCACTTAGTATGGCCGGACATAATAAATGGACACAAATAAAACATCGGAAAAATATTGTTGACCAAAAACGCGGGCGACTCTTCTCTAAACTCCTAAACGCCATCTCTCTTGCCGCCAAATCAGACGCAAACCCCAATTTTAATCCTCGCCTAAAAACCGCCGTCCAAAAAGCAAAAACCTCTAACGTTCCGAACGAGAATATTGATCGAGCCATTAAGCGCGCCTCCGAAGAAAATCAAAACCTAGAAGAACTCACTCTTGAGGCTTACGGCCCAGGTGGCGCTCCCATCCTAATCGAAGCGATTACCGATAACCGCAACCGAACTGTCGCCGAAATTAAAAAAATTATTGGAGAGAACAAGGGCAAGTGGGCCGATCCAGGAAGCGTGCGCTGGGCGTTTGACAAAAATACCGGTGGGGATGATTTTGGGTGGCGACCCAAGTTCAATCACAAACTAGGAGAAGGCGAAAGGCTGGATCTCGAAAAACTCATTGCTGCCATCGAGGAGCACAACGACACCCAATCGGTCTTTTCGAATCCCGACCCTACCCACAGAGAATGATTGCCCTAGGAATCGATCCGGGATTTAAAAGGGTTGGTTATGGTTTGGTTGAACGAGCCTTCGGGAAAACAACCATGATTAAAGCCGGCTTGCTTCAAATAGACTCCTCTTCGAAACCGGCCGCCTACAAGGAGATTAGGGACGAACTTGAAATAATTATAAAAAAGTTTATCCCCGAAATCCTTGGCATAGAAAAACTTTATTTCTCAAAAAATCAAAAAACCGCCCTCGGGGTTTCTGAAAGCAGGGGAGTCGTTCTACTTTGTGCAGCCGAGAACAACCTGCCAGTAAGGGAGTTTTCTCCTAGCGAATTGAAGCTCGGTATTACCGGCTACGGCCTCGCCGATAAAAAAGCCGTAGCAAAAATGGTTAAGATGATTCTGGATGAGCCTGGGCTGAAGGTTGTTGATGACGTGACCGACGCTCTCGCCCTGGCCATCTTAGCCACTTCAGCTCAACAGTTATCCCCGGTTGACAAATAAGCAAATAGAAATATACTTTTCTCAAAATTAGCAAAATCCTGAAAAATCAGCCCTGCGTCAGGCGAAAACTAGCTCTTCTCGCCTCGGCGCTAGGCAAAGGTCGGAAAATTGAGTTCCTTCATGAATAGTAAACCTAAAGATTTGCATATGAGCGACTGGGACGAAAATCTCCTAAGCGACGAAACCGGAGAGGAGGAAGAACTGGAGACGCTCGACGGTCCCACGACCGATGAGGGCGACCCCGAAGACGAAGCGGGAACACCCTAAGCAAAATATTTACTAAAACGCGCCTCGCTCATTATTGTTCGGGGCTCGTTTTTTTTATAGACTTTACTTGGATGGGCAAAAAAACACCCAGCAAAAAACATTGGCGCCGACTTGTTTTTATCCTTTCCGTTTTTGCAATCGGTGGGCTTTTTGTTCTTGCCACAACATTTATTTATCTCTACAAAACCCTCCCCTCAATCGACCAAATTATTAACCGGCAGATACCTCAATCAACAAAAATCTTTGACCGCACCGGAAAGGTTCTTCTTTATGAAATATCCAATGGGCAAAAAAGAACCTCTATCCCTTTTGAAGAAATCCCTCAAAGTCTGAAGGACGCAACGATCGCTATTGAAGATGAAAATTTCTACACCGAGCCAGGCGTTAGCATTCGCGGAATCCTCCGAGCAATTTTTGTGAATCTTTCCGAGGGAAAAATTCTCCAGGGAGGCTCTACGATCACCCAACAACTTGCCCGGAATGCCTTTCTTTCAACCGAACAAACTTTCACTCGAAAAATAAAAGAATTTTTCCTCGCCCTTCGCCTAGCTCGTCACTTCTCTAAAAATCAAGTTTTAACCCTCTACCTAAACGAAATTCCCTACGGCGCCACACTCTACGGCATAGAATCAGCCAGCCGGGCGTACTTTAGTAAGTCAGCAAAAGACCTAACCCTTCCCGAAAGCGCTATTCTTGCCGCCATACCAAAGGCCCCAAGCTACTACTCGCCTTGGGGAAGCCACCAAAAAGAACTCCTTAGAAGAAAAGACCTTGTGCTAGAAAAAATGAGGGAGCTCGGAAAAATAGACGAGAAAGAATTCCAGGCCGCCGAAAAAGAAAAGCTTATCTTCACTCCCCAGCAAACCCAGGGCATCAAGGCTCCTCACTTCGTAATCGCGGTTCAGGATTATCTTGTCCAAAAATACGGCGAAAACCTAGTTCGCTCTGGGGGATTAAAGGTAATCACCACCCTCGACTGGAAACTCCAAGAAATTGCTGAACGGGTGGTTCTTGAGGGAGCGAAAAGGAACGAGGAACTCTACGGCGGTAAAAACGCCGCCTTGACCGCCCAAGACCCCAAAACCGGGCAAATCCTGGCGCTTGTTGGGTCGAGAGATTACTTCGACACCGAGAATGAAGGAAACTTCAATGTTGCCACCCAGGGCCTAAGGCAACCCGGTTCCGCCCTAAAGCCCTTTGTTTATCTGGCTGCTTTCGAAAAAGGTTATACCCCAAGCACAATCTTGTTTGACGTTCCAACCAACTTTGACACTTCCGAAAATCCCGAAAAAGCCTACACCCCAGAGAATTTCGACGGAATTTTCCGCGGGCCAATCAGCCTGCGAAATGCCCTCGCTCAATCCGTTAACATCCCAGCCGTCAAAACCCTCTACTTGGTGGGGCTAAAAAACGCCATCGCCACCGCTAACGCTTTTGGTCTTTCTACCCTCACCGACCCAAAAAGATACGGCTTATCGCTTGTTCTCGGTGGGGGGGAGGTTCGCTTAATCGATATGGTTGGCGCCTACTCCACCCTCTCCCGAGACGGCGAAAGCCACCCCCAAACATTCATTCTTGAAATTAGCGACCACAAAGGAAATGTTTTGGAGCGGTTTCGAGAGGAGGGTAAAGTCGTTATTGATCCTCTCTATCCGAGGATGGTGAACGACGTCCTCTCGGACGTAGACGCGAGGGCCGGGCTCTACCGCAACAGCCTTGGTCTCACCCTCATCCCCAACCAGGACATCGCTCTTAAAACGGGGACTTCGAACGATTATCGCGACGCTTGGGTCTTCGGCTACACACCCTCTCTCGTCACGGGCGTCTGGGCGGGAAATAATGATAGCTCACCAATGGAGAGGCGGGGATCAAGCATCTTGGCCTCCCTACCAATCTGGCGCGCTTTTATGAGTGAGGCCCTAAAAGACTCTCCCCCTGAAACCTTCACTAAGCCCGAAACCCCTATCCCTCAAAAACCAATCTTGCGAGGAGACTACCTAAGCAACAAGGTCATCCATTCAATTCTCTACTATGTCGACCGAGAGAACCCTGACGGTCCATACCCAGACAATCCAGGGAAAGACCCTCAATTTAAAAACTGGGAGGCGGGAGTAGTTGATTGGGCTAGAAAAAATCTGCCAGACTTCAATCTCTACAACCAACCAGGAATTCTACCAACATCAAACCTCAGCGCCGCATACGCTCCTCAAATCAAAATTACCAGTCCGAGCGTAGGGTCGTTCGTTTCCGGCCAAATCAACCTTCAGGCTAATCTCACCTCGTTGGCAAACATCGTTGAAATAAATGTTTACCTAAACAACAAACTGGTTTACAAAAACTCAGGGGCTTACGGGCAAAACTACAACTTCTCTCTACAATTAAACTCCCTGCAACTAGAAGCCCAAAACCTGCTTGAAGTTGAGGTTGTCGACGAGAAAACCGCCAGAAACAAGGCGGGGGTTATTATATATAAATAAGGCCGCCTTTTAATTCCAGGATCCTAAGCCTTAAGGATGGGCATTAAAATGTAAAAATAAGAACTCTCGTTTGGCGACTTGAGAAGAGTGGCCTTTCTTTCTTCCTCATTAACTCCTAAAAAAACCTCTTCGGTTTTCAAAATTTTTAGGACATCCAACAAATACTTGCCGTTGAAGGCCACCTCTCCGGTCTCGCGAGACGCCTTAACCGGAAGGAGATAGCAATTCTCGCCCACGTCTTGGTTTGACGACTTCAACTCCACCGCCTTTCCACCATCTAAAACCCTCAACCGAACCTCATTGTTCTGACCCCCAAACACCCCCGCCAACTTTACCGCGTTTATAAATTTCTCTTTATTTAGAACAAGCTCCGATCCAAACTTTTTGGGTAAAACCTGGGTATAGTCAGGAAAATTCCCCTCGATTAGCCTAGATATAAACTCGAACGACTGTGCCTCAAAGAAAACCTGGTTACTCTCAAAATAGATACGCACGGGGTCTTCTTTAATAACCCTCAGTAGCTCATGGCAGGTCCGAAGGGGGATTAATAATCTCACGCTCTCTTCTTGATTTGTTTTAAATTGACTATTGGGAATGGTTTTCTCTGCCAACCTGAAGCTGTCGGTGGCCGCCAGCCTCAAGCTGTCAATTGAAAAATCAAAAAGCACGCTATTAAGTTCCGGCCTCAATTCGGAAAACTGCGTCGCCACCACCACTTGGGTCAGAGCATCTCGGAGAACCCATCCTTCAATTTCAAAAAACTTATCTTTTACTTTGAGCTTTGGGATGGTGGGAAACTCCTCTGGGGAAATTGTTTGAATTAGGGCTTCGTAGTTGTCGGTTTTTAAATTAACCTGCCCACCCTTGCTTTGAAGACTTATTCTCTCAGTTTGAATATTGTTTATCAGGCTTAAAAGTGTGCCGACCGGGATACCGATTTTCCCCTTCTCAATCACCTTCCCAGAAACAATACTTGTCATTGCAATTTCAAGATTGGTTGCGGTAAACCTAACTCGATCAGCCTCCGCCTCAAAGAGGGCGTATTTTAAAACTGGTAATTTTAAATTATCGCCAACCGCCCCTTGAATAATTCCCAAACCATCCTTTAGGTTGTTTCTAATAACTACTACTTCCATAAATTAATATTATTATTGTTTTTATTAAGGGTGTTAACTTGTGGAGAAAAAATAAAAAAGGTTTTTAGAGCCCGTAAATAGAGAGAAATTTTATTTAAAAAGCGACAGAAAACCAAAAAGCATGTTATTAACCTGTTTAATAACGGTTATTGTTTATTTCCATTATACAAAGCCTCTTTTATTAACAATATCTTCTGGTTGAAAGGAGAATTATTATTTATTTCATGATTTATCTTCTCAAAAGAGTGTATTACCGTCGTATGATCGCGCCCCAACTTCTCCCCAATATATGGGTAGGACATCCGGAGGATATCCCGAAGTAAATACATTGTTACCTGCCTTGGTTCCACCATTTCTTTTTTCCTGGAGCGGCCCACCAAATCGGCAAGTTGAACGTTGTAGAATGAGGCAACCGTTTTTAGTATGTGTTCGTCGCTAATTCTCTTAGAAAAGTTTTGAGTGGATTTTTCGACTATCTCTATAGCCATCTTTTCACCAATCGGAACCCCCTTCCTGTCTTGGTAGAATAGAATCTTATTAAGAACACCCTCGAGCTCCCTTATGTTTCTTTTTATTGAATTAGCGACGAGATCAATCACTCGATCATCCAGCTGCCTCCCCCCAGCCTGAAGGCGGTTATTGATGATTGCCACCCTCATCTCGTATTCCGGGTAGCCTATATCAGCCGTTAACCCCCCCTCAAATCGCGACCTAAGCCTCTCCTGAAGCGTAGGAAGAGACTGGGGCGGCCGGTCAGAAGAAATGATTATCTGCTTGTTGTTCTCGTATAGGGCGTTGAAGGTGTGAAAAAACTCCTCTTCTGTTTTTTCCTTACCACCGATAAACTGGATATCATCAATTATTAGAACATCGACGTCTCGGTATTTCTTTTTAATGTCTTCCATTCGTTTATTCCGAATTGCCCAAACCACGTCGCTTGTGAATTTTTCGGAAGAAACATATCGCGGCCGAATTTTATTCTTATAAATTGCCGAAATTTCGTTCCCAAGCGCCTGAATCAAGTGGGTTTTACCAAGGCCCACCCCGCCATAAACAAAGAAGGGGTTGTATTTTTTCCCCACCTCTTGAGCGATGGCCGAAGCCGCCGCATATGCGAGCTCATTCGAAGATCCCACAATGAAAGATTTTAGGGTGTATCGTGGGTTAAGATTAGTTTCTGGGTCCACTTTAAAATCTAAGTCTATCTGATTATCAAACTTATTAAGATCAATCTCTAAGTCTCGCCTGGATATGAGCTTTGGCTCGTGTCCCGCCACAATAAACTCGAGCTTCTTCGCCGACCCATCAAGATTCCTGATAATTCCTAATATGTTTTTCTGGTATTTCTCTTCAATCCATTGTTTTGTAAAATCATTAGGGAGACTGATATAAAAAACACCCTCCTTCCTATCAACCAATCGGCTATTTTTTAGCCAGGTCGCAAAACTAGCCCTGGAAAGCTGGACCCGCATCTCTTCTAGAGCTAACTGCCAGAGTTGATTTAAATCCATACTGATATTTTAGTTTCTATTTGACCCCCGTCAAAGAAATTTTGACCCCCCGGTGGGGATTACTTGTTGAAAACTTTTTGAAAACAACCACCACCAATTTACACCCCACAAATAGTATGCTACTATCCGGAATAAAGCAATCAAATAGAAATGTCACGAACATATCAACCCAAAAAAAGAAAAAGAGCCAAAACCCACGGTTTTCTAAAACGACAAAGGAAGCCCGGGGGAAGACGCGTGCTTAGTCGGCGTCGGGCCAAAGGGAGAAAAAAGCTAACCGTTTAGCGGCGAACCTATGCTAGCTAAAAAATATCGGCTCTCAGCCGAAGATTTTTTATCCAGTGGCCGCTACTTTCTCCGATCCGAGCACTTCGCCTTAAAATTTTGGCCGAATCAATCCAAATTTAACCGGTACGGAGTTTCGATTGCCGCTCGGATTGAAAAAAGCGCGGTGAGGCGCCACTCCCTCAAACGAAAAATCTACGAAAACCTAAAAAGTTGGCCGAACCAAGGACTGAACATCCTTTTCGTATACAACAAGAAAATAAGCAACCCCGAGATTACCGTCAGAGATGAAATGCTTGAGCTTTTGGGGGGTGTTTTAAAAAAGCAGAGAACAAAATAAATTAGTTGAAATTAACGAAATGATAGAACTGTACAACAACCTAGTCCACGAGCCCCTTTTAAATGTTCTGATCCTTTTCTATAACACCATCGCTTTCCAAAATTTTGGTTTAGCTATTATTTTTCTCACCATCTTCATTAGGATTATTCTTTACCCGCTCTTCCAAAAAAATGTCCGTCATCAAAACGAGATGCAAAAGCTCCAGCCAAAAATTCGCAAAGCCCAAGAAGCGCACAAAGGTAATCGCGAAAAACAAGCCCAGGTCACGATGGAGCTCTACAAGGAACACAACGTCAAGCCCTTCTCCGGCATTCTCATTCTCTTGGTTCAAATGCCAGTCATCATTGCGCTCTTCCAAATCGCCCAATCGAGCTTCACCCCCGAAACGTTCGCCGAGCTTTATAGTTTTGTAAAAGCACCGATAGATTTAAACACCTCTTTCCTGGGCTTGATAAACCTAAAAGAAAGTAGTATCGTGGGAAATAACTTTATAGTTCTGATCCTGGCTGCCCTTGCCCAATATTTCCAAGCCAAGCTTTCCCTTCCTCCTCAAAAACCAGGGCACGAAGTGTCTAGGGCCGAGAAAATCGGGCGCCAGATGGTCTTTATCACCCCCGGGTTTACCATCGTCGTCCTTGCCGGTCTCCCGGCCACCGTGGCTCTCTACTGGCTAACCACATCGCTTGTGACTATTATTCAGCAAAAAGTTATCAACAAAAAAATTAAAAGAGAACATGGAGAACTGGGAAACATTCGTGAAAAAAACAATTGAGCTAATTGGCTTTAAAGATTTTAGGGTTGATATAGACAACGAGAGAAACCGAGGGCTGATTTTTATTTATGACAGTCCGACTCTCGTGAAAGAAAACCTCGCCCAAATTGTTGAGAGTCTGAACTATCTTATTCAGATGGCTGCTAAAAAAAACGGCCAGGCGCCTCCGGTCTTTGACGTGAACAATTATCGTCAGGAACGAGAAAACCTTATTGTCGAACTTGCCAAAGCCGCCGCCAAAAAAGTTCTGGCTACCGGCGAGAATATTTCTCTTCCGGTCATGAACTCTTATGAGAGGCGCCTGATTCATATGGCGTTGGCTATTCATCCCGAGGTTACTACCGAAAGCGCGGGGCTAAGCAAAGAAAGGCACGTCATCATAAAGCTAATCAAGTAAAAACCCCTCGGCGAAACGCCGAGGGGTTTTTTGTTATCAAGTTACAGCGCCACCGAGTAAAGACTCCCACTATATCTATCAATAAAGTAAAACCGCGTAGAAAATATTTTAACCCGACTCACGTCCAGGTTCTTCGACGCCTCATTAAAAATAGTTTGCGAAGAACCGTCCTCTAGGTTTATCTCAAAAATATTATCAATCGTGAAAAGGCCCTCTTTGTCGTAGTCATCTAGGATATTTAAATCAGTCAGAGAGGAAAAATTTCTAGGCACCCCACAAGTAAGCAGATTAACGACTCTTGTTGCCGCCGTTTTCTTAGGCACCGTCCCAGTCGTGTTTATCGTGCTCGTAACCGTCTCCGTTCTTTCGCTAAACGCGCACTTGTCGGGTCTGGTTTTAAAACTCAATCCCTGAGTAGTAACGCCAGCTCCGTCGGCGAGCCAAAGCGAGCCCCCACTTGCCTCGTTGATCCCGAAAACCAATCCTAGCGTAAGCGTGCTATTCCATACTGATCGAAGTCCGGTCCTGTGAGCCAAAAGCGAGCTAAGCGTCTTTTTGTCCAAGTCGTAGATCCACACTGAGCCCAGAGATCGAGCGCCCGTCCTTTCTTTAAGGAGGAGCTTGTTTTTCACTGGCCACCCGAGATCAACATCCCAAACCCTCAGCTTAAGGAGCTCAACCGGCTTTGCTTTGGCGTTCGACAAATCAAGAGTTGAAATATTTGCCATCCCCGCCGCCCTCGAAAGAAAGGCCAACTTCTCATCGATTGGTGACCAAGCAGCCGTCTCAGGAGAAGTCGTGAGTGGTTGCCAGGCTTTTGTTTTCACGTCAAAAACACTTGCCTGAAATTGGTTAAGCCTCCCAAAAAGAACCAGCAACTTCCCGCCGTTATACGAAAAACTAGCACGCGCCAAGCCCTCTATCCTAGTCCCGCTTAGCGTGGTAGCTTGCCCCCCCCTGCTTTCAAAAATCTGTCCGTCCGGTTGAACGTAGATCAAATTTCCAGTCGGCGAAACAAAATAGTCTAAAACCGGCCCAGCCGAAACCTGGACCAGGTCTTTAGGGTTAGCTCCGGGAGTAGTCGGTTGGCTTCCTTGATTGTTTTGGGGGATATTTTGATCTCCCACTCCAGGCAGGTTCCCGCCCCGCGAAGTATCCGGCGGGGTGTCGAGGCCCTGTCTCAAAAAATATCCTCCCACAAAAAGAAGCGCCACCCCCACGACTGCTACCAATAAAAATATATATTTTTTCATTTTTTAAAAGCCGATACTTACTGGCAATTCTTACAAACCCCCGCTCTGCACTCGCCGCCACCCCCACCAATCAGACACGGACTACAAGCATCACCATCGCTTTTCCCCTCGCAGGCCGCTTGATCTTGAAAAGGATTAAAAAGCGCGTTCGTATCCTCCTTCAGTTTTTCACCAGAAGGAATAGTTGGAAGCGTAAAAACACCATTTTCTAACTTAAAACGCGGACTGATCGTCGAAAGAATTATAGCCGCCCCAACCAAAAGCGCTAACCCCAAGAGAGCCTGTGTAATCCTGTCTTTAGCGTCACTCTGCATCGTGCTATTCCCTCCCCCCGCCGTGTATTTTACGGCGCCGTAAACTATCATCACAAAAGCCATAAGCCCCCCGATCATGAGCGCGAACTGATAGGCATTAGCTATCACTCCGGCTGGGTTAGCGCTTCCCTCGCCCACCGTCTCGTTGGGTCCCGGAATACCTACGCTGATGTTTGTCTCCGCCGCCAAGGCTGACCCCGAACTTAAAACCATCAAGCTAGCTGAAAAAAAGACCAAAACTGCTATTTTATAAAAAATCGCTGGCCGCATCGTCAAATTTTTTTGTAAGTGAGCACCACCTCTCGGCTCGACCCCTGCTTGTCCCCGGCTTTTTTTGTGATACTCAAACCCACATTCAACCGAAAACCCTGGGCCGCCTTCGGATCAACGTTTAGGTTTAAGACATCAACGTCGCCTGCCGCACCCACCTCTTTGGAGTTTACCTTCCAGGTGAAGTTCAGGTCAGCCAGACTAGCAACGTTGAAGAAGTAAGGATACCCCTTAACCGTTAAACTCGTTTTATAAAACCCCCCTCCCGGAAATGGCGCCGAGATGACCGCCTCTGGCCATACAACCGGAACGACCGCACCTGCCGAGATTTTTCCAAATTGTGACCAAACCTCTACCCTCACGTCCTGAAGGCCATCCCGCCTGGGCCTGAAAATCGCCTCCCTTACCCCTTCGCCACTTGCAATCAGCTCATCGTCCAAATACCATAGAATGTTTTGTTTTGCTAAATTAAGCAAAACTCCTTTATTAATAACCTCGACCGACAAGTTGACTTGAGAGCCCGCCGTCGGTAAGTTTTTCCCCTGATAGCTAGCCGGCGAAAAAGTCGCCGCTCTCCACGTTAGAATTGCTGAGGGCGAAGCAATCTGACCGCTTGCGCCATGAGCGAAAACCATCGCGGAAATAAGGAGTGTAAACAAAAGAAAATAAACCCCCTTTTTATTCATCTTTCTCCATTATACCAACTAACCCACATATATTCATCAACAAGCGACCCGCTCGGAACTTAAGCCGCCATCCTATATTCATCATCCTCTTCCCCTCCGCGTAGATCAACGACATTTGACTCCGGAACCTTTTCCATCGTTTCTTTGAGGCCCCTAAGCGGTCTGTCGGCCTCCAGCCCGGTTGCCTGTGGAGCCACCGGGGGTTTTTTAGCAACCGACTCCGAGGCCTGAACCGCCGCCCTTCGTTCCGCCTTTACGCCCTTCGCGACTCCTCCAGCCCCCTTGGCTGCAGCCACCGAGCCCGTAGCGGCTCCGAGTGCCGCCCCAACCTTCGGATTTCTATCTGCAATGATTGTCAGCACAAAACCTACCGAATAAAGGGGTAAGGCGCCTACATAGGGGATAACTTCCCCAATCGCCGTAGAGATATACCTAGTAAGAGTCACCCCCTTAAACCAGAGGTATAAGACTATTGGTGTCGCCAAAAGATCTAAAAGCCAAAAATCATCTACCCCCAAAAACAACAAAAGTATTCCGATAAGATCGATTACCAATATATACGGGCCAACAATCAAAATCTCAACCAGAGAGATTTTTGGTTCATGGTCACGCTCGTCTTCCATACATATTATTCTACCACCTTGAAGCTTCCGGGCACACCTAGGCTTTTTCCTCTAAGAGTTGTTGAGGGTTCGTTGTCACTAGCTGATCCTCAAAAAAAGAAGCGATAATTTGAATTGCCACATGTTTCCGGCCCGCGAAAAAGAGCCCCGTCCCAACCTCCGCTGAAAGAAGCATGTTTTTTTCGGCTTCGGTAAGCCCAAAAGCCTTAGCCACGATATCAATGGTCGCGGGCGCCTGTTTCAAGAGGAGCTGAATCGAAGAGTTGGTAATAATTGGCCGGCCGTACGGGGATCTCAAGAAATCCTCAACATCTTGGGTGATGGTGGAAA
>ERZ1292625.2819-Hain-H41-01um-R1-2819-length-15177-cov-16_pt1 | contig 15177 bp, 16 predicted proteins | sample MGYA00564400_ERZ1292625 | MGnify/ENA primary metagenome ERZ1292625 (study PRJEB36523, sample SAMEA6512639) | groundwater metagenome | collected 2019-01-08 | study: AquaDiva: Metagenomics assemblies of 32 groundwater samples | reverse complement strand
CCCACGGCCCTTGAACGCTGGAAGGTCTGCTCAAGCGCGGAGTCTGAGAACCGCGAGCTTGCAATGGAAGACCTCCGCTTCATCCACGGCGACCAGTGGCCGGAGAAAATAAAGAAGGAGCGCGAGACAGAGGGCCGCCCTTGTCTTACCATTAATCGCTTGCCGGGTTTCATCGACCAGGTTGTCGGCGACCAGCGGCAGAACAGACCCCGGATAAAGGTCAGGCCGGTTGACTCGAAGTCCGATGTGAAGCTCGCCGAGATAATAGAGGGGCTTGTCAGAAATATCGAGTATTGCTCCAACGCCGAGACCACCTATGACCTTTCCTTCGAGCACGCCGTATCCGGGGGTTTTGGCTATCTCAGGATACTCAAAAAGTACGCGGATGATGACACTTTTGAGCAGGATATATTCATTAAGGGGATAAAGAATCCTTTCTCCGTCTACTTCGATCCCGAATGCCAGGAGCCGGATTACTCGGATGCCCGCTTTGCCTTTATCTGCGAAGACATTCCCGTAGAGGAGTTTGAGCGTAGATACCCCAAGAAAAAAGACGCAGCCGGGGATTTTAACCACGGCACGGGGGACTTCCTTTCGTGGAACACAGAGGACAAGAGAAGGATAGCCGAATACTGGTATAAGAAGCCCGCCAAAAAGACCATCGTCATGCTCTCAAACGGCGTGGTGATGGACGAGAAGGACGCTACGCCTGAAAAGCTCATGGAACTTGCTGGCGAACCACAGACGAACGAATCAGGCTTGCAGATGACGACCGAGCCCATTACCATCGTCAGAAAGCGCGAGGTTAAAACTCAAGAAGTCTATCAGTGCATCATAAACGACACCGATATCCTCGACGGGCCGCACAAATGGGATGGCAAATACATCCCTATCGTTCCGGTATTAGGGAAAGAGGTCTGGGTTGACGGCAGACGCGTTCTCCGGGGTCTTATAAGGCATGCAAAAGACAGCCAGAGGATGTACAACTACTGGCGCACCGTGGTAACGGAGCTTATCGCTCTCGCGCCCAAGTCGCCTTGGCTTGTAACTCCTGAGCAGATAAAGGGCCATGAACAGATGTGGGGGACGGCGCATACGAAGACTTACCCGTACCTGCTTTGGAACGATGAAAAGACCGGGACTCCGCCTCCTAACCGTATATTTCCATCGGCCATGCCCCAGGGCGCTTTCACCGAGGCTCAGGTTGCCGTTGACGACATGAAAGCCTGTACGGGCATATACGATGCCTCGCTCGGAGCGAGAGGTAACGAGACAAGCGGCAAAGCGATTATAGCGCGGCAGAGGGAGGGCGATGTCGCCACATTTGCCTTCATCGACAACCTTTCAAGGGCGATAAGACAGGCTGGTAGGGTGATACTCGACCTCGTCCCAAAGGTCTATGATACCGAGCGCATTGTGAGAATCCGCAACATAGACGACACCGAACGGTTTGTCCCGGTCAATAAGCAGATAGTCAAGGACTGGGAAGTTTACCTGTTGAACGATATAACGGTCGGCAAATACGATGTTGTAGTCGAGGCAGGGCCGTCTTACTCTACGCAGAGAGCCGAGGCCGCCGATGCTGGCATACAACTCATGCAGGCCCTCTCGAATCAGGCCCCGATGTTCGCCGACCTTGTGGTTAAGAACATGGATGTAGCCGGGGCCTCAGAGATAGCGGAGAGGTTGCAGAAACTCTTGCCTCCCGGACTCGCCCCGGTCGAGGAAGGGAAAGACCAGCCTCCCGCCGAACCTCCGCAGCCCTCGCCACAGGAACAGCTTGAGGTTAAGAAGCTCGGTCTTGAGAATCGCAAGCTCGACGTAGAAATGATGCGGATGGACAAGGAAGGACAGGACGGGGACGCAAGGACAAGGAAAATAGTGATGGATATTCTTTCTGAGCTTCACGCGCCGGAGCATCCCGCTGACGGGATGATGGGTGGGATGTAAATGAGCAGATACCAGAACTGGAAACAATGGGTCGAAAGGATGGAATACGGCGAGGCCCGTAAAGAAATAAAACGACTATATGAAGGCGTGGACAGATTGATAGAACGCGCGCAAGTGAACCTCCTGAAAGCCGAGATGATGGAAGAACTGCACCCGGTAAGAGATGTATACAAATTTTACAAGGATGGCCGTTGGTATACTCGTAGTATAGAGAAACCCATAATGGACGATGATGGTTTTGTACTCGGAGTCATCAACGACTGATGAGCTTTTTATTCCCGAACCGGACGGTTAAATCCGGGCAAATAACACACACCCAATGGAGGGGCGCATGGAAGACCAGGTAATCGTAGAAGAAGCCGAAGTAACCGAACCCGTAGAGACGGGGAACGAGGCCGAAAAGGTAGAGGTAGAGGCCACCTTAGACGAAGAAAAGAAAGAAGAACCCGTAAAGGAACCGGAAGGGGAGAAGAAAGAGCCGCCCGCGTGGGCCGAGAAGCGTTTTGCCGAGATGACCCGCAAGCGCCGGGAAGAAGAATCCCGGAGAATCGAGGCCGAAAAGGAGTCTGCCTATCTGAGGGGTCAGCTTGACGCCACAAAAGGCGGAAAACCTGACGCCAAAGCCGAGGACACGGAGCCGAGGGCCGAGAGCTTCCTGACCTATGACGATTATGTTGACGCGAGGGCGGAGTGGAAGGCCCGCAAAGTCGTAAGGGCTGAACGCGAAGCCGAGAAGGCCGAACGGGAAAAAGAGAGTGCTCAGCGTACGGATAACGATAGAAGAGAACGGGCCATGAAGCAGGCTACGGAGGCCCGGAAGGAACTCGACGACTTCGACGATGTCCTGTCAAATCCCGATATGCCTTTGTTCTCCAAATCCGTTGCGGAAGTAATCAACGATTCTGACGTAGGCGCAAAAATCGTCTACTTTCTCGGCAAGAACATGGCGGAGGCTGAAAGAATAGCGAAACTAAGCCCTCTGGCGGCGGCACGCGAGATCGGAAAGATAGAGGACAAAATCCTTAACCCTCCCAAAGCGGAACCGAAACGGATAACCGATGCAGGCGCGCCCGTGAAAACCGTAGGCGAGAAGGGTGCTCGTGAAGTTAATCCTTCCAAAATGACGGATGACGAATATTTTGAATGGGACGCGGCTGAAAAACTCAAGAAACTCAAGGCGCAATACAGGTAAAGGAGATAGCGAATGGCAAACACTTGGAAAACACTAAGCGACGGTGATATAGGTCGTAAGATAATGGCGAGAATGAAGAACCAGAGAAAATTCATCGGCACGGTCAACAGGGACTATGACGAAGAATTTGGTAGGAAGGGCGCGAAGAACGGCGGCACACTCCTCATAAGGGAGCCGAACCGTTTTACGGTCAGAAGCGGCGAAGTTATGCAGACTCAGGATATCGCCGAGTCCACGCAGTCGCTCGTAATGTCATATCTCAGGGGCGTTGATATAGACGTATCCTCGATTGACCATACTCTTTCAGTTGACCAGTTTGAGGAGAGGGTGGTTAACCCGGCGGCCGATGACCTTATGTCGCAGATCGAATATGTCTTTTTGTCGTCGGCCTACAAGGATGTATTTAACTACACCGGAACCCCGGCTACGACTCCGGCGTCTCTTGCCGCTATCCTTAATGCTGGCGCAAGGCTTTCGCAGAATCTTGCCCCAACGAATGACAGGTCTGTCCTTATGGACTCAGTCGCCATGGCCGCGACCGTCAACGGGATAGGAACCTACTTTCACAAAGCCAGCGAAATAGAGAAAGGCTTTTCCGATGGTTATATCGGCAGAGCCGGTGGGTTTAAGTTCTACGAGTCTAACATGGTGCCTTCCCATACCAACGGCTCAAGGACGGATGCTACCCCGGTAATCGACACATCGACGATTGCCGACGGGGCTACCACGATAACCACCACGGGCCAGACGAATACCCAGACGCTGAAAGCGGGTGATGTGTTTACTATTGCAGGTGTTTTTGCGATTAACCCACAGACCAAACAGGCTTACAGTCACCTTCAGCAGTTCGTTGTGAGGACGGATAAGACTTGCGATGCCACGGACGTATTCGATGTCGCCCCGACTATTTACATATCAGGCGCGAAGCAGAATGTGAGCGTTGTCTCGGCTGGTGCTGGCAAGGCGATAGTCCATGTTGCGGCTGGTGGTTCAGGCGCGGCCTCTACGGCCTACACGATGGATCTGGCCTATCACAGGGACGCATTTACCTTCGTCTGCGCGGACGAGTACATCATGCCCGGCGAGAAGATGACGAGGGTCAAGAATGACGGTCTGTCGCTGAGGATATGGCAGAAGGGCGACCAGGTAAACAATACCTTTCCGCTCAGGATAGACTGCCGCTTCGGCTTCAAGACGGTGAGACCGGAATGGGCAACAAGGATGCGCGGGTGATAATCTAAACAGGGACGGGGCTTCGGCCCCGTGATCCTTCTAACTTTCAGGAGGTAAGGAACATGGCGATTAAATATCTTGATAACGGCAACGACGACGGCACTTGCTTGGGGCAGTCAGCGACCGAGAAGATATCGTTCTACGGTGGAACACCGGCAACACAGCCGACGGGAGGACTTTCATCGACCCTTGTACTCACAAACAGTTCGGCTCTTTCATTATGCGCCTCTGCGATACAGGACCTTCAGACGGCGCACAATGCCACGCTTACGAATCTGAGGGCGCTTGGATTGGTAGCATAAGGAGAGGGGGGTCTTAAACGGCCCCCTTTAACCTTTTCCTGTGATAGCTACATGGAATAAATACAAATACGAAAAAGCCCGTGAAGCTGTAAGGGGAATGGACTGGAAATGGATAGGGTTAATAACCTATCAGCGGGCGTTTCACAAGTTCCAGGTTCTTGAATTAGAGTACCTGCTCTATTGCGGTTTGAAGAAGTCAAAGCACCATCGTTGCAGAGTACGCACTAAAGCCGCAATAAGCAATATGCACCATCATAAAGGAGTCAAATTCTTGAGCGCTGAAAAAATCAAATATTGCGTAAAATGCCTTCAACCTTTAAGAACGCACCCCGTAATATGTGACAACAGCGAATGTATGAGGTTCGGGCTTCTCACTTTTGTCTATGAAACAGAGGGGAATGACTGATGGAAAATACCAGACCGAAGATGCACATCTGGGGGCCAGACAAAGCACAAAAGGTTATTTTTGTGGACGAGGCGGAGAGATATTTTAACAGTGGCTGGCGGGACCATCCGAGCAAGATAGGTTCGCCACTTGATCCGGAGGACTTGAGGAAGCTCAATCCTGAACCCTTGTTAAAGGTGGGCGATGTGTTTAGGGACGATGTCATAGAAGCCCCTAAAAGGGGCAGAGGTAGGAAACAATGACAGCCTCAGACCTGATAAAAGCGTCCATACGGCTAATTGGAGCCTACGGTCCTGGCGAGACCCCTCCTGCGGAGGATATTGAGGACGGCTTACAAGCGCTGAACATGATGCTTGACTCATGGTCACTTGACCGCACGTTTGTCTGGGCGCTTACGCGCGAGAACTTTCCGCTCACCGTAGGGCAGGCAAGCTATACCTGGGTAAGCGGAGGCAACTTCAACTCGGCGAGGCCGTTGAAGGTCGAAGGCGCTTATGTGCGAAATTCTGACGGGAACGACTACCTTGTCGAAGTCTACCCGGACATGGCAAAATACAATCGCCTTACCGGCAAAACTACGCAGGGACGGCCCTACATACTTTTCTATGACCCGCAGTTTAGCTCAGGTAAGGTCTATCTCTACTATGTTCCCGACAAGACATATACCCTCTATACCGACGCATGGAAGCCGGTGACGCAGATAGCGGCTTCAACTACGGCGCTTTCCTTCCCTCCCGGCTATGAGAGGGCCTTGAAATACAATCTTGCCATAGAGATTGCCCCTGAATACGGAGTGAGCGTAAGAGATGAAGTAGCTTACATAGCGAAGGAATCAAAGAAGAAGATAGACAACCTTAATGCCCCGGTTATCGTGGCGAGATTCGATAGCGAGATACCAGCTTCGGTAAGCACCGGGCAGTCGATGAACATAACTACAGGCGAATAAATGGCAAGAATCGGTTTTGTAGGACCTTCATACACGGGGCGCTCGACAAATATCAATGCTCAGAGAACCTTGAACCTGATCCCTGAGGTTGACCAGGCTGACGGCAAGACCGTCCTTTCCCTTTTTGGCAGGCCTGGACTTGTTCTTTTCGCCTACCTCGGCGCGCCTCCGATAAGGACGAACGGGACAAAGACCGTCAAAGGCAAGATGTATGCCGTCATGGGAGACAAGTTTTTTGAGATTTTAGGCAACGGCGTTTTTACGCAGAAGGGGACGCTTTTAACCTCAACGGGTGCCGTCTCGATGGATGATAACGGCACGCAGATAATGCTTATCGACGGGACTTATGGCTATATTTATAACGTCAACACCGGGGTCTTTGCGCAGATAACGGACCCGGATTTCCCCGGTGCCGATGTCGTAACCTTCATGGACGGGTATTTCATCTTCAACAAGATAAACACCGGGTCTTTCATGATTACTTCTCTCTATGACGGCACGGCGATAGACGCACTCGACATAAAGACCGCCGAGAGGGACCCGGATAATCTTGTAAATCTGGTTAACGACCATGGGGAACTTTGGCTGTTCGGTGAGTACACGACTGAGGTCTATTATAATTCCGGCAACGCCGATTTCCCCTTCGACCGTAAAAACGATGTTGTAATCGAAGAAGGACTTGCCGCGAGATGGTCACTTGCCAAATATGATAATTCCCTTATCTGGCTGGCACAATCCAAGAACGGCAAGGGCTATGTGGTGAGGGCGAATGGCTATGCACCGCAGAGGATATCTACCCCGGCCATTGAATACCAGATAAGCACCTATCCGACGATAGGCGACGCATACGCTTTGAGTTTCGTTTATCAGGGACACCCGCTTTATCTCCTGACCTTTCCCACTGGAAACGCTACATGGGCTTATGATGCTTCGACGGGATTGTGGCACGAGTGGGGAAGCTACGGCGTAGGCAGGTTCAGGGCCGGGTCGTATGCTTTTTTCAATGGCAAGCATTATGTCGGTGACCATCTTGACGGCGATATCTATGAGATGAAGCCGGAAGTCTATGATGACAGGGGGGATCCGATAGAAAGGATAAGAAGGACGCAATATATCCATCAAGGGGCGAACCCTCTGTTCATTCACCGTCTCACCGTAGATATGGAGACGGGCGTGGGAATAGCTTCGGGACAGGGAAGCGACCCACAGGCCATGCTCAGGTGGAGCGATGATGGCGGACATACATGGAGCAACGAGCATTGGACGGGGATAGGCGCTATGGGTAAATATCAGAAACAGGCTATATGGAACAGACTCGGTCATACCAGAAGCGGAAGGGTTTTTGAGCTTAAGGTGAGCGACCCCATAAAGACCGTGATACTCGGCGCGGACATAGAACTCACAGAGGGCAGATGAACCTGAGCCCGGCACCGATAAGAGAATCGTTTAACACAAGAGGTCTGATGTCCGGGGCATGGATTGCGTGGTTCTCTCAGGTTTACAAGAACCTACGGGCGGTTAGTCCAACGGTGAGCGCGGACATGGGAGATGCCTCGATCACCATAAAGGCCGGAGAGGCCGCCTTAACCCAACGCTTCAATACAACCCTCACGGCGGGGCGAAACATCACGCTATCAAGCGTTAACGCTTTTACAGGGGCTAAATTTCGCGTAGTAAGGCAGGCCGGAGCGACCGGGGCCTTCAATCTGGACGTTGGGCCGGGTCTAAAGACCCTTACGGCAGCGGGTCAGTGGTGCGACGTGGAATATTCGGGTAGCGCGTGGATACTGAGCGCATACGGGAGTCTATGACAGACAAGCTTAAAAAAGAGCAAACCCCTTTGGAGATACGAAGGAAGGTTTTACGGCTTGAGACCGCTATAAATCTCAAGAAAGAAAATCTCGGCCCCGATCCGTTCCCCCTGAAGCATACCTTCGTGCCGGGTATCTATGCCCGTGAGATATCAGCCCCAGCGGGAATGTTGATAGTCACAAAGCTCCACAAAACCGAGCACTTCGTTTTCATGCTTAAAGGCGACGTGTCGATACTCTCCGAAGAAGGCGTTAAAAGGGTGAAGGCCCCTTGCATGATGGTTTCACCCGTAGGGGCGAAAAGGGCCGTCTACACCCACGAAGATACAGTCTGGATAAACATTCATGCAAACCCGGAGGATGTCACGGATTTAGTCAAGCTCGAAAGCAATATCATAGCGAAAGACTATAAGGAATTGGGGCTTGCAGACCCTATTAAAGACGTTTTGGAGTTAAAGGAGGCATTATGTCTTGGGTAGCGGTTGCGATAGGGGGTAGTGCGCTTGTTGGCGCAGGAGCTTCATACCTCGGTGCACGAGAACAGGCGGATGCGGCTGAAAGGGCCTCGGCTACACAGGCGGGGGCGGCTGACAAGGCTTCCAAGGTGCAGTGGGATATGTATACCCAGAACCGCGCTGACCTGGCTCCTTGGCGAGACGTGGGACAGCAGGGGCTTTATTCTCTGGCTGACCTTATGGGAGTAGAGAGAGCGACGACAAAGACCCGGCCCATACCCGCAGACATACAGGGGCAGATGGATGACCTTGACAGGCAGATAGCCTCTTGGGGGTCCGAAGTGTCCCTTACGCAGGGCGATCCCCGGCGCGGACAATGGCAGCCGAAACAGACCATCGTAGACCAACTCAAGGCTCGTAAGGCCGGTTTAATGGGAGAGTATCAGTATCAGGAGCCGGTAGGCCGTTCAGACCAATTCGGCTATCTCACAAAGCCTTTTGACTACCAGAACTGGAAAGACCCTGGATATGACTTCAGACTGGGCGAGGGCATAAAGGCCCTTGACAGGAGCGCGTCGGCAAGAGGTGACCTGTTCTCAGGTCAACAGGGTAAAGCCCTGACAAGATTCGGGCAGGACTACGGCACGAACGAGTTTATGAACGCCTATGGGCGGTGGAGGGACTACGGGGACACTCTTTACAACCGTTACGCCGGACTGTCAGGGACAGGGCAGACCACGGCTACAAACATCGCCAGCATGGGGCAGAACACGGGACAGAATGTCGGAAACCTTTACCTTAACGCCGGGCAGGCTGTGGGGCAGGGCTATCAGGACGCGGCGGCGGCGAGGGCGAGCGGATATGCCGGGGTTGCGAACGCGGCAAACGCGGGGATGGGGAACTACCTGACATACAACTATTTGAACAAGAACCCCGGATACGGGACTACGGGGAATGACTACATAGCTTCAAGAAAACTTAGAACCTCGAACCCCTATTAGATCTACAAGTGAGGGAGATATGCCTATCTACACCCCTGAAATCCAGCATTTGAACCTCGGAGACATCTATGGAAAGGTCTCTCAGATTCAGAGTGCAAGGCTCGCCAACCGCCTTAATGCCATGCAGTTGGCAGAGGCCGAAAAAAAGATAGCGAAAGAGACCCGCAGGGACGAGCTTGCCTCGATGTATACGACACCCGCACAGCCGGGGAGGATGACGGCGGGCCAGCCCGGCGGAGAGGATGTTTTCAGCGCCTATAAACGGAGTTCCGCTCCCCCGTTGCTGGACAATGTGCAAACTACGGGAGATACGACCTTCATAAACCAAGGGCCGACGAGGACGGGAACGCCCACGGGCTTCGGCTATCAGCCGGAACGCCCCGCCTCTTTCAATATGGGCGGATACTTGAATCAGGGGACCGCTGAGGGACTTATAGACCCGATGGAAGCGGATAAATACACACAAGCTAATGAGGACAAGCTCTATGAGAGCAAGATGACCTTTTATGCCCCCGTAATGAAGACCCTTATCGAAAAGGGTGATGGCGAAGGACTTAAAAAGCTCATGTCCAGCATGAAACAGGACCCGGTGTTGGCAAAGAAACTGCCCCCGGAGCTTGACCTGAACCTTACCCCTTCGGGAGAGCTTGAGACCACGATAAGGGTTACGCCACAGACGGTAGACCCAAGGACAAAACAGCCCTTTCTTGACCCCGTTACAAAACAGCCAATAGAAGAAGGGGTCTATAAGTTTGTATCGAAGAACGGGCAGTTGGTGAAAGTAGAACCTGTCAGCCCTTACGGAGCGCAGGGAGTATCGGAGGCCGCCCTTGCAATACGCGCGGCCCGTGGGGATAAAGAGGCTCAGACCGCCCTTGATTACCTCGCCAAAAAGAGGGCAACAAATGAGCAACAGATAGACTTTCGTAACGAGTCCGCGATGAGGAAGGAATTTTTGAGCCTTCCAGAAGTGAAGGAATATCCGACTATTGACCAGCAGTCCAAGAGAGCTTTGAAGGCACTTTCGGATACCAGCGGGAATAAGGTTGCAGTAGACCAGTCCATCATAACTACTTTCAATAAGATGCTCGACCCGGCCTCAGTCGTCAGAGAGTCCGAATACGCCAGAACCCCGCAGGACATGGCCTTACTTAACCGTATCAGGGGCAAATGGGAGAAGATAGCCAGTGGCGGTGCAGGACTGACCGATGACGAGCGTCAGGCCATGTATCGAATGATTACAGCCTTCAAAGAGGTTGCAGATACTCAGTATAACGAGCAGGTGGATTATTATAGCGGCCTTGCCAATCGTTACGGGTATAGCACCGAAAACGTGGTGAGGCTCGGAGGCAGGAAGGCAGATAGTGAGGCTCCTTCACAGGCACAGCCCAAAATTCCATCTGCCTCGATGAAGTCCATGCCCGACCCCCAGCAGCACAAGGGACGCATAGTGAAGGACACCGGAACGGGTGCTCGCTATCAGAGCGATGGTACGACTTGGAGGACTTTAAAATAATGGCCTTCGTATTCGACGATGAGATAGTGCAACCTGAAACCATGCCCTCCGATACGGGACGGTTTGTGTTTGAGGACGCTCCTTTTCTCAACCGTTCAAGGGTATCCAGCGAAGGTATCCAGCGCGGCACGCACCCCCTTGAGACGATATGGGCGGGTTCAAAGAAAGGTCTTAAGGAATACGGACAGCCCGTCATTGAAGGCACGGCGTTAGGTGTCGGCGCTGTAGCTGGCGCGCCACTCGGCCCATTAGGCTCGGCGGCGGGGGCCGGGCTGCTCTATGCAGCGGCAAAACAGGCTTTTGACGAAAAGAAAAGAGGAAGTTTTACCGAGGCCGGAAAAGACGTCGCTACGGGCGCGGCTATCGAGGCGAGCGGGCAATTAGCGGGTGCAGGTTTATCGGCTTCTTTAAAAGGCGCGGGATGGGTATGGAAAAAAATGAGTTTGCCTTCCCTTACCAGGAAGGGCATCGAGAAAGAAACCGGTGATATTCTCGTAAAAAATACCTCGAAAGGCCCTGTCTTCGCAAGAAACGCGGAGGAAGCCGCTGCGATAGAGGAAAAGCTCGGTGGTGAGTTTAAATTCACACGTGGACAGAGAACGGGAGATCCTCTCGCCGTTATGCAGGAGCGGGGTCTTTCATCGGGCGGGGTATCCATAACCCAAAATCTCGAGCAGCAAGCGGTGGGGAATAAGATTATCCGTGATTATTATACTAAGAACTTCCCTGAAGGTGCGGGGGTGGGGGATGTGATAAGGACTGCCGAGCGAAACAAGCTCGGCATTCAGGATATGGAGTCCCTTGCAAAAAAGAACCTTGAAGGGATAAAGGGCAGTCTCGGCAAGAATGTGGATATCCAGAAAAGCGGGGGCACGATTTTTGACGCGCTCAAAACGGCAAAAGAAGTGGCACGCGAGACTAAAAATAAGCTCTATGCCGATATCCCCAACGTGGCGGTATCTACCTCGGATGACATCACAAGAGAAGTTAAACGGCTTAGCAAGCCTTATGGTGCTTTTGAGAATATCGGCGGTTCCGGCGGTATGCACGGAGGCGGGGGGAATCTTCCGCAGGTATTCCATGACGTGGAAAGCATACTTCAAGGCCCCGGAAATGCAAAGATAGGCTTTCAGGACTTACAGAGCCTCAAGGCGCGTCTCAACAATGATATACGCATGGAGCGTGGTGCACAGTCTCCAAACGACTACAAAGTAAAAAGGCTCGTTGAGCTAAAGGATTTTGTAGTCAAGGAGATGAAGAAGCTCGGAAACAAGGAAAAATACGGCGAGGCCGCCGAGAGGTTCGGTCAGGCCGAGAAGTTCTATGCCGAAAAATACGCCCCTTTTAGACAGGGTGAAGTAGGCAAGATATTAAGGCCAGGGCTTCGTGGAGAGGAAAGCAGAATTGCTTCGGCTGAAATCGCGAGCCGTTTCTGGAAACCCGACGCAGCAGACGATTTTCTCAGAGCTGTTGGGGATAATGCCAAAGCGAAACAGGCCATGAAGGATTATGCGGCCCATGACCTTTTAAAGAGCGCAACGCATAGCGAGACGGGAGAGCTTGTACCTCAGAAGGTTTTTAGTTGGTATGCCAAGAACAGGCCCATGCTCGCCAAGTTCGGGCTTGTGGATGATTTCAGCAATGCTGTCAAAGCCTCAAAGACCGTGAACGCATGGAAGACGCAGGCAGAGGCTTTTGATAAGTCTGTAGCCTCAAAGATTCTTAACGCCGATCCTGAGCAGGCAATAGCAAGCGCCTTCACTGGCAACACTAAAAACAGCATTGCGACAGTACAGGAGTTGATGAACGCCGTAAAAGGCAACAAGGCCGGAGAAGATGGTTTAAAGAAGGCTATGGCCGACCATCTTATGAAACAGGTGGAAACCACGGCCAAGGACCAGTTTGGCGAGGTAGTGGTAAGCACGGCGAAACTTACAAAACTCATACGGCAGTATGAACCGGCATTGCAGGTTCTTTACAAGAACGAACCCAAAAAGCTCGAAGCCCTGAAAACTATTCAAAAGGCTTATGAGATTCTTGGGCGCAACCAGAGGCAAGTCGGGGGGAGTGGCTCGGACACAGTAGAGAAAGCGGTAGGGTTTTGGATGTTGGCGGGACAAAGGGCAATCAAATTACCTGTCTTGCGGGGCGTATATGAAGCCTTCAGCGGAGTAAATGAAAAATACAGAAATGAATTCTTGACCCGTGCCGTTTTTGACCCTGAATATGCTCAAACTTTGATAATGATTTCTAAAGGTATGCCGGTAAAGGAACGGATGAAAACCCAATTAATTTCTTTAGGCATATATGGCGCAACCAAAAAAGAGGAGTAACCATGCCCTATTCACTTTTGCCGAACCCGAAGTTTAGAGCCTTTGACGCAAACGGCGACCCTCTTGCAGGGGGGAAGGTCTATACATACGAACCTGGGACTACGACCCCCAAACCGAGCTATACGGATAATACCGGAGGGACGGCGAACGCAAACCCGGTGATCCTTGACGCGAACGGCGAGGCTTCCATATGGTTAAACGGGTTTTATAAAATTATTCTCAAAAACTCAGCCGATGTTCAGCAATGGAGTATAGACCAGGTATCCTCCATGCCCGCCGAGTCTAACACGGTCTTTTCCGAGTGGCTGTCGAATGGACTTGTTCCAACTTATGTAGGGACTACCCAGTTCAGCGTCCCCGGCGACGAAACGACCCGTTTTCAGGTAGGGAGGCGGGTAAAGTTCACCGTCACGGCGGGAACAGTCTACGGGACGATTACTGTCTCAGCCTATACGACCCTTACCACGGTAACGGTTACATTCGACTCAGGGAGCCTCGATGCGGGGATTTCGGCGGTGTATGAAGGCGTGTTGAGCGTGACGAACCCCTCCTTGCCTAAAAGGGTTTACACCATATCCGATGGAACGGCAGCCTCTCACGCGTTGAGCGTTGCACAGTTGCAGTCCGGCTCCCTTACCTACGCCTCGACTTCCGGCACGAATACATACACGGCTTCCCTTGCCCCTGCCATAACCGCATACACGACGGGGATGTTGGTAAACCTTTACTTCACTATCGCCAACACCGTAACCACGCCTACGATAAACCTGAACGGACTCGGGGCAAAGACTATCGTTCGGCTGACCCCGGCAGGTGCGACGGCGGCCCTGCAAGTTGGGGATATAATAGCGGGACATAAGGCTCTGTTGCATTATGACGGGACTTACTTCGTCCTTCTGAACCCCATTTATCCTATGGAACATAACTTCACAGCGATTGTTTACGATGCACCGAGTATTTCTGCTGGAGCACAAGATGCAAGTAATCATACGGTTCCCTGTGCACTTGGGGATTTTGTGCTTGTAAGTTCTTCGGCAAGTCCCGGTAATCTTCAAGTAACAGCGTACGTGGTGGCGGCAAATACAGTCAGATTAACGCTCCAAAATCTTTCAGGGGTTGCTATTGACCCAGATTCATTGACTTATTATTTTAGAGTGATGGCGAAGTAAATAACTAAACCCTCTACTGGAGAAAAAGATGAAGAAAATAATGATATTTCTGATTTTAGGTTTAATGCTATCTATTCCGATGGCGGTTCAAGCTGTGGAAGTGGAAAAACTTATTTTTGATATTAACACTCCAACAGAAAAGGCCAATTACGCTTTGATGGCAAATTTCAGGTTATCTCTCTATAAACATAATGATTTTGGAATGTTCGGTATTAATCTGAAGCCTGTTTATGCCATAAATAGTGAGATTATAAATCTTCGTTATGGGATGTTTGTCAGACCAATAAAGCATGCTGAATTTTATGCGGATAGGATACAGCATATTAATTTCGATAATGGAATGTCAAAAGGTCCATCAATTATAGGTGTAAGAATAATTTTATTTGATAGATAGAACCTCCCGGCCTGGCTTCGGACTGGAACAGAGGGTGGAGTTAAAATAAAGGAGGAAAGGCGCAGGGATGAGCGAAGAAATAAGCACGCATGGCTGCTATCAGTATAACAAGGATACCCGCGCCTACATCGAGGCTGTGGAGAAAAGGCACAGTGAGGAGTTCAAGGAGATAAGACAGGATCTCAAGGCCCTTGCAAACCGCCTGCCCGTATGGGCAACGCTGTTCATATCGTTCCTGACTCTCATGCTCGGCGCTTTCGCGGCGAAGGTGGTGTGGTGATGATAGACTTCGACCGGGCAATGGAATTTGTTTTGAAATGGGAGGGATTCATATCCGACCATCCCGACGATCCCGGTAAATTGACTATCTACGGTATATCTGGAAAATACCATCCCGAAGAAGTAAGGCAGATAAAAGCCTTGATAGACGGCGGTTCCAAGGAGGCAGCCCTTTACATAGCCAAGAAGA
>ERZ1292625.2815-Hain-H41-01um-R1-2815-length-15188-cov-8_pt1 | contig 15188 bp, 12 predicted proteins | sample MGYA00564400_ERZ1292625 | MGnify/ENA primary metagenome ERZ1292625 (study PRJEB36523, sample SAMEA6512639) | groundwater metagenome | collected 2019-01-08 | study: AquaDiva: Metagenomics assemblies of 32 groundwater samples | reverse complement strand
TTTATTAAAAAATTCCGGATTTTCTTTTTGGCAGATTTCGCAAACTGCGAACTGAGGGTCAAACCCTAAGTCGCGCAAAATTATTTTATACGCGTCTTCTAATTCAAGGTTGTTTTTGAAAATATATACAATCGTATGCCAAAGCTGCTGGTCTGGCTGAAATTCAAAAACCGTTTCGTTAATAAAGTTTGTGATGGTTAAAAACTTCGCCAATTTTTCGGCTGAAGTTTTGATTTCTTGAAAATTATTTCTTTCTGAAGGCAAAGCGTCCACCACTTGCATGCGTCCGTTTCCAACCAATCGGATATTAATAAAATTAAGCGGCTCCAAATACGCGCTTAATTTTGACTTGATTCTTTTTAATCCTTTGGCTTTGGCAATGACTCTGCCCAGTTTTTCAGAATAAAGATGCACTGTCGCGTCAGCTTCTCCGTTTTCTTTTTTCGCCAACACCAAGGCTTCGGTAAAATATTCGGTCATATAATAGAAAATTATAACAGAAAGAGGAGTTAAAAGTTAGAATAATTGACTTCATCTTGTTTTCCGTGCTAAAACTAAGCAGAAAATAACAAAACTTCATATTCTTTTATACTTTCATAAGGAGGAATATTGCGATGAAGCTCAAGTTTGACGAAGAGCGAGCGCTCGCGGTATTTAAAGCGCTCGAAAAACCGTACAAGGAAAGGACGGGAATTTACTCTGACTTCATCCTGCCTCAGGACAGATTCGTCCCTGAGGTAGGCAAGCGCGAGTACGCGAACTGGCTCTTCTTCCTATCGCTGTTCGAAAGAGGCGGAATTGTAAGCGGCGACACCATGAAATTCCTTTGGCAACTCCACCAGGATCTGCCCGAGCTCTACAACCCGAAAATCGTTGCTAACTACTGGACTCCAAGCAAGATAGAGAACGCATTCATGGCAGTCGCGCCTAAAATCCTCAACGGTAACGGTACCGGCGAGGTCGGCGCTGGCTCTCTAAGCTACAAGCTCAAAGAACACACCGCCTCCTGGCACCGCAACGCGGTCACGCTCCACGAACATTGGGACGACGACATCCGCAACGTCTTCTGGGGCGTCACGGAATTCGAAGAGGCCTTCCGCCGGGTGGACTATCATAACAACCCGGCCGGCTTCAAAGGCATACGGCGCAAGATTTTTTCACTGTTTATCATCTGGCTGCAGGAAAAAAACTTCATCCCGATTTTCCCCGGCCCCATCCCTGTGGACTTTCACGCAATGAGGGTCCTCTGGGAAACCGAAATCCTTCAGCTTATTGGTTTCGCTAAACCATTCGAGCCCAAGGAAGGCCTGCACAGCCCGGTCCTCAAAGGAAAAATGACCATGCGGGTAAGCGAGAAATTTATGGACACCATCGCCAAATGGTCACAGAATTTTCTCCTGAAGCACGGTATGAGCCACTTAGTAATCAACCCGGCTCTATGGCTACTTTCACGAGATCTTTGCGCGGAGCAATTTCAGAACATCACCTTCGCCCAGAAACCGGAAAGCTCGCAGATGCCCGTCAGCGAAGAAGCCAAACCAAAGACTGTTTCCCATATGCGCCGCTTCCGTAAAGCAAAAGAGGCTATGCGCTTCACCGAGGCGGAAGACCTGCGCCAGAACCACGCCCTGTGGTCCGCCGGCTATAAGGACCCGTGTAGCCACTGCCCTGTTGAAAAGTGGTGCTCCTGGTCTATACCGGCTGCCCCCTATTACACTTGGGGCATCCTGGTTCGTTCCGGCCCCCGCGTTCCCTACCACTCCCCGCTGATTCCGGGAATAATATGTCCCTCCAGCTATCAATCAAGAAAACGTTCACGCAAGTAGCCCCGCCGATCTTTCTAAGCGGGGCATTTTTTTATTAACATTTTACGAACAAAATCTCTTGCTTTAAACCCGCGATTACTGATAATATGCCGTTAGAACACTGCCAACTAAAAATTCTAAATAATATATTTCGGGAGGTGCGCTTATGCGTCAAACTTTCAGGTTCGGGCCGATTCCACTGCATCAACTAGTGGAAAACGACGTAAACCGAGTAATCCGACATGCATCGATGATTATCTCTCTTACGCCAGAAGGATCGATGTCTTTTATCAACCCGGATCCGAGATTAAATGTTTTAGCGGTTATAGGCCCGGGCATCGGAACTCCTCTTAAACGCTTTTTTGAACGAGCCCTGCTTCTGGAAATGGGTCTTGGAGTTAGCCGTCCATATCACGAATCGAAAACTGGGAAAAGAGCGAAACAAGAGGGACCCAAGGGCATACCGGAGCGCCGTAAATGGTTTCGTCTTACTACCGAACAGTACATTCAAGTCGCTCCAATTATTTTTTCCTGTTTGCAGGAGATTACTAACCAGAAAGTGGCAAATTGGAAATGCAACCATGAAAATCCGTTTTTTATTCCGACTTCCCACCACTACTTTTCTCGCCACCAAAAAACTCTTTTCACCGAAGAGGGTTACAAGCCGTGGCCGCGAGGAACACGCTTTGCCGTATCGCTTGAAGACCGCTTTTTGCTTTCCGATATTTACTGGGCGGAAAAACATAACCCCGACTTACGCCGACGTCTGAAAGGTCTCGCGAAATTTATAGACCTGCGACTCAATTTCTCCGGTACCAAAAAAACGAAAAGTCGCCCTCGCAAAGAATTCCGGGAGCTAAAGCGTTTTGTACAAGTTGCCGGGATGCTCGAGAAGCGTAACTTGCCGGCTCGACACATTGTTGATCTCCTTGATTTTCTGCCGCTCAAAAATGGTCACAGCCGTAGCTTGTATTACTACGAGATTTCTAATTTGCTCGGCTATACCGGCGAAGAACTCCGGGAGGAAAAATTCGTCCACCAAGTATTGGCCAATCCGCGCCAACGGCTTAATGGCATCAAACTCCGGATCACCACCGGTCTTTCCTGTCGAGATCATATTGTTTTTGAAATATCCACCAATCTTCCTGCGGGAGAAGAGATACCTCTTAGCGCGCCTATCCCCAAATAACGTAAATTGCCGGGGGTGGGCGCTTTTTTTATAAAAACCCCTCCTCTCTTGACAAGAAGGGTGCCCATGATAAAATGGATATATCGCTTAACAGGCGATTTTTTTGTGCAAAATAAACAAAATTATGGGTAAACGTCTAGCTTTTTTACTTGCTTTAACCAGCATAAACCTGGTTTTTGCCGCAGAGGAGCTTACATTCGCAAACCCCAAAACTAACGGGTTTGACAGTGGAAAATTAGCGTCGAGCGGGTCTTCTGTGATGATTTTTGAGGGCGCAATAGCCTCCAAATCGGCACTAGCAAACACAAAACAGCTGAAAACCGCCATTTCTTACGAAGTTGCGGATGTAGATAGCGTAACCGTAACCGGTTATTCCAGCACTGAAGCAGAGACTGACAATACACCTTTTATAACCGCTACCGGTAAATATGTTTTCCCGGGAGTAGCGGCCAGCAACGTCCTGCCTATCGGAACCAGATTCCGCTTGCCAAATCTCTTTGGTGACAGAATTTTCGTTGTCGAAGACAGAATGCATTCGCGATATAACGGCAAAAAATGGGTAGATGTCTGGTTTGATAGCCAGGATAAAGCTCTAAAATTTGGCAAGAGATTTTCAAAGATTGAAATTTTAGAGGGCTAATCCTTTTTAGGATTAGTCGAATAGAATCGACCAACAAAAATCCCCCGACCTAAGTAGGGGGATTTTTGTTTTTAGTTGCTTTTTTCTTTTTTATATCCGGGAGGAAAGCTGGAGATAAATTTTATTTAATAACTCGCTGACGTGTTTAAAAAGAGGGCTATTTTTATCTACTTCAAACTCGCAAGAGGCTATTCTTTCGCTCTCCCCGTTTGATTGATAAAAGGTGTAGATTAGTTCTGACCCGTCATATTCTACCGGGCACTGACCGGTAAATTTTTTAGATTTTATTTTTTTAAAATCTTCTGCGCTTATAAGCTCTTCTAATTTTTTTATTTCTTCTTTGGAAAATGATCCTTTTAATTCCTGTTGCGTTTTTTCTTTATATAAGTACATTCCGTCTTGGTATATAAATATTTCCGAATAACAACCCCCGTACGAACATTCCCCTCCGCTCCTTTCCACTTTCAGTAAAACTTTTTGACCTGTCTCGCTAGGATAGCTATTTTTTTCTTCTTCTTTTAAGTCCATAAAATAATAAAAAGTTAAAATTATTCCGATAACCGCCAGGAAAGAAATAAGTCTTTTTAAAAATCCGTAATTCATCTGCTAATTAATATGGCGTATTTTCTTCTCTTTTTGTTTTATTTTTTGCGCGGGCGACCATGATTTTCACTACTCGCGCGCCCCTCACTAAGTTCGGTGCGGCTGCGTTCTAAAACCCTGCGGTTTTAGTATTTCCGCGACGGGAAAACGAGTTTTCCCGACCCCTTTCTTAACGGTTCAAATCCGCAACTCACATTAATAAAACAAAACAATAACCTCGGTTGTTGTTTTGTTTTATGCGCGGGCGACCGGATTTGAACCGGCGATCTTCTCCGTGACAGGGAGACGCGATAACCAGGCTTCGCTACGCCCGCGTGCCGATATATATTATATTTTCCGGCCTAAGAAATCAACTTTATTCAGGTTTTATAATTATATATCTTTTCTTCCATCCGTTTTTGAATTCTTCTATTGTGGCTCTTCTTTCGATAAGGTTTAATTTGTTTATATCGGGGTCAGCAAATAAAACATTATCCTCGTCTACCCCGAAAACAACCACTAAATGGCCGCCGTTTTGCGGATTTAGATTCTTATATATAGAAGCTATCACAGGCCCGTTTTTTAACTCTTCAATCATTCGCTCAAAAGCGGTTTCTCCGTTTTCTTTCGCGAAATCAAATCTATTCCCACTTAAGCCGAAATATTTTACAGCGGCGTCTATTAACCCTTGATGCAACCACCCGATGTTTTCTATATAAGCTTTGTTTTTGACTCCGTCGGAAATTATAAAATCAACTAGAAATTCAGAAAGTTTTTTCAAAGAATTATTTTCTTTGTTTTTCTCCGACGATTTCTGTTGGGGATAAATTTTATTTATTGCCTTAACGACAGAGAATTTGTTTTTTGAAAAATAATAGGCGATTACCATTGCCAAAGAAGAGGGGCCGCAAACTCGCTTTGCCCAAAATTCATTGCAGCCGTCGCCAGCGCAAATCCCGTAACCGCTTTTACCAATATCCAAATGCTGAGAAATCTTAATAGGAAGATGATGCTGAATTGAAACTTTTTTTTCGTGTTTTTTTTCTTGTTTTTTGCTTTGCCTTTTGTTCGTCATGTTTTGTTAAATTTACTTCATATTAAAATTATTGCAATATTTTACTCACAAAAAGGCGTTTTAGATGATATAATAGACCCACATATGAACAGGAAAGAAGCAAAAGAGCGTACAGATCAGCTCAAAAAGACGATAAACCATCATCGCTATCTCTATCATGTTTTAGACAACCCGGAAATCTCCGACGCGGCTTTAGATTCCCTCAAAAAGGAACTTTTTGACCTAGAACAACAATTCCCGGATTTAATTACACTGGATTCTCCGACTCAAAGAGTTGGCGGTCAGCCTCTGAAAAAATTCCAGAAAGTGGCTCATGAAAAACCCATGCTTTCGTTTAACGACGCTTTTTCAGAAAAAGACATGGGAGACTGGATGATACGAGTGGAAAATTTTTTAAATAAAAAATTAACCGGCGAAACTTATTACTGCGAACTAAAAATAGACGGCCTGGCGATTGAGCTTGTTTACGAAAATGGAATTTTTTTGCAAGGCTCCACAAGAGGGGACGGATTAACAGGGGAGGATATCACCCAAAATTTAAAAACCGTCGAGGCGATTCCGCTAAAACTATTGGAAATCGATGAGGTTAGAAAAAATTTGGAAAAATCCGGCCTTAACCCAAGCCAATATGATTTGTCGAAAAGGCGTTTGGTAGCGCGAGGCGAAATTTTTATCAATAAAAAAGAATTTGAAAAAATAAATAAAGAAAATGAAAAGCGGGGTGAAAAAATTTTTGCAAACCCCAGAAACATGGCCGCCGGATCAGTCCGGCAATTGGACCCGAAAATCACCGCGGCAAGGAAACTAGATTCTTTTCAGTACGCTATTATTACTGATTTGGGGCAAAAAAACCACGAAGAAGAGCATTTATTGTTAAAAGCTTTCGGATTTAAAATAAACCCCAATAATAAGCCGGCAAAATCTTTGGAAGATGTTTTTGAATTTCGAAATTATTGGGAGAATCACCGAGAAAAACTTAAATATGAAGTTGACGGAGTGGTGGTTATTTTCAATAACAATAAAACCTTCGGCGATGCCGAAGTTATCGGCAAAGCGCCGCGAGCGGCAATTGCTTATAAATTTTCCGCCAAGGAAGCAACGACTGTGGTTGAAAATATAATTGTCGGCGTTGGCAGAACCGGCGCTTTAACGCCAGTGGCGTTTTTAAAACCGGTAGGCTTAACTGGAATTACCATTACCCACGCGACACTTCATAATTTTGATCAAATAAAAAGATTGGGCCTAAAAATCGGCGACACGGTTATTGTCTCCAGAGCCGGAGACGTTATCCCGCAAGTAACAAAGGTCCTGACAGAACTAAGAACCGGAAAAGAAAAAACATTTAAAATGCCCTCCAAATGCCCTGTGGACGGATCAAGGGTGGCCCAGAGCGGAGTAATTTATAGGTGCTCCAACCCGGATTGCGGAGCGCGAAATCGGGAAAATCTGTACCATTTCGCCAATGCGTTTGACATAATAGGCCTTGGCCCGAAAATTATCGATCGATTTTTAGACGAAGGACTAATAAGAGATGCTTCTGATATTTTCGAATTAAAAGAAGGGGACATTGCGGTTTTGGAACGTTTTGGCGAAAAATCAGCGCAAAATATCGTTTCCGAAATCCAGCAAAAGAAAAAGATTGCTCTTTCGCGATTTATTCAAAGCTTGGGAATTTTGCATATTGGCGAAGAAACCGCCCTAACCTTAGCAAAAGAATTCCCTGTTTTAACAATCAGCGCCTTAATAAAAAAGCTTAAATCGCTTTCTTTGGAAAACTTGCAAGAAATTTCCGACATTGGACCAAAAGTAGCGCAAAGTATTTACGATTGGTTTCGTAACGAACGCAATATTAGGTTTTTAGAAAAATTAGAAAAAACAGGGGTCGAAATAACTAGCCACGAGTTACAAGTTACAAGTTACAAGTTACGCGGTCTGACTTTCGTTTTAACAGGGACTCTTAAATCAATTTCTCGGGACGAGGCAAAAGAAAAAATCCGCGCTTTAGGCGGAGACGTTTCGAAATCAGTAAGTAAAAAAACAAGTTATGTGATAGCGGGCTCAGAACCCGGATCTAAGCTCGAAAAAGCAAAGCAGTTGAGAGTAAAAATATTGGACGAAAAGGAATTTTTATTGTTATTAAAATAAGAATGTCTCACGTGAGACTATGTGGGGGCTTAAAAAGCCTTATGTTTCCTTGAATACCTATCCTCCTTTTAGTGTGCTGATCAAAAATTAGCATAGTATATAAAATTTGCCAATACCCTTAAAATGTGGTATTTTATAAACCTAACATGGCTTCCGCTACAGTAGAAAATTTAATAAAAATCTCCCGAGAAAAACGATTAACAAAGCCCGTTGACGCGGCTCTTATTCAAAAAGCGTTTTCTTTTTCCAAGTCAGCTCACCAGGGACAAAAAAGAAAATCCGGAGAAGAATATTTCAATCACTCTTACCAAACAGCCCTGCAATTGGCCGAGTGGGGGCTGGACTCAAACACAATTTCAGCCGGCCTGCTTCATGATGTTGCCGAAGACACGGTTAACACTCTTGATGACATTAAAAATTCTTTCGGCGAAGAAATCGTTTTTTTAGTAAACGGCGTTACGAAATTAGGCCGTTTGAAATACCGCGGGACCCAAAGGCAAGTTGAAAATTTAAGGAAAATGTTTTTGGCGATCAGCGAAGACCTTCGCGTGGTTTTAATAAAACTCGCGGATCGGCTTCACAATATGAAAACTCTCGGCGCGGTCCCTTTGCAAAAACAAAAAAGAATCGCGCTGGAAACCGACGAAATTTACGCGCCCTTGGCATACCGGCTAGGAATGCAAAACTTGGCGGGCGAATTGGAAGATTTATCTTTTCCGTATCTTCATCCGCAAGAATACAAATGGCTCAGCGAAAACGTAAAAGAAAAATACGAAGAGCGATTAAAATATTTAGAAAAAGTAAAGATTGTTGTTAATGATTTATTAAAAAAAATTAATATTTCTCCGGCGGGAATAGATTTTCGCGCCAAACGTTACAGTAGTTTGTATAAAAAACTTATTCGCCACGAAATGAATTTGGAACAGATTTACGACTTGGTTGCGTTTAGAATAATTGTTTCATCTATTGAAGAATGTTACGCGACGCTGGGCGCTATTCATCAAATGTGGCCGCCGCTTCCAGGAAAAATAAAAGACTACATCGCTTTACCAAAACCGAACGGTTATAGAAGTTTGCATACCACGGTTTTTTGCGTTGACAATAAAATTGTGGAATTTCAAATCAGAACAAAAGAAATGCACGATGAAGCGGAAAATGGCATCGCCGCCCACTGGGCTTACCACGATGCGAAGGAGAAAAACGTCGAAGAAAAACCTGTTTTTGCCAACAGAAAGGAGCTGGAATGGGTTAACCAGCTTAAAAATTGGCAGGAAGAATTTTTAAATTCCGGGGAATCGCTAGAGGCTCTTAAAATAGATTTTTTTAAGGATCGGATTTTTGCCATTACGCCTAAAGGAGAAGTAATCGACTTGCCGGCCGGATCCACACCGGTTGATTTTGCCTATTCCATACACAGCCAAATTGGGGATAACTGCGTCGGCGCTAAAATAAATAATAGAATTGTTCCGTTGGATTACCAGATTCAATCCGGCGACATGGTTGAAATACTTATTCAAAAAAATAAAAAGCCTTCTGAATCGTGGATAAGATTCGTAAAAACCGATATCGCCAAGAAAAGAATTCGTTCGTCTCTTAAAAAAGATCACCTGCCCGGGAGCCGAGAGCGTTTGCAAACGGAAATTAAAATTATCGCCGAAGACAGAATTGGCTTGTTGAAAGACATAACAAGTATTGTTTCCCGATCTCACATCAATATAAGCAATGTTTTAACCGCTCCAACCTCGCCGGTTTTAACGTCTATAAAATTCCGTTGCGACACAAACAATAAAGACAAAGTAGAAAAAGTAATTTTGAAATTAAAAAAAATAAAAGAAATTAAACAGATTGGATCTAAACTTATTTAATTAAAATAATTTCTTTTGAAATTATTTTAATTATCTCTTTCGCTTCGAGTTTAAAAATTTTTGCCGCGGGAGATATTAAAATATCAACCCCAGTTTTGAAAATATTTTTTTCTTTACTTTTTTCTTGACGAAAATATTCAAAAATTATTCTTTTAATTCGGTTCCGGCGAGCTGAACTTTTTTCTGTTTTCTTGCTTATAACTACGCCGGCGCGATCGAATGAGAGCTGGTTAGGCAAATACCTGAAATAAAAATTAGAGGTTTTAGCGCTTTTTGGTTTTTTTGATAAAAATTCTTTAACCGGCAGACGAAATTTCTTTACCAACATTGATTTTTGGGAAAAAATTAAGCCGAAATTCTTTTCCGCCCTTTTGCGCGCCTTCTTGAAAGAGTTCTTTTGCCGCCCGGGGTTTTTGATCTCTTTAAAAATCCGTGCGAGCGGGCCCTTTTTCTTTTTTTAGGTTTGTAAGTTATAGACATTATTTATTATTGTAGTAAAATTTTTTTAAAAACACAAGAGGGAGGGCTGATTTCGCTTGTGTTTGCTTGTGTTTTAAAAGTTATCAACACTTAATTCACATTTTTATCTTTTGCCCGCATTTGACATCGCTTTTTTTACTTATAAACTTGAGTTATTAGTTTTACTTTTTTTATGGATCACGAACAAGTTTGGAAACAGGTTTTAGCGGAGGTTGAAATTCAATTATCCAAGCCCAATTTTGTTACGTGGTTTAAAAACAGCCGCTTAATTGAAAAAAGCGATGATGGCCGAGTTGTTGTAGGTCTCGGCAATAATTTTGCTAAGGAATGGGTGGAGAATAAGTACCATAAGTTACTTAGTGATATCTTTTATTCACTAGATTCGTCGGTGAAAAAGGTGGAGTACGCTGTTTTGACATTGCCCGCTGAACAAAGGCCTCAGCCCTATAGCCGAGCGCCTGTAGTTTCAAGCCAACCGGCGCTAATAGAAGTAAGAATTGATCCAGAAACAAATCTCCATCCTCGCTACAACTTCAAGTCTTTTATTGTGGGGTCTTCGAATGAGCTTGCTTACGCCGCCGCGATGGGGGTTGTCAAAGAAGTTGGCTCAAAATACAATCCTCTTTTTATTTACGGCGGTACAGGTCTTGGCAAAACCCATCTTCTTCAGTCAATCGGCAATGAAATTAAAACTAATTACAAAGAACGCCTCAAAACAAAATACGTTCCTTCAGAAAAATTCGTAAATGACATTATTTCAGGAATTCGCAATAAAAGAATGGAGGACATAAAAGATAAATATCGGAGCGTCGATGTTTTGATTATTGATGATATCCAATTTATCGCCGGCAAAGAAAGAAGCGAGGAAGAATTTTTCCACACTTTTAATGTTTTATACGACAGCGGCAAGCAAATAATTATCTCATCCGACAGGCCGCCGGCGGCAACGCCGATTTTGGAGGAGCGCCTAAGATCGCGTTTTAGCGGCGGTATGATCGCGGATATTGGCTATCCAGACTATGAAATGAGGGTGGCTATAATAAAATCTAAAATTCGAGAAAAAGGAATGGGGTTAGAGGACGCTTTATGTTCTTTAATCGCTTCTAAAATACAAAGAAATATTAGGGAATTAGAAGGGGTTTTAAATAAAATTGTTTTTTACAAAGAGGCCAAAAATATTGAGCCGTCTCATGAATTAATTAACGAGATAATTGAAAAAAATATCAAACAAACGTTTAAAAATATTTCTCCGACTCAGATTATAAAAGCGGTGTCTGGTTTTTTTGAAATCTCCGAAAAAGAAATTTCCGACCACTCGCGCCGAAAAGAATTAGTCGAGCCAAGACAGATTGCGATGTATTTATTGAAAGATATTTTGGGAATGTCTTATTCTGATATTGGGAATAAGTTGGGGAAAAGAGACCATTCAACTGTTATTCACGCGTGCGAAAAGGTCTCAAAAAAGATTAATAACGACCAGAAATTAAACCAAAAAATTATTTTAGTCAGAGAAATTATCGAGAAGAATTAATTTATCAACAGAATTTAAACATTAATTATTTTAATTTTTTTATTCAGTTAAATGATTTTTTATATTTATCCACAAAATTTCGCTTCTCTACTATAACTACAATTTATATTTATTATTATGAAACTAATAGTATTGAAAACTAATTTAAGAGAGGGGTTAAATATTGTCGGGAAAATAAATTCAGAAGCGCCGTCGCTTCCAATCCTAAAAAATTTTTTATTAGAAACAGTTGATAATCAAATTAAAATTTCTGCAACTAATTTAGAATTGGCGATTACTGGATATGTTTCCGGAAAAATAATTGAAAATGGAGGATTAACTATCCCTTTAAATATTTTCTCAGCTATTATTAATAATCTTCAAAGTGAAAGAATTGAATTAGAAACAGAAAAAGATAACTTAATAATTAAAACAGAAAATTATGAAGCTAAACTTCAGGGAATAAAAAAAGACGATTTTCCGCTTTTGCCAAAAGTGGAAAACAATGAAAATTTTATCGAGATTCAAAATTCTATCCTTAAAAAAACCCTAGTTTTGGTTATAAGCGCCGCTCAAGCTTCCAGCGCGCGGCCGGTATTAAATAGTGTTTTGTTGGATTTTCAAACAAGTTTTATGAAGTTAGCGGCCACCGACGGGTTTAGATTGGCGGAACAAACAATAAATGAAAATTACTACAAAACAAATCTTGAAAAAAATATTAAATTAGTAATCCCCCTAAAAACAATTCAAGAATTAACAAGAATCATTCAAGACGAAGAAAGTGGTAATATTAGGATTTATTTCGATAACAATTTAATTATTTTTAAAAACGACAAATATGAAGTTGTTTCAAGATTGATAAATGAAGAATTTCCAAACTACGACCCAATCATCCCTAAAGTTATAAACACAGAAATAATAGTGAACAAAAACCAATTAATAAACGCGCTGAAATTAACAGGAGTTTTTAGCGATCGGTTGAATGAAATAAAAATAAATATTCCAAAAGAGATGAAGAGTATCGAAATTTATTCATCCAATTCATTTGTGGGAGAAAATAAATATTTAATTCCGGCAAAAATAAAAGGAGAGCCGCTGGAAATAGTTTTTAATTGGAGATTTATAACAGATGGAATAAAAAATTTAGAAACCGAAAATGTGTTTATGGGATTAACAAGCGATAAAAACCCGGCGCTTATAAAGCCCGCGGATGACCCGAATTATTTTTATATCGTGATGCCGATTAAAGCGTAAGAATGTTCTGTTGCGTCCAAAAGCGAACCGGAGCTTCCCAGTTTAAGAATTGCGGATCGTCTGTCGGATTAGCAGGGGGCGGCCCCAGCGGGTCGTTTTTGTTTACATAAAAAAGAATGTCGTGAATTTGAGAGCCGGTATTGTATTGGCCGTTTAGCATTGGTTTGGGTTGGGTTATTGGGTCGGGATTATTAAAAGGTTCGTTGGGAAATTTATTTATGACCTGCTTCATAAACGAACTCCAAATCGGAAGAGCCGCTAATATGCTGCCGGCGCTTTTTTGCATCGATTCTCGGTGATTATTTCCTGCCCAAACGCCAACAACTAAAGAGGGTGTGTATCCGAAAGTCCATGCGTCAACGTAATCATTAGTGGTGCCGGTTTTAAGAGCGACTTCCCGGTCGTCGAAAGTGGTCAGGTCGAAACTGCTCTGATAAAGAGGCCGCCGCGCGTCATTGTCTGAAAGTATGTCATTTATTAATCGAGCGTACTGTGAGTCTATGGCTTGAGTAGGCCTATCAACAAAGCTTTCCATAATTCTTCCTTTGGAGTCTTTTATGTTTAAAATTATTGCCTGCTGATGCCGCATTCCTTCTTGAGCAAAAACAGAATAAGCGCCAACAAGCTCGGTAAGTTTTATTTCTCCGCCGCCCAACACAAGTGAAAGTCCAATTCGGTCAGCGTCGTTTAAAGTTGTGACGCCAAAATCTTCAGCTGTTTTTATGACATTATTTAAACCGGCTAAATATAAAACTTTTACCGCCGGCACGTTTATTGACTGGGCAAGCGCGCTCCTTAAATTAACCGGCCCACGAAAAATATGATCGTAATTTTGGGGGTGATAACAAGGAAGATTATTTGTTTGATAATTTATATTTAATAACGGGCATGAAGGGTTGTTGGATAAAAATTCAGTTGGCAAATCAAACACGACAGTATCTGGAGAATAGCCTTCTTTAAACGCTGTGGCGTAAACCAGGGGTTTTATTGAAGAGCCGGGTTGGCGAAGGCCCTGGTTTGCAACGTTAAAATTTCCGTCAATGGATTTGTCAAAATAATTTGCCGAACCGACCAGCGCTAAGAGCTGGCCGGTTTTTGGGTCCTCGGCAACTAAGGCCGCATTTTTTCCTTTGTAGAGTTCGGCGTTTCGGCTGGCGCCTTCTTTGACGACTTTTTCCGCTGTTTGCTGTAAATTCCAATCAAGAGTGGTGACGACATCAAAGCCGTTGGTGTTTAGCGCTTCTTCTCCGTATTTGTCTATTAAATAATCTTTGACCATCATTACAAAGTGCGGGGCTTTTATACTGCCAAGATTTTGTTGAGTAAATTTAGGCGTTGTTTTTTGCGCCAATTCTTTTTCTTGTTCGGAAATAAAGCCCACTTTTTGCATTTGATCGAGAATGTGATTTTTTCTCGCCAAAAGTTCGTTGATGTGGGTTCCCCGGGGCGAATAATAAGGAGGCGATTTTGGCAGAACTGCCATTGTGGCGGCTTCGGCAAGGGTTAAGTTTTTGGCTGATTTAGCCAAATAAAGTTGCGACGCGGATTCTATGCCGTAGGTATTTGATCCGTAAGAAATCTGATTTAAATACAAATTTAAAATGTCATCTTTCGAATAATATTTTTCTATCCAGTAAGTCAAAATAAGCTCTTTAATTTTTCTCTGAAATGTTTTTTCATTGGACAGAAAAGCGTTTTTTGCTAATTGCTGAGTTATTGTCGAACCCCCTTGGACAATTTCTCCCTTAAGAATATTCATGAAAAACGCGCGAGCGATTCCTTTCCAGTCAAGGCCGGCGTGTTTATAAAAATTTTGGTCCTCCGCAGCTATGGTCGCGTTTCTCATGTTGTCGGGAATATCAGTTGACGAAAGGACGGTGCGTCTGCCTTGGCCGCTTATTTCATAAAGCAAAACTTTCCCGGTGCGGTCATAAATTTTTGTGGACTGAGCCACTTGCCAAGCAACGGCTTTTTCGGGGTTGGGCAAACTTTTAGCGATTTTCGCCATTTCAAATAAGCCCCACACGAGAGTAGCCAAAAAAATAATAAAAAGAACCCCAGAAATTTTTAAAACTTGGTAAAACCTTTTATTTTTTACCGGAAGAGACATAATTTTATTGGTTAAATAATACCATTTTAAATAAATCCCGCACCTTTCTCGATTGCCTTGTGGTTTTGCTACGGGGACGAAGGAGTTAAATAAGTTCTTTCCATGGGGTTAATGTTTTGTTGGAAAGATGCGGGATAAATTAAAAAACCCCGCCCCAATCTAAATCTAAATCGGGGCGGGTGGCTGTCAGTCGAATTATCCCAATTATTCTGAATTGCCGTCGCTGTAGTCTTTTAAATAAGAATCGTCGACTGGGGGTTGGTAATTATCTTCAGAATCGCCCAAAAAATCATCCTCGGTTTTTTTGGGTGATTTTTTAATCTTTTCCGGGTCTTGTTCTCCTTCTCCGGCGGAATCAAGAATATTATCTTCTTTGCCTTGCGGTTCTAAGTCCGCTTCCAATTCATCAGTTGAAAATGAAGACATTGCAAATTTTTACAAAAAACGACCTTTCTTCTCGCCAAAAAAGTATTAAATTATGGCGCGGGTTACGTGATTAGCAAAAGAATAGATTATTTATTCTTTTTGTCAAT
>ERZ1292625.1801-Hain-H41-01um-R1-1801-length-22923-cov-22_pt1 | contig 15195 bp, 14 predicted proteins | sample MGYA00564400_ERZ1292625 | MGnify/ENA primary metagenome ERZ1292625 (study PRJEB36523, sample SAMEA6512639) | groundwater metagenome | collected 2019-01-08 | study: AquaDiva: Metagenomics assemblies of 32 groundwater samples | reverse complement strand
GTCAAGATCGACGGACAGAAGCTGACCCTCAAGAAGGCCGACGGCAAGGAGGATATGCTCACGGTGCAGGAGAGCACGGCCAGCCTTAAGGTCGGGGACAAGTACGAGAAAAAAGGGATGTCAGGCATGACCTCGCTCATCCTGACCTATCTCGCCATGCTGGCGGTCATGAGCATCGGCGCAAAGCTGCTTGGCGCCGACGTCAAGAAATTCGCAATCGGGTTCACCGTCATTTTCTTCATCAGCTATGCGTGCTGGTTCGCGGGACACTACGCATACATCGCCGCAACAAAGAACAAACTGGCGGCGTTCAAAATCCCGTGGTCTCTGAGCCTGACGGGTGAGTCCGGTTTTATTTTTGCGCTCCTCGCCGGTCTTGTCGTGGGCAACTTCTTTCCGAAGTTGTCAGATAAATTGAAAGAGGCGTCACGGCCCGAACTGTATATCAAAACCGCCATCGTCATTATGGGCGCGGCCCTGGGCCTCAAGGCCGCTGAGTCCTTCACGCTGGCAAGCAACATCATGTTCCGGGGATTATGCGCTATCGTTGAGGCCTACCTGATCTACTGGGCAGTCGTCTATTACATGGCGCGGAAATATTTCAAGTTCAACAGGGAATGGGCCGCACCCCTCGCCTCGGGCATCTCCATCTGCGGTGTTTCCGCGGCGATCGCCACGGGCGGGGCCATTCGGGCCCGCCCGATCGTGCCTATCATGGTGTCGTCGCTCGTCGTGGTCTTCGCCGTGGTCGAGATGCTGATCCTCCCCTTCGCCGCCCAGACCTTTCTCTGGAAAGAACCGCTGGTGGCCGGGGCCTGGATGGGGCTTGCGGTCAAGACCGACGGCGGCGCAGTGGCTTCGGGTGCTATCACCGACGCCCTTATCCTGGCGAAAAATCTCGAAGTAGGCATCAATTATCAGAAAGAATGGGTGACCATGACCGCCACGACCGTAAAGATGTTCATCGACATCTTTATCGGTATCTGGGCGTTCCTCCTGGCCTACATCTGGTGCGCCAAGATCGAGTGCAAGCCGGGGCAGAAGGCCCGGCCCATCGAGATCTGGCACCGCTTCCCCAAGTTCGTCATCGGGTATGTCGCCACGTTCTTCATCCTGCTGGTGCTCTGCTGGCCCGCCACAACGGCCATCGGCCCCGTGGACAAGCAGCTCAAAGCCCTGAAGCAGGAGAACGCGGCAGTGGAAAAACAGCTTGCTGCTGCGCCGGCCAGGGAGCATGCTGCGCTGCAGGAAAAGATCAAGGCTGGCAACGACAAGATGAAAAGCCTGAACGACTCCATCAAGGGGCCGAAAGCCACCATCGCGGAGGCGAAGACGGCAACCAGCACAAGCAACGTGTTCCGGGTGATGTTCTTCGTATTCACGTTCTTTACCATCGGCGTCGTTTCCAACTTCAAGAAGCTCATGGAGGAAGGCATCGGCAAACTGATGGTCGTGTATGTCGTCGCTCTGTTCGGGTTCATCATCTGGGTGGGTCTGTTCATTTCGTGGCTCTTCTTCCATGGAGTGATGCCGCCGCTGGTAGGATAAATCATATTGCGCACAGGAGGTACTAACAATGGCTAACGATCCGAAATTATCGGAAGAACTGAAAAAGATGGAGTATGAACCGCTGCTGCCGATCGAGATGACGCTCATCAAGTGGAGCCTCGGCATCGGGATCACGTCGCTGGTCGTCCTGTACTGGGTCAGCGCCACGTTCTTCCCAAGCGGGCATTGATCCGTCATCGAGACCTATTTGTCCAAGCGGGGAGGCGCAAGCCTTCCCGCTCCTTTTTTGAAAACGCGCTATCCCGCAATGTCCGGCTGCCAAAGCACAACGGACCGGTCCGGAGGATACACGATGCACACCGATGAATACGAAATATCACTCTCCAGGGAGCTGGCTGTCTGCACAAGTTCGGTGAACAGGATCAGCCGGTTCCTTGAGGGGATGAGCAGGAAATATAACCTGGATACGGCACAGGTCATCGAAAAATTGAACAACGGCGAGCTGGCCGCCGGCAAGGACTTTACCGCCTGGATGGAAAATCATGAGGCGCTCAAACAGTGGGAACAAAGGAAGAGGCACTATAAGGAACTGTTGCGGGCAATGAAAATCTGACCGCAGAAGCAGGAGACGGGCTGACGGAAAAACCGCGCATTACAGCGGGAAGTGGCACGCCACCTGGTGGCCGTTTCCGATGTCGCGGAGCCGGGGCTCGCTGGCGGAATCGACGCAAACAACAGGCTTGCCCTTGGATTCGTACACCGGGCAGCGCGGGGCAAAACGGCAGCCGCCCTGGGGCCGCTCGAAGTCAAAGACGCCCCAGACGCCGGAGTGGGGCCTCGTGGTGCAGCGTGAGGCCTCCTTGCTCTGCTTCTCCACGAGGGAAGACCAGAGAATGTGCGTGTAAGGATGGCGTGGAGCATGAGCAATGCGCTCTGAGAGTCCCATCTCCACGATCTTGCCGAGATACATCACCGCCACCTTGTGGCTGATGAGTTCCACGACGCGCAGGTCGTGAGAGATGAAGAGATAGGAAAGCCCGAGCCGCTGCTGAAGGTCCCGGAGAAGGTTCACCACCTGGGCCTGGATGGAAACATCGAGGGCGCTGGTGGGTTCATCTGCCACGATAAAGCGTGCGCCCACGGACAGCACGCGGGCAACGCCCACCCTCCGCTTTTCTCCACCCGAGAGCTCATGGGGAAAGTTGGAGAGCTTGCTCTTTTTCAGGTTGACCTGCTCAAGAAGTTCCACGATCCTCCGGTCAACCTCCTCGTCGCTCGCCTGATGATGAACGGTGATCGCCTCTTTGAGGATGTCCCTGATTCTCATCTTGGGGTTCAGGGCGGCGTCGAGGTCCTGGAAGATCATCTGCATCTGGCCCCGGAGCGGCCGGAGCTGGTCTGCGGGCATGGCGGTAATGTCGTTGCCGTCGAAGAGGATCCTGCCTGACGTCGGATTTTCGAGCCGCAGGATCGTCCTGCCGATGGTGGTCTTGCCGCAGCCGGACTCGCCCACGAGCCCCACCGTCTCGTTCTCCTTGAGATAGAAGCTCACCCCGTCCACGGCGGGAATGGTCCGCTCCTGTTCGCTGAAGGAAGAGAAGAGTCCCTTGCGATGTTTGAAGTGCTTTTTGAGGTCAGTGACTTCCAGTATGGTCTTCGGCATAAGGACCCTTTTTTTTCCACGAAGGCACTAAGAATTACTTCGTGTCTTGGTGTCTTTGTGGTGAGCTCTGAGCCTAATCAAAATACAACCAGCATCTCGCCCGGTGGCCCGGAGATATCTCGCGCAGGTCCGGCTCGTGGCGCTCGCACTTCTCCCTGATCGTGTCCGTCACCCGGTTGCAGCGCGCGTAGAACCTGCATCCGGCCGGAATGTTCACGGTATCGAGCACGTCCCCCTCGATGGCGCGGAGATGCTCCTTCGCTTTGATGTGCCGCTCCGTCGGGATGGACTCCAGGAGCGCCGAGGTATAGGGGTGCTTTGACTCGAGTGTTGACGCGAGGATGTCCCGGGCCGGGCCGTACTCCACGACGGTGCCGCCGTACATGACGGCCACGCTGTCCGAAAGCCGGGAGATCACGCTGATGTCGTGGCTGATGAGCATGGTCGTCACGCCCAGTTCGGATTTGAGTTCCGCCAGAAGATCGGTGATCTTGGACTGGATGGTGGCGTCAAGCCCCGTCGTGGGCTCGTCGGCGATCAACAGCGACGGCTCGCACGCGAGCGCCATGGCGATCATGGCCCTTTGACACATGCCGCCCGAGAGGCCGTAGGGATAGTTGTCAATTCTGAGCCGCGGGGTGTCGATCTTCACCCTGCTCAGCCAGTGTATGGCCCGCTCCCTGGCCTGCAGGGGGTCCTTGATGTCCGTGTGGAGCTGGATCGCCTCGGTGATCTGGCTGCCCACCGTCGTGAAGGGATTGAGGGACGCCTTGGGGTTCTGGAAGATCATGGCGATTTCCTTGCCGCGCACCCCGCTCATGACGCGCCCGGCGTTTTTCTCCCATCCCACCACGTCCTTGTCAACGCCCATGATCTTCCCGTTGTCCCACGCAAGCTTCACGTGGTCGTCGAGGTCCTGGAGCAGGTTCTTCCGGGTCTTTTCGGTTTTGAACCCGATCTTGCCGCTGATCACTCCCGGCCCTCCGCCGACGAGGCCCATGACCGAAAGAGCGGTGATGCTCTTGCCGCTTCCGCTTTCGCCCACCACGCCCAGGGTCTCCCCCCTGGCGATCTCGAGGCTCACGCCGTCAACGGACCGGATGAACGCCTGCTTGCTCTTGGAGTAGAAGTACGTTCGCAGGTCCTCTATCTTCAGGAGCGGCGCGTTCTTCATCGGTTCCTCTTGCCTTCAAGGATATTGTTCAGGCCGTCGCCCAGCAGATGGAAGCCGAGGATGGTGAAGAGGATGGCGAGGGCCGGCGCGGTGGAAGGCCAGAACTTGCCCTGCATGAAATAGTTGGCTCCAACCTGGACCATGTTGCCCCATGACGGCGTGGGCTCCTGGACGCCGAAGCCGAGGTAGCTCAGGGAGGTCTCCATAAGGATGGCCTCGCCCATGCCGAGGGTGGCCTGGATGATGAGAAGGGAACGGCAGTTGTGCCACAGGATGTGCTTGAGGATGATCGTCCGTGTCGGCAGACCCAGGGCCATGTCGGCTTCGATGAAATTCTTCTGCTTGAGGAACTGTATCTTGCCCTTGATAAGCGACGCCACCACCGGGACGTTCGTGAGGCCCACGACGATCATGATGTAGTAGATATCGGGCTTGAACGCCGCGATGACGAGCAGGATGAGGACAAGGCGCGGGAATGAGTCCACGAGGTTCGTGAAATAGGTGATGGCCGTTTCGAAGCGCCCACCGCGGTACCCGGCGAGGACGCCGAGCACGGTGCCGAAGGTAAGGGCAATGGCGATGGCGAGAAAGCCGGGCAGAAAATAGGCCTGGATGCCGACGATCAGACGGGAGAGCATGTCCCTGCCCATGTAGTCCGTGCCGAGGAGATGTCCGACAGTGCCCGGCGGCGCCATCATGAGCTCGAGGTCGATGTCCTGGGGGTCCCGGGGCAGGAGGTTGAATGCGCCGAGGATATAGGACACGACGACGAGCGTCACGATGAGAAGACCGTAGCTCACGTAGGCGATGTCCACGGCGTCGGCCTTCTTCCAGAACGGCAGGCCCGACAAGTCGCCGATCTCACCGGATATTTGGGTGTAGTTTTTCATGAATAGATTTCAGTCACCACTTACCATTCTTTCCAAATGTCTATCTGCTTATGCATCTCCCTACTTTCCTGCGGCTCTTCCTGAGGCGCTTTAATCGCTGCCAGATATCTCTTGGCTTCTTCGGAACCTAATCTAGCCGCATCGTAAAGAGCAAATATAGAAAGTACATCATACTTAGGTATATCTTTCTCGTCCACTGCCTGCTGTCTTTGGCAGTGAAAAGCCTCGGCTAAGGCGAAATGCGCCTGCCAGTTTCTTCCATATATCTCTTTTGCTTGCCTCGCATCGTCTCTTGCTTTAGTGCACTGGCCCAATGTCGCGTAACAAAGACCTCGCAATGAAAAGAAATCTGCAAGCGTATTAAAGCTTTCCAAAGATTCTAAATCGCCAGTATTGATATTTTCAAGCAACTTAGTGATATCACCAATCGCACCCTGATATTTTCTTTTTTTAAATTTTGCCACACCGCGCAAACCCCATGCCATTATACGAGTTGAATCAAGCTCTATTGCCCTATTAAAATTATCGATCGCTTCGTCATAATTCTTATTAAAGAAATGAAAATATCCTTTATCGTACCAGTCTTTCGCCTTCAAATTCTTAATGGCTAAATTATATTTCTTCTTCACCTCGGGCTGTATTTCGTAATTCTTGATTTCTTTTGTTAAAATCTCTATTTCTTTCAACGCGTCTTCTGTCCTATGTTTTGCATCTTTTAACTCGACGACCAATTGTGCATTATCTCTGATTCGGTTTACGGATTGCACAACTTCATTTGGATCAACCGTCACTTTCGCATCAAGCACGTACGTTTTTCCATCCCACTCTTCCTTTACAATCTCGGCTATGACTGTACCAGCCGTTAGCATGGTAATTTGGTTTCTCGTTAGCTGATAGTTTTTGACTTCTGTTTGGCTTTCAAGATAAGTCCCGACCTCTTCTAGGAGCAGCCGTTTTACTTGCTCAAGAGCAATCGCCCTGCACGATACTTTACTGTCTGCCTCGCTGGCCTGATAAACATATTTCTTTTCGAATGTCAGATTCTTAGCTTGCGAGTTAGAGGCGATGATAAGTAATGATGTAAACATTAACATAATGATTCTTCTGATAGGTTTTACTCCCACATGCGCCTCCTCCCACAAAAAGGAACACAATGTTAATCAAAAATTAACTCGGTCTCCATTTGCGAATGTCTTCTTTACGTGATTTGACTCTCTGGACCTGGCATTGACCAAGCACGCAACAATACCAAAATAACCGTGGCAACTATTGGTTCTCCAATTCGGACCGTTTTCTTATAATTTCCTTAACTTTATTTAGCTCATAAGGTGACAACTGATCGAGCAAATATGAGATATTCTCAATATTATTCTCGGAGCTATCTTTCTCGAACTGGCGTAATCTTTCTACTTGAGCTTCCGCTATGAGGCCATCGGCAATCAAGGAAGCTTCATCCTTGTCTTCAATCTCATTAAAGAGGTCAGCACGAACAGATTTCATTTCGACATTTGGCGTTATAAGAAGACATTCGTCATTGCCAGTGTCTTGAATATAGATAAAATATTTTCCGGAGTTCTTGTTCTTACAGACTTGCATTTTGACCGTCCTCTCATCATAGAGCTATAGGCACCCCTGGATTCCGACCTCTGCGGGAATAACGGCCTTTCATTCCGCATTCCGAAATCGGCAATCCGCAATTGGATTACTCCTTCGACGCCCGCGGGTTCACCATGACATATACCACGCTTTGAAACAGGCTGCCCATGCGCACGAACACGGCCGCCAGAATGGCGATTCCCATGATCACCGGAAAATCCCGGTCCTTGGCCGCCTGCAGCGCCATCCTGCCCATGCCGGGCCAGCTGAAAACTTCCTCCACGATCACGGCGCCGCCCAGGATAAAAGGTATCTTGGAAGCGATGATCTCCGTCACGGGAATAAGGAGCCCTTCCTTGAAGGAGTGCTTCCAGACGGACGCGCCCTTGGCGCGGGCTGTACGGATGTAGTCCTCGGCCATCACCCTGCTCATCTCCTCCCGGAGAAAGCGGATGACCTCGCTGATGGTGCCGTTGCCCACGCCGAGCACGAAGACGGGCAGCAGGAAATAGAGCCAGCCGAACCCGCGCTCCACCCCGGAGAACCCGAAGGCCATAGGGAACAGGCCGAGCTTATGGGTAAAAAAATAGATCACAATGTACCCCAGCCAGAACACCGGCAGGGCCGAGACCACGTAGGCGAACATGGTAAGTGTCCACGAAACCCTGTTCGTTCCGCGCACGGCGGAATAGAGCGCTATGGGGACGGCAAGCATGAGCGTAACGAGCATGGATCCGATGGTGAGCATGAGGGTGCTCAGTCCCGTACGGATGAGTTCTCCTGCCACCGGCAGGCCCGTGCGGATGGACGTGCCGAAGTTGCCCTGGAGCATGTTTACCAGCCACGAGAGGTACTGAACATACCATGCCTTCGCCGCCCCCATTGCCTCACGCACGCCGGCCCGCGCTTCTTCCGTGGGCATCTGTCCTTCGAGCAGCACGCTGAAGGGGTCGCCGGGCGAAAAGTAGAGGATGACGAAGACCACGAAGCTCACTCCGGTCAGGAGGAGCGCCGTGATCACGAGTTCCCTGGACAGCACCAGGGCTATGGGCCTCATGGACGAAAGTTTCATAGTATACGAACCCGCAGAGCGCAGAGTGCAGAGCGCAAAAAGCAAAGGCCCTCTGCCCTCTGCTCCATGCTCTCCGCGTCTTCATTGCTACTTCTGGTCTCCCTCCGGGATGAACCACTCGTCGGCAAAGGAGAAGAACTTGTAGGGGTGGATGGCCACGCGCCTCACCTTCTTATGGTACCCTGCGTAGTTCGTAAGCGTCCAGAGGAAGGTGTAGGGGTTTTCTTCTCCCAGGAACGCATGGAGCTTCCGGTTGATGGTCCTCTTTTTCTCATGGTCCAGCGTGAGCTTGCTCTCCACGATCAGGCCGTCCACTTCCGGGTTGGAGTAGCCGCCGAAGTTGTTCTTCCAGGGACCGATCTCGGCCGAATGAAAGAGCGACGAGATGTCCGCGGAATCGTCGAACACCCACGAGGCGAAGATGACGTCGAAGTCATGCTCCAGGAAGATGTCTTCTTTCCACGCCTGCCACTCCTTGAACTCCACCTTGATGTCGACGCCGACGTTCTTGAGGTAGTTCTTAAAGGCAAGCACGACGCGCTTCACGGCTTCGCTCTCCTTCTCGATGGGGACCTTGAGAGTAAGCAAAAGCTTCCTGCCGTCCTTCTGCATGAAACCGTCCGGGCCGGGAGCAAAACCGGCTTCCTTCAGGAGCGCCTTCGCCTTCTCAGGATCGAAGGGCAGCGGCTGCACGTCCAGGTTATAGGCCCAGCTCCCCGGCGCGAAGGGGCCGGAGATGATGGTCCCCTGGCCGTTGAAGAAGGAGTCGAGCATCTCCTGCCGGTTCACCGCGCAGGTAAAGGCCTTCCGCACGCGCTTGTCCGCAAGGAGCGGGTTGCGGATATTGTAGCCGAAGAAGGAGTACGAGAGCGCGTTGTAGGGCTGAAGCACAAAGCGCTTGTCACCCTGTATCTCGGGGATGTCCCGGGGATTGACGAGCACGATCATGTCGATGGCGTTGAACATGAGCGCCTGGGTCATGATGTTCTGGTCTGCGAAGGGCTTGGAGACGAACTTGTCGATGTGAGGCCTGCCTTTGAAGTAATTCTCATTCGCCGTGAGGATGATCTCCCGGTCCGCCGTTACGTTCTTCAGCTGGTACGGCCCCGTGCCGATGGGGTTCTGGACAAAGACATCCTCCCTGGTGAGGTAGAGGGGATTGCTCGGCCCGTGCCGCGGGATGATCTTGAAGCTGAACTTCGCCAGGGCGTTCAGGATGGGCCGCTTGAGGGTGCACTGTACGGTGTAGTCGTCGACCTTTTCCATCTTATCGATGAATTCATATCGCACCTTGAGGGGCGTAATGGTCTTGGGATGCATCATGATCTTGTGCGTAAAGATGACATCGTCCGCCGTGAAGGGCTTCGCTTCCTCGCCTTCGCGGGCGTGCCACGTTACGCCCTTTCTCATGTGGAAGGTGTACAGGCGCCCGTCCGGGGATATCTCCCATTTCTCGGCAAGCTCCGGCACGATCTCCTGCTTTTCGTTGATCCCCACGAGGCCGTTGAAGATAAGCTCGGTGAGACGCAGGGAAATCATTTCATTGCTCGTAATCGGGTCCAGGGTGGCCGGCCGGCCGTATTCACCGTAGCCTAATACGCCCCCGTCGGGTTTTCCGTCCTTCTTTCTCTCCGCCTCTGATGAGAACGGGAGGGCGAACGCCGTACCGGCGATCACCAACAGAACAATCAGCAGCCTTTTCATAAGCTCCTCCTCACACAAGTTCGGATTGCGGATTTCGGATTCTTCATTCCGCATTCCGCAATCTGCAATGCATTAAAAAATCTTCACGTCCCCCGCGCTCTTGTGCTCCATGGAATACACGCCCTGCAGGGCTTCCTGGATCTGGCGCACTTCGGGGAACTGCTTGCCCATTTCGAAAAATATCTCCAGCGCCTCGGAAAACTTTTTGGTCCGGTAGTACGTCTCGGCGAGATCCACGAGCATCACGGTGTCATTATACTCGATCTTGTTCTTGTTGCCCTTGTCGCGCCCGGCTTCCATATAAATAGCCGCACTTTTGTAATCCCGTTTCCCGAAATAATACCTCCCGAGGGCGATGTTGAGATTGAAAAACCGCTTGCCCTCGCCCGTCTCGACGGCGGCGACGGCGCGCTGGGCCACCTTGGGGCAGTCGGTCTTCAGCCTGCCGCAGGCAAAAAGGACCTCGGCAAGGAGGTCGGGGTCCTGGGGCTGTTTCCGGGAGAGCTCGTCCCACACGCCGATGGCCTCGAACTGGCGGCCCCGCTGATGCTGGTTCGCGGCCTGCCTCGCCGTGGCCCGGTCCTTGTACGACTGCGGCATCTGCGCCGACGAGATGAATGCGGCCGTCACTTTCGCGGACTGCTGCACATTGCCCGCCTGTGCATAGGCGTCGCCAAGATAGTAGTTCGCCGTGTCCTTGAGCTTCGGGTCAGTTGCCGCTTTCTCGAGAGCTGCGATGCTGGCCTGGAGGAAAAGCTCGGCCAGACTGCCCAGGAGTGACGGCTCATAGAAGTTCATGACCTTGCTTCTGCCCCTGGATTCCCGGTACGAGACCGCCTTGAGGTCGGCCCTCTTGAGCAGGTCCAGCCCTTTTTCGGTGAACCCCTCGCGGGTGTAGACCCCGAGGGCGTCCGCAACGATCCCCAGGGGAAGCACCTTACCCGCCGTCTTCGCGGCCGCGATACTTTCCTCGATCATGCCCGCGGGATTTTTGTCCCTGAGCCCCGCCTTGCTGTATACCGCGGCAAGGGCGGATTTAACCTCGGGCTCGGCGGTATCAACGCCTGCCCACAGTTCTTCGGCCTTCTGCTTTTGGTTGCCGAGGTGCCGGCTGAGACCGAGGAAAATCCTGGCCAGCGCCTGGTATTTCGGCTCCACGCCCTCGCGCGCCATGAACTGTTCCAGGGGCGCAGCTGCCTGACCATGGTTGCCCGCTTCCAGGAGCGCCTCTCCGAGGTAGAGGTCTACGAAGCGGCTCCTGTTCCCGCCGCTGCGGGCGGCGAGTTTTTTGAGATAGTCCACACTGGACGCAACCGATGTCAGATACAGCCCGCGGTGAAGCTCGGCATCCTTGAGATAGACCATGCCCAGGGTCAGGTGCGCGCCGCCCCGCTTGGCCGGCTCGACGGAGGGCAGCTCCGACCGGAGCATGGCTGCTGCCTCGGCGTAATGCCGTTTTTCGTAGAGCTTCATCGCGCTCGAAACGAGGTCGTCGGCTGCCGGGGCCGACCCCGCTGTCAGAAGCATACACAAAGTGATGACAAATGCCGTTCGTCTCATACACGCTCCTGTAAACACAGATTAATATCTGTATAATCTTTTCTCATCGGTACAATTATTCTTCAGTTCTTCAACTTCGCAAGAAAAATCTGGTCCCACTGGTGCACCTGCGCGCGAAAGGCGATTGTTCCGTCCGCCGAGCAGACCACGTCGTGGTTCATCTTGGTGTCCGTCTTGATCGGCAGATTGGTCTTTGCCTTGAGATCGACAAGGTAGATCGGATTATACTCCTGCCTGTCGTTCTTCACGTAGACGATGCGCTGGCTGTCGGGCATCCACGCCGGGCCCCGTTCCACGTCAGGAATAATGTCCTGGGCCACGACCCGCGCGGCGAGACCGTCGCCGCCGGCGGGGTCCGATCCGTCGGCGGCAATGACCACCAGGGACCATAGCTTCGGGTCTCCGGCCGCGTTGTAGTTGGAATAGAAAGCGATCTTCTTCCCGTCGGGAGACCATACGGGCCGCAGGTCGTCGGCATTCCACGTGGTGAGCGCCTTCAGCGTCTCGCCGGGCTTTGTAAGGTCACCGATGAGGTAGATATCGTGGTTTTCGTTGCTGCCGTGCATCATCGCGACCTTCTTCCCGTCCGGCGACCACTGGGGGTAGAGATAGGCCTTGCCGCCCTGCGTCAGCCGGGTGAGCGCCCGCGTGAGGAGGTCCATGACGTAGATGTCGCCCTTGCCCGTGCGGCCCGAGACGAATACGATGGCATTGTTCACCGGCGACCAGTGCGCCTGACCGTCTTTTTCCTTGTGGTCCGTGAGCCGCGTCGTCGTTTTGCCGCCGAGCTCGCGGAGATAAATATCGTAGTTGCCCTCACCGCCGTTGCTCATGAACACAAACCGGTCGCCTGCAGGAGACCAGCTGATGCCGGCGTTGTAGCTCGTTTCCTCGAACACGCCGGGAAAGAAGAACTTCATCTCTTTGCCGTTTTCCGACAGTTGAAAATAGATCGTCTGGACCACCGTGCCGTCGGGCCGCGTGATGAGGATCTCCTTCTTGTCGCCACGGCTCCGTTCGAACGCGATGAGCGTGCCCGACGGTGTCCAGGCCGGGTTCGCGTCGTTCCTGCCCGCCTCGATCCTCGTGAGCGGCCCGAGCGAGAGGGGCTCGATCATCTCCGTTTTTTTCTCTTCACCCGCTGCTCCGTTCCCGGCCGGCGTTTGCTCGGCCTTTCCCGGAACAGCCTGGGGGGCAACGGGTATGCCGTCAGCGGCAAAACCCGGATGGACACGGAGCGCCGCCGCAAGGACCATGCATCCGGCAAGGGCACAGATCTTCCACACCTTCACTTCGTAATCCTCCTTCATGCGCTACATCAGGTCCTTGATCTGGTCCCAGTACTTCTGGGCGGACTCGCGGCTCTGCTCAAAGGTGCTGTTCCCCTCGAGCTTCTTCGGAAAGAAGTCGAAGTATTCCCTCCAGGCGAGGTTCGCGCTGTTCAGGATGGCGCCCTTCTTGGTGACGAGGTACAGCTTGTGGTACGAGATTGCCGTATAATAGTAGGTATCGTGCACCGCCTCATCGTAATGGACGGTCGGAAAGAACCGGGTGTTCTGCTTGGCGATCTGCAGGTTCTGGATCGCCTTGGCAAAGTACTGGGCCGCGGCATCCTTGTCCTTCTGCACGAGGTCGTTGCCCTTCTCGTAATAGGCGTGACCCAGGTTGGTGAAGGCCACGGCGAACTGCTTGTAGATGAGCTGCTGGTTCTCAGGGAGCGAGAGCACGCTCTCGAACTCGCGGACGGCGGCGTCGTAGTCGTTCTTCTCGTCCAGGTAGATCTGGGCCAGCCGGTGATGGGCCTCGGAATAATCGGGGTGGCCCTTCTCCGTGCTCGCGTACGCCTGGATCGCGGCATCGGCATCGCCCTTTTGCTCGGCACGCTCGCCTATCTTGAGGTAGTCCTTGTGGAGGATGACCTTCCGGTCGCCCGTCCGGTCTTCCACCTTCTTGTCGAACTCCACGATCTCTTCCCAGTCGCGGTAATCGCCGCCCACGGACACCTTCACGGTATGGAAGCCGAGGTTCACGAGCTTGCCGTCCGTAATGGGCGTTTTGCCGATCTTGTCGCCGTCAACAAAAACGTCGGCGTCGGACGGCGCGGAATCGATCTTGAACACGGAGTTGTTGACGTTCAGAACGAACTCCTTCACCTCTTTGTTCCTGTCAACCTTCACCTTCCCGCCCACCTGCTGGTAGCCGTGGCGGTAGAGAACAAGGTTGTAGTTTTTTCCGGTGCGGGCAGAGACCTCGGCCTTGCCGTCGGCCCCGGTAGAGCCGACCCACTCCTCGTTGAGGTAGATGTTCACCCCGGACAGGGGGCTCACGTCGGGAGGCACACCGCCCTTGGCAAGGAGCACGAAGAAATTCTTCATGCCCTCCTCTTCGCCTTCGCGGTAGATCCGTCGCACCACGCGGTCGCCGGTGCTGATCTTTTCTCCCCTTACGAGAGCGTCGACCTCGGTCCAGGAGGCCGCGTCTTCCGTCTTCCTGACCTTCAGCTTGCCGATATCGCGGTACCCGGAGACCTTGCCGGTTTCGTCGAGGCGCGCGGCCATGAGGGCGAACTCAGTGCCCTTGCTGATCCTGTACCCCGACTTGCCGAGGTTGATTTTGTAGCGTCCGCCTTCTTTCGAAACCACCGTGCCCTCGAAGGGGAAACGCTCAAGCACGGTGGCCGCGATCTCCTTGGCGGCGCTGCTGATATCGCCCGCGCTCCTGGCCCGCGTGAGCTGGCTCAGGATGAGCTTGCCGCCTGAGGTATAGAACTTCGTCTCGATGAGAAAGCCCTTGTCGTCCTTGGCCACGCTCCCGAGGACGATCATGTCCACGGTCCTGCGGAGCGGCGTTTCACGCCAGCCCTTCACAATGATCTTTTCGATGTTTACTTTCGCCTGCTTGATTTCCGCCTGGAGGGTCTTGCTTTGCACCTCTTTGAAGGCCGAGTACTTGAAGAGCTGGGTTGCCAGGGACTGCTCGGTCTGGGCCACCACGTCCTTCAGGTCCACGCCGGGCGTGTTGCCCACGAACCGGTAGATGCCGGTCCTGATGGCCTTGGGAGTGGCGTGGTAGAAATAGCGCTGGATATTGACCTCTCCTTCCAGCACAAGAGCGGCCTTCCAGACGGCAGGGATGTATCCGGGAGCGGACAGGGAGAACTGGATTTTTTTGCCCGGCTCGCCGTCATAGCTGTAGGTGTAATTCCCCTTGCCATCGGTCTTTCCCACGGGTTTTTTATCAATGGACACCGTTACGCCTGCGACGCCGCTCGTCTGGCCGTATTCTTCCCTGAGGGCCGTCACAACAATAAGCGCCCGCTTCGAGAGAGCGGCCTCGAAGCGCTGGCCCGGCTCTACGGCCCCGGTCTTGCGCCACGTGGAAAATCCCGACTTGCCCACGGCGAGGTCCACGCCTCCCTTGGGAAGGTCCTTGTACTCATAGATGAACTCGCCCTTGGCATCGGTCTTTCCGGCCTCCTTGCCGTAGGCCTTGACCACCGCATCCGGGATGGGCGTTCCTTTTTCCGTGACCACGATCGTAACGTAGCGCGACACCGAGAGTTCTGCTTCGAAGGCATACTTATCGGGCGCCCCCTTGGGGAGCTTCATGAGGAACGTGCCCTTCCAGGGCTGGATGCGATAACCGGCCTGTTCCTTGCTCACCATCACTTCCACGTCTGCTCCGGGCTTTTTCCTTATGATCTTGGTAAATGTTCCGCCCGAGTCGGTGGCGCCGATCTCCTTGCCGTCAACCAACACCTTTGCCTGCGCTGCCGGCTGCCCGTCCATGCGCGCCTTCACTTCGAGCTCGAGCTTGCTGCCGCAGGCAAACAGCAGGAGTGATGCCGAGAGAATAAAGACTAAACGGTGAGCGTGCTTCATCATAGAATTCCTCCTGAACAATCGTGTATCTGACAACGGCGGCGCCTCTCCGTCCGGGCGCCTGAAGAGAGATTGGTATGGAGATTACATTGTGGGAGGCTGGATATTGACTTCTCCCGGATTGACGATCTTGTCTTCGTCGGTCT
>ERZ1292625.2813-Hain-H41-01um-R1-2813-length-15207-cov-6_pt1 | contig 15207 bp, 24 predicted proteins | sample MGYA00564400_ERZ1292625 | MGnify/ENA primary metagenome ERZ1292625 (study PRJEB36523, sample SAMEA6512639) | groundwater metagenome | collected 2019-01-08 | study: AquaDiva: Metagenomics assemblies of 32 groundwater samples | reverse complement strand
AAAATAAAAGAGTTGGAAGATAGGTTAAAGAAAGTTGAGAAGGATAAGGGTTAGAATTTTTAATGCGGGAAGAAGGAATCGAACCTTCGCAGGCACTAAGCCACGACGGCCTTAACGTCGCCTATTTGACCGCTCTAGCATTCCCGCACCAAGAACCTAGGTTCTTCTGAACTCCTAAGACTCTTAAGTAAGCGAATAAATAGGTAGTTATAAAGATTACTTATATAGGAAATAAAATAATTATCTGAATTTACTTCAATTCTTTTACAAATTCATCAAGATTATCTTCCAAAGCTTCAACAGCTTTCTTGAATATATCTTCTGCAGGCATGTTTCCATATGATTCTACTACGAAAAGTAATTCTTCTGAATCTGAGATAGATGATTTATCTTCTTTTTCTATAATGTTCTTATCTGCATCAGACAAGTCTGCAAGCCAGGTTGAACCTTTCTTTTCTGCTTTGAAAAGAGATTTTGATTTTTCAACAATTTTATCATTTTCTGAAGATGATTTCACATTCACTAAATGTTTGTAATATGCAAGGCCTGGAACGTATTTAGCGTGTTCAATTCCTTTTCCTAGAACTGCTGTTGCTACTAATTCTAATTTATGTCCTTCTCCAAGAATTGTAAGAGGTATTTTTCCAAAAACTACTTCTGCTGAGCCTGTTAAATCAGATGAATAAACTGTGCATGGGCCTGTCTTGGATAATTTCAAATCTATCTTTGTTTTTCCAGACATAGATTTTTCATTCTTTAAAGGGACTAGGCCAAGACGATGTGCTAACATTTCATCATATAAAGCTGAATCGTTCTTGAAAATTTCAACTTCATCTATTGCAAGAGTAGGAACTTCTGCTACAGATCTACGAATTGCATTCGCTAATGATTCGCTAGCTTCTATTCTTAAGATAAGTTTTTCTTGTGATTTTTGTATGACTTGCATATTGGTATTTGTGAAAATAGGGTTTTAAAGTTAATGTTTAAACTCTTCTTCCTCTCTTACCTCCTTTCTTCTTTGGTCCGCCTCTTGGAATACGAGTTGAATCTAATACGCCCATTATTTTGAAGCCTTGTTTGTCTAATGCTTTTACAACTGCATGAGAACCAGGACCCATTCCTTCTGCTCCTGTCTTTGCACGCATTCTTACATATAATCCAGTTATTCCTAGGTCTTTAGGTCTTTCAGAAGCTCTCTTAGCTACGAACATAGCTATTGTTGGATCTGATTTCAATCTTGAATGTTTAGTAACCATTCCACCAGAGATTCTAGAGAGAGTATTTCCTGCAAGGTCAGTTATATGAACTATTGTGTTGTTCTGTGAACTAAATATGTAAGCTATTCCTAATCTTTCTTCTTTTGTCTCTTGAGGTTTTTCCCCGATTTTATCAGAAGTTTCTATTTTATTTTCTACAGCAACATCTTTTCCTTCAATTGCATTTTCAAGTATTACTTCTGCTTTCATTTCTGCTTTTGTTTCTTTTGCCATTATTGAATAACCTCTGAAGTTTCTTCTTTCTTAACTGCTTTTGGAGCTTTATTTTCTTTTCTTAAAGATAATGTTTTTTCATCTTCTACTGAAACGATATAACTTGGAATACTTATTATATTTCCATTTATCATAACTTTTTTATGGACTATAAGCTGTCTTGCATGACGAACTGTTAGTGCTAGTTTCTTATGTGCGAGAACTGTTTGAATTCTTCTAGAAAGAAGATTCTCTACGTTAAGAGCAAGAACCTCCGATATAGTATTTACATTTAATCCTATATTTTGAAGTTTATTGAATAGAACTTCTTGTTCTTCATTAGAAGATTTTGCAAGTGCTTTTGCTCTTCTTCTGAAATAGCTTACTTTTGCAATTGTCTTCCATATTTCTCTCTTATTTTTCAAACCATATTTTTCAGCAAGCTTATTCTCCTCTTCCATTCTTGATTTTTCATAAGCCTTCTTTGGTCTTACATATGATTTACCCTTTCTTATCATGGTTTGCTCCTTTTAGCCATTAATGAGGCTTGAGATTTCTTTCTAAAGTGAGAACGAGTTCTTTGTCCTCTTACTGGAAGTTTCAATGCGTGTCTTACGCCTTTGTAACTCTTTATTTCTCTTAGACGCTTTATATCAAAGTCTCTCTTCATATCTAAGTCTGAGCTGTAGAGATGTTCTGTCTTTCCAGTTTCTGTGTCAAATCTTCTATTTTTTAAATAATCTGGAATAGGTAAACTGTCTAATGTTTCTTCAATATGTTGAATTTCTGGTTTTGATAATTCACTTATTCTTTTTGTTAAAGGTATTTTTAGAACCGTACATAGTGCTTTAGAAATTGACCAAGAAATTCCTTTTATTCTTGTTAAGCCTACAAATATTTTCTTTGAGCTTGGGATGTCGTAACCATAAATTCTTACAAGAATTTCCTGATTTTCTTCCTGCATATATTTCTGTTTAGCAAGCTTTGCAGCTTCTGCTTTAGCTTCTGTGTTTGCATTAGCTTTCTGATTTTCCTGTTTGTTTTGTTCTTTAGCCATTTTACTTTATGAATAGATTAAATCGCTGGCTTCCAGAAAGCTCCTCGATAAGCCTTTTTTCAATGGCTTTTTTTGGATCTGGAATGCTCTTCAATCTTGTTTTTATGTCCTCAAAGGATTCAAAAGGTTTTTCTTTCCTTTCTTCTAATATTTCCTTTGTGTGCTTTTTTCCAAAGCCAGGTATAAGTTCAAGTTGGTGAAGTCGCGTATTTATTGCTTGAGCTTGGTTAAAGAAATCAACGAATTTCTTCTCCTGCTCCGCAACAACATTAGCTATGAACTCCTGTAGTTGGATCTTTGCAGTCTCTGTTAACTTATCAACTGGTAATCTACCAGCGATGAAGTATATCTTATCTCTCTTTTCTGGACCTATATAAACCTTTTCTTTTGTCTCTAAATTTATTCCTCTTCTAGGAACTAATTCTAATAAAGCGAGGGTTTTTTCTCCGATAGCCTGAGCTACTGGTTGGCCCCTACCGCCTAGAGGATAGCCATAAGGCAGATAGTCTAGGATTATTGCATTGTCTTCTTTCTCTGTCATTTTTAATATTTTTTAACAATCTCAACGAATGCATTTGCTTCTTCTTCAGTTAAGCTTACATCTGCAAAAATTTTATTTACTTCTTCTGCATCTCTAGGCAAGAAATCGAGTATCTTAACTATGTGTGACTCTCTTACTTTAGGACTATTTAATGCTCTTATTTCGTCTGCTAGTTTCTTCGCTTCAGCATGTTCTATATGACAGAATTCTTTTAGATAAACATTCATTACTTCATTTTCAGAATCTTTCATATAATGCTTAACTTCTGCTAAAGACATTGGCTGACTGTTATTAATCATTTTGAACCTCTATCTTCTTAAGATGAATTGGTTTAAGCATGTATCTTTTTGGCTTGTTTAAGTCTTTTATTTCTACATGATATGCTGAACCTCTCTTTTCAATTACTTTTCCTGTTCTTCCTTGAATTCTTTTTGAATAACCGAATACTTCAGATAATTCACGTACTACTGCTACTGTGTCTCCTGCTTTGAATTCCTGGAAGTATCTAGTAAATGAAATCTTTCCTCTTTGCCTTGGAGTTTTATGTTTGACCATTGTAAATACTAAAGAAAACAGTTTAAAAAGCTTAGCTTTTTTGAAATTGGTTTATATATCATTTTACCTAAAAGAAAAACTTAAAATTTAGTTGCTTTGGACATGCTACCTGATGATTCTGTAACTGAACCTTGATATAAATCTCCAGATTCTCTATGGCCTTCCATATTGTCAATTATTGCTTGGAACATTTTTTCTCCCCAAACACCTACGCCACATCTTCTACAAACATCTACGACAGAATTCTGGTCTATAGCGCCTTTACAATATATACAATTTTTTGCCATGTTAACTCTTTTTATTTTATTTTGATTGACGAGAAGTATATAAAGATTCCTATGATGCAAAAGCATTATATAATGCTTTTAATTGTTAAAAAGTATGAATAAGAAAATTTATTTCTGGATTGGAATTGTTCTCCTTTTATTTCTTATTTCTTCGTATTTCATAAAATTCGATATTGATTCTGGGAGTAATTATGCAACGCAGGATTCTTTACTTGGTGTATTGATATTCCATAACATATTTGTTCTCTTATTTTACATAGCATTGGTTATGTTTCTTATTTCTAGAAATATAAAAATAAAGTAACTATATTTCATATAATATTTCTGCGATATATTTAAATAGTTAAAAATTTAAGAAAATAAGAGAGTTAAAAATGAGTGAAGAACATCAAAATAAAAATGATAGCATAACTATCAGGAAAGAAGATATGTGGAAGTATTCTACTTTTGTTCTTTTAGCTATTTTAATAATTGGAGGAATTGTTTATTTTACTGGGGATAAAACTCCAAGCAATAATGCTGTTGTTGCTGGTAATGGTGCTGTTCCTGCTGCTGGAGCAAAAGTTCAAGTTAGTTTAGATGATGATGCGGTAAAGGGAGATAAGAATGCTAAAGTTACTATTGTTGAATTCAGTGATTATCAATGTCCATATTGTGCAAAATTCTGGAGCGATACATTACCTCAGATTCAAAAGGAATATATTGATACTGGAAAAGTAAAACTTGTTTTCAGAGATTTCCCTCTTGAAAGTATACATCCTAATGCATTACCTGCTGCAATGGCTGCTGAATGTGTAAAAGAAAAAGGTGGAGATGTAGCTTATTACAAATATCATGATAAATTATTTGAGAATGCGCAAAGCTTAACAGATGCTAATTTGAAGTCTTGGGCAAAAGCTCTTGGATATAATATTGATTCATGCCTTGATTCAAAGAAGTATCAAGATGAAGTAAGAAAAGATACTCAGGCTGGAAGTTCTTATGGAGTTCAGGGAACACCTGCATTCTTTGTTAACGGCAAGTTACTTTCAGGTGCTCAGCCATTTTCAGCTTTCAAAGCAGCTATTGACGCTGAACTTTAATTATAAAGTTCATTTGATTTAATCTAATTATTAGCTTTAGAATAATTCTATGTAGAAAATCGTTATCATAATATGCTAGTGTATAAGATAACAAAGGTTTATTTTATAACGTCTTCATTGCTATCTAATTTACTTATTTACTCATATCTTTAAAGCAAGGTTATTCGCTTTACTCATAACGAAGGGCATCTACTGCTCTTAATTTTGATGCTCTGTGTGCTGGCCAGATTCCTGAAATTGCACCTGCCAGGAATGCGAATGCGAGGCATCCGAAGATAAGATAGAATGGTGTTGCTACTTGAAGAAGATTTGTCTGCAATTGGTTAACTGCTATATACTCAATTAACTTAGCAACACTTAAACCTAACAATACCCCTAAAATGCCTCCTGTTAAGCCTAGTAAGCCAGATTCTATCAAGAATAGCATTAGGATATCTGAATTCTTAGCGCCTACTGCTTTCATTGTTCCTATTTCTTTTGTTCTTTCTAAAACTGAAGTGAACATTGTGTTGGCTATTCCAATTCCACCTACAAGAAGAGAAATTCCCGCTACTCCTAAAAGAAAAGCAGTTATTATGTTTAATATATTACCAAAGCTCTCTAATAGTTCTTCTGGAGTTAGAATTGTAAAATCTTTTGTTTTATCTGTAACGCCGTGCAATGTCTTAAGTTTCTTTTCAACTCTTTCTGCAACTTCCTTTAAGTTATCTACATCATCTACTTGAACCATAATCTGATCTACCTGCTCTTGAACATTAAAGAGTAATTTGAAATCTTCAATAGACATTAAAACTATTCTGTCGTCTCCTGCGTTTCCTATCTGACTGGTAATTGCTCTGACTTTAAACTCTTGGTCATTTAGAAAGATTTTATCGTTTAACTTTGCAGGTTTCTTTAACCAGTTTCCGTGCTTGAATTGATAGCCTATAGCTACAACTCCTGAATCTCCTTCTTTAAGAAGTCTGCCTTCTTCTGGAGCATAACCTCCATTCTCCAAGAATAAATCTCCACTTTCCAATGGGAAACCAATTGCGTTTGTATATCTTATTTCATCATTAATCTCCACTTTAACTGGAGAAACTGCAAAATAAGTTAAGTCTTTCACTCCTGAAACTTTTTTAATTGCTTCTACATCCTTTATTGTTAACTGTACTGCACCTGTTGTTCCAGGACCTGCAACTTGCCCTTTAGGTTGTATAAAAAATTTATCTGTTCCTAGTATTTTAAACTGCTCTTCAACTGCTGCCTGCAAACCAAGCGAAATTGAAATTAACATAAATATTGTTGCAATTGAAATTACAATTCCAACTATAGTTAACCATGAACGTAATTTTCTTTTTGTTAAGTTTCTAAATGCGAGTTTAAAATAATCGGATATCATGCTTTAGCTCCTCCTGCTAACATTTCATCCAGATATCTATAAACATCTCTTTGACCGCCATATCTCACTAAACCACCAGGCATATTTCTATAATCAAAAGTTGGACCTAGATTTACCCTTATGAAAAATCTTCTACCGATATGCCTAGTCTTAAAATCAACTACTGAGTCTAATTCATCTCTTCCAAGTGCGTGGATAAAATATGCGTCAAAAATTTTTTCAGGAACTGATTTTTCAAGGTGAGATAATTCTCTTATAAGATCGTTCTTCCGTAAATCTCTAAAATCAATTTTTACTTTTTCTCTTGCTCCTCTCTTTACTAGTTCTTCATCAAAAACTTCTTTATATTGTTCATAGTCAAATAAAAAAATATTCATTTTTGAACTCCCGGTGTAGCAATTTCAATATCAATATCTTTGGCAACTTCTCCAATTTCCCACAAAGGTTTAGTAAATATTCCTAAATTTACATTATCTGCTAAAACAAATCCTCTTCGTTTAAATCCTCTATGGATAGCTAGCCTTGTAGATGAAACATTTTTCCAAGGGTTTTGAGGTATAGCGCAAAAAACTCCAGAAAAATTTTGATCCTGTGCTAACTTTGTCCAGTAATCTGCAAGTCTTCCAACAAAAAAAGCAGGTAAACTGGGTCTCATAAATAATTGATCAAAATAAATATGCTTACTTGAAAGAGATACATTTCTTAAAACATCATCTTCAAGACCTGCTCCTAGAGAAGAAGGGTAAGCCAAAGTATATGCTAGTAATTTTCTTTCATCACTAAATAAACCAACTCCTAAATTCTTATTTCTAGATAGTTCTAATCTTGATTTTATATCTTGTTCGTCAAGAGGATATTCATAAAAACCGTAGTCTCTTTTTCTTCCTTGGGCTTCCATTACTGAAGCAGAACGGAAAGTGTCATAGACCTGACTTGCATCACTTGCTATTAAATGCCTTAATTTCATCTTTTACTCCTCTTCCATCCATTTTTAACTGCTAATTCTAAATCTTCTTTACTTGGTCTTCTTGGAGCTAGACATATCTTTACCATGTCAGAAGGAGTAGGTTCTCTGCCAATGAAATCAACAGCAGCAAGAATTATTATTGAAGGATTATCTACTATTAACTTAGCTACATATTGTGGTGTGTAACCTAATTCTTTAGCTTTTTCAAAATGAGCTCTCTCATGCCTTAGATACATGTTTCTGGATCTTCCATCAACATTTAATCTCGTTAGTGTTGATTCAAAATCTTCATAGCTATTCTCTCTAATTGTGCAGACACTCATCGTCTCAGTGCCTCCACGGGTTTTAACTTTGAAGCTTGGAAAGCTGGAATTAATCCCGCAATTATTCCTATAACTGATGAGAAGATTAATGCTGAGAATATTAAAGGGTATGAAACTTGAACTGCAAGAATTGTATCTCCAAAAGCGCTGTTAGCTATTCCTGCTACTGTGAAAGCTAAACCTAAACCTAGTATAACTCCTATAATTCCACCTACAAATCCAAGTAATGCTGATTCAATTAAGAAAATTATTAAGATGTCTTTGTTTTTTGCCCCTACTGCTTTCATTGTTCCTATTTCTTTTGTTCTTTCTAATACTGAAGTGAAGAATGTGTTTGTTATTCCAATACCGCCTACTAACAAAGAAATTGCGGCTATTCCTACTACGATTATATTTATGATATTAAGAATTGTGTTTACTGCGCCTAATGCTTGAACTGGAGTTTCAACGGAGAAGTCTTCTTCGCCTTTATCTAAATGTCTATCTCTTCTTAATTTTTCTGCTATATCTTTTGCTATTCTATCTAAATTGTCTTTATCATCAACTTGAACAACTATAAAATCAATTTCGTCTTTAATATTAAATAAATCCTTCATGTCTTTTTCAGACATGAAAATTGCGCTGTTAAATTGGAAAGAACTCATCTTCTTTAAAATTCCTTGAACTCTGAATTTCTTGCCTTGAATGTCTAAAACTGTTCCTACTCTAATGTCTTTATCATATCTATTGTCTGTTAGAAAGTCATTTCCTAAAATAACTGAACCAGAATCTGAGGCAGATATTAATTTTCCAGAATCTAATTTCATTTCAAAAGTATCATACATATAATCTATGTCTTCTTGTTCTTCCGGCAAACTACCTATGAATTCAAATCTTGCTACTTTGTTGTATTCTATCTTTCCTATTCTTAGAGTACGCTTAATTGCTCTGTCTACTCCTGAAACTCCTTCAATTATCTTAAAGTCGTGGTCTGTTAATTTACTTACTGAAGTTGAACCTGGTGGTCCGAATCCAGTTCCAGAGTTTTGAATTAACAATCTATCTGCAGAAAGAGTTGAGAATTGCCCAGTAATAGCTTCCTGGAGGCCTTGGCCAAGAGAAATTAATGACACTACTGCTGCTATGCCTATGAAAACTCCAAGCATAGTTAGAACTGATCTTATGCCTCTGCTCTTTATGTTTCTTAATGCAAGAATAAAATAATCTTTAATCATCTGTAATCCTCCCTGTGTGGATTAAGTGCTTTCCATTTATTGAAATTTGGAAGTGAACAAGGTTGCCTATATCTAAGCAGAGTACCTTCTCTAACATTATAAAATTCAGTATGTTTATGCATATTGTTATTAAAATTAGGTACAAAATGAATTATGCTTGCAGGTAATTTTTTTACTGCTCCTGGAATATTTACTACGGCATCATCAAAAGATCTGCTACCACTAGTGGAAAGCATAACTGAGAATAATTCTTCTCCCTTTTTACCCCATGGCCTTTCATAAAAAGGAGCTAGAACTCTTGAAAAAAGCCTAGGATTATGTGCTACCCCTTCGCAATTTCCTCCATTAGGAGTAATGTTTCTAAATTCAAAGCTATAACCTAAATGCTTTGGATTGTCAGTTATAGCTCTCCTAACTGTTTTAAAGTTTTTCCTTGTTAATAATTCATCTGCATCAAGAACTAATGTCCAGGCAGTTTTTACTTTTTCAAGAGATTTATTTCTCGCAGATGAAAAATCTATAAAATCTTCATCATATACTCTTAAATTAGCATACTCTCTTGTTAGTCTATCTAACTCTTCTCTAGTGCCGTCTTTTGAACCTGTATCTATAATTACTGCTTGCTCTACAAAAGGAACATGAGATGCAACGAATCTTCTTATGCCTCCTGCAGGATTCATCATTTCATCACGAACAATTGCGCATAGAGTTGTAAATGGTAAAATAGAATTCAAGAGAATTAACCTCCGTATTGTCTAGAACTTGAATAATTATCTTGGGATGGTGATGGATCATATCTTGAGCTAGTTTGAGCTGAGCCTATACTATACTGCTGACTCATGTTTCCAGATAATTCTTTGCTGGAATGATTACGATTGCAGTCGTCTAAGTGGCACATTATTTCATCTCCTGCATTTTTTGCATACTTTTTCTAAGTCTCATTCTCTTTGCAATTGCTTTCCAGACAATCCAGATAACAATCAATAAAACAACTATTCCTACATAAAAAGGAACATTACTCTTTTGTATAATTCCAAGCTGTTGAGCTTTTTCAACTGAATAAACTTCAATAGGTATTGAAAGTGATTTTGATACTTTCTGATTGTTGAAATCTGTATATTCTACTATTGCATCAAATGTTGGGAATTGGTTATTGAAAATTACATCAAATGAAACTGTCTCAAAGTCATCAGAGCTTACTGTACCGATATATGAATTTGATTCTGAAAGTAGTGTGAAGCCATTAGAAATTGCATTAACTGATAAAAATCTTGCATCTGAGAATCCTTTGTTTACTATCTTAAGTTCTATCTTTCCTTTGCTTCCAATTACTGGTGTTTCAGTAGAAAGGGAAAAAGTTAAATCAGGCTGTGAGAAAATTCTAACTCCAATTGTTCCAGAGCTGGTTTTATCTGAATTATTAAAATTATATTTTAAAGTGTAAGGTATTTCATAATCTCCTGGCTTTGCATCTTGAGATACTTTTATCAAAAATGAAAAAGGTTCTGAATCATCATTATCAATTTGATCAATAGATTTCTCTGAAGAACGAGTAGGTATTAATGGTAATTCTTTGAAATTTAGAGAAATAACTACATTCTTAACATCATCTGCGAAGTTATTTTCAACCTCTACATTTATCTGACTTTCCTGACCAGGTTTGAATGTATTATCTGATGTTGAACGAACTGTAAGTGCAGAAGCTAAATTAAGACAAAGCATGAATGCTATTAATAGAGTTAATATTTTTGTGTATGTTTTCATATATTTCTTCACTAAAATGAGTATAAAAAGGTTTCTATATGTAACTATGTAGGGGTTACAAAAGAAAAGGTTTTTAAATGGGTTGTAAGAGATAAATATATGATAAGGAATGTAAAAATACTTGGAACAGGAGAACCTGCGCTAGAAAATCTCTTTCCAAAGAATACCTTAGTGGATACTAACTCTCCTCATGTATTTGTGGTGGGTCCTAATGGTTCTGGTAAGACTGCATTCTTAAGATTGTTATATACTTCTTTACTTAATGGTGAATATGCTAAAAGGCATAATGAAACAAGAATTAATACATTTCTGCCCGTAAGTGTTGAAAGAATTAGTTTTAATCCTGAGTTGTATGTTCAGGATAAAAGAACAGCTGAATTTATGAGATTCTTGAGTCCTCAGACTATGCATTCTCTCAGAAGTTATCAGACAATTTTCCCAGAATTAAAGTTTTCTGATTTAACTTTTAAAGAGCCTGTTGTTCCTGCTCCTCCTGAAGTTCCATTACCAAATCTAAACCGAGAGCAATTTTATAATATTGTTAGAGCTAGTGCATCGTGTGCATCAGAAATAGGTGGTGGTTTTGGAAATGATTTTGGATATTTCTTTCAAAAATTAAAGCAGGGATGTGGAAAAGAACTTCCTGGGCTTGATGAAAAAATAGCTGGTTCAATTTTCTCTAAGCTTAAACAAGGATGGAGAATAAGTTATAATGGGTATGTAGAAGGATTAGAAGAAAATAGCGAACACAATGAACGAATTAGATCAATAAGGGCAGGTAGGTTAATTTCTGGATTGGAAGCACTCTCTCTTAATGATCGTGTTAGTGAGGTTCTAAAGTTTGATGCTAAAGATGAACGTAAGGTATGGTCTTTCTTTAAACCAGAAATGATTGAAGCAAGTATGTGGGGATATCCTGCTTCACCTCATTTTTCTGTCCGAAAAGGAAGAAGTATTAATATGATTAGAGGTTCAAATGATAGACATTATAGCGATTATAATCGTGAAGTTGATTTTCTTACATTTAACCCTTCATTTGATGCTGGACGACAATCTAGTTCTGGTACGACAGTTATGGAAGAATTTAATTGGCATTTTGAAAAAGTGGAAAAAGCTTTAGAAAGTGGAAAAATTACGGATCATGCTTATCTAACCGATTTAGAATTCGGTCTAAGAGGTGGTTTAGAATACGTTCAAAGAGCAATGGATGGGGTGCCTCATAAAGAGGTAGCCTTACCAGATAATAGTTCCGTTGGAATGTTTATGGATGAGCCTACAGTATATTTAGATTTAGATAATCAAAGACGTCTAACAGATAGAATTGTTGGTTTTCCTAGTCAAAATCCTCGTGTGCAAATATTTTTAGCAACTAATGACTCTGATTTAATAAGAGCCGCTCCTAAAGATACAAATTTTGTTGTGTGCAGTAAAGATAAACCAGTTTATTCAACTAGAGAATATAAAATTTAAATAATCAAAAACTTAAAGAAATAAAATGAACATATTTACAAAACTCGATGATGCTGTTATGGGTGGAGTTAATGCTGGAGTTAGAGCATATAATTGGACTACGGGGGGGACGAAGAAAGATTTGGCTAATAATTTACTGAGTGCTGCTCCTATTTCTACTGTTGGAGGTTATTTACCCCTTATAGCAGATTATCCTGCTGCAGGTTTGGCAATATTGCCTTTTACAGGATTATTATTTGCATTGACTCATGTTAGGCAGCTTCAAAATAATATCTCCAGTCAACGAGAAGAAAGTGCACGTGAAAAAAACTCTCTGGATATGAGTGTAGAGAAAAATAAAACAAGTCGTAAAATTTTAGGTTATATGTTAGCTGGTTTATCAACATATCAAATGCAAGGAATATTAACTGTCCCTGAACCATATTGTTTTGCTAATGTAGGTCTAATGGGTGACTGTCTTTTAAGAGCTGGTTCTGAATTTACTATGTGTGCTGATTATATTCCTCCTAGAAAGAATTGTGTGAAAAGAGGATGGGAAGAACTTGAAAAAAGAATTGCAGAGTATAGGCCTGAAACTGGGGGATTGCCTCAGCCAGTTTAAAGCAGATAATTATTTCTTAACTTCTTTCCAAATCTTACCGATTTTCTTTGTGACCTTTTCAACCTTGCCGTCTTTAATCCAGTAAATTGTCTTTGCGTGTGCTAAGGCTTTTTCTGGGTCGTGGGTGATTATGATTATTGTCTTTCCTTGTTTGTTGAATTCTTCCAAGAAGTTCATAACTTTCTCACCGGTTTTAGTGTCAAGGTTTCCTGTTGGTTCGTCTGCGAGGATAACTTCAGGATCGTTTGCTAGTGAGCGGGCTATGGCTACTCTTTGCTGTTGTCCTCCTGACAATTGATTAGGATAGTGGTCTGCTCTATCATCTAATTCTACCATTTTAAGTAACTTAAGGGCTCTTTCTTCTCTGTCCTCTTCAGACATATCTTGAAAGAGCATTGGTAAGGCAACATTTTCTTTTGCAGTTAGATTTGGAATTAGATTAAAGCTTTGAAAAATAAATCCTATCTTTTTTCCACGGATTTGAGCAAGTTCAGACTCATCTAGATGTGAAATGTCTCTTCCTTCAAGATATATGCTTCCTGTTGAAGGCAGGTCTAAACTTCCAATAAGATTCATACCTGTGCTTTTTCCAGAACCTGATGGACCCATAATAGCTACAAAATCTCCTTTTTCTACAGTTATGTCTATTCCATCAAGGGCTTTGACTATGTTGTCTCCCATTTCATAATGCTTGCTTACATTCTTTAGAGTTATTACTTCCTTCATAAAATTCTTGAATTGAGATAATTTATAAACCTAGTCCTTTGGAAAATTCTATGGCTAAGATATTTAGTGAGGATTATTATTATGCGGGACAGGTTAGATTTGAAAGGGCTTTAGAAGCTGGGAGGCTCGATGTCGCCCTTTCTGAACTTGAGAGATTTGTCATGCCTCGAACTCATTTTGAAAATATTGGATATCAGACAACTCTAGCTGAGGGCTATCGTGCTCTGGCTAACGCGTATTTAAAGAGAACTGCCGAACTCTCTAATTTAGATGTTACGTTAAAAAGAAGAAAAAGAAGAAAAGATTAATTTCGTGGAAAATATCAAAGATTAAATTTTAATGAATGGTATTAATAAACGTAAGTCAGAAGACAAAGAACAGTTAATAATGCTGAAAATAAATGCCAGAGTGCGTGTAAGCCTTGATACATAACTTTCTTTCTATAGTAATGAAATGAAAGAGTTATTAATATGAAAAATGGAATTAATGTTGCATAAATATCATTAAATCCTCCTGAAAAGTATAAGTAGAAATTACTTGCAATTAAAATAAGTGCGAATATATGGTCTGGCAAGTAAAATCTTTTTTGTTTTGTAAAATGATATCTTATTGAAAAAAATATCACGCAGAGCAATAAAGGAATATATAGATATATTTTAAGAATAAATGCTACGGCTAGTGGAAATATAAAGAAAATATTGCTCCAGACAACTGGCAAACTAAGTATTTCTTTTTTCATAATTTAAAGAAGAGAAAAGTAGTATAAAAGAGTTTCTGCCTTTATCTTTTTAGAGCTTTTTTTCTTAGACCTAGAAAATTAGACTCTGGAAGTTTTTCTTTATGGGCTATTACAAATTGGAAAAGACAGAAAAGAATTGAAAAGCCGAAAGAACAGGTCTTGAAAATAATCCAGAAATCTAAAGGATAGAAAGAACCAATGATCTGATTTGAAGTTGCTAGTAATAAGAGCCAGAATGCCCAGTTTATAGAAACTATCTTCCAGCCTTTATCATTTATTGCGAATGTATTTTCAAATAAATTCTTTAGAATGAGATTATTATTGTATAAACTGTAGAAGATTATTAGGGCTAGTGAACCATTAAATAATGTATCTCTAGTGATTATGAATAAGTTATTCTCTGTATAGATAGTTATTAGACCCATAATTATTATTGTTAGGCCTGCAATTAAAGGGAAAAGAGCTAATCTTTTTTGTATTAGTCTTGAAGCTATCAAAGAGAGTATTGTTGATGTTACTAATCCTTCTACTGCCAACATAAATGGAAAGTACCAAGACATTATGATAAATAATAATAGGGGTCCAAATTCTATTAGTAATGCAAGAAATGGGTAAATCTTTGAAGACCTCATATCATTATTAAATAAAAGTAGTTTTAATATGTTGGGTTGATGGAAAGTGTATATATAGGAAGTTTTAAAAACCACTTTTCAATTGAATAAATATGTTAATACCAGTTAGATGTTTTGGATGTGGAAAGCCTGTTGGCCAGATGTGGGAAGAATATCATAAGAGAGTTAAGGCTGGAGAGGATACTGCTAAAGTTCTTGATGATCTTGGATTAGAAAGATATTGTTGTAGAGCTGCTTTACTAGGACATGCTGACATGTTACCTGAAATTACTAAGTTCAAGAAAGCTTAAGCTTTCTTGTGCTATAAAAATTTTGCAATTTTTCTATTCAAAAAGGCATAAGATTTCTTATTTTCTGATACGAAGCTTTTTAAACCATCAAAAAAGGGAATTGTTATGA